>Ga0209096_1001862_pt1 | contig 21705 bp, 15 predicted proteins | sample AD_UKC034_MetaG_FD_184407 | JGI IMG/M metagenome (GOLD analysis project Ga0209096, IMG submission 184407) | Active sludge microbial communities of municipal wastewater-treating anaerobic digesters from USA - AD_UKC034_MetaG (SPAdes) (version 2) | ecosystem: Engineered > Bioreactor > Anaerobic >... | reverse complement strand
TCAAACGACTAAGTTCAATTAGAAAACTCACAGAAACCGAACAGGAAATTTTTGAAGATATTATTAAACGAAATTCAACCTATCGTTTTGAAACAGTTGATTATGACAAACAACTTTTCAAAGATTATGTAATTGACCAAACCAAAAAAGACAAGAACGGACTTGAAACTGCATCAGCAAAAAGAATTGTAAACGCTTTTGACTTTTTCGCTTCGCAATTAGAAAACAAGGATGAACCTTATTTACTTAAAATGTTGAACACAGTGCAAAACGCAACTTGCACAACACATCCGGTAAAAGACGAATCGGAAGCTATTCAGATGTTTATTTTCCAAAATAACAGAGGCAAAAAACCTTCAAACTTGGAAATAATCAAAGCTCAATTTATGTTCAACGTTCATCTTTACGGTGGCGAAGAAAAAGAATCACTAATTGAAGAAATCAAAAACCGTTTTGAAAAAATCTACAAATCAATTTCATCAATAGAATACAACATCAATGAAGATGATGTTTTGGTTTACACTTTAAGAGTTCATTTCAATTCACTTTGGGAAACAAACGCAATTGAAAAAATCAATAAACTACTTTCAGACGGAAATCCAATTCCGTTTATAAAATCATTCACTCACTCATTAGCAATCAGTTTTGAGCATCTAACAACATTCTTCGGTAAAGACGAAAGAGAACAATTAGAAGTTCATTCACTAATTACGCTTGGAGGAATTGGAATCGCAATTCCTTTTGTAATCAAAGCTTACAAATTCGGTTTGCCGATAAATACGATAAATCAACTTTGCAGTAAACTCGAATCAATCGTTTTACGACATCGTTTAATAGGAACAAGAGCCGACATTACTTCAAGAGTAAATGAGGTTTTCCAAAATTTCACGGAAGAGAAGCCAGACATTAAACCAATCACTGACAAAATAGACTGGATGAAAAAAGCAGGTGGCGACTCTTGGTGGTGGGCATATTGGAATGACACAGAATTTGAACGTTCAATTCAAGCAGCAATTCCTCACTCGACAGCTAAATATCTTCTTTGGAAATACGAAAACTACCTAGAAGGACAAGGTAAAAGCGGTTATTCACCGACACGTTTTGACAAAATTATTAGCCCTGAATTGGAACACATTGCACCGCAAACACCAACGGACGGAAAACCCGTTGCAGCAGGTTATTGTGAGTATGACGAGGAATTTAAACAACAATACATTGACTGTTTAGGCAACTATCTATTACTTTCAAAATCTCATAACTGTTCCGTAGGCAACAATCCATTTGCGGACAAGAGAGCAACATATAATCACTTGGCTCAACAGCGTGAAATTCAAGAAATGACAAAGGATAACTTGACTTGGACAAAACAAGAAATCCAATTCCGAAAGGAGAAAATCATCAAATTTTTAAAGGAGAACATATAAAATGGAAAAAGACCAAATTATTGAACAACTAAAAATCATTCGTGACAAAAAAGAAAAAGCAATTACAGCTCAGAGTTACGAAATGGCATCTCAACTACGTGACAGGGAGAAAGACTTGTTAAAACAATTAGAAGAAATCGAACAGAATGACAATAAACACAGCAGGTAACAGCCGTTTGCCGCAATGGGGGCTGACGTGGTTAAATCAAGTGCATTGCTTCTATCAACATTTGTGCTTGGTTGACAGTGAAGTGCTCCGAAATCCCCCACTGCGGCAAGCCGCAAAACGTTAGCTGTCACCCTAAACCAGCGAAAGTGCATAAATTAAGAGAGGAACAATTGACCAGACAAGCCAATGCTTCGGCAAAATCAAAAGAGCTGCAGCCAACCGCACAAAGCCAACGCTTTGCAGCACATTTGCTTTTGCCCACCCACTCCAATACACCAATAATTAAATGACAAAAATTTATAGAGACAATTTTGGCGTTCCACACATTGAAGCTAACAAATATAGTGAAGCTGTTTATAGTATTGCGTATGTACATTGCGAAGATGACTTTTATACCATTCAACAATGGCTATTGGCAAGTCGTAAGCGAAGCGGACATATAGATGATTGGGATGCTCCATACATAGATTTTATTTGTGAATTTTTAGAAATTGAAAAGTATGCTAATTGCTTAAAAAAAAATATTTCCGCAGAATATCTTGATTTAATTCAGTCATATTGTAGTGGAATAAATGAATATGCAAAAGAAAATCCAAAAGAAGTGCTAAAAGGAAATCTGTTTCCAATTTTGGATATAGATATTATCAAAACTCAACACCTAATGGAAATCTTAGGAATTCAGTTAGACAAACCGTATTCTTACATAAGTAATAACAGAAAAATCGAAATCCCAAAACGACAAGGTTCTAATATCATAGCAATCACTAAAAGTAAGTCTGAAAATGGTAATGCACAAATAGCTATAAACCCACATCAACAAATGGAAGGATTGTTTTCCTTTTATGAAATACATCTAAAAATTAAACAACCCAATATTGAACTATACGGATTTATTTTGCCTTGTACTTTTACCATTTTTATGGGAACAAATTTTAAAACAGCTTGGGGATTTACAGCTAATTACCCCGAAATGTATGATGTATATAAATTGAATGTTTTGGGATTAAGAGATAAATATTTCACTATTGACGGACATAAGGAAAAGATAACACCTCAATACTACAAAAACTTCACAAAACTATACGGCAAATTTCCGTTTCCAATCTTGAAGAAATATTATAAATCAAAATTTGGAAACATTTTAAAAATCAATGAGGAATATTTGCTTATCAAAATACCATTATTGGGGAAAACACTTGGTTCTGAAATCAATTACGAATTAGCAAAGTGTACATCAAATTCTGAAATAAAGAAATTATGTTTTGAAAAAAGATATGGCTATCTAAATTTGGTATCAATTGATACTGACGACAACATTCTATTTGTCCATAACGCTCTTGAACAAGTGAAAGAAGATGATGACACACATTATCAAAACTTTATTGAACTTAAATCTGAAAGACAGATTACAAATCAATTTTACGATTTTGAAAACCTAATTTACAAAGAAAACCCTAAATGTGATTTTGTTGTTTCTTCAAATCAATCTCCTTTCAAAGTAACAGATGAAGACGATACACAATCTTCAAATTATAAGGGTTTACTCTATTTTAATGAAAATTCAAGGTCTTTGAGAATTAAAGCTCTCATAAGAGAAAAAGAAAAGTTAAATATTGAAGACCTTAAACAATTTCTATTTGACACAAAAGTCATTAAGCCAATTATCCGAAATGTTGATTTTAGCACTTTGTTCAGCTTAAATGAACAAGAATATCCAAAATTATCTCAGTTAATATCCATACTAAAGAATTGGGACGGAAATGCAGATTTAAATTCCAAGGGTGCGGCTTTGTTTTCATTGATTTATCATCACTATAAAGAAAAGTATTATGTGTCATCCAAAAATCCTGATACAATCCAAATAGCAGGAATTGAAGAAATAATAAACTGTTTGATTTGGACTTCAGAATACTATAAACCAGAAATGACATTGAAAGACATTCAGTTTATCAAACGAGGTAATATTGTCTTTCCAATTAATGGTATACCCGACTCTGTAAATAGTGTTAGACCTTATTTTCAAAAAGGCAAATTATATGCAGAAGAAGGAGGTGCTTTCCGTTTAATAATAAATTTGAAAGATAGGCAAATTTTTGTATGTCATCCTTTCGGTAGTTCAACCAATTTGGACGATGAGAACTCCATTAATCAAATGGAGTTGTTTGTTAACAATCAATATCGAGAAATCAAAGATTTTGATTTCTATAAAAAGAATTTTAAATATTATAACCTGTGATTATGAATGAGGCTTTACAGACACCTACTTTTATGATGAATATTCCAACTTCGTTTTCTACTGATGTAAGAAACAATGTATGGATGGAAGATTACAGCGATGAGGAAATTATCGTAAATGTTCCAAAAGCTATTCGAGAAATGTGGGAAGTTTATTCTTTCATTGCTAATCAAGGATTTGTTTACCTACTCCCAAATCCTCTAAATAGCAAACTTCAAGACCTAACTTATGTTGCAAACAATGGAATAGTGTTGCATAACCTCAAAAAACCAATATTTGTCGGTTCAAATTTCAAAGCTAAAAATAGAATTGGAGAGGAAATTTTAGGTTTAAATTTCTTTGAACAATTAGGGTATGATACAATCAAATGCCCCCACGTTTTTGAAGGAGAGGCAGAGATGAAGTTCATCAAAGACAACATTTATATTGGTGGATATGGGGTCAGAACTGAAAAAGAAGCCTTCACTTGGTTCAAGGATAATTTCGGACTTGAAATTATAGAACTTGAACTAAAAGACCCTTATATGTATCATTTAGACTGTGCTATATTTCCCTTGACTAAGGATAAAGTCATTGTTGCAACAGAAGCTTTTTCAAGAAAAGAACTCAAACAACTGGAAAAGTATGTTGAGATTATTCCTATCACAATCGACCAAGCTCATACAGGATTAACGAATAGTGTGCGAGTAAACAACTATATTCTAAATGCTTCGGATATTGATTTCTTAAAGAAAAATAGCACTGATTATAAACTTGAACGTGATAAAAACAACAGACTTGAAGAAATCGCATCAGCAAATGCTATGGAAGTATGTTATTTCAATTTAGAAGAATTTCTTAAAGGCGGTGGTTTACTTTCTTGCTTGGTTTTAAATATAAATTATCATTCATATAAAAATGACTTACTGTAATGGCACAGTCTGTTTCAACTTGGTCGAAAAAAGCAAAATCCGAATGTAAAAATAAGAGCATTGAGGAATTATCTTCGAGCTATTTTTTCAGAGACCCAATACGTCCAATCAAAAATAATAATGAACTTATTTATTCTCCAGCAGACGGTATTATATTGGATTGCAAAGAGGTTTCTTCAATTCACGAAAGTATATTCACAAAATATAGTGATGTAACCTTAGATAATCTTTCTTATAGTCAAATAGAAGATGGTGCTTATTGGATTGTAACTATTTTCCTAACTTTTTATGACCCACACATTATTAGAATTCCAACGAATGGTAATGTAAATAGACTTGACCTACCTGCTTTTTATTCTGAAAATAAGGCTATGCTTGATATAGAAAACAAACTTTTAAACAATAATATTGCAAACATAAAACAAGAGCTATTAGCATCAATTTCATTCAACCAAAGAGTACTGCTTAATATAAAACCACCAATGAAAAAGGAAAACTATCATATCATTCTTACAGCAGATTATGATATTGATACTGTTGTTTCTTTTTTCTCAAAACCCGAATTTTTCAAACAGAATACACGAATTGCATCTGTAAGATATGGCAGTATGGCAACTTGCATATTGCCAAAACAGTGGAATATAAATCCGTTGCAAAAACCAAACATTCACATGGAAGCAGGGATTGACCCATTGTTTGAATTTTTATGAAAACAGATAAATTATCATTATTCAAATACACATTACCATTGATATTTAGTGGTTTGGCAGAACAATTATTGCTCTTAACTGATGTATTTCTAATTTCATTCAAAGGAGAAATATATTTAGCAACAATCGGACTGATTGATGCATTTTTATTATGCTCATTGTCTTATGGTTTTGCCCTAAATGATACTTTTCAAAATTTTTATTCCAGAAACATTGAAAAATCAACATTAACAAAAAGTGTTTATCAAAAATCAATATTGGTGTTTCTCAAACACGCAATCATAATTTCTGTATTATTTTCGATTATAGCATATTGTGTAAATATCGTGTTTAGCAATGATATTTATCAATTATTCTTAGAAAATGTTCCCATCGTAATTCCACTCATTATTCTGAACTACATTTCAATGTCGATGAACGCATTTTTATTGGGATTGGGAAGGACAAAACCCATTGGGATTATATCTTCTATTTGTATTGTAATCAATGCGTTATTGGGATATTTTTTTCTGTTTGAAATTAAACTACAAATATCGCCATTAGCAATCATTCTATACACTTCAATCATTGCCGAAATTATAGGAATAATGATGATGTGGAAAGTTATTAGAAAATCAACTCCTGAAATTTTAAATCCTGCACCTATAAAACAAAAATTATTGGTAACAATGAGAGATGCTTCATACTATCCAGCATTTTCTGATTTATCATTTCATATAGGATCGTTTATTTTATTCTTGTTTTGTTCTACATATTTTGAATTGAATGAGGTTGCATTATTGACAATGGTTTTATCTTATTGGGGAGTATTGCTTGTACCTACGGAAGCTTTTTCAGAAACTGCATTAAATTATTTTTCGTCCATTTATTCAAAAAAGAAGCCTGATCTATACCAAACCTTAAAAGAAAACATCATTGAAACGTCTCTTGTTGTGTCGGGAGGTATTTTAATAGTTTTAGTTTTGTTAGATTACATTCTTTACGGAATTGACATTGATAAACTAATCCTACTTTTGATAGTGTCAATTATCGTTTTTATTACAAACTTCAATGAAATATTTTCAATATCATTAATAGTAAGGTTGAAAAACAATTTATTTGCAACATCAAAAGTCATTTATGGATGTGTTGCGGTTATTTTAATTGTTACTTTAACATTCTTATGGAGGAATGGAGCAATTTCAATTCTTCTATCATTATTATTTGCACAAATAGCGATGTGCTTATTTCTAAAAACCAAATCAAATGAAATATGGAAAAACTCATCAAAATTACATTAGCAGTTCTTTTTTTCTTGTGCTTGGCTAAAATGCCTTACGGCTATTATTAATTTGTACGTTTTGCCGGTTTAATCGGTTTTGCAATTCTTGCTTATCAAGCAAACCAACAAAACAAGCAAGCAGAAATGATTGTTTTTGGAGCTTTAGCGTTACTTTTTCAACCATTTTTCAAGATTGCATTAGGCAGAGAACTTTGGAATATAGTAGATGTAATTGTGGGAACTGGACTTATAATATCAATATTTATAAAACGAAGTGAAAATCCACGCTAAAGCAAGCACATTTGCAATTTGCACAAGCCAACCGCACAAATCAAAAATTGCAAAAGAGCTTGCTTTGCCAACGCACCACAACAGACCCAAAATGAGTGAACAACCAACATTAATATAAGAAGGGCGAACAGCTAACAAGGTATTGCCAAAAGCGGGGCTAAAGTGATAATTTCAAAGTTTATGCTTCTATCTCCGCCAAAAACGAATTTTATTCGTTTTTTATTTTTAAATTTAACTCACAAAAATTCGTTTTGGCTCGCCTCGGTGCAAAATCGAAACTTTTAGCTTCGATTTCCCCGCCTTCGGCAATACCCAAAACGTTAGCAGTAAGCCTAAAAGACGACACAACACAACAGACATAAACGAGAAAAAGTAAAATATTTTGACAAGTGGACACCGACATACAGACCATATTGAAACTGGACAGCAACTCAGCCGACACTCAAGCCGACACACTGTTTTTTATTTTTTTCCCGACCCGCATTTTTTAAAACCAATTTTAGCCAACCCGCATTGGCACATTGGCTTTTGCCCCAATCGCACAAGCCAACCCTTCGGCAAAAGCCAAAGAGCCAATTTTGCCGACACACATTTTACGAATGAGAAACATAGATGCTTATATTTGAACTTAATCCCTTTTGATAATTGAAATGAAGTTTGAAATAAAAAAACCGTTTACTTCTTTAAATCCAGCTTACAGGAAAACAAGTCTGAAAAGGGAACAAATTAAGTTGTTTAAAGACAACTTAATTAATCTGTTTAACGACTGTGACAACGCTGAAAAGAAAAATGAAAGTGAAGAACACTTTAAAAATATTGTTTCTGAGTTTTTAAAAGACACTTATTTCAAAGGCAATCATTTTGTAAACACCGAAAAACGAAAAGACCTTGTAATTCATAATGACAAAACATCAACTTCAAATGTTGGCGTTATCATTGAAGTAAAGCGACCCAGTAACAAAGGCGAAATGGTTTCATTCGACAAGCCCAACGCCAAAGCGTTACACGAACTTCTTCACTATTATCTTCAAGAACGCTACATCAAAGACAATAAAGAAATAAAACATCTTATTGTTACAAACATTTACGAGTGGTATGTTTTTGACGGAAAGGAATTTGAACGCTTTTTCTTCGACAATCCTAAACTCAAAAAATCATACAAAGACTGGAATGACGGACTTTTTGGACTGAATAAAACCGATTGGTTTTATCAAGAAATTGCCAAGCCGTTTATTGAAAAAGAATTAACCCAACTTACTTGCACGTATTTCAATCTTAATGAAGTAAAACGAGTTGTTACTAAAACAGACAAGACAGATGATAAAAGGCTAATTGACCTTTACAAAATACTTTCATCAGAACATTTACTAAAAAAGGCTTTTGCGAATGACAGCAACAGTCTTAATAAAGAATTCTATAATGAACTTTTGCACATTATCGGACTAATTGAAAAAAAAGACGGTGGGAAAAAAGTTATTGAAAGAAAAGAACCAAAAGACCGTGACGAAGGCTCACTACTTGAAAATGCTATTAATATTATTCAATCAAGAGCAAAACTTACAAGTTTAAAAGTTGGTGACGAACAAATAAAAACAGAAGATGATTATTTTTCATATGCCTTAGAACTCTGTATAACTTGGCTCAACCGAATTCTATTTCTAAAACTACTTGAAGGACAATTAATCAAATATCATAAAGGCGACAAATCATATTCATTTCTGAATATAAACCGAATAAAAGACTTTGACGAACTAAATGAATTGTTTTTTGAAGTGCTTGCAGAACCAGCGGATACAAGAACAAAATCAGTAACAGAAAAATTTGGCGGACTACCCTATTTGAATAGTTCTCTTTTTGAACCAACAATATTAGAACAAGAACTTTTTTACATAGCAACACTCAAAGACCGCTTGGAAATTCCAATTTTCAATCATACAGTATTGAAAGAAGCAAACGGCAAACGAATAACTGGAAACAAGAACACACTGCAATATCTTTTTGAGTTTTTAGACGCTTACGATTTTGCAAGTGATAGCACAGCAGAAATTCAAGAACAAAATAAAACAATCATCAACGCTTCTGTGCTTGGCTTGATTTTCGAGAAAATAAACGGTTACAAAGACGGTTCATTTTTTACTCCAAGTTTTGTAACAATGTTTATGTGTCGTGAAACAATCAGAAAAGCAGTTTTGACAAAGTTCAACGAGCAATACAATTGGAAGTGTAAAAACTTCACCGACTTATATAATCAAATTGACAAAATCAGCATTAAGGAAGCTAACGACACTATTAATACATTGAAAGTTTGCGACCCTGCCGTTGGTTCAGGACACTTTTTAGTTTCTGCTCTTAATGAAATTATCAGCATTAAACACGACCTTGGTGTTTTATGCGATAAAGAATTTAAGCGATTAAGGGGTTACGAAATAACACTTGAAAATGACGAGTTAATCGTAATTCACGAAGAGAATATTTTCGAATACAACTTTAAAGACAAAGAAAGTCACAGAGTTCAAGAAGCACTTTTCCTTGAAAAGCAGACCATAATTGAAAACTCTTTGTTTGGTGTGGACATCAACCCAAAATCGGCAATGATTTGCCGATTGCGTTTATGGATTGAGTTGCTTAAAAATATGTACTACAAAGACAGCAAGTTTACTGAACTTGAAACTCTTCCAAACATTGACATCAACATAAAGGCAGGAAATTCACTCGTATATCGTTTTGACTTTACCGACAGTTACTCAAAGTTACCTGCAAGCACACAGCAAAAACTAAAACATGCTACACAGAAATACAAAGACCAAGTAATTATTTATAAAAGCACTCACGATAAAGCAACAAAGAAACAAGCAGAAAGAAATATAGCAGAGTTAAAAGAAACGTTCAGTCAAATCGCAAATCCAACAGACAAAGACTATAAAAAGCTCAAAGCAGCAGAAGCAAAATTAGGCGAAATGCCAATGCTTTTCAGCAAAGAAGAACAAGACGCTTGGAAGAAGAAAACTGAACAACTTGCAGAGGAAGTAAAGGAACTGAAAGCAAAATATGATTTAAAATTAAAAACGCTTTACGGCAAAGGTTTTGAATGGCGTTTTGAATTTCCAGAAGTTTTAGATGACGATGGAAACTTCATTGGTTTTGATGTTGTAATTGGTAATCCACCATACTTTACACTTTCAAAAGACCCGAACAACAGCTATTACGCAGGACAGTATGAAACATTCAACACCGCAGGCGACATTTATTGTTTATTCTATGAGTTAGGCGTTAAAATCATTGCTCCAAATCGCTATTTATCTTTCATCACATCTAACAAATGGATGCGGGCAACTTATGGTCAACAACTAAGACGATATTTTGATATTCACACACAGCCGTTTTATTTATTTGATTTCAGTTGGTATCAAGTTTTTGAAAACGCCAATGTGGACACCAACATACTTTCACTTTCCAAACAATCTGATGAATGGAAAATGGTTGGTGCAGTTGCTGGCAAGGATTTTAAAATTGAAAATCTTGCTGACTATTCAAATGAAAATTGTATTTCGTTAAAGTTTTCAGGTGATGACTATTGGAGCGTAAAATCAGAAACAAGCAACACACTAAAAACCAAACTTGAAACACTTGGTAAGAAGTTAGAGTTATGGAATTTTCAAGTAAACAGGGGAATAGTAACTGGTTTGAATGAAGCTTTTCAAATTGATGAAAAAACGAAAGATGAACTAATTGCAAAAGACTCAAAGAACGCTGAAATAATAATGCCTTTGTTGCGTGGTAGAGACGTTGAACGTTATGGTTACAATTTTGCAAATCTTTATTTAATCAATGTTTACAACGGTTATACAGACAACATCAAGGACTTTGATAAACACATTGAAAAACTTGGAGAAAAACAATACCGCTACAAATCAGACCATACTAAAGAATGGCACTTGGCAAAAAGAATTGAATTTAGCAAAGGACATCAAGTAAGAGTAAATCGTGTAATCCTTGAAGAAGATTATCCGACTTTGTTTGAATATTTACAAAAGTTTGAAGCTGGTTTAAAGAAACGTGAAGACCAGGGAACACACTGGACAAATCTCAGAAACTGTGCATACGACAGCGAGTTTAAAAAAGAAAAATTGGTTTGGGCAGAAACAATGAGAGTTCACAAATCAGACAATCAAAACTTTCCTCGCTTTGGTTATGACAACAATGGCACATACACGGACAAGACCGTTTTCATTGGTATTGGGGAACACTTAAAATATCTTTTGGGCTTTTTAAACTCATCGGTTGGACGTTGGCTCATTCAGGAATATGTGACCAAACTTGACACAGGTGGTTATATGATGCAAAAAGTGTTCTTGGACAAAGTGCCAATTTTCGAGCCGACAGAAGAACAAGAAAACGAAATTGTAAATCTGGTTGACAAAATATTGGCAAATAAAGAAAGCAATTCAGGCACCAAGGGACTTGAAAAACAATTGGACGAATTAATTTTTAAACTTTACGACTTGACAGAAGATGAACGAAATCAAATTGAAGGAAAAGAATAGCCAACGCTATTTGCAAGCACATTTGCAATTCGCACAAGCCAACACTTAAGGCAAAAATTGCAAAAGAGCTTGCAAATTCCACCCAGTGAAAAATTGGTTTTAAAAAATTTCCAACCCTTCAAAAAAATAAAAAACGCAACGCACAACCCGACAGACAATGACACGAGAACTCAATAATAACAACAGTTTACAGACACGGACGACAGAAGGCCTACTGCTAACACACGTTTGGCGCAATGGGGGCTAACATCGTTAATTGAAAGTTTGTACTTCTGTTGTAAATTCGTGCTGGTTGACAATTTAGTTTTCCAAAATCCCCCACTGCGCCAAGCGTGGGACCGTTACCACCAATGGTAGCAGGACATAAAAAATATTTACAAATTACATAAGAATATAACATTTTTTTCATTACATTCGCTTAATAAAAACTTTAAATTTTAAAATTATGGAACCAATTGAACCATTCGCAAAAGTTTGTCTTAAAGGAAAGACTCTTGCAAAGTATCATGCTGTTATCACGTTTTTAGAAACAAAGGAAAACTATAAGCCCGAAATGACAGAAGATGATTTTTTAAAAAATTGTCTGTCGTTCTTAGGTTGTGTTAAAATTCCTGACTTTTTTAAGAATTATCTACTTTTTATTTATCAATTTCATAAAGCAGATGTTTCAGCTGATTATGTATATGACAAGACTGACGGCAGGGCTTTTACTGACCTTGTAAATGGACTCGTAAGTCGCATTGAACCAGGTATGAATGAAATTGAGTTTGAAAACCATTTAGTTGAAGGTTACCCTGCTGGTGGTGGAAACTTATTGAGAAAGCCTTGGTGGGTAAATTGGATTAGAAAGGTTATTGACTTTATTGATGATAACTGGAAGTAATTTTTGTATTAAATGCGAAAATTGCTGCTCATTGCGTTACTAATTTCATTTTTTTCTGCTTGTAAAATTTTTCGTAGTGCGGTTGAATTAAACAGAACCCAACCATCACTATATAGTTTTTCCATTTATGAAAAAGAAGTGGATTATCTCCCTATGCATCATTTGGGAAAGAAAGAATTTTACGAGAATGTAAAAAACATTGTTATTGATAAAAAAAATAGCGGGTATGTTGTTTATTATGAATTGGTAAGCACCGACTTTACTACAGACTCTTTGTTAAAAGACAATATTCGAAGAAAGGCAAGAAAACTAAAAGGATTTAGCGGTTCGTATAAGGATAATGCGAGCAGTAGTCTTTTTGACAAATATATTCAACAGCCCTCCTATTTTGAAATAGGAATTGACAGTACAGATATAAGAGCTGATGTTAATTATTTGCAATTGATAAAACAATGGGAGTTGTTGAATGGAGAAATAATGCTTGATAGTATTGATTTGAATACTCCTTTTGATGAAAAATTTAACAAAGGAACATTTTATACACGAAAGGAATACAACAGGATTTTTATTGAATATCGAAATGACTATTTACTTGAAGTTGTTAAAGCCAGTCCTGACAAAAAAATTCTAATTCTATACGGCTTCGGACACCTTAGAGACTTTAAGAAAAAAACGAAAAAGATTAATAATGCACGAAAGTAAATTATTAAACAGGCGGACGACTGAACCACTGGTGGTAACAGCACCTTGCCAAAAGTGGCGGTTTCGTGCTTTGTAGGACAGTTTTGTGGACATGTAAACTTCAGTTCTTCGTATGAAAGATTGTGCTGAATATCGCCACCTTCGGCAAGCTGCCAAACGTTACCAGCAAGCATATTGGACGACACGACAACAATAAAACGACTGACTAAAACGAGAAAAAAGTAAACCATTTTGACAAGTGACCAAGGACATAGAAACGATATAACAAACGGACAACGAGTAAGCCGACACTCATTGCCTACGCTTCTGTATTTTTTATTTTCCCCACCGCACATTTTTTTTAATTCAATTTTATGCCAACCCGCAAATGGCACATTGGCTTTTGCCCCCACCGCACAAGCCAACCCTTCTGCAAAAGCCAAAGAGCCATTTTTTAGCCAATGCACAAAGAGAGTAACGAGTAAAATAGACAGGGTTATTTTCTTTAATTTAACCGACTAAAATTATATTGTGAGACAATGCCAAAGATTTACGATAATATAGAAAACCACTTAACCAAAGGACTGAATGAAACGCTTGAACTATCACAGCGGACAGACTTTTGTGTGGGATATTTTAACCTGAGAGGTTGGAAAGAAGTTGCAGACAAAATCGACAGCTTATCGGGTGCGACAGTTGTTGAAGGAAAGGACGATGTTCACCGTATTTGCCGACTGCTTGTTGGAATGCAAAAAATGCCGATAGACATTTTACGTGACTACTTTTCAAAAGACGATGACCATATCATTGACCAAGCCGAAGCAGTAAAACTTAAAAAACGACTTGCACAAGAGTTTAAAGACCAGTTGACAATTGGCACACCGACCGAAGCAGACGAAAAAGCATTGCGGAAGTTGAGCCAACAAATGAAGGACAAGAAAGTAGTTGTGAAATTGCATTTGCGTTACACACTACACGCTAAACTGTATTTGGCTTACAGCAATGACAAACGGGTTCCTGTAGTTGGCTTTTTGGGTAGCAGTAACTTGACATTGGCAGGACTTGCAAAACAAGGCGAACTGAACATTGACGTAATGGACCAAGATGCAGCCAACAAGTTGGCTATTTGGTTTGACGACCGTTGGAAAGACCGTTGGTGCATTGACATTACAGAAGAACTCATTGAAATTATTGACAACTCTTGGGCAGCCGACAGATTGGTTTCACCGTTTCATATTTACTTGAAAATTGCTTACCACCTTTCAAGAGAAGCAAGAGCAGGTATCAATGAATTTAAGTTGCCAAAAGTTTTCCAAAAAGAATTATTGGAGTTCCAACAGAAAGCGGTTTTAGTAGCTGCTCATCATTTACACAAAAGAGACGGAGTTGTGATTGGTGATGTGGTTGGTTTAGGAAAAACCATTACCGCAACTGCATTGGCAAAACTTTTTGAAGATGATTTCTTTTTGGAAACGCTAATAATTTGCCCGAAAAACTTGGTGGAAATGTGGGAAGATTATGCACATAAATACCAGTTGAGAGCAAAAGTGATTTCACAAAGTAAAGTGCAAACTACTTTACCGAATTTAAGACGTTACCGATTGGTGGTAATTGACGAAAGCCACAACTTGCGGAACGACCAAGGAAGCCGTTATCGTGCAATAAAATCATATTTGGAAGAGAACGACAGTAAAGTGATTTTACTTTCTGCCACGCCTTACAACAAAACCTATTTAGACCTTTCAAATCAACTTCGTTTGTTTATTTCAGACGATAAAGATTTAGGTATTAGCCCTGAACAATACATTGAAAGCATTGGCGGACAAGTTCAGTTTACTTCACAACACACAGAAACTTTTATCAGAAGCATCAAGGCATTTGAGAAAAGTCATTTTTCAGACGACTGGAGAGAATTGATGCGATTGTATTTGGTTCGCAGAACAAGAAGTTTCATCAAAAACAATTACGCAGAAACCGACCCAACAAACGGACGAAAGTTTTTGACTTTTGCCGATGGCTCAAAGTCTTATTTCCCCGACCGAATTCCTAAGCGTGTTGAATATGTGTTTGACCCGAAAGACCCAAAAGACCAATATGCAAAAATGTATTCAACCAAAGTGGTTGACATCATAAACGATTTGGAATTACCGAGATACGGTTTGCAACAATATTTGAATGAAAAACCTTTAATCAAACCAACAAAGGACGAAGAACAAATAATGCAAAACCTTAGCCGTGCAGGTCGCAGGTTGATGGGCTTTTGCAGAACCAATTTGTTCAAACGTTTAGAAAGTAGCGGTTATTCTTTTTTGCTTTCATTAAGCCGACACATTTTGAGAAACTATGTTTTTGTGTATGCAGCACAAAATCATTTGCCAATTCCCATTGGTAAAAACATTTCGCAAAACTTAGATGATTACTTAGAGGACAACGACACCGACAATGACGGAGAAGATAAGAACCATTTAAAACTCATTCTGAAAGAAGAAACCTATTTGCAAAAGGCAAAAGAACTATACACACTTTTTGCAAGTGACAGTTACAAAAACCGTTTCGACTGGATTAGAAGTGAATTTTTTGCCAACTCATTGCAACAAAACCTAATCAACGACAGCAAAGAAATTATCAAAATTCTGAACATTGGTAAAGATTGGAACCCTGATGAAGATAGACAGCTAAATGCTTTATACGAACTTTTGACAAAAAAACACAGCAAAGAAAAAGTTTTGGTTTTCACGCAGTTTGCTGATACTGCTTACTATCTGACAGAGCAATTAAAGAAAAGAGGCATCACACAAATTGAAAGTGTAACAGGCGATGACGAAAACCCAACAGGATTAGCACAGCGTTTCAGCCCATACAGCAACCAAAAATCCGACATCATCAAAAGCGGACAGGAGTTGCGGGTTTTGATTACAACCGATGTATTGAGTGAAGGACAAAACTTGCAAGATGCTCACATCATTTTGAATTATGATTTGCCCTGGGCTATCATTCGTTTAATTCAGCGTGCAGGTCGTGTTGACCGTATCGGACAAAAGGCAGAGCAAATTTTCTGTTACTCGTTTTTACCCGAAGATGGCATTGAAGCCATTATCAATTTGCGTAGAAGATTAACCCAGCGTATTGAAGAAAATGCCAATGTAGTAGGAAGCGATGAAACCTTTTTTGATGGCGACCCTGTAAACCTTGCCGACCTTTACAATGAAAAATCGGGCATCTTGGACGGTGAAGATGATGATACCGAAGTGGACTTGGCTTCATTGGCTTATCAGATTTGGAAAAACGCTACAGATGCAAATCCTGAACTAAATAAAATCATACCCGATTTACCAAATGTGATTTACGCCACCAAACACAATGACGAAGCACCCGAAAAAGAAGGCGTAATTGTTTACACCCGAACATCCGAAGAAAACGATGTTTTGGCTTGGGTGGACAACAAAGGAAAAATCATTACCCAATCGCAACACACCATTTTGAAAGCGGCTCAATGCACACCCGACACCGAACCAAAATACAAATTGGAAAAGCACCACGAATTAGTAAAAAGTGGCATTGACTTTATTCGTGAAGAAGAAAAAAACACAGGTGGTTCATTGGGTAAAAAAACAGGCGTAAAGTATCGTGTGTATATGCGACTTGACCGCTATTGCAAAGAGTATGAAGGAACTTTATTTGTAAACGAGCAACTGAAAAAAGCAGTGGACGACATTTACAAATATCCTTTGAAAGAGTTTGCAAGAGAAACCTTAAACCGACAACTCAAAGCAGGTATTTCAGACGACCAATTGGCAAACTTGGTGATTTCACTTCGTGAAGAAGATAAATTGGCGATTGTGAATGAAGATGAACAACCAAACAAAGAACCACAAATCATTTGCTCTTTGGGCTTAACCAACAGTTAGAATTATGGCATTAGATAAAAAAGACTTTTCAACCTACATCAAGCAGTTCAATTTTCGTGAACTGTTTAATGATATGGGCTGGAACAATGATAAAACAACCCAACCCATTGTAGTTGACAATGAAACTTATACTTTACAAGCAGTTGCCGAAAAAAGCGGTTTCAAAATCTTATTGTGCAATCCGCTTTCCAATGGCTTAATTCCCGACTACAACACCCGCAAAAAGATTGAAACCAAAGTAACCAAACTGTTTCAGGAGCATTTGATTATCTTTTTTGACACCAAGAAAACCGAACAGATTTGGCAATTGGTAGTAAGGCAATCGGGCAAACCAACCAAAGTAACCGAAACTCGTTGGCACATCAACCAAGACCACGAATTGCTTTACCAACGTGCCGCAGGGATTTTCTTTGAGTTAGACGAAGAAGAACATATTACCATTATTGACGTAACCAAACGCATTTCCGACAACTTCCACCAAAACAACGAAAGAGTTACCAAGCAGTTTTACGACAAGTTTAAAAAAGAACACGGAGCATTTTTGCAATTCATCAAAGGCATTTCCGACAAAACCAATCAAGAATGGTATGCTTCATTGATGCTGAACCGATTGATGTTTTGTTACTTCATTCAGAAGAAAGGGTTTTTAGACAACAACAAAAACTACCTGCGTGATAAACTGCTTGCTTGCAAAAGCAAAAAAGGAAAAGTAAAATTCTACTCTTTCTATCGTGATTTCCTTTTGGTGTTATTTCACAAAGGATTGAATGAACAAACACAAAGCCCCGACACCAAAATTGAAATTGGTAAAATCCCTTACCTGAACGGTGGTTTGTTTGACGAACACGAACTGGAAAAAACCAACGATAGCATTGACATTGACGACAAAGCTTTTGAACGCTTGTTTGATTTCTTCGACCAATACGAATGGCATTTAGATACCCGACACACAGCAAGCGGAAAAGACATTAACCCCGATGTAATTGGTTACATCTTTGAGAAGTATATCAACGACAGGGCAAATATGGGTGCTTACTACACCAAAGAAGATATTACCGACTATATCAGTAAAAATTGCATCCTGCCCTATTTGTTTGACGAAACCAAACGCCATTACCCGAAAGCATTTAATGCAGATGCCGATTTGTGGCAAATGGTAAAGCAAAGTGGCGACCAATACATTTACGATGCAGTGAAAAAAGGTATGGAAGAACCATTACCAAAAGAAATTGAACAAGGCATAAAAGATGTAAGCAAACGCACCGATTGGAATAAACCGGCTACCATCAATTACGCTTTGCCAACAGAAATTTGGCGTGAAGTAGTTGATCGTAGAAACCGCTACACCGTAGTAAAAAGCAAAATTGACAAAGGCGACATTCAGCAAATCAACGACTTTATAACCTACAACCTGAACATTCGCCAGTTTGCACAAGATGTAGTAGAAAACACCAACGACCCCGAACTGCTGAAACACTTTTACAAAGCACTCAACAGCGTTACCATTATTGACCCAACGTGTGGTTCAGGTGCGTTTTTGTTTGCAGCAATGAACATTTTAGAACCCTTGTATGAAAGCTGCCTGCAACGAATGGAAAACTTTGTTGCCGAAGCACCCAAAGGCAAATACAAGTTTTTTGAAGATACATTGGCACAGGTAAAAAGCCCCGAACACCCCAACCTGCAATACTTCATTTACAAAAGCATCATCTTACGAAACTTGTATGGTGTGGACATAATGAAAGAAGCGGTTGAAATTGCCAAACTCCGTTTGTTCCTTAAACTCGTAGCAACGGTAGAAGCCGATTATCGCAAGCCAAATTTAGGTTTAGAACCTTTGCCCGATATTGATTTTAATATTCGAGCAGGAAATACATTGGTTGGCTTTGCAACGGAAGCAGAACTGCAAAAAGGTTTAACCTATACTTTAGACGGTGTAATTGCAAAACCTTTGATTGAGGAAAAATGTGAGATTGTTGCCAATGCTTTTAAACGCTACAAGGAAATTCAGTTAACCTATGGCGATGATTTTAAGGAGTTCAAAAAAGCAAAATCAGAACTCAATAAACGTCTGAAAGAATTAAACCACGAGCTAAACCAATTACTGCATAAACAAGCAAGTGGCTTGAAATACGAGACTTGGCTTCAATCGCATCAACCTTTTCATTGGTTTGCGGAGTTTTATGAAATTGTGCAAGATAATGGTGGTTTTGATGTAATTATTGGCAATCCTCCGTATGTTGAATATTCAGGAGTTAAAAAGTCATATACTGTCAAAGATTTTGAAACAGAAAAATGTAACAATCTTTTTGCATTATGCACGGAACGCTCATATAAAATACTCAATTCTAAAGGCTACTTGGGATTAATTATTCAACTATCTGCGGTTACCACAATATCAATGCAACCATTGCAGAATTTCTTGATAAAATCATCAGGTCTACTTTATTCTAGCTTCTTCCCTGAAAGACCACAACATTTATTTGATGGTGCTCATATAGGTTTAACAATTATTATTTCGACCAAAAAGACAAAAGAAGAAATATTACTATATACATCAAGCATTCTAAGGACTTACAAAGAAAATAGACCTAATCTTTTTATGACATTAGCTTATGCTAATAATCCATTTTATAAAAAGGTTTCATATTTCTTGAAAGCTGGTAATGAAATTGAAATTTCAATTCTTAAAAAGCTATTAAGTAATTCTTCGATAAATAAATGTGTCTCGCCAACCGCAAATGATAATGTTATTTCTTACAGAACAGCAGGTGGTATGTATTGGAGAACAGCCATATGCAGGCCATTTACAACGGTTTCAACTAGTAATAAAACGAATTATATACAAAGAAATTATTCGAATTATGTAATAGCGGCATTAATTAACTCTACAACATTTTGGCTATACTATGCATACTATTATGACCTATTTAACTTCAAAGACTATATGATATTTGCCTTCCCTTTTTCATATGATAACGCAGATAAATCAATCATTTCAAAACTTGAAAAGCTAGGACGAAAATTGATGAAAAACATAGATGATAATGTAGTTATCGGGGAAAAATATATGAAAGCAAAACAGCAAATGGCATATTTTGAGAGCTTCAATACAAGAGCAGCCAAACCAGTTATAGATGAAATTGACCAAGTTTTAGCTGAGCATTATGGTTTTAATAGTAATGAACTTGATTTCATCATCAATTTTGATACGAAATACAGATTTACTACAGAAAGTGAAAACGAAGAATAATGGCAGCTAAAAACGCAATAAATATTATCCTAGAGTTTAAAGGAAGTAATCTAAAACTCAAACTCAATAAACTTAAAAGTTCTATTGTAAAAGGACAGCCATATCCTGACCTATCTGATATTTACAATTCAGCTCTTGAAATAAAAAAACTAAGTGCTCAAATAGATGAAATCGTCCACGCTACAGGCATAATCCAATGCTTACCAAAGATTTTAAAAAAGGGCGAAAAAGTAACTGATTTATCATTAGCAAGTGGAGCTGATGGTGAGGGAATTGACTTAGTGACCAATATGAGAATTGCTGAATTTAAATTTGCTCGATGGCAAGAAGGAAAAGGAAATGGAATGAGAAAACGGCAAGTCTTTGCCGACTTAGTTAACCTATATCTTCATCCTACAACAAATTCAAAGGAATTGTATGTATTTAATGCAAAGCAAATCAAAAAATTCTTTGGAAGTAATAAAGCAAAGTGGAAAAATGTGCTTTCTAAAAGTGGTGGTTTAGATAATACCCTTGAACAACATTTGAGCAGTAAAAAAATAAGAGGACAATTTTTAAATGACGTTTACAGCATTTCAAATGTTACAATTTATGATTTAGACGATATACTGAAATGATAAAAGAAAGCCTTGGCAATACCGACCTTTTAAAGCTATCCAAAACAGCTTTTTTATGCAGCCGACAAGTCCCTGCTTCGGTGGTATTGAAATGCTATGACTGGGCAATAGAGCAAAGAGAAAAAGGGAATTGTGTTATCAGTGGTTTTCACAGCCAAATAGAAAAAGATGTGTTGCATTATTTGCTAAAAGGCAAACAGCCCATCATTTTGGCATTGGCAAGAGGACTTAAAGAAAAATTAGAACCTGAATTTGAAAAGCCACTTGAACAAGGCAGACTGTTAATCATCACACCGTTTGACAAATCGGTAAAACGAGTAAGCAGCCAAAACGCACAGACACGCAACCAACTAATGACAACCCTTGCAGACCAAATCACCATTGGTTACGCAAGTCAAGGCGGACAGTTGGAAGAACTATTAAAAGGAATTGAGAAACCAATAAATAAAATCGTATGAGCCAACGCATTTTGCAAGCACATTGCCAAAGCCCCACAAGCCAACCCGCAAGGCAAAGCTTTGTCAAAGAGCTTGCAAAGCCGACCCAAAGAAAAATTGAATTAAAAAAATCTCCCACCCTTCTGAAAATAAAAAATACGCAAACGCACAGACCAACAAGACACAAACAATGACAGTTAAACTCAACAACGACAATAGTTTACAGACACGGTGGACAAGAACGCCAGCTGGTAACAGCGTGTTGCCTCAATTGGCGGTGACGTGCAAAATTGAAGCTGAGTGCTCCTATCAAACTTTTGTGCAGGGTGACAGTGAAGTGCTCCGAAATCGCCAACTGCGGCAACACGCAAAACGTTATG
>Ga0209096_1001857_pt1 | contig 21736 bp, 21 predicted proteins | sample AD_UKC034_MetaG_FD_184407 | JGI IMG/M metagenome (GOLD analysis project Ga0209096, IMG submission 184407) | Active sludge microbial communities of municipal wastewater-treating anaerobic digesters from USA - AD_UKC034_MetaG (SPAdes) (version 2) | ecosystem: Engineered > Bioreactor > Anaerobic >... | reverse complement strand
CCGAATGGCCAGGCAGGCGGCAACATGTTCTTCATCGGCTCCAACGCCGCCGGTCAGACCGGGCCCAGCTACCTCGCGGCGGCGGACTGCGGCGTGCCCGAACCGACCGATACAGCGGCTCTGGGCTTTCCGAACATGCACATCGTCATGAACGTGACCGGCGACGCCGATGTCACCCCGGCGACCTGCTCGGCCCTGGCTGACATCCCGTGGCTCTCGCTGAGCCCCACCAACGGCGCCAACGCCGGCGGCACCAACACACAGGTCACCGTGACCTTCAACTCCAACAGCCTGGCCAACGGCGTCTACACCGGCAACCTCTGCGTCACCAGCAACGATCCCGACGCCGGCCCCGGCAACGGGACCGACTTGGTGATCGTGCCGGTGACGCTGACGGTCCAGCCGCCGACCGCGGTGACGCTGACCGACCTGGCCGCGGGCGTCGATCCGATGCCTGCGCCGGCTGGCGTGCCGCTGGGCGCCGTGGCTGCCGCGGGGCTGAGCATGGCGCTGGCCGCCGGCTACGCCACACGGCGACGCCGCAGCTAGTCTCTGTAACCGACGACAGTCGCTCTTGCATCGCATCCCGCCGCGGGGCGGGGCGGGCAAGAGCGGCTGTCGCAGCCTGAAAACACTCCCGGCGGGCCGTGGCCCGCCGGGAGTGTTTTTTCGCCCCCGTTGCCTCCGCTCCGGTGGTCGAGTAGCGGCATGAGGTGACAGCGCGTCCATGAAGTCACGCGCCGTCAACGTACCGAGACCGCCCCCGCCGCGCGTGATCTCGGTACGCTGGCGATCCTGGTCGCCACCCCGACGCTGTGGCCGGTCTCCTGACCGAGCCACCCCACAGACCGGGTGTCCCGTGGGGCTGATTCGTTCAGGAATTCCGACTGATTCGCCCCTTGACATGAAACATTTGTTCTGGTATAATCGCATCAGAACAAACGTTCTATTCTTATTTTTGCTGGGTGGCAGGAACCTGGATTAGCTGTGGCACAACAGGAGTATCAGATGCGGCGCGCTGCCCCGTAGAGCAACTGGCCTTACACCAGGAGTTCCCTATGCGCAGGCGGCAACTAGAAACGCAATCAGATCGGATCGAAGCTGTGCTGGCGTCACACCGGGTCCCTGGCCGGGTCTGGGGCGCCACCATCACCCCCCGCTTCATCCGCTTCCAGGTCACCACAGCCACCGGCACCCGCGTCAACAAGGTATCCAGCCTGTCGGAGGAGATCGCGCTCTCCCTGGGGGTACGCTCGGCGCGCGTCTATCGCCAGAACGGCGCCATCCAGGTGGAGGTGCCGCGCGAGCGGCCGGAGACGGTGCGCCTGCTGCCCCTCTGCCAGCGCATCGGCCAGGCGCCGCCGCTGACCGCTGTGCTGGGGCTGGATGAAGAGGGAACGCCTCTGCTGCTGCGGCTGCCCAGCCCGGACGTGGTGCATGTGTTGGTGGCCGGCGCCACCGGCTCTGGCAAGACTGCGCTGACGCGCTCGCTGTTGCTCTCCCTGGCCTTCTACAACTCCCCCGACACCCTGCGGCTGGCGTTGATCGACCCGAAAGGCCGTGGCTTCCAGCCGCTGGCCGGCCTGCCTCACGTCATCGGCCGGGTGGCGGCCGGCTCGGAGAGCGGCAGCAAGGCGCTGGTCTGGCTGGTGAAGGAGATGGAGCGCCGCGACGCGGCCGGCGTCAGCAGCCCAACCATCGTAGCTGCTGTGGATGAGCTGGCCGATCTGCTGGTCACCGGCGGCAAGGTGGTGGAGACCGCGCTGATCCGGCTGGCGCAACGCGGCCGGGAAGCGGGCATCCACCTGGTGGCCTGCACCCAGAAGCCCTCGGCCGAGCTGGTCAGCGGGCTGTTGAAGGCCAACTTCCCCGTCCGGCTGGTGGGTGCGGTCTCCAGCCCGGAGGATGCCAAGGTGGCCTCGGGCATCGCCGCCACCGGGGCCGAGAAGCTGCTGGGGCGCGGCGATTTCCTGCTGGTGGCCAAGGGGGAGGTGCTGCGCTTCCAAGCAGCCTACACCGCCGAGGAAGAGCTGACCCAAACCGCGCAGCAACTGCGCGGGCAGTGCGATCACCCACTGGCCGGCGCCATCGAGACGCCGTCGTCCAGCTAAACCGAGGAGCGCCTCCCATGCGACGTTTGTTTGCATTCATGCTGCTGGCCGGCATCGTCACCCTGGCCGTCATCATTGGACAACGCCTGAGCACCGACGCCATGGCCGTCATGGCCGGCGTGGTCTTCGGTGTGGCCGCCAGCATCCCGACCAGTTTGTTGATCGCCCTGGCTGCACGCGGCAGCCGGCGCCATGAGCCCCCCTACCGCCGCGATGACTACCAGCCCAGCCCGCCCGCGCCGCAGATCTATGTGGTCAGCCCGGGCCAGATGCCAGGGCTGGCCGGCCCAGGAGCAGGCGCCCAGCCCGTCCTGCCCCAGCCGCACGGCGCCTATTTCATGGCTGAACCGGCGCGCCGTTACAAGGTGGTCGGCGACGCCGAGTACTGGCTGGACGAGGTCGAACCCCAGCCTTGGGAATGACACAGGAGATGAATCATGCAGATCGGCAAGAGTGAACAGATCAACCTGCTGGGACGCAGCCACGGCTACTTTCCAGCGGCCTTTCGCTGGCGCGGCCGGCGTTTCGACGTGTTGGCGGTGGAGAAGTGCTGGCTGGAGCGACGCCCGGCCGCGCGCCGCCTGTTCCGGGTGCGCTGCGCTGACGGCGTTTTCGTGCTGGCGCAGTCGGTAGGGGACGATTCCTGGCAGCTCAGCCGCTGGCCGTTGACGCTGCTGCTGCCCCGTCCCAGATCTGGTTCGGCCGCGCGCTTCCCCCTGCCGCGCCGTCAGCGCCGGCCGGCGCGGCCGACGCCGGCCCCGGCCGCCCAAAGATTGGCATGGTCGCCGGCGCAGCAGGGCGGCCCGGTCGGGAAGGCGGCCGGCGCGGCGATCCGATAACCTTGGCCAGCGCGGCGCCCGCCGTTGGTTTCGATACGGCGGCCTACTCAACCAACGGCTGGTTTCGGTACGGCGGCCTACTCAACCAGCGGTTGGTGCGCTGCCGGGAGAAGTTTTTGCGTTAGCGGCTGAGCATCTGGGCCAGGGGGGGGCCGAAGATGGCGGCCGCCACCCCCAAGGCCCCCAGCACGGCGAAGAGCAGCGCGCCGGCCGCGCAGTCCTTGGCGATGCGCGCCAGCTCGTGATAGTCGGGGGAGACGAGATCGACCAGCGCCTCGATCGCGCTGTTGACCGCCTCCAGCGCCAGGATGACCGCGATGGTGAGCGCCAACACGGCCCATTCCAGCGGCTGGACGCGCAGCCAAAGGCCGGCGCCGATCACCACCAGCGCCGCGGTCAGTTCGATCCAGGTGTTGCGCTGCGTGCGGACGGTGTAGACCATGCCGTGCAGGGCGGCGGTGAAGGAGTGCCAGCGGTTGCGGCTTTTCATGCGGCCGAGGGAAGCGAGGCGAGGATTTCTGCCTGGAGCTGCCACATGGCAGCCTCCTCATCGGGGTTGGCATGGTCGTAGCCCAGCAGGTGCAGGACGCCATGAACGGCCAGCAGGCTGAGCTCGTCCCCCACGCTGTGGCCGGCGGCCGCGGCCTGGCGTTGGGCAGTGGGGAAGGAGATGATCACATCGCCCAGGTAGTTGAGCATCTCCGGCGCGGTCACGAATGGTTCGGCCCCCTCCCCTTCCTCACGCGCGGCGAAGGAGAGCACGTCGGTGGGCGCGTCGATGCCGCGGTAGGTCTGGTTCAATTGGAGCAGCAGCTCATCGTCGCCGATGACCAGCGAGACTTCGCCGTCGGCTGCGCCGCACCGCTGCAAGGCGGCCGCGGCCAGTTGGCGCAGCCGTTGGGCAGGGGTTTCGCGCTCATAGGCGGGATCGATCTGCAAGTCGATGTTATGCAGCGGCAGACTGGGATCGGGGGGCGTCATCTTGCTTTGGCTCCGGGATCTGCGTGGGTTTGGGGGTTTCAGCGCCGGCCACCGGCGGCGCGGGCGCGGCAGCCTCGGGATAGACGATTCGGGCATGGTGCGCGCCTTGCAGCGACTGAACGAAGATACGCCGGGTGGTCTCCAGGTCGCTGAGGGTAAGGGGAGACTGCGACAATTCCCCTTCGACCAGCTTTTGGTTGATGATCTTGCGCACCAGCTCATCGATGGCGGCCTGGGTTTCCGGGCGCACAGCGCGCACGGCGCTCTCGCAACTGTCGGCCAGCATGACCAGCGCGGTCTCGCGGCTGTTGGGCCGGGGCCCGGGATAGCGAAAATCCTTTTCATCCACCGGCGTTGGCGCGGCCGCCTTCTGCGCCTCATGATAGAAGACGCGCACCAGGCCTGTGCCCTGATGCTCCAGGATGAAATCACGCACCCGATGGGGCAATTTGTGGCGGCGCGCCATCTCGTCGCCATCCTTGACGTGGTTGATGATGATCCTGGCGCTGGACCAAGGGTCGAGCTGGCTGTGCGGGTCGATGCCCTGCATGCGGTTTTCCACGAAGAAGTAGGGGCGGTTGATCTTGCCGACGTCGTGATAGTATGCACCCACCCGCGTGAGGAACGCGTCGGCGCCGATGGCCTCGGCCGCCTGCTCGGCCAGGTTGCTGACCAGCAGCGAATGATGGTAGGTGCCCGGGGCCTTGGTGACCAGCTCGCGCAGCAGGGGATGGTTGGGGCGGGCCAGCTCCATCAGACGCAGCGGCGTGGCAATGTCAAAGATGGCGCCCAGCAGGTAGAAGCCGATCAGCGTGATGCTGGCCGCCACCGCGCCGTTGGCCAGGCTGGCGATGGTCAACTGGATGGCGCCGGTCAGGTCGACGCTGCGGCTGAGGGGCAGGTTGAAAGCCCACAGCAGCACCAGACTGACCGCGCTGACCGCCGCGCCGGCCGCGCCAAAGGCGCTGATGCGTTCCCCCCGGCGCAGCGCCAGGGTTCCCACCAGCCCGGTCAACATGGAGTAGACCACCAGATCCACGTTACCGCCGCTGAGATACGCGATCATCACGCCGAAATAGACCGCGGTCAACAGCGCCATGGGCAGGCTGAGCAGGGTGCCGACCAGCATGGTGGCCGCGGCCAGGGGGAAAAGGTAGGGCAGCACCGTGCGGCCGGGGATCATGAACTTGGCCAGAAGGAGAAAGGCCAGCAGCAGGGCCACCAGCAGCCCCAGGTCTTTGACCGCCAGCGCCTCGGAGGTATTGGGGCTGAGCGCGTAGAGGCCAAAGAGCGCCGCCAGCACGCAGGCGATCATCACCGCCGTGGCCAGCCGCCACCATTCCCACTTGGGCTGGTTCAGCCCCAGCGCCTGCAAGGCTTCGATGTGGCGCGCCGTCACCAGGTCGCCGGTGCGAATGATGATCTCTCCCTCCTCGTAGCGCTCGATCTGCGGCGAGACGGCCGCGCGCGCCTCGGCGCGCAGCGCGTCGGTGCGCTCCTGATTGAGGATCGTGTTGGGCTTGGTGAGCGCGCGCACCAGGGCGATGACCAGCCGCGCCTCCCCGTCATCGACCAGGTCCACGAAAGAAGGCACCTGACGGCGGATGGCACCCAGTTGGCTGTCGCGAATCTCGCTCAACATGACGAAGCTGAGCACCCGGGGCACCTCGTTGGCCACCCGCTGCCAGGCTTCATCGTTCAGCGTCAGCAGCGCCTGCCACTCCTCCGGCTCCAAGTGTACATCAGGCAGGCTGCTGAGAGTCTGGATTTTCTGCTCCAGTGCGGCGTTCTCGTCGGCGCGCTGCTCGGTGAGCAGCGCCGTCACCTCGCCGGCGCGCGCGATCTGTTCGCTGCGCACCCGGCGCACCGGCTCATAGACATCGGCTACCCGCCGCTCGGCCTGGACGCGCGCCTCTTCGGTCAAGACCTCGCTCAGATATTCGATGAACTGGGGAGAACGGATATCCGCGGGACTGACGTCCCCCACTTGCAGCGTGTACTGCCCCATGGGCGGCCACTGCACCACCAGCGCCAGCGTGGTACCGACGACAAAAAGCGCGCCCAGAGCCAGCAGCAGCAGGCGGGAGCGCACCGAAGGCCGCGGCTTGGCCTTGGCGCCGGGAAACAGCGGGGGTGTCGTAGCGGTCATGGCGATCAGCGTCTATGCAACAACTGCTCAAACAAGGCGCACAGAGGACAAGCGCTTAACCCAACAGCTCACGGGCATATTGGTTGACCAGCTTGCCGTCGGCCTGGCCTTGCAGGCGGGCCATGGCGGTGCGCATGACCAGCCCCATCTCCTTGGGACTGCTGGCGCCGGTGTCGACGATGACCTGTTCAACCACGGCCTTGATCTCGGCCGCGTCCATCTGCCTGGGCAGATAGCGCTCCAGAATCGCCAACTCGGCCTGCTCCGGGCCAACCAGATCCATCCGGCCGGCCTTGCTGAACTCCTCGATGGAGTCGCGGCGCTGGCTGGCCTGCTTGGCGATGACCTTGAGCACCTCTTCATCGCTCAGCGTCGCGTCCAAGCCCTCGGCTGTGCGCTTTTCGACCAGGGCATTGGCCGCGGCGGTCTTGACCGAGCGCAAGGTGCGCTTGCGATCCTCATCGCGCGCCAGCATGGCTTCCTTCAGTTCGTTGTCCAGTTGTTCCAGCAAAGTCATGGCGACTCCATTGTGGGCTCGGCGGCTGTGCGCGGGCCGGCCCGACCGGGAAATTTTCGTCGATGCTGGCGATTATAGCACGAATCACCCCCTCCGACAAGCGACCGTCCAGCCAGGCTGGCCAAACAAACTTGCCACCGCCGTCTGACTGTGGTATAGTAGCGCAAGTTAGGCGCTGTAGCCTCCATGCTTGCCGGGTATGGAGGTTTTTTTATTGGGTCTTGATCTTGCTTTCCCCTGACATACCGTTGTCCGACATGCGTATCGCGATCGACGCTCGTATTGCTCACTATACCAGCGCGGGCATTGGCCAGTATGCTGTGCATCTGGCCCAGGCTTTGGCGCGCCTGGATCAGGCCAATCAGTACCTGCTGTTGCAGAGTCGCAAGGATCAGCGCGTCCTCGTGGCTGAGCCGCACGTGCAGCGTCTGGGCATCTGGACCCCCAGCCATCACCGCTGGGAGCAAGGCGCGCTGGCCGTGGAATTCAAGCTTCGCCCTACGCTGCGCCGGCTCAAGATCGATTTGTTGCACAGCACCGATTTCATCCCGCCGCTGCGCCTGAGCGGCTTCAAGTCGGTGATCACCGTCCACGATCTGGCCTTTCTGCGCTGGCCGCACTTCCTGACCGAGGATAGCGCCCGCTACTACGGCCAGGTGGAGGCGGCGGTGGAACGGGCCGATCACATCATCGCCGTCTCGGAAAGCACCAAGAACGACATGGTGAAGCTGCTGGGCGCGCCGGCCGAGAAGATCACCGTGGTCTACGAGGCCGCCGACCCGCTCTACCGGCCGATGGAGCGGGCCGAGGCGCTGGCCGCGCTGCGCGGCAAATACCCCCTGCCCGATCAGTTCATCCTCTTCGTCAGCACCATCGAGCCGCGCAAGAACATCGTCACCCTGTTGCGCGCCTACCGCCGGCTGCTGGATGCCTACAAGGTCGAGGCGGGCCTGGTGCTGGCCGGCGCCACCGGCTGGCTGTCCGATCAGATCTTCGAGACGGTCGAGCAGTTGGACTTGCAGCGCCATGTCACTTTCCTCGGACGCGTGCCCAACGGCGACCTGGCCAGCCTCTACAACCTGGCGAGCTGCCTGGCCCATCCCGCCCTGTACGAAGGCTTTGGCCTGACGCCGCTGGAGGCCATGGCCTGCGGCACGCCGGTGGTGGTCTCCAACGTCTCCAGCTTGCCGGAGGTGGTGGGGGACGCGGCGCTGTTGATCGATCCCAACAGCGATGAAGAGCTGGCCGTGGCCTTGCAGCGGGTGTTGACCGACGAGACGCTGAGCGCCAGCCTGCGCGCCAAGGGCCTGGCCCGCGCCCGCACCTTCTCCTGGGAACGCACGGCCGAGGAGACGCTGGCGGTCTACCGGCGCGCCTTCGGCCAGAGCGGGGGCGCCTCATGACCGGCCGCCTGCTCTTTCTGACCCCTCAGGTGCCCTACCCGCCGCATCAGGGCACGACGATTCGCAACTACAACCTGCTGGCCAACCTGGCCGGGGAGTATGAGATTCACCTGCTCTGCTTTCAGGAGAGCGCCGACAACCCGCCGGGCAACTCGCCGCTGCCCCATTTCTGTTCAGTGATCGAGGCGACCCCCTCGCCCGCGCCCCGCTCCCTGCTCAACCGGGTTCTCACGACCCTGACCTCGCCCTCGCCTGACATGGGCCTGCGGCTGGCGTCCGAAACCTTCCAGGCCCGGCTGGGCATGTTGCTGGAACGTTACCGCTACGATGTGGTGCAGATCGAGGGAATCGAGATGGCGCCCTACGGCCTGTGGCTCTTGCAGCATCCGCTCTGGCGCAACGCCCAGCAGAAGGACGACCTGCCGACCATCCCCATCGGCCGGCCGCGCCTGGTGTTCGACAACCATAACGCCGAATATGTCTTGCAGCAACGGGCCTGGGAGACAGACCGGCTCAAGCCGAACCGCTGGCACGCGGCCGCCTACTCGCTGGTGCAGTGGGACAAGCTGCGCCGCTATGAGCGACAGATCTGCCAGCGGGCTGACCGGGTGATCGCCGTCTCTGAGGCTGACCGCGAGGCGCTGCTGCACCTTGATCCCAAGCTGAACATCACCGTGATCCCCAACGGCGTCGATCTGGACTACTACGCGGCCTATCAGCGGGCCAACGATGCGCAAGCGCCTGACTACGGCCCCAACGCGCTGGTGTTCACCGGCAAGATGGACTTCCGGCCCAACGTGGACGCGGTGGCCTGGTTCGCCCAGGAGGTGCTGCCGCTGGTGCGGCGCGAGGTGGACGACGCGACCTTCGTGATCGTGGGCAAGGCGCCGCATGCGCGGGTGCAGGAGCTGGCCCGGCTGCCCGGCGTCACGGTGACCGGCTTCGTGCCCGACATCCGCGCCCACATCGCCGCGGCTGCGGTCTATGTGGTTCCCCTGCGCATAGGCGGCGGCACGCGACTCAAGGTGCTGGAGGCGATGGCTATGCGCCGCGGCCTGGTTTCCACCCGGCTGGGGTGTGAAGGGATTCCCCTGACCGACGGCCGGGAGGCGCTCTTCGCCGACGACGCACCTGGCTTCGCCCAGGCCGTGACCGCGCTGCTGCGCGACCCGGCCCGGCGCGCCCAGTTGGGCGACGCTGGCCGGCGCTTTGTGGAAGCGAACTACGGTTGGCCGGCCATCACGCCCCGGCTGAAGGCGGTCTACCGCGAGCTGGGCGTGAACGGGGATTCCTGAAAGCTGGCGTCTCTGCGGCGCGGTTTTGGTCTCACGCCAAGGCGCAAAGGCCGCAAAGGGCAGATGGCGTCTCTGCGACGCGGTCTGGGTCTCACGCCAAGGCGCAAAGACCGCAAAGGGCAGATGGCTTGGCGTGAGACAATCAACGACTGAAGTTGCACCTCTGGCATGGAAGAAATCACACCCCCGGCGCAACGACGAGCGCTGGCCGAGCAGCATCGCCAGGCCATGGCCCGCAGCGGGCGCAGCCAGCGGCAGACGGCCCGGCTGCGACTGCTACACGCATGGGGCAAGCGCTACGGCGGCCCGGAAGCAGCCAACCCGCCCCGCCGCATTCTGATCATCCGTCCCGATCATCTGGGGGATCTGCTCTTTGCCACGCCGGCCCTGCACTTGCTGCGCGCCAGCTTTCCCCAGGCGCACATCGCCGGCCTGGTGGGGCCGTGGGGCGAGGCGGTGCTGGCCGGCAATCAGGACCTGGACGAGCTGCTGACCTGCCCCTTTCCCGGCTTCACCCGCCAGCCCAAGGCTAACCCGCTGGCGCCCTACCGGCTTTTGCAGACAGAGGCGCGGCGGCTGGCGGCCCTGCGTTTCGATCTGGCGCTGGTGCTGCGCTTCGATCACTGGTGGGGGGCCTGGCTGGCGGCGGCCGCGGGCATTCCCCAGCGGCTGGGCTACGCCATCGCCGAAGTGCAGCCTTTCTTGACGCGGGCGATCCCCTACGTGGTGGGGCGACATGAGGTGGTGCAGAACCTGGCGCTGGCGTTGGCGGCGGGGGGAAGCGGCCCGCTGGCGGCGCCCGGCGATCAGCCATCGGTCACCGGCGAATGGCTGTCGCTGGTCAGCGAACGCCTGTCAGCCGGCAGCCCGCCGGGGCGGCGCAGGGGCGACGACGACTTCGGCAGCCAGTGGCGGCTGCACTTTGCGCCCTCGGCCGAGGATGAGGCCGCGGCCGCGGCGCTGCTGCCGGCCACCGCTCGGCCGCTGGTCGCCATCCACCCCGGCAGCGGCGCGGCCGTCAAACGCTGGCGCACGGCTGCCTGGGCCGAGCTGGCCCGGCGGCTGGCCACAGAAATGGGCGCACAGGTGCTCTTCACCGGCGCGGCCGGCGAGACAGAGCTGATCGATCCGGTGCTGGCGCTGCTGGCCCAGGGGCCGCCCCTGCCCCTCCCGCCCCTTTCCCTGGCCGGCCAGACCAGCCTGGGCGCGCTGGCGGCCCTCTATCGACGCTGCGCGCTGGCCATCGGCCCGGACAGCGGCCCACTGCACCTGGCTGTGGCCATGGGGACGCCGACCGTTCACCTCTACGGCCCGGTGGAACGGCGCACCTTCGGCCCCTGGGGCAGCGCGCGCCGCCATGTGGCGCTGACATCGGACTGGGGCTGCATCCCCTGCAACCGGCTGGACTGGCCAGCCGGCGCGCTGGTGGAGCATGGCTGCGTGCGGGACATCGCCGTGGAGCAGGTGCTGGCTGAGGCCGTGAAGTTGCTGGGCTAACCCCGCGCTTTGTCAACCCGGCTTTTCTGGGCTACAATGGCGCCGCAGGAAATGTCAATTCACAGCTCAAGACAAAAGCCGATGAAATCTACCCCCATGACCGTTGTTTTAGAAGAGGACCGCCACTGGTGGTTCGCCAGCCGCACGCGGGCCATCCTGGGCTACATGGACCGCTACGTGGGCGCCGGCCAGAACAACCGGCGCATCCTGGATGTGGGCTGCGGCGCCGGCAACATGGTGCATCATCTCAGCCACTACGGCCAGGTGACCGGCGTCGATCTGTACAGCAAGCCGCTGGAGGTGGCGCGGCAGCGCGGCCTGGACGTGCAGGAGGGCAGCGCCGACGACCTGCCCTTCGACGACCAGACCTTCGACGTGGTGACGCTGCTGGACGTGGTGGAGCATGTGCCCAACGAACACGGCGTCTTCACCGAGTGCCGGCGGGTGCTGAAGCCAGGCGGCAAGCTGCTGGTCACCGTGCCCGCGCTGATGTGGCTGTGGAGCCAGAACGACGTGATCAACGCGCATCAGCGCCGCTACACCCGGGCCGAGCTCAAAGAGAAGCTGACGCAGCACGGCTTTCACGTGCTGAAGGCCTCCTACAACAACTTCCTGCTCTTCCCCCTGGCGGCCGGGCTGATTCTGGCCCGCCGCGGCCGGGCCGAGCCGGAGCTGGCCTCGCCGCATTTCGACGACGACGCCTACCAGGTGGAGATGGAGCCGGCGCCCCCCGGCATGAACGGCGTGCTGACCGGCGTGGGCAAGGTCGAAGCCAGCCTGATGAAGCGCGTCTCGCTGCCCATTGGCACCTCGATTCTGTGCATCGCCGAGCGCGCGGGCCATAACCCGCTGCGCTCCGAAAGGTAGGCGCATGATCAGCGAAGAGATCCGCGCCCGCATCGCCCAACTGGAGGCCGAGGCCGAGCAGCGCGCCCAGGCCGAGGCCGGCCGGAGCAGCCATGCAGCCGACGACGATCCCTGGCAGCGCCTGTTCGACGCCCCCTGGGCCAGTTCGGCCGGCCTGGAGAACGACGACTTCTCGCTCAACGGCTGGCTGGCCGAGGGTTTGGCCGGCCTGCGCGCCTACCTGCGCGGTGCGGGCCTGAACGACGAGTTCTGGCTGCACATGCGCGGCGCCGAGCGCGAGCTGCTGCTGGCCGCCCGCGCCCTGATCGACGCCCGCCTGGAGCTGGTGGAGGCCCGCGGCCGCAAGGCCGAGCAGGCCAGCCGGCTGCAAGAGATCGAGATCGATTTCTGACGCCTGACCGCGCCCGTCACAGGCGCCGCATGACCCGCTTCGGCGCCCGGTAACTTCCATGGAACTACGACACTATTGGGCCATCCTCCGCCGTTGGTGGTGGATTCCACTGTTGACGGTGCTGCTGACCGCGGCCTTGACGCTGGCGACGCAGCGGCCCTGGCAAGCGCGGCCGGCCGCCTATGCCACATCGCTCAGCTTCAGCGTGGGCGTGCAGCCCCAGAACCCGGCCAACGGCGAGGAAGCCTACTACACCGCGCTGGCCAGCGAGTATCTGATCGACGACCTGGCCGAGGTGGTGAGGGGCAGCGAGTTCGCCGCGGCTGTCAGCCGGCGCTTGCAGGCTGAGGGGATCACCCTGCCCCCCGGCGCGCTGCAAGGCTCGACCCAGGCCGGCAAGCTGCACCGCATCCTGAATGTGGGCATCACCTGGGGCAATGCGCAGGAGTTGGACGCGATCGCCGACGCAGTGGCGGCCACGCTGAAAGAGGACGCCGCCGTGTTCATGCCCCGCCTCTTTGCCCAAAACGGCGCCGCCTACCTGGTCAACCGGGGCGGCGTGGGCGAGATCGGCCCCGGCCTGCGCCAACGGCTGGAGTTTCCTCTGCGCCTGCTGCTGGCCCTGGCGGCCGGCGTCGCCCTGGCTTTTCTGGCCGACTATCTGGATGACCGGGTGCGCGGCCGGGCGGATATCGAGCAAATGGGGTTGCGGGTGGTGGGGGAGATCCCGCGGCGGAAGCGACGGGACGGCTGAGCGCCCTTTGCGCATTCCGTTTCACCTTTCATTTATGACCTGTGGTACAATGGCGCCCGACGGAGTGAATGGAGACAGGCTATGGAGATACGAGATTACCTGAAAATTCTGCGCAAGCGTGGCTGGATCATCATCGTGCTGGCGTTGCTGGCGGCCGGCCTGGCCTTTGCGATCAGCCAGGTGCAAACGCCGACCTACAAGGCGAAGGTGTCGGTCAGCGTGTTGCCGGCCCGCCCCGACTGGGGGCTGGGCAGCACGGCCAAGGAACTGCTGCGCAACTTCGCCGTCAACATCAAGACGCACAAGACCGCCCGCCAGGTCATCGACCGGGCGCAGCTTGACATGTCCACCTACGACCTGCTGAGCAAGGTCGAGGTCAACCCGGTGGGCGACCAGTTCCTGATCGAAATCGCGGCTGAGGATCAGGAGCCGGCCGTGGCAGTCACCATTGCCATGGCCTTTGCCAATCAGTTCATCGACGAGCGCAACGCCTATTATCAACAGCAGGACAAGGCCGACCGCATCGAGGTCAAGCTGGTGGATGATGTCATCGACGCGCCCTTGTTCAAGCCCAAGCCGCTGCTGAACGCGATCGCCGGCCTGGTGCTGGGCGCGCTGCTCGGTTTGTTGATCGTCTTCGCCCTGGAGTGGCTGGAGGCGGACATCCTGCGCACGCCGGCCGCGGTGGAGCGCAGCCTGGGGGTGGCCGTGCTGGGGACGATTCCCGCCGAAGCCAGCCAGCCGGCGCGCAGCGGCAAGCGCAGCCAGAAAGCCGCACCCTCGCCAGCCGCATAGATTTCTGGAGTCCCGCAGAACGCGTCGTTGGTCGGCAACCATCCGCCGGGCATCCGCGGGCTCTGACGATAAAGGTTCATCATGACCCAACAGTTGATCACCCTGACCGACCCGCGCTCGAATGTGGCTGAGGCCTATCGTTCGCTCTACATCAACCTTTCCTTTTCCAGCCAGGAGCAGCCGCTGCACAAGCTGCTGGCGACCTCGGCCGGATCGGGCGAAGGCAAGTCGCTGACCCTGGCTAACCTGGCCGTGGTGGCCGCGCAGATGGGACAGCGGGTCGTCTTGATGGACTGTGACCTGCGTCAGCCGCAGCAACATGAGCTGTTTGGCCTGTCCAACGATGGGGGCCTGACCAGCGTGGTGGCCGGCAAGCAAACGGTCACGGCCGCGCTGCAGGCCTGCAGTACGGCGCCCGGCCTTCAGATTCTGACCAGCGGGCCGCTGCCGGTCAGCCCATCGCAGGTGCTGGCCACGCGCCGGCTGGACGAGATCATGGCTGAGCTGGCCGAACAGGCAGACCTGGTCTTGGTGGATGCGCCGCCGGCCGCGGCTGTGGCCGACGCCTCAGTGCTGGCCACCAAGGTGGATGGGGTGATCCTGGTGCTCAACGCCGGCCAGACCAAGCGCGACAACGCCCGCCGCGCCAAAGAGGCGCTGGAAAAGGTCAACGCCCACATCATCGGCGTAGTGCTGAACAACGTGGCGGACGGGGCAGGGATGTAGAGAGCGTAACTCGTAACTCGTAACTCGTAACCTGGAGTGTGCGTGTGTGAGGCGTTTCTGGGTGGCGCGGTGCGTCACTCGTAATGCGTAATGCGTAACCGGAATGGTGAGAGTTGTGTCTGGGTTGCGGGTTGCGCGTGGTGCGTAATGCGTAACCGGAATGGTGAGAGTTGTGTCTGGGTTGCGGGTTGCGCGTGGTGCGTAATGCGTGATGCGTAATGCGTAACCGGAATGGTGAGGGTTGTGTCTGGGTTGCGGGTTGCGCGTGATGGGTTACGCATTACGCACGGGCACCACGCACCACGCACCACGCACGCGCATCACGCATCACGCATTTCGCATCACGCATTTCGCATCACGCATTTCGCATCACGCATCACGCACACGCATCACGCACACGCATCACGCACACGCATCACGCATTACGCACACGCATCACGCATCACGCACACGCATTACGCATTACGCATCACGCATTACGCATTACGCATCACGCATTACGCATCACGCATTTCGCATCACGCATTACGCACACGCATCACGCATCACGCACACGCATTACGCATTACGCATCACGCATTACGCATTACGCATCACGCATTACGCACTACGAATCAACCAGACAAAACACAAAGGAAGACAAAAACCCATGAAAGGTCTCATCTTGAGCGGCGGCAAGGGGTCACGGCTGTATCCGTTGACCTATACCAGCGCCAAGCAGTTGGTGCCGGTGGCCAATAAACCGGTGCTGTTTCGGGTGATCGAGGCGATTCGTGATGCTGGCATCAGCGAGATCGGCATCGTGGTGGGGGTGGACGACAACGCCCGCCAGGTGCGCGAGGCGGTCGGTCGAGGCGGCCGCTGGGGCGTCGAGGTGACGTTCATCCCCCAGGACGCGCCGCTGGGCCTGGCCCATGCCGTCAAGATCAGCCAGAACTTCCTGGGCGAGGATCGCTTTGTCATGTTCCTGGGGGACAACGTGATCCAGGGCGGCATCAGCCCGCTGATCCGCCAGTTCGAGCACAGCGCCTGGAACAGCCAGATCGTGCTGACGCGGGTCGACAAGCCGGAGCAATATGGCGTGGCCGAGGTGGCCGACGACGGCTCCATCGTGCGCCTGGTCGAGAAGCCCAAGGAGCCGCCCAGCGACCTGGCCCTGGTGGGCATCTACATGTTCGATCGCCATGTTTTCGACGCGGTCCATGCCATCAAGCCTTCCTGGCGCGGCGAGCTGGAGATCACCGACGCCATCCAGTGGCTGGTGGACAACGGCTACGCGGTCCATCCCTACGTACATCGCGGCTGGTGGATCGACACCGGCGCGCCCATCGACATGCTGGCGGCCAACGACAAGGTGCTGGAGGAGCTGCGCCACGAGATCAAGGGCTTCGTGGACAAGGACTCGCGCGTCAGCGACAATGTCACCGTGGAGACCGGCGCCGAGATCATCAACAGCGTGGTGCGCGGCCCGGCCATCATCGGCGAGGGGACGCGCGTCGTCAACTCCTACGTGGGCCCCTTCACGTCGATCTACCACCACTGTCTGGTGGAGGACAGCGAGATCGAGCACTGCATCGTGCTGGAGCACTCGCAGATCGTGGACATTCCGGTGCGCGTGGCCGACAGCTTGATCGGCCGCCAGGTGGAGCTGACCCGCTCGCCCTACAAGCCCAAGGCCTACAAACTGACGCTGGGCGATCACAGCAAGGTGGGGATTCTCTAGTTGCCACGCTCGCTGCCTGCCCTGGCCGCTGGCATCCTGCAAAGCCAGCACGCCTGGACTGTGCGATCGGATGCCGCGCGCCTGGATCTGGAGCCGCTCCCCCCTGCATACCGCGTTGAGGAGACAGCGACGGAATCCGCCCAGGTTGAACAGGTGGCCAGGGCTGTGGCCGAGCTGGCCCAGAAGCTGGCGCGGCTCAAACATGCCTACCCCGCCTGGCCGCTCTTCGATTCGAGCGCCTATTTCGACCTCTACCCCTGCCACCTGGCCAGCCTCAGCCGCGTCGAAGAGATCGGGCAGATCGTGCGGGTGCGGCTCTATGCCGATCTGTTGGCGCCGGCCTTCCGCGCGGCCGAGCGCAACTGGGTTGAGGCGTTCTTGCCAGCCTATCATGCCGGCGCCAGCGATGACGCCAGCGACGCGTTTCGCTCCCATCTGCACGACGAGGCCGCCCCGACGCTGGCCCGCCTGTGGGACGAGGCTACCGGCGTGATTCAAGGGACGCTGGACCTGCTGGCCGGCAACCTTGAGGTGGTGAGCGCGCTGGGCGGGCTGGAGGAACGGATTCAGCACCGGCCCCGGCCTGCCGCGGGCCTGGCGCCCGGCCTGCCGACCGCATTGCAACGCCCGCCGCGCGCCATGCCTACCCTGACGCTGGACGTGATCTTCCCCGCGCCGGAGACGCGGCCAGCCGGCGGCGCTGTGTGGATGGACTTTGCGGCTGCGTCCCGGTGAATCGAGTTCACCGTGTGACCATGCCCGGTGAATTCGATTCACCGGCTGAAACCACGAAAGCCCCTCAGGGCTTGCGGGTTCAACCGGGGATTGCCAGTCCCCGGCACACCTGACACAACAGGAAGGTTGTTTTTCATGCGTAACTTCATGATCACCGGCGGCGCCGGCTTCATCGGTTCCAACTTCGTGCGCTATCTGCTGGACAAGTACCCCGACTATCACGTGCTGGTCTATGACAAGCTGACCTATGCCGGCAACCTGGACAACCTGTTGGACGTGCACGATGATCCGCGCTACGCCTTCGTCAAGGGCGACATCTGCGACGCAGCCGCGGTCGATCGGGCGTTGGACGAGTATCAGATCGACACCATCGTCAACTTCGCAGCTGCAACCCATGTCGATCGTTCGCTGATGGAGCCGGATGAGTTCCTCAAAACCGATGTCACGGGCACCTATGTGCTGCTGGAGGCGGCGCGCAGCCGCGGCATCGAGCGCTATCATCAGATCGGCACCGACGAAGTCTACGGCCAGGTGCTGACGGGGCGCTCCACCGAGGAGGACCGCCTGCACACCCGCAGTCCCTACTCAGCCAGCAAGGCCGGCGGCGACCTGATGTGTCTGGCCTATTACACCAGCTTCGGCACCCCGGTGACCATCACGCGCGGCTCCAACAACGTCGGCCCCTACCAGTACCCGGAGAAAGTGGTGCCCCTTTTCGCCACCAACGCCATGGACGACAGGCCGCTGCCCATCTACGGCGACGGCAAACAGATGCGCGACTACCAGTATGTGCTGGATCACTGCGAGGGGATCGACGCGGTGCTGCATCACGGTCAACTGGGCGAGATCTACAACGTGGGCACGGGCAGCGAGATGCACAACATCGACATGGCGCACCTGATCCTGGACACGCTGGGCAAGCCGCACAGCCTGATCCAGCCCATCACCGACCGGCCGGGCCACGACCGCCGCTACGCGCTGGATGTGAGCAAGCTGCGCGCGCTGGGCTGGCAGAGCCGCCACACCTGCGCCGAGGCCATCGAGCTAACCGTGCGCTGGTATGCTCAAAACGAATGGTGGTGGCGCAAGATCAAGAGCGGCGAACACTATCGGGCCTACTATCAGCAGCAGTATGCCGGACGCGAGGTCAACGGCTGAGGCTGGCGCGGCCGGGAAAGCGGCCAGCCTCAGTACCCCGACTCCATGTCCAACAGCCCCTTCTCCTTCGATGTGTGCAGCGCCCAACGGTAGAAGTAGGCCGAGACGACGAAGAGCACCACGGCGAAACCGGCCAGAATAGCCACCAGCGCCTGGTTGGAGAGGAAGGCCAGGGTGTCGAAGCTGGCCACCTCGTCCCCCAGCAAGGCGCGCCGCATGGCCTCCAGCCAGTAAGTCACCGGCAGCAGGAAACCGATCCAGCGCAGCCAGACGGGCAGGACGCTCAGGGGGAAGATGGCGCCGCTGAACAGGTACATGGCGCCGGCCACGGCGTCGCCCACCGACCAGAAGTGGCGGGCCATGGTCAAGGTCCACGCGCCCATGATCAGCCCCAGGCAGGCGAGCGCTGTCAGCCCCAGCACACTGCTCACCAGCAGCAAGGGCCAGTCGATGGCGCTCAGGCGGATCGGCAGACCGAAGAAGAAGATGCCGAAGCCCAGCGTGATCAACACCGACACGGACCCGATGATCAGCCGGGCCACGCCGCGACCGAACAGATAGGTGTAGCCGTTCAGCGGCGCCGTGAAGATGTTCTTGGCCACCCGGTAATGCTCACGGTCGTCGATGATGGCCCAGCTCACGCCGGTGATGACCATGCCCACCAGGATGTAAAGCGCGTTGCCCACATAGATGTAGGCGAAGGTCGGGTCCTCGAAGGCGCTGGCCGTGATCACCGCGTACATCACCACCAGGATCAGCACGCCGGCCAGCGGCCGCACGATGGAATAGACGGCAAAGAGGAAGGGATCGGCCCAGTTGGATTCGATCTGCCAGCCCAGCCAGGTGGCCACGACAAAGGTGCGTAGGGCATCGCTGCGGCGCACCAGGGGCAGGTCAAGAATTCGTTGCGATATGGTCATGGTTGGAACCGCTCAGCGTCGCCTTTCGACCAGCCGGCCCTGCTGGCGGCCCACCTGCTCCAGCTTGGAGAGGGCGAAATAGGCCGCGGCGATGAAGACCACCGCCAACACCAGCAGAATGGCCAGTTCGACAGTCGCTGGCAAAAAGCCGATCGTGGGGTCGCCGCTGAAGATCAACTGGCGCATCGCGTCCAATCCCAGGGTCAGCGGGATGATCGAGGCGAAGGTCGCGACCCAGAAGCCCAGCGCCTTGACGGGAAAATAGAAGCCGGAAGCCAGGTAGATCGGCTCCTGGAGCAGGTTGGAAAGATGCCAGGCCTCACGACCGGCGATCAGAAAGACGGAGGCGAACAACATGCCCATGCCGTAGAGCGCGGCCATGGTGACGATGAACACAGCCGCCAGCAGCAGGGGATCGGTGATCTGGTAGGTCACGCCGAAGAGCAGCGAACAGACCACGATGATCACCGTGGCGCGGGTGGTGGTCATCAGCAGTCCACCCACAGCCATTCCCAGCAGCACGGCCATCAGCGGGCCGGGCGCCACCACGTACATCTCCAGGTTGCCCTGATCCTTGTCCCAGTAGAGCTGGCTGGCCATGCTCCACAGCACGTTGAGCCAGAACGCGGTCATCGCGCCGCCCAGCACAGCAAAGCCGGTGTACTCGGGGGGTGCGTTGATCGCACGATAGAGAAATACGTAGCCAGAGACGGCCAGCACCGGCAACAACGTCTCGAAGAACATCCAACTGCGCTCGCGCAGGGCGCCCACCATGCGCGGGTAGGCCCGCGCCCACATGGTGGCCCAGAAGAGAGAAAGACCGGTGGCTTTCGTTACGCGTGTCTGGTCAAACATGGATCAGTCATGCGCTCCCTTCTGCTGCCTGGTCGTCGGCGCGCTGCGAGGTGTCCACATCCAGCCCGCGGCCGACCAGGTCGACGAACACATCTTCCAGGGTGGGCACGCGCTTTTCCAGCGCCAGCAGGGCGGAGCCGCGGCGGTGCAGGTGATCCAGCACGCCGGAGAGCGCATCGTCTTCGTCCAGGATCAGGTTCAGCTCCGTCAGCCCATCCTGCTCGACAACGGTGGCCTGACGCACCCCCGACACCCCCTCGATCATGTCGGCCCTGTCCACCGGCCGGTTGCCCAGCGGGGCCACCTTGAGGCTGTAGACCGTCTCCTTAGCCAGCCGGCGCTTGAGGTTGGACGGCGTGTCCAACGCCAGCAGCTTGCCTTTGTCGATGATGCCCAGCCGGTCGCACATCTCATCCGCCTCAGCCATGTAGTGGGTGGTCAGCAGCAGGGTCCGGTCGGGATGCTGGCGCATCCAGGTCAGCACGTAGTCCCGCACCTGGCGCGCCGCGGCCACGTCCAGCCCCAGCGTTGGCTCGTCCAGGAAGACCACGTCCGGGTCGCTGACGAAGCCGCGGATGAAGTTCATCTTCTGGCGCAGGCCGGTGGAGAGGTCGGAGATCTTGGTGCGGCGCTTTTCGTCCAGCCCCACCACATGGATCATCTCGTCGATGCGTTGGCGAGCCACCTTGCTGTCCAGGCCATAGAAGCGGGCGAACATCCACAGGTTCTCTTCGACCGTCAACAGGCCGTAGCCGCTGGTCTCGCCGCCGCTGACCATGGCAATGCGGCGGCGGATCTCCTGGGTGTGGACGGCCACATCCAGCCCATCGACCAGGGCGCGGCCGCTGCTGGGCAGCAGCAGCGTGGTCAGGATCTTGATCAAGGTCGTCTTGCCGGCGCCGTTGGGGCCCAACAGGCCAAACACCTGGCCGCGCGGGATAGAGAGGTTCACCCCCTCCAGCGCGATCACTTCCTTGGGGTCATCTTTGCGTTTGGGGCCGCGAATCTTGTAGATGCGGCCGAGATTTTCGGTAACAATGGCGGGGGTTTCTGGCATCGAAGGCATCTTGTCTCTGTCCGAAAGGAGCTGGGCGCTTGGGGCGTTGCTGTTCAGGCGCCGGGCGCTTTCACTCGATCATGTGCTTGGCGTGACCATGCAGCCATCAGCGCACAGGTGGAATCCAGCGCCCGGCGTCGATGGTCGCGATCTCAGCGCAGCGCCGCCATCACCTCGGCGGCGATGTCGTAGCGACGGAAGGGGGGCATGATGTAGACGCCCTGCACCAGCGGCCGCGCGGCCAACAGGATCTCCTGCGCGATGCGGATGCCCTCCTCGCGCGCGGTCTCCCGTTGATCGGCTGCCTCGATGCGGGCCATGATGGCGGCGGGGATGGTGATGCCCGGCACCTCGTGGTGGATGAAGCGGGCGTGGCGGGTGTTGTACAGCGGCAACAGCCCCATCAGAATCGGCAGCGGCGGCCGGTCGCCCAGCCGATCCAGGAACTGCTCGATCACAGCGGGGTCGAAGACGGGCTGGGTCAGCACGAAACAGGCGCCGGCGTCGATTTTCTTGCGCAACACGTCGATCTCACGCGCCAGATTCTCCGCGCCCATGCTCAGGGCCGCACCCACCACGAAGCCGGTAGGCTGGCCGATGGACTGGCCGGCCTGGTCCACGCCGTGGTTCAGGTTGTGGTTGATCAGCCGGATCAGGCCCGAGGGCACCACATCCTGCGCGTCGCTGGCATCGGGATAGTCGCCGATCTGCGGCGGGTCGCCCATCACCACGAACAGGTTGCGCACCCCCAGGGTGTGGGCCGCCAGCAGGTCGCCCTGCACCCGCAAGAGGTTGCGGCCGCGGGTGGGAAAGTGCAGGATCGTCTCGACCCCCACCTGCTGCTGGATCAGATAGGCCGCGGCCCAGGGGCTCATTCTCATGCGGGCCAGCGGGCTGTCGGCCACGTTGAGAAAACTGGCGCCGGCGTCCACCAGTCGCTTCGCGCTGGCCAGGATCTCGTAT
>Ga0209096_1001856_pt1 | contig 21736 bp, 33 predicted proteins | sample AD_UKC034_MetaG_FD_184407 | JGI IMG/M metagenome (GOLD analysis project Ga0209096, IMG submission 184407) | Active sludge microbial communities of municipal wastewater-treating anaerobic digesters from USA - AD_UKC034_MetaG (SPAdes) (version 2) | ecosystem: Engineered > Bioreactor > Anaerobic >... | reverse complement strand
GGTCCTCGGGGCGCAGCCGCTCGGGCTCCATCTGGTGCGAGAAGCACAGGTCGATGAGCGCCTCGTCGGAGCCGCCCCGAGCCAGCACCGCCCGCAGCGTGGGCGGTTCGAGCTCGAGCACGGCTCCTGACCAGGCGCGGACCAGCATCACGGATAGACGGCGTAGGTCGGGGTCGCGTTGACCAGTGTGATCTTGGCCCACTCGCCGGTCACGCTGTCCTGGCGCGCGGCCCACTCGAACGAGGCCTTGTTGCGGCGCTTGTTCTCGATCGCATCGGGCTTGCCGGAGACGTACTGGGCGCCGGGGCACTCGACCCAGAGCTGGTGCTTGTAGGTGCCGGTCGCGCTCTCGGAGTGCGTCCAGTGCATGGTCGCGTTGAACTGGGTGCCGGCCTCGAGCGCGTTCCAGTCGGCGGTCTTGAACGAGCGCTTGTCGATCGTGCCGCCCAGGACGGGCAGGTTCTCCTCGTAGACGATCGAGTCGGGGAAGATCGAGGGATCGCTCATCTGGTACTCGGTCGTGAGCCCGTTGTCGATCTTCCACTCGAAGTCCTCGGTCACCGCCGTGCTGCCCAGCCAGGAGAGCGTCATCTGGCCAGCGCGCCAGGGCTTGGCGGCCTCGTAGGCGGGCGTCAACGTGGGGTCGGAGATCGTCTTCGCCACCAGGCTGAGCAGCTCGCCCTCGCAGACCCAGGCGCCGCCGTCACGCGAGAAGGTCATCTGGTTGGCGCCGACGCCCTGCAGCTTCCAGAAGGCGCCGCCGTCGGGCGCGCAGGCGATCAGCTGGGCGGTCTGCGGCACGTCACCGGTCTTCCAGCTGAACACGTGCCGGTAGGCGCTGGCCGGGATCGAGACGCCGGCCGGGTCCTTGACCGAGCCGCCGTCGCCTTCCGTGGTAGTGACACCCCCGCAGAGCAGGCAGAGGTAGAGCCCCATCACGGCCGGGTACATGCGACTGTTGATGGTGTGCTTGGGCGCGTACTCGGCCGCCCCGGCATGGGGCGCCTGGTAGAAGCCGCCGCGCAGCTCGTCGCCGCGCTCGAGCACGGTCATGTCGGGATCGATCTCGATGCTCGTGCCGGGCAGGTAGAACACCGTCGTGCTGACCTTGTTGGTGCTGTTCTCGGAGTTTGGCGCCTGCTCAAGCGCCGCCTGGATATAGCCCGCAGCCATCAGTCCTCACCGCCCTTCGCCCGGGCGCCCTTGGACTGGCCCGGTTCCTGTCGCCCCGCCGCGGCCGGCTTCGGCTCGGGCAGGTCGACGATCTCGAGGCCGTCCGGCAGGCGCGCCGCGGCCTCCTCCTCACTCAGTCCCAGCTCGGACAGCGGCAGACTGACGCCGGAGCGGTAGAGCCCTGGGAAGTCCGGGAACTCGCGCGGCTCCGTCGGCGGGCCGCTGCTTCTCACGGCCTTCATCGGGGCGCTCCTTTCATGGGGTCTCGAACGAGTCGACGTTGAACAGGCAGACGGCGTCGCGCCAGACGCCGCTCGGGATGGTGCGCTCCAGGTATCCCGAGCCCAGGAAGGTGGCGCCGAGGTCGGGATCGGGCAGCAGCACGTCGCAGACGGCGCGCTGGTAACGCCAGGTCAGCTTGACCCGCTCCTCCAGGGTGGGCGCCTGGAAGAGCACGCTCACCACGACGGCGTTGTCGAGCGCATACTCGCCGCCGAGCGCCGGGTTGCCGGAGTCGGGCTTGGGCGTCGTGTCCTCACCGCGCACGATCACGCTCGGGTCGGCCAGCTGCAGGGTCTCACTCTCGAGCTCGCCCGGGTCGATGCCGAGCAGGTAGGCGGACTCGTGCGGCGCCCTGATCCTGATCGTGTCGGGCAGGCCGGCGTTGATCGCCGCGGCCGCGCCGGCGAGGCCGTCCTGGAGCGCCTCGATCACGGCGCTGACGACCGGCTCCATGCCCTGCCAGCTCACGGCACGCCTGCCAGCACGGAGTGGGTCGCGACGCCGCCGCCGAGCCGGATCGCCTCGGGCAGGCTCTCGTTGCCGACACCTGCCTTGCGCGCCTCGGCGATGACCCACTGCTTGGTCAGCTCGAGGTACTCGTGCAGCTGGCGGCGCGAGATGCGCACCACCGGCCGCCGTTCGGCGAAGTGGCGCCCGTAGGGCAGCGCCCGCGAGGCGGCCGACATGCCGAAGCTGCCCTCGTGGCGGCCGACCTCGGCCGAATAGCCGCCGCCGCCGGTCATCGAGCTGCGCAGCTGGCCGGAGTAGACGCCGATCTTGGTGCCGTGCCCGCTGCGCTGCTTGCGGCGCGCGTAGTCGGGGTCGACCGCGGCCCAGCGCCCGCCGGTGGCGGCGCCCTCGGTCTCGAACTGCTCGGCCATGTGCCGCTGAAAGAGCGGGCTGAAGGTGCGCAGCAGGCCGCGCCAGTCGTCGATCGACTGCGCGAAGCGCCCGATCTCGTAGCCGAACTTCTCCAGCGGCGGGTCGGTGCGGAACTCGAAGCGGACGCCGCGTTCGCCGGGCGAGATGGTCGGCATCAGTCGGCCCCCGCGAGCGGATGACGCCAGACCTTGAAGCCGTGCGAGACGTTCGGCGTGCCGCTGTCCAGGTGGTCGAGCAGCCCCTCGTCGATGGCCGCCAGCATGCGTTCGTACTGCGCCTGCAGCTCACTGGCCGCGCCGCCCTCGCCGCCGATGCCCTCCTTCTGCGGGAAGGCGGCGCGCAGCACCGCGGCGGCGGTGCCGATGGCGGCGATGGGCAGCAGCAGGGCGATCGCGTCGGGGTCCTCGACCGGGACCGTGATGCCGGCCTGGCGCCGCCGCAGCCGGCCGTCGATCTCGGCCTCGACCTGGGCGAGCAGGGCGGCCGCCTGCGAGCGCGTCGGTTGCGTCGCCGGCAGGCCGCCCGGCCCGCCCTCGTCCCGCAGCGCACTGACCGCGGGGATCCGCGGCAGCACGTCGTTTGTCAGGTCGGCGTAGCTCATTGGACGATGGCGCTGACCCCGTACTTGGCCTTCTGCCCGTGCGCGCCGGCGTCGACCAGCGTGTGCCGCACCCGCAGCGCGCTGCCGAACAGCGCCGGGCGCACGTCACCGGCGCTGGCATCGCTGGTGGCCGCCAGCGTGCTGGTCCCCGGCGAGGACGGGTCGAGCACCGCGAAATGCTTGGCCGCGGCGCCGTTGCCGGCGATCTGCGGGAAGTGGACCGCGTTCAGCCAGGTCGTGCCGTCGGGGCCGAGCACGTCGACGTACACGTCGAGCACGTCGCCGGCGGCGCCGCCCATCGCGACCACGTCGAGCAGGATGCCGATGCGCCGCGCGGCGGCGAGATCGCTGACCGTGGCATGCACGTGCGGGGCCTCGATGGCTTTCGCGGTCGTGTGCTCGGCCACGGCCGCCAGGGTGAGAACGCTCGGATAGTGCATCACTTCACCGCCTTGGTCCGTCGGGCACGCGGCTCACGCGGCTTCTGCTCGACCCACTTGACCGCGCCGACCGCCTCCATGTCGGCCAGCTCGCCTTTGACGCCCGGCACGAACTCGCCGCACTTGTAGCGTCGCCCGCCGTCGATGACCTCGCCTCGGGTGACTACGTACGGCATGGCGTCACCTGATCTCGTCGGTGTGGTAGCGCAGGATGTAGGTGTTGGTGGCGGCCAGGGCGGTGTTGAAGTAGGCGCCCTGCACGCCCGCCGTGGTCGCCTTGACCGGCCGGGTGGTCTCCTGCACTGAGGCCAGCTTGCCGCCGCTGGTCGCGAACACGGCCCCGTCGAGCGCCAGGCCGAGCACGCGCCGGCTGGTGCCGAGGATCTTGCCGAAGCCGACCGTGAGGTTGGCGGCCCCGTCGATGCGCGTGGCGAGCACGAACTTGGTGATCGAGGCGAACACCTTGGTGCCGGGCACGTCGCTGGTCCCGTTCAGAGTGAACGCCTCGTCGATCGCGTTGCCGAACTGGTCGTATCCGTACGCGGTCACCACGCTGGTGGCCGCCGCCGAGGCGACCATCTGCAGACTGCGTGGGTAATCCGGCTGGGTGATGCCTTCTGTGACCGTGGTAGCGGCCCCGCTCGGCAGCGCGGTCGCGCCCAGGCAGCCGGTGGAGGCGGTCGCTTTGGGATTCTCGAAGACCTCCGTGCAGGCGAAGACCGGGAAGTCGGCGCCGGTGTCGGTCGTCTTCAGCGTACCGAAGCCGTTGCGGCACTCCAGCAGGCCGACCTCGACCTTCTGGGCCGGGATGCGGTAGATCTTTCCCATCTCTGTCCTTTCATTGGCCGCCGGGGCCGGGATCGGCCGACCCCGGCGGCATGACCCGGATCAGACTCAGCTGACGACGGTGGAGTACAGGTAGGCGCTGTTGATGCTGATCGCCTTGGCGTCCACAGCGTCGTAGCACTGCACGACGTGCGAACGGGACTCGTTGGACTCGTAGGTGAAGGTGCTGAACGGGTCCGCCACGCCGTCCCAGACGAACTGCTGCATCGGCACGATGGCGCCGTCCACGTCGCGGCCGGCGGCGGGGTCGATGTAGCAGACCGAGGCGAACTTGCCCCAGACGTTGGCGTTGCTGGCCGCGGCGCCCTCGGCGGCGGCGTTGTAGACCGCCGTCCCGACCAGGACGCGCTCGATGCCAAGCGCGGCCGCGGCCTGCGCCTCGGTGGCCGGCGTCCCGGCGACCAGGCCGGCGACGCGCGAGGTGATGTCGGGGTGGTTGCGCAGTGCGGCCCAGACGGCGGCGCCCATGACGACCGTGTTCGGGTCGAGGCCGCAGAGCAGCCGCACCGCCTCACGTGCGTCGGAGACCGCCTTGACCGGGTTGGACGTGTCCACGTCCCAGCGGTTGGCCCCGGCCAGCGCGGCCGTGTTGGTGAACGTGCCGGTCGCGAAGAGCACGTCGGCGACCGCCTTCTCACGCCGCAGCATGAGCTTGTTCACGAGCCCGGCGGTGGCGCGACGCTCGATGCGCAGGCCGGCGTCGGCATTGGCGAGCTTGCCCCAGGGGATGGCCTCCTCCAGGGCGAACTCCTTGCACTTGTAGGTGCCCTCGCTCTCGCTGCGCACGACGCGGGCCACGTTGGCCCCGGCCGAGTACTCCGGCTTGTCGATGCGCAGGTCGGCGGCGTCGAAGATGTAGTAGCTGTCCGACTGCTTGTCGACCGTGATCTCCGGCGCGACCAGCTGGGCGATCATGCGCGCCTGCGCGTTGGTGGCCGTCCCGGCTGCGAACTGCGAGAGGGCGGCGTTGATGTGTCCGTTGACGATTGCCACGATGCCTCCCTCCTATCAGGCGGCGAGCCAGCCGATGTTGACGTTGACCTCGACGAAACCCTCGCCGCTGGCGAGCGGCTCGAGGGCCTGGCCGACCAGCTTGTGCTTGTCCGTCGTGTCGACCACGAGATGCCCGTTTGCGTCGGTCGCCAGGTTGGCGAACAGGGTGATGGCGCTGGTGGCGTCGCACCAGGCGCGGCACGGGCCGGCGATGCAGATCGGCACGTGGTCGCCGCTGCCGCAGTCGGCCTCGCCGACGTAGATGCCGTTGGCGGCGTTGACGCCGCTGGCTTCGACCACACTCGTGCCCGAGACGGTCACGGCGTGGCCGGGATGGATCGTTCCACCGGCCACGAACGTCTTGATGACGCTGTTGGCACTGGTTGCCTGGCTCATGTTCTCACCTCACTTCTTGCTCTGCGGCGAACAGGCGGGTCTTGAGCTCGGGATGCTCGGCCAGCACCCGGTCCTGCGCCGTGACGATGTCGATCCCGTCCTTGGCCGACAGCAGGGCTGCCATCTCGGCCAGCACCACGTCGGCGGGCCGCTCCTGGTCGGAGTCGCCCTCGGCGGGCGAGCCCACTGCGCCGAGCTTCAGACCGGGGCCCTGCATGCGAGCCTCGATCGCAGCCAGCGCTCGTGCGTGGTCGACCTCTGCCAGGGCGAGGTAGACCTCGCGCTCGCCGGGCAGGATGTGGACCAGCTGCTGCTCGTCGGGCTTCATCGCCTCGGCGAGCTTGGCCTCGAACTCCCGCGTGCGCTCGGCCTTGTCGCGCTCGTCGAGCTGCCTCTGCAGGTCGTCGCGCTCCTCGGCCAGAGCGAGCACGGCGGCGCTCTGCGCCTCCTCGCTCGCGTCCTCGGCCAGCTGGAGGATGCTCAGGGCTTTCTCGTTCATGCGTCGTTCAACCCCTTTCCTTGCGGCGTGATCCTCGACGGTCGCAGCACCCGCACCTTCGCCCGCCTCGCCCATGGCGATGGCCTGCGAATCGGAGGGGAGTGCGGCGCCGGGAGCGCCGTCGCTGACGGGGACGTAGGTCGTCTCCCGCTTGACCTCGACCGGCTGGCCGAGGGTAATGCCTTGGTCCGTCGCCTCGTACGGGCAGCGCCAGTAGCGGGGCTCACCGCCCGACCAGGTGCTCCAGATGAGCCAGTCGGGGCCGAAGTCCTCGATCAGGGGCTCCTCGCCGCCGGGCTGCGGGAAGGCCGCCGCGACGGCCTCCTGGAGCAGCCGGCGGCGCTCCTCGACCGAGCCCGGCTCGGCCAGCTTGACCGCGCCGGCCTTGGCCAGCGTCTCGCGCAGGTAGGTGCGCACGGCGCGCACGCCGGGCTTGCCCTTGAGCGTGGCCGAGGCCTTGTCGAGCACGGCCTCGAGGTCGGCCAGCAGCGAGGCCATCGGGTCGTCCTCGCCCGAGTCGTCCATGACGAACTCGGCGAGCGACAGCGTGAGCGGGTCGCCGCGCCGCGCGGCCGCGTCCTGCACGCCGGGCATGAGGCGCAGCACCGGCGTGTTGGTCAGGGTGAGCGAGCGCAGCACGTTGTCGACCGTCTCGCCGGAGTCATTCATCACCACGCTGCCGATCTCGACCGAGCCGTACTTGTAACGCTCGTCGCTGAGCAGCTCGGCGCCCAGCGCGGTCCACTTCACGTCGGCCCACAGGGCGAGTCCGTCCTCGCCGCCACCCTCGTAGCCGGCCAGGTAGAGCCGCTTGACCCAGCCTGCCGCCGGGGCGCTGGTGTCGTGCTTGCCGGACGAGTCGACCACCGGCTCGGTGCCGAGCACGCCGGCCTCGAAGTTGGCGATCAGCTCGTCGGCCAGCTGCTCGGTGAGCGGCAGCTCGGGGTACTTGGCGCTGTGCCACTGTCCGATCGGGAAGACCATCATCGGCGAGATGTCGCCGGCCTCGATCCCGTCGGCCAGGCGCAGGCGGTAGAGCTCGACAAGGTTCATGCAGCCTCCTCGACGCCGCGCAGGATGAAGATCGGCAGGCAGCGGCAGTTGGCGCCGCCCTCGCAGTCCGGGTTCGGAGCCAGCGCGTCGACCTCGCCCAAGTCCTCGCTCTGGAAGCCGTCGGCCGCCTCGCAGACAGGGCAGGTGTTGGCGTCCAGGATGGCGCTGACCTGGCCGTAGGCGATGTCTGAGGCGCGCTCGTTGGCCTCGGTCGCCCGGCCCAGCTGCATCATGTCGGAGACGACCGCGCCGAAGCGCAGGGCGGCCCCGTCGGAGTCGCGTGTGACCGCCTCGGTGAAGCCGCCCGGGTCGAGCGGCACGCCGGCGGCGACGCGGGCGGCGGCGTGGGCCGCGGCGGCCAGGGTCGCGCCGGCGATCGAGCGTGCGATCGCGGCCGCCTCGACCTCGATCGCGTCCTCGGGATCGGGCAGCGCGGCCGCCACGGCGCGGCGCAGCTTGCGCGGCGGCTTCTCGGCGGCAGCGATCGTCTGGCGTTCCTCGAGCGGCGGTTCATAGACCGGCTCGCCGCGCTCCTGGCGCTCGAGCTCGTCGCTGACCTGCTCGCGGCCGGCGCGGTAGAACTCGTCCAGCACGGCGCGCACCTCGGCGGTGAGCTTGTCGACCATGGGCGGCTGGCCGGCGGCGAACTGGGCCAGCTTGCCGGCCTCCTGGGCGGCCATGGCACGGCGCGAGAGCTCGGCGATCAGCTTGTCGCGGGTCGCCTGGGTCGCCTCACGCACAGCCTGCTTGGCGTCGGTGAAGCGCCGGTCGACCTCGGCCAGGGCGACGTAGCGCTCGGCCCCGCGCGGTGCGCGGCGCAGCTCGCGGTCCTCGGCCAGCTGCAGACCGTGCGCGCAGCTGCACTCCGAGGCCCGGGCGGCCGGCTCGAAGCCTGCGCCGGCGGCCGGCGGCAGCTCGAACCGCGGCTGAACGAGCTGCGCCACCGGCGGACCCTCGGGGGCGTTGAGCTCGGCGCGGGCCCAGTCCTGCAGGTCCTCGGGCAGCTGCTGGAAGGCCTGCCCCATCCAGAGCAGGCCCTGGGCGAAGGAGCGCATGTCGACTGCCTGTACGTGGCCGAAGCGCAGCGTGGGGCGGTTGTCGTCGCGGGGGAAGTTGTAGGCCACCAGCTGATGGATCACGCCGCCGGAGGCGTTCAGCACGTCCTCGCGGTACTTGGCCTCGGCCTGCACGCCGTTGGCGAACAGGTCGTTGAGCGTCTTGCCCAGCGCCCAGGAGCCGGTCGTGGTGCCGAGGTCGAAGACCTGCGCCTGGCAGGTGGCCGAGAGCTCGCGGTTGCAGTAGCGGATCGCCTCGAGGATGTCGCCCACGTTGGCGTTGCCGGTGAGCAGCTGCACGCTGACGTTGTCGCCGTGCAGCGAGAAGCCGTCGGCCGAGAGACCGATGCGCTCGCCGATCTCCTCGAGCGTGCGCTTGGCCTCAGTGGGCAGCGTGCCGGTGTAGGTGATGTCGGGGATCCCGGCCAGACGCCGCACGGCACTGGGCAGGTCCATCTCGAGGTCGCGCTTGATCTTCCAGGGCCGGTACATCGAGCGCAGGATCGGCGTGCCCTGGAAGGAGGCGCCCTCCTTGTCGTGGCAGAACCAGACCAGCTTCTCGCCCGGGATGGTGCGCTCGCCGCCGTCGATCGGGCGCTGCACGACGTGATCGATGCCGCCGTTGTTGATGTGGATGTCCTCGACCGCGATCGAGGAGGTGGGACGCAGCTCGAGGTAGCAGCGCAGGTAACCGCTGGCCTGGTCGCGGTACCAGATGATCTCGAACGGCGCGAAGCCGTAGTCGAGCGCCAGCATGGTGTCGGAGACGAAGCTGCGCCAGGGGTAGTCGTCGATCAGCACCTCGCGCACCAGGTCGGCCTTGGCGACCGCGTCGGGATCGTCGGGGTCGGCCGGGTCGATCTGGGCGGTGGCCTGCACGAGGGGCAGGTTCTGGGCCCGGCGCAGGCCGCGGATGTGCGAGTCGTCGAGCCGCATCGAGCGGTAGGTGCGGCTCCCCTGACGACCGCGCAGGTCCCACTGACGCTCGGTCTCGGTGAGGCGCCGGCTGCCGCCGGAGACGGCGTAGCTGACCGAGTCGGAGCCGTACTCGGTCAGGTCGGCCTTGGGGCTCTTCTCAGCCAGCGAGAAGACGCTGCGCAGTCTGCTGGTGAAACTCACGCCTTAGAGTCTCGCCGCTCCGCCTGCCTCTTGGTGGGCAAACTTGCAGGGCCGCGAAAACCCTACATATGCAGGCGAATCAGACCGGACGGCGGCCGGTCATGTTGGTCGCGACGTACCACTCGGTCACGCCCAGGGCTTCGTTGATCGCCCAGTAGCGCAGCGCGTCGAGCACGTGCTGGTAGGGGCTTGACTCGCGCTGGTCGTAGAGGTCGGGGCGGCTCTTGTCGGGCGGCACGCTGGTCAGCGCCTCGATCAGGCAGGGGCAGTCGTCCGAGACCAGCAGCGGCAGGTCGGGGTCGGCGATCAGGCCGAGCAGGGCCACGCAGCCGTCCCGGATCCCGCTCGGCTTGCCCTCGGGCACGAGCCCGGCCCGCTGCAGCACCTCGAACTCGCTCTCGCCGGTCTGGGCGCCGGCCGCCTTGCCGGCCGGGTCGCAGAACGTGCCCAGCGGACTGACGCCCAGCTCGGCGTCGATCTCCAGCATGCGGGCGGCCAGCTCCGGCGTGGTCATCGCCGCACTGGCGTCGCGGAAGGCCGGCACCAGCTCGCGCACCACGACCGGCTGACCGGAGGGCAGGCGCTGGATCCAGAGCGCCGCCGGGTGGCGGAAGCCGAAGTCGACCGCGCGCCGGGTGACGAGCCCGGGCTGGGCCCGCAGCACGGTACGGTTGCGCTCGCTCCAGCGCTCGAAGAAGCGGCCCCCGGGCGCGGCGAAGGCCTCGCTCGGCTCGGAGGCGTACTCGCGCCGGGCGAGACGCGGCTCGGGCGCCTCGAGCACGTTCTGCCGGTACCACTCGCGGTCGCGGCCGGGATGCGCGTCCCAGGGGTAGAAGACCGCCTTCCAGCGGCCCTGGCCACGCTGCGCCTGGTCCCACATGCGGTTGGCCAGGTCGCCGGGCCCGTTGCCGGTGGTCGGCGCGAAGATGCGCTGCGCCGCGTCGAGCGAGGCCATCTGCTCCTCGGGCCAGGTCCAGAAGGCAAGCTCGTCGGCGAGCACGGCGTAGGGTGCCTGACTGCGGCCCGAGCGCCGCGTCGCCTTCATGCTCTTGATCCGCGAGCCGTTGGCGAAGACCAGCTCCTTGGTGTTGTCGCGCGCCAGCCTGGCCGGCGGCTCAGCGAGCGAGCCGTACATGATCCGCACCCGGTGCAGCGCGTCGACCGCGTCCTCGCCCGACTGGCTGAAGATCAGCAGCAGGCGGTTGCCCCAGAAGAGCGCCAGGTAGAGCAGGTGGGCCAGGATGAGCCAGGTGACGCCGAGCTGCCGCGCCTTGAGCAGCAGGAGCCGGTCACCCTCGCGCAGCCGGCGCAGACAGTCGCGCTGGAACTCCCAGAGCTCGAACGGGATCAGCTCGCCGCTGACCTTGTCCTCGATCCAGAGCGACTCGATGAAGGCGATCTCGGCCTCGAAGCTGTCCTGGCGTCCGTTCTCACCAGTCGCGCCCTCAAGGCAGAGGATCGCCCGCGCCAGGACGAGCGCCTCGGCGTCGCTCAGTTCAGCGCTGCTGCTTGCCGGCGCCGCCGAGGAAGTCGTCGACGATCTTGCGCGCCTGCTCGACGGTGAGCGAGACCCCGCCGCTGTGCTGGATGTTGCGTCTGTCACGCCAGTGTTCCGGGTCGCGGTTGTAGAGGAAGACCTGTATCGCGACGACGTTGCCCCCGATCGCCGCCTTGAAGAGCGCGTTCTCGACCTGTCCGATGCGCTCCATCTCGGCCTGCTCGCGCAGCTTGACGAACTCGGGGTGCTCGTTCTCGTAGACCCGGACCGTGTCGCGGTGGACGCCGGCCACCTTGGCCGCGGCGGTCTTGCTGAGCCCCTCCTCAGCGATGGCGCGCAGGAAACGCTCCTGCCGGAGCTTGCTGAACTTCTCGTATCCCTTGCGTGGCACGGACCACCTCCTTGCTCACACCTGTACTTTACGCCGCCCGAGGCGCCATTGGCGGGCGAGCTTGCGCCCCTTGCGACCGCAGGCGACGATGTTCAGGAAGCCGCTCGCGTTGAGACGCCGGACCGAGTCCCGCACGGCGGAGCGGTTGGTGTCCGACTCCTCGCAGCCGAGCGCCCGGCAGAGCACCAGCGGCCGGCCTGCGGCGCGCAGCAGCAGCAGGGCGACGCGCTCGTCGAGCTCCTGCGGCGAGACCTGGCGCGGGTTGAAGCCGCTGCGCATGTGCGAGCTGCAGACCAGGTCGTCGCAGTGGTCGCTGCCGAGCGCAGCGCCGCAGACCACGCAGCGCGCCTCGCCGGGATGATGATGGCGCCGGGCCGACCGGCTGACGACGGGCTGCGGGAGCGGCGGCCGGTGCAGCGTCACCACGGCGCGGCTACTCCTCGAGCGCCTCCGTCTTCTCGCGGAACGCATCGCGGACCGACTGGGCCAGGTAGTAGGCGAGGCGGAAGGACGGGTCCGAGTCGAGCACCCGGGAGACTTCGAGCCAGGACAGCCCGAGGGCCTCGCAGGCCGCCTCGGTGGAGACGCCCATGCAGAGCTGGCCGAGGAGCCGCTCCCTCTGCCCGGTCGTCAGCGCCATGGGGTGAGCCTACCATCGCCGCCGATTCTCGGCGAGGGCGGCCCCGTAAGGCTAAAGCGCCGCGTCTCCGAGCAGACCGCGCAACCGCCGCCCGGCTACCTGCACGGCCTGCTCCTGCAGGGTCGGCGTGGCGTGAGCGTAGGTGCGCATCAGGGTGCGCTCCGAGTCGCCGATCCAGCCAGCCACCACCTTGGGATGCACCCCGGCCTCGAGCATCTCGGTCGCGAAGGTGTGACGCAGGCAGTGGAAGTGGATCTCGGGCGCCAGTCCGGCGCGCCGCGCCAGGTAGCGGAACGAGCTGCCCAGGCCGCTGCGGCTGAGCGGCCCGCCGTCGTCGCCGCAGAAGACCAGCTCGCTGGAGAGCCCACAGAGGGCGAGCTGCGCGCTCCTCAGGCGGCGGTACTCGCCGAGCAGCTCGGGCAGCGGATCGGGCAGCGGCACCGTACGGCTGCCGCTCTTGCCGCGCACCTTGAAGCGGTAGCCGTCCTCGGTCCACTGCAGGCTGCGCCGCATGTGGACCACGCCGCGCACGAAGTCGAGGTCGGACCACTGCAGCGCCAGCAGCTCGCCCTGGCGCATGCCGGTCGCCAGCGCCAGCAGGATGAGCTCGTAGAGGCGGCTGCGCCGGCCCTTGAAGCCGGAGCGCGCCTGGGAGACCAGCGCCAGCTGCTCCGAGGCGGACAGCCAGCGCACCTCGGGGTTGTTCTCGGGCAGCGGCTTCAGCGCCTTGCAGGGGTTCTTGTCGAGCAGGTCCCACTGCACCGCGGCCGAGAGCGCGCCCTGCAGGAGCATGCGGTACTTGCGGATCGTCGAGTCCGACAGCCGCTCGGCGTAGAGGGTCGACTCGAAGGCGGTGATGTGCATCGGCCTGAGGCGGCCGAGCCGGTGACGACCGATCGCCCGCTTCCAGCGCTCGAGCCGGGGCCGCTCCGAGGCCCAGGTCGCCGGCGCGACGCTGCGCGCGTGGTACGGGGCCCACTGCTCGAGGAACTCGGCCACGGTCATGCGATCCGCGTCCTGCCACTGCCCCAGCACCAGCTGCGCCTTGACGCGGCGCTCGTACTCGCGGGCCTCCGCCTCGCTGTCGAAGGTCCGGCAGGTGCGCCGGTAGACGCCCCGTTTGTCGCGGCCCAGGCCGACCGTGGCCAGGTACCGCTCGCCTCTCTTGCGCACGCTCATCCGCAGCCCGCAGCCTAGCCTGCGGCGGGGACGGATGCAACAGTCGATGCAACAGGGCCCAGGCCAGCTCCCCCGCGGAGAGGAGAAGTGCCTGCAAAAGCAGTGGTGCCCCCAACGGAATTCGAATCCGTGCTGCCGGCTTGAAAGGCCCCTGGCTGATACCTCTCCCAGCGCGTCCTACCATCAGCTGCCCTCCCGCTCAGGCTCGAGCAGCCGCATCTGCGGACCGCGTACCTCCGCAGACCTGCGCCTCTGTTGCAACAGCGGTGCAACACCGCTGAAGCGGCCCTCGGAGTCGCGCTCCATCAAGGCCGCGCCGCCGAAGCCGACCACCGGCCGGTAGCGCACCTCCCAGTCGACCAGACTGTAGCCGGCTCGCCCTCGCACGCCGCGGCAGACGAGGCCGTGCCGGCGCTCGGCCCGCCGCACCGCGCCCTGGATGCGCCAGGAGTCGGCCACGATCCCCATCCCGGCCAGCGCCTCGCCGACGGCGAGCGGCTCCTCGCCGTGCAGGGCCGAGTGCAGCAGCAACAGGCCGGCGATGAGGCGGTCGAGGTCGACCCCGGTGGCCGCGTCGCTGCTCTGCTCCAGTCGGCGCCGCTGGCAGGCAGCGCAGAGCTCGTCCGGGTTGAAGGCCGACAGGACGGTGCCGCAGCCGGCGGCGCAGAGGCGCTCGGTCGCCGGCGTAGCGCTGCGAGAGGCGATGACGGCCACCGGACTTTTACCTTCGGTCGACAACGGCGGTCAGTCTCCCCAGCGTGACCTCGACCTCGGTGCGCGGCTCGCGGCGGTCGATCGCCTTGGCGACCGTCGCCACCGTGACCTGCGAGTCGTCGATCCAGAGCAGTCCGTTGAGTGCGTCCTGGACGCTCTTGAGCACGTTGTCGCCGTCGCGCCGCCGACCGTCGGGGAAGTAGCAGCGCACCAGCAGGCCGCACTCGCCGGCGTAGCGCTTGGCGAGGCCGGCCTGCATCATCGCCACCAGACAGGCGCTGCGCACGGCCGACTCGTAACGCCGCGTCGCCGCCGGCGTGTAGACGCGTCCGCCGCGGCCCAGACGGGGACGCTGCTTGCCCTGGGGGCGGCCGGGGACGGTGAAGGCGAGCCTGGTCACCCCGTCATCTGCAGCTATCTCCCGGCCGGCGTCGTCCGGCCGATCGCCGGGCAGCCCGTCGAGCCATGCCGTCGGGAACCCGAACGTGCCGCGCTCACCCCGGCGACGGCAGATGACGTGGCGACTGTTGGCGCCGGCGCCGACCAGCTCCAGCTCGGTGCCGACCCGGCTGGACCAAACGCCGCCGGCGTTGCCGTTGACGGTGACGAGCACCGTCGACTTCGAAGGGCCGAAGGGGTCGAAGGACGGAATCCCTATTCTTCTCTTAACGCGTATTTCGCGTATCACGTGTCTCATATACACATATTCCTAAGACTTTCAGGAAATGCCCTTCGAGCCCTTCGAATACCTGCAAATCGCCTATTTTTCATGCTTCGCTCATCCTTCGATTCGTCCTTCGTGCCCTTCATGTTTTGATTATCAGGATGCACACAACTGATCGAATCGGCCGAGTCCTTCGAAGGGCAGGCTGTCTCTTTGCGAAGGGCAGGTGAGTCAATCGTCCCGTCATTCGAAGGGCTCCCAGGTCCTGTGATCGTCGTCGTGGTCACGCGGGCGGAGGACGTGATCGCGCATCACAGAGCGCCGCGTGTGGGGATGTTTGCCGAACTCGACCCCGTGCTCACGGAGCCGGATCGCCAGGTTATTGGCCGTCAGCGGACGCTTGATCCCGGCCGCCGAGCACCAGATCGTGTACCGTGCGAAGACCCGCTCCAGCGGCGTGTCGACGCCCTCTGCGCGATCGAGCTCCTGCTCCATGAACTGGCCGATCACGTCGATGTCGCTGCGGTACTCGGCCGTCTCCATGAGCACACTGGTGGGTGGGTCGAGGCCCTGCTCGGACCAGCGCGAGTAGCCGTCGGCCAGCCAGTTGAAGATGCCGGGCAGCTCGTCAGCCAGCTTGCTGAGCAGCTGCGGATCCTGGTCCGGCTCCGGAATCGAGACGTTGAAGCCGATCTTGAGGAAGCGCCGCCAGAAGCCCTGGTCCGCGCCCTCAAGCTTGGGCAGGTGGTTGGTCGAGAGCAGCAGCGAGAAGCAGGGCCGAAAGACTGTCGGCCGGCGTGCGTACATGCCGCGCGGAGAGACACGCTCGCCGCCGGTGTACTGCTTGAGCAGCGCCTCGTCGAGCCGGTGGTGGTAGCCGCTCTCGGTGGCCGCCACGAGGCGCTTGCCGGCCAGCTCGACCAGGTCCTGGCGCTGCGACGCGCCGCCGCTATCCTGGCTTGCGCACCAGGTGGCGAAGTCGGTCGTGGCGGCGTAGTCGCCGAGCACCGCCGCCAGTGTCTCGACCGTGACCGTCTTGCCGTTGGCGCCGCTGCCGTACGGCATCAGGATGCGGCGGTTGTCTGATGGGGAGATACCCGACAGGGCGCGACCGGCCCAGCGCTGGAAAAAGAGCAGCAACTGTAGGTCGCCGGCGAAGATCGTGTCGAGGTGCCCGATCCAGCGCGGACAGGCGGCCTCCGGCTCGTACATCACGCCGGCCAGGTGGGTCATCCGGTAGCTGGGGTCGTGGGGCAACAGCTTGCCCGATCGTAGGTCATAGACGCCGTTGCGCAGATTGACCAGGTGCGGGGCGGAGTCGAACGTGTCGAGACTGGTGCGAAGCTCGGGCTCGATCTGGGCCAGGCGCAGGATGTTGGTCAGCCCGGCCGCCGAGGCCGCGTGCGTGACGAAGCGCGCCAGCGGCCGGTCGTCCTTGCCGCGTGCCGCGGTGCGCATCCCGGCCACCGTCTGCTGCACCAGGCGCAGTGCCGCGTCGGCATCGCGCACGAAGCGACCGGTCATCTCCTCGTAGACGAGCCACTCGCCCGTGTACCAGACGCGGCCGCGGTGCTGGCGGGCGAACAGGTGCGCCGAGTCAGACTCGGTCAGCTCGTCGGGCAGCCGCGGCATTGCGTGCGGCGCTGCCGCCTCCGCTTCGGCGAGGGCGGCGTCGACGATGCCGCGCGGATCGCCCTCGAGCCCGGTCAGCACGGCCAGTTTGGCCGACACGGCCTGGGCTCGCTCCAGCGGCGGCAAGGCGACCACGCTGCGGGCCCAGTCGAGCAGCCCGTCGCCAAGTCGCCCATCGCCGTCCTGTGATCGGAGCGCAGCTTCGCGCAGCAGCGGATCGGCGGCAGCTTCGTTGGCCCGAGCCACCCTCGCCCAGTCAATGCCGGTCGCATCATCGGAGCTGCCCGCCGCCTCCAGGATCCGCGCGGTCAGGTCGGAGACGGAGTCAGTCATGCTCGACCACCAGGCAGACCTGGCCGACGATCCGGCAGCAGGTCGCGACGAGGTCGGATTCGATGATGTAGGTCATGCGGCGGCCCTCATTGCCGATTCGGAAGACCTTCTCATTTCGCCTGTTTTCGTGTTGACATTGCCGATAGCGTGGGTATAATAGGAAATGTAGGAAGTAGTCAGACGGAGGAGGACACGATGACCGCCACGCAGACACAGAATCTCAGCGCCGACGAGATCGCCCGCCGCCTGGAGGAGATCGGCGGCCGCCGCTGGACCAAGGCCGGTCGGGACCGGGTCTACTTCAACGAGACGGGATGCTACATCGGCCTCGAGATCGAGACCTACAACACCGGCAATATCGCCGCCGCCAAGCTGGGCGGCGAGGCCATCAGCAACAGCCGTGCCAAGAAGATCCTCGCCGCCCTCAGCGGCATGAGCCTCTACTACGACCTCGGCGCTGGCGGACTCTACTACCGCGGCAAGCTCGACAGCGCCGGGTACTGCCAGGACGCGATCAACGCCGTGCAGGCGGCTATCGATGAGGCGCTCAGCTGACGCCCAGAGGCGATAGCGAACGAGACCGATTGGAGGAGGACCATGCACGCCGATGATTATCTTGAGGTCGCCCGCATCCGCGTCACTCGCAGCCCGCGCCTCGCCGCTCACGCCGACACCATCATGCACGACTGGCCCGAGGGCGACGCGCACTGGTACTGGGTCGCGACCGCACCAGCTGATGAGATTATCGACTGGGCCGAGACCATCGAGGCCGGAGAGGAGCAAGAGGACCCGCTCCTCTCCACCGGACAGGTCGCGCAGCTGCTCGGCGTCGACCGGCGCACCGTCACCGGCTGGTGCGAGTCCGGCAGACTGGCCGCGTCCCGGACCACAGGCGGACACTGGCGCATTCGTGAGAGCTCGCTGGGCACGCTCTGACCGGCTCACGACCGCACCCCCCGCAGCAGGTAGCCGCCGCCGGGACCGGACGAGGTGGCGATGTCATAGCCGTCGCGCTGGAGCTGCTTGGCGGCGGCCGAGACGCGCTGCCGCGAGACGTGGTAGCCGAGGTCGGCCAGCACGTCGTGGTAGGTCACGGCCAGACCGGGGGTGCGGAGCAGAGTGCGCAGCAAGGCGTCGCGGGCGCTCATTCGTCGTCCCCGATGCACAGTTGTGCTCCGACAGGTACCGGATCATCGCTTTGCGTCTGCTTCGCCCTTGCGTCCCGTTCAGGCTTGACCGCGATCCCGTTGGTCGGTTGAAGCGCGTGGATTGCACAGGCAAGTGAGAACATCTCCAGCCGTCCGTTGCTAATCGGCAAACCGGCCTGTAGTGAGGCGAGCACGTTGCGGATTGGTGGTGGATAGTCGTCCGGCTTGCCGAAGACGTGCACGGCATGGTGGAGGTGGTTGCTGCTCCCGGAGTCCCTGCTGTAGACGCCGTTCTTGTCGGTGACGCCGTAGTGCATCTCCCAGCAATCGATGCAGAGAGCGAAGCACTGTTTGGCGCTCATTCGTCGTCCCCGGCGAACTCGTCCCACCAGTCGCACTCCTGGCAGGGGTTGTACGTGCTCGGTCCACAGGTCGCGCTCAGGCACTCGTCGCTGCCGGGTTCGTACGGGCAGTGGATATTCTTCTCAGCGGTCACAATCAAGCCTCTCAAGCGCCTCATCGCGCTCGCGCTCGGCTGCGTCACGCTCACGCTCGGCCAGCTCGCGCAGTCTCGCCTCCCGGCGTGCCTCCGACTCGGCATCCTCAGCGCGCTGCTTCCACACGTCGCGGTCGAGACTGTTGGCAATGCAGTCCCGAGAGAGTTCGGCGCGGTGACGGCACTCATCCTCCAGCGCGGTGATGTAGTTCCCGGCGGCATTCACGACTGCGAACGTCCCGTGCTCCGTAGCAACGCGCTCCCATTCCCGCCGCAGTTCCTCCAGTGTCATGACTGCGCCTCCTCATGCGGATAGACTCCATGCGGACACTGCACGGCGTGGCAATAGCATCCGTCGTGTCGCTTCAACTGCTCTGCCTTGGCCTCAGACCTCTCCGCGCGCATGATGGCCTCAGTCGAGGCGTCCATCCATGCGCCGTTGAGGCGCTTGGAGACGGCCAGTTCGTCTTCCAACGAGCGGATGCGCTCCAGCAGCTCATCAACCACGCGGTCGGCATCGTCGTGCTCACGCTGGTAGTCGTCTTCCAGCACCTGCACGCGTCGCTGCAGCCGCTCGCGTTCGTCCTCGGACTGGCGCAGTGCGTCACGTAGGCGGTCGTGCGTTTCGCGTGCGTTTGCCGTGCGTTCGGCGTGCGTTTCGCTCATGTCTCCCCCTCTCGATACACGCTGATCACCACGTCCCGCTTGTCCAGGTAAGTCGCAGCCGTCCGCCGTGCACTGGCCGAGTCGCGCGCCAGGACGCGCACCACTTCGTAGTCACGGCGGCGGGGACGGCCATGGCGGATGAGCAGGACGTAGCTGTCGAGCTGGTCCGTCACGGCAACATCGTCATCGCCGTCAGCGCCAGCGCGGTCAGTAGGCCGATCAGGCCGACCGTCAGGATCACGATCGTCCAGCCCAGCGGCGTCACGGCTCATCACCGGCGTCGAGTCCATCAGTGGCCAGCTCGAACAGCTCTGCCTTGGTCTCGGCGGCTCTCCTTATGCCCTCGTTGTAGGCAGCCCGGCAGGCGTCCTCGCGTTTGCCGCTCGCGCAGATCGCGCAGCCGATCCAGCCCAGCGTGAAGCCGGCCGCCAGCAGGACCACCGCGGCCAGGGCCAGATACCCCCACGGGGTACCTGGCAACGTCCCGGCCGCAGCGATTCCGGCGACTGGGCTCACGCCGCCGTCCTGACCAGGAAGACGCGCCCCTGACGGTTGACCACGGCGACGCGCTCCTCGAGCTCCATGACGCGGACCTGTTTGCGCAGGCTGTGAGCCACCGAGCAGGTGCTGGCCGGCGTCTCCAGGTCGAGCTCGACCGCCGCCGCGCCGCTGCGCACGAACTCGGCCAGCGTGACGGCGTACTTGCTGACCCGCGCGCGGGTCAGCCGCGCGGGGATCTCGTCCGGGTCGATCGGCCGCCAGTCCAGGCCGCGCGCGCCCTTCACCAGGGGATCCCGTCGTTGCCGGCCGCGGCAGGCGCCGCCGCGGCCACCTGGGGCTGGGCCTTGGCCTGCGGCTGGGCCGCGGGCCGGTTCTGGGGGCCGTCCTCGGCCGACTTGGGCGGGAAGGCCCAGTCGGCGCGAGCGATCTCGAGCGACTTGCGCTGGTTGCCGTCGCGGTCGGTCCACTCGCGCTCCTGCAGCTGACCGAAGATCACGATCGGGCTGCCCTTGGTGAAGTAGGTCGCCAGCGTGTCGACGCCGCGGTACAGGGCGGCGTCGAAGAACATGCCCTCGGAGACCCACTCCTCGCCGTCCTTGACGCGGTAGTTGCTGGCGACGCGCACGTTGGCCACGCGCGCGCCGCTGGGCAGGTCGTTGATGCGGGGCTCGGCGCAGAGCCGGCCGTCGGGGATGGTGATCAAGATCATGTCGTCTCCTCCTGGGAGTCGCGCATCATGCGCGGCAGTAGGGTCCTGGGGTCGCCGATCACGAGCGAGTCGGGCATCCGTCTCACCGTGGCGGCGTATTCGGCCGCTTCGGATGGGGTCATGACGCGGCCACCGTCGGGCTCCGAGTAGTAAGGCACGCAGCGGAAGCCGCCGCCGGCGGCAGGCCGCAGCTCGTAGAAGGGTCCGTCGCGGCGCGGCCGCAGGATGACCGGCTCGCTCACGAGGCCTCCTTCAGGACGAGATGGTCCTGCCGCTCCGTGAGCGCGGCCAGCATCGCCCCGCCGGCCGAGCCCCACCAGAGCTCGAAGGCGGTCCGCGGCACGCGGTGCGTGCGGCCCATCACGATGCAGGGCACCTCACGCGCCGCCGCCGCCCAGTCGCCGGTCAGCATGGCGGCGTGGAAGCGCTTGGCGCTCTTGTAGGCGCTGGCCTCGCTGATGCCCATGACGTGGGCCACCTGCCACATGTCGAGCCAGGGCTTGTCGAGCTGTTCGGCGAGCGGCCGGACCGGGTCGAACTGCGTCCGCCAGCGGGCACGCCGTGCGGTCTCCTTGGGGGATGCCATCACGCCACCACCTCTTCCTGGAGCGACTCGACGCCGCTCTCGAGATCGGTCAGCCAGCGCTTCAGGTAGCGCGCCATGCGGTCGGCGGCGGCCTTGGAGAGCTCGCGCCGGCTGACCACCTGCTCGCGCTCGAACATCGCCCGGCGCCACTGCTCGGCCGTCACGCCCTGCTGCTCGAGTTCGGCGCACAGCATGCCGAGCCGCTTCAGGCGCTCGGCGTCGACCGTGCCGGTCTTGCGCGGCACGCCCCACTGCGGCGCCTCTTCGGCCGGTGCGTCCGCGTCGGAACGCAGGGCTGCGTCGAGCGGCGCGAAGTCGGCGTCGTAGTGCTCGCAGCTCTCGCAGGGCGGCTCCTCGCCGCGCTTGATGGCGGCGCAGGACATGAACGACTCATCCAGCAGGCAGCCGTCCGGGCGGCGTGGCACTGGGGACCCCTCAGAGGCCGCTGCGGGCCGCTCTGGCACCTCCTGAGGCTCAGGAGCCGCCTCGGCGGCTGCGGGCGCCTCAGCGGACTCCTGTGGGCCGCTGGCGGGCTCTTCGGCCCTGACTGGGGCGACGCGGTCAGGCAGCGAGGCCACCGCGCTGGCGACCTCGTCGAAGCGGCTGCGGGGCAGCTGCTCGAGCGACTCCAGGCCGAGCGGGCCGCAGACCGCCTGCGGGCCGTAGCCCTTGGCGTGGATCTGCGCCCGCAGCCGCTCGGCCTGGGCGGCGCTGATCGTCTCGCCGGGTGTGGGGGGAGCCCCGGCCGGCGGAGGGGGGACCGGCCGGGGCTCTGCGACCGCGGTGGGGTCAGGTGCGGGTCGACCCGCGGCCGCCTGCTCGCGCTGCTCATCCTGCCGGGCGCGCCTCGCGACGCCCTCCTGCATGAGCGCGTAGATCCGTTTCGCCAGGGCGACCGGGGCCTGCTCCGGATCGGGGCAGCCGGCCGCATCGAACTCGTGCCGCAGACGTCCCGCCGTCACGCCCAGCTCCGCCGCCGCGTCGACCATGCCCCGCCAACGCTGGGCGCCGAGCGGCAGCTGGTCGGGGTCGGGCGGCGGCGCCGCGAAGTCCGGCGGCGGCGGTGCGGCTCCGGCCAGCCAGGCGACCAGCTCCTCACCGTGGCCGGCGGCGGGCACCTCCATGCGCTCGGCCCAGACGCCGGTGCGGTCCTTGGAGGCGGTCGCCAGGTGCTCGCGCGTCAGGTCGAGCACCAGGTCCATGTCGTACTCGAAGTCCTTGCGCTGCTCCGGCGCCAGTC
>Ga0209096_1001852_pt1 | contig 21749 bp, 15 predicted proteins | sample AD_UKC034_MetaG_FD_184407 | JGI IMG/M metagenome (GOLD analysis project Ga0209096, IMG submission 184407) | Active sludge microbial communities of municipal wastewater-treating anaerobic digesters from USA - AD_UKC034_MetaG (SPAdes) (version 2) | ecosystem: Engineered > Bioreactor > Anaerobic >... | reverse complement strand
GGTCCTCCGTCATTTGAGTTTATCAATGTTATTCGTAATGACGACTCTCCCCTTGACATAAAAACCAGAGTCATGGTAAAGCATCGGGTAAAAGATTTCGATGCATGGCTAAAAGTATATGATGATGAAGGAATGAAGGCAAGAGCCGAAAATGGAATGATAGATCGTGGCCTGGCTCGCGGTGCTGAAGATCCGAATATGGTCTATATTATCTTTGCCATTTCGGATATGGATAAAGCCATGGCACGTAGCAGTTCACCCGAGCTGAAAGCAACGATGTTGTCAGCGGGAGTAGAAGGTGAACCTGAGATAGTGATGTATAACTTGCAATAGACAGTAATAAATATTACTTTAAAAAAAGATGGACAAGGTCCATCTTTTTTTTTATCTCGTATGTTGTACTTGGAGAATATTCCTTGCAAATGAAAATTTTCAACAAGATTTATACATGCCAAAATTTTGTGTTGTTAGTTGATCAGTGCTCACAAATGATCAGGATGCAGATATTAATGCTTATTTGGAATTTACTGTTTACTCAAATCCGATTGACCATACTTTATTCCTTTCGCCGGGAAAATTAGATCTTGTCAAAAGCCGGAAAGTGTATAATTCTTTAGGAGTGGAGTGTTTGTTTTTACCAGCTTCTTATTCAAGTGTAGATAATTTAATTGGACTTGATGTAAGAATATTGTGCGCAGGGCTTTACTATTTGCAAATTAATCTGAATACCAACAAACTGTAAAAATGTTCATTAAAGAATAGAGTCTGGTATTAGAATGCAGCAGGGAGTGAATGGTAATCCATCACTTATTAAATCTGTGCAAATTAATTCTGCCTCTTTATTCAACATCCGGAATTCTGAAAAATAAGAGAGCTTATATAATTTTATTTTGTATCTAAACTCTACGAGAAAAGTTTGATATAGACCAAGGATACAATGATCAATTCGGTTGCGCCCTCAAAACATATTTCTGGTAATACAGGCTTTTACCCTTTAACTCCGTATATTTTAATACATCTGAATTTGACTGGCTGTACAATGCTTTAGCATCGTTATACATCGTTCCAAAGAAAGAACGGTTATGACCGGTGGTCGCATAGATGTCAAATAAGTATGAAGTTTGAAGAGATTGCAGCTCAATGATCATATAATCAACTTTGTTGAATTTCTTTGCTGCTTTTGTGATACCTCCATAGGATGAAGATCCCTGATCCAGTCTGTACTTTATTCTGTTGTCCCACTTTCCATATCCTGATGCAGTGGATAAATAATCAGATACACTTACATAATTGGATAAAAATATCCCATCACAATAGTAAACCATTGAGTCAACCGCTGCCTGTGGATTTGAATAATTCTTTCCCATCCAACCTGTATAGAAATAGAATTTTGCACCATAACGATTGCACATCGCCCTGGTTGATCTTAATAAAGCGAAGCAACCTGAATAATCTCCCGTTACCCAGGGTTCTTTTTCAGTTAAAGGAGCAACGACAGTGCGGAGGTCAGGATATGAGGTATAGAATGCATCCCAGGTTGCAAGTTCAGATGTCTCGCGTACATCACATGTAATTAGTTTTACTCCATAGCTATTCACAGCTTTGCGACAAAATGCAGCGAACTGGCTTCTTGCAGAAGATGATTTCATGGCATTTCGGGCATAACCGTTGATCATATTTCCACCTTTTCTTGTTAAATAGTCCAGGAATGCGTTTTCACTCGCCGTATTTCCGATACTCAGATAATCAGGATGCATGTATATACCAAAAAGTTCGGGAAGGGCCTGTGCGTTTGCATCTGGTGCCTTATTGCTTGCCCTTAATCCGGATGTTGAAATATCGGATGCGTCAGAAGGTTCTATAAGAGATTCTTCTTTTGAACAAGAACTGAGAGATATTAATAAACTTACCAGAATAAAAGCAGATAACAAATGGAATCCCGATGATGCAATCTTTTTTAGCATTTGTATTTAGATTTAAGAGTTTGATCCGGATAAGAATACGGAGGAGATAAATAATGGATTATATAGCCTTTATGCTACTCTGGAATATGAATAGGTTTGATAGATGACTTAACTGAATTTGAGCTGATGCGGAATTCCCCTCTTTCCGCATGCAATAAGGGCTCAATGGTATAAGTTGAATTGGGATTTTATATGAAGAGTCTCGCCACCGAAAAGAATACCGGGTGCATGAATGCCTGTATGCATGATGGTTTCGTAATGTCGGGCTCTGGATCTATACTCAAATGAGTATCAGGCTGCATTACTCGTTTCAGTTCAAGCATAAATTAAAATGAACGCTTCGTTTCTGCTTTAAAATGCAGGTAATTTTTACCCAATTGTGAAGCACAGAAAATATGCAGACAGATATTGCAAATGAAAGAAAACGTTCAATTTTTTATGTGAAAATCCGGAATGTTATCCTCAGCAAATTTTACGGCTGAATCCTGGAGCGAGGAATTTTAATCAGTCGGAAGAATTCCTTGGAATAGAGTTATTCCCTATAGAATAGTTTATTCTGATAAATAGCATTTAATTACCGCTCTTATAATATTTGAGGTGCATCTGCTCACCATCAAATACTCCATAGCTGTCATAGCGGATCCAATCACCAAGGTTGATATACCGGCTCTTGCCATTGATGGCTATGTCGAGTGGGAGATGACGATGACCAAAGATCAGGAAGTCATAGTGTTTTTTCTCCAACAATTCCTTGCTGTGAATTACCAGCCATTCTTTCTCTTCTCCAAGAAATTTTTCATCAATGGTACCCGTTGCAATACGGCTTTTTCTTGAAAAATAGTTTGCCAGCGCAATACCGAAATTCGGATGCAATCTGGCAAATAACCATTGGCATACAGGATTTGCAAAAACCCTCTTTATAAATTTATACCCATGATCACCCGGTCCCAGTCCATCGCCATGACCTATATAAAAACTTTTATTGTTATAGTTAGCTTCAATAGGAGCACGGTAAACTTTCACATTCAGCTCCTTTTCAAGATAGTCGAAGATCCACATATCGTGGTTGCCGGTGAAGTAGTGGATGGGAATGCCGGAATCAGATAGTTCGGCAAGCTTCCCGAGTAAACGCACATAGCCTCTTGGCGCAACCGTCTTATATTCAAACCAGAAATCAAAGACGTCTCCGAGTAAGTATAACTCTTCAGCATCGGTTTTAATGGAATCCAGCCAGCTTACGATCTTCTTTTCACGTTCAAGACTTTTTTCAGCATTCGGTACGCCGAGGTGAAAATCTGAGGCGAAGTATATTTTTTTTCCTGCTTTCAATTAGAATTTTATTTTTCTTATTTGTTCCAATGGATTTAATCGTGTCAGGCGTAATTCCCACCTGATAAGTTCTCCATAATTCCAATTCTGACCATCGACAATATATTCAATGTCAGATGACCAGATAACAGGAAAATAGATCACAAAAATATCCTTTATTATCGGTAATTCTACACCGGCATCATAACTGACTGCCTTTGAGGCCGGATATGCATCTTTTGCATTGTTATAGCCGGCAAGTGTGGCATAAAGTTTAAATGGAAGTTTCCCGGGAAGACTGCTGCTTAAAGTTATTGAGGCCATCCATGTGTCGGCTTTTCGATAAAATAATGTTGGGATTCTCAATCCTCCATCTGCTGTATAAAACTGCTGTGATAAGATTCCACTTGATTCTGTTCTTCCTAAGAAAACTTCATCGAACAAATAATCGTCGGTGCCACTATATCCGCTACTTCGTAATCGTAGGTCTGTTTCAGATCTATGCGTCACATATCGTTTTAAGTATGCTGCAAAAGTCCTTATGAAGAAACCTTTTTTAGTTGAATTGTAATTTATAAAATGATTGCTTTCAATGGATGCTTTGTTGAAATCATTGTTCCCGGTCAACTGTATTTTTAATCCGGATGCTTCTAATGCATTCAAATTATTCCTTTGATATTCGACCTGAAAATAATTGGCTGATAAATTTCTATCGCTATAAAACAAGCCTCTTTCAATCCAAACGTGACGAAGAGTAAGATAGTTTTCGACTTGCTTCCTTGGTTCTCTCTCTTTAAATTGAATTGCAAATCTATTGTCCAGTTTGGAATAATAAACCGTGCTGTTCGATTGGGAAGGATCGCTTCCTTCATTTATTCCATACGCATAATGACTATAACCACTCCTCAAAGTGATTTTTTGTAATAGTTTATCATGAGGATAAAAATGATAGCGAAGATCCCCACCACCTGCAAGGTCTAATGTTTTGAACGCAAACAATGGCATAAATGTAAACTCAAATTTTTTCTCAGGGAAAAACACATTATGTAGCACAAGTCCTGCCATAGGGCCATTATAATAATTCCAGCCGGCAACGGGAGCATAAAACCTTTGTGTTTTAGAACCGTCTTCCAATCCGGCAGGAAATGCTATTTGCAATTTTTCTACCCGCTTTAAAAGTCCTTTTGTGCGTATGCTGTTATTGTTCCTGTATAGTTCCGGCATTCTTTCTTGTGCATCTATCCTGAATTCATCACATTGCTCACAGGTAATATTTATATTCTTTTTTCCTCTAAATCCTTCCGACCACACAGTGCTTTGGATCTTCCCATTATTCAATGCACTTATTGATACAGGAGCTGCGATCCTATTTTTATTTTTTATTTCGAGCCGGAAAGAATTTCCTTCGCTATGCAATGATGTAATTGAGTACTCGATTTTTTTAGTGCTAAAAATAAAATCGTTGAAAAACCAGTCAAGATCTTTACCGCTGGTTTGCCTGAAGGCATTGTGCATATCCTCAGGCATCGGATGCTTGAATTTCCATTCTGCATAATAGTTTTTTATACAAGCATCAAAGAGCGAATCGCCTAGATACATCATAAGATAATCAAATCCCAAAGTCATCTTATGGTAGGAGGCTTTTGGATAATTTAATCTGCTAAACTTTTCAGACGTGAGATCAGGTTGCTGGTCGCTATTATTTCTTGCCGTCATCAAATAACTTAAATACTGACTGTCCCTATGGTTAATTTTGTTGATCTTAAAATATTTTTTCTTCTTTCCAATTTTCGTAAACACCTCTTCCTGCCGGCTTGAATCCTTGGCATGTTTGGTATACAAGTAGCGTGTCTCGTAAAAATTTGTCAATCCTTCATCCATCCATGGGTGTCTTCTTTCGTTATTTCCTATTATACCATAAAACCAATTGTGTGCTACTTCGTGAACAACAACTTCCTCAAGTTCGAAAGGATCGCCATAATTTCCGATAGCTGTGATCATGGGATATTCCATGCCATCGCCGCTTGCCTTGGTGACATCCACTGCAGTAACACTATTGTAGGGGTAAGGCGCAATCCATTTTGAAAAGTATGTGATTGCATCATGTAAATGTTCAGGAACCTTCTTCCAATAGTTTCCTTCTGCATTCGTAAAAAATGCCCACGTAGTAATCGGCTTCTCACGACCGGGTATTTCAACCTTCCCTTTCAAAACATTCCATCTTTTGTCGGCAAACCATGCAAAGTCATGTATGTTATTTTGGGTATATCTTAATGTCTTTGTCGTTGTGGAAGAAGGAGGGAAGTCCATGTCTTCAGGGAATTGATCTGTCTTCATTGTTAGCTTAGCTTTTTCCGAAAGCCAGTATAATTCCTTTGATCCATCTTGTAATTCACCTGTAGCACCAACAACATAATTCTCAGGAAGGGTAATGCTAACATCAAAGCTTCCAAACTCGCCATAGTATTCTCCTTTGTCGAGATAGGAAAAATAATTCCAGCCGTATTTATCATACACTGCCGGCTTAGGATACCATTGTGTAATAAAATATGCCTGTTCTAAATGCCCCAGCCTGGAAATTTTGGCAGAGGGTAGTTGTACATGAAAGGGGGTTGTCAGCCTGAGACTTGCACCCGGGGCAAGAGCTTTGTTAAGTTTTATTTTACAGATGTCGATGCTGTCCTTAAGCAATGTCCACGTCACTCGTTCTCCATCCACCTGAAAATCCAAAGAGTCTATATATCCACTGTCTTTCTTTTTAAGATTCAGCATCGTCGTAAATCCATCTAAATAAAATGACTTTGCTAATGGCGTAGTTTCATTTTTGTATGCATTAGGCCATAGGTGAATATACATTTCATTCAATTCATATGGAGAATTGTTCGTATAGACGATAGTCTGAAAGCAAGAAAGACTATGCTTTATATCGTTAAGTTCGGCAGTGATAGTATAATCAACTTTTTGCTGAAAATATTCCTGGGCTTGTGACCTGGAAGCGAAACAAATAAATAAAAGCTGCAGACAAAATTTTATAAAAAAGACCCTTGTAATAGAGGACCGGTACTGTTTAATTTGCAGTAGGAAGACCAAATTGAATAATTGCATAGTATTGCAAAATACAGGCAATTCTCAAAAGTGCAACAATGTGCATCAGGAATTTATACCCAATGCTTCGCGGATTTTATTTTCAAGATCAGGGCCTCGCAATCCTTTTCCGATGATTTTTCCATCCTTATCAAGCAGCACGCTGAATGGTATTGCATCTACACCATAGGTTTTAGCAACCTGACTATTCCATTTTTTTAATTCACTGACATGATTCCAGGTGAGCCCGTCTTTTTGTATGGCAGTTTTCCAGGCATCAGCATTGTCATCAAGGGATACACCGTAAATGTCAAATCCCTTTGACTTATATTTATTGTACATGGAAACAATAAAAGGATTATCCTTCCTGCATGGTCCGCACCAGCTTGCCCAAAAGTCTACCAAAACTATCTTTCCTTTCAGTGATGCCAGACTAACATTTTTTCCTTCGGGTGATGGCAAATTTATTTCCGGCGCCTCTGATCCAACAGGAAGTTTGCGTAGTTCAGCTAATAGTCCCATGTAATCAATCACATATTTGTTCCCCGGATGTGCTTTGCTGAGGTTTTCGCCCAGCTTTTCCATGATGTCGAAATTTTCTCTTTGGTCAAGATATTTTGTAGCTGATAAAGCTGCGAGAGAGCCCGAGTTTTCTTCTGCAAATTTTTTGCAAAAATCTCTCATGCTACTTGAATAGTACGCCTGCAGCATATTACCGGTGGCTTCAGCTTGCTCGGGAGAGGTTGAACGTATATTCTGATAAATTTTATTCAGAGAGTCGCCAAGATTGCTTTCAAAGTGTCTCAGCTTGTGAATGAGCTTCGAATCTTCTGAGCCTGTCACAGTATATGTGGCATCCAGTTTGCCGGCATCGCCTGTGATCTCTACCTTTTCTCCACCCTTGAGAATCAGAAATACAACATTTCCCGGATCGGTACGAAAAACATAGTAGTCGAGTTCGGTTACAGGATTGGACATTTTAAATTCACCTTTCTCATTGGTCTTTGTAGAGTCAATAGTTTTCTCCCCTTGCTCTGAAATAGATTGAAGATAAACCATGATCTGATCTGCATTCGTCAAAGTTCCACTGATTGCTCCCTTTGAGTCGTCTTTTTTATTGTCGCAAGAACTAAGCTGAAACAAAACTGCAAGTGAAAGGAGAATTCGGAATAATTTCATTGTTGAATATTGGTGTATAGATTAATATTGTTGTGTTGATCATTATGTCAATGTTGAATCTGAATTTTTTGCGAAATAACCTTGCTGTCAGTTTGAACTCGTAGTATATAAAAACCTGCAGGATAATTTTGCGTTGAAAGGCGCAAATCAACACTCGTCATATTATTCTGAGCAATTTCTCCGATCACCCTTCCACCAAGATCTATGAGTTCAATTTTGTTGATTTTATTGTCTGCAAGAGTGTTTTTGATTCTGATCTCGTTATCGGCAGGATTTGGATAAGCACTAAAGCTTCCTGCAGCTGCTGATTTGTCAATTCCTGTGAGTTGCGATACATCGAGAACGAAAAGTCCAAGTTGCATATCGCTTGCAAGTAATATCCCGCTTGGTAAATCAGTATAAACAGACCAGCAACCCTGATAAGCAGTCCCGGGATAGGTTCCCGGAGGGTTTTGTGGATGCGTGTCAAAATATCCTGTCTTCACCGGTGCAGATGGTACACTAATGTCATAAGCGTATACTCCATCCTGATAATATGCAATGAATAATTGATCATCGATAACATAGGGGTTGTGGGCTGTTGCTCCCGGGTTTGAATAAAATGTATCCACAACAGTTGGGCTTAAAAGATCAGTCACATCCACAACTTTAACGGCCATACCATCCGGAACTTCATCGCACATGTATAGCATAGTATGGTCACGAGACAGAAATGAGCTGTGGTTATAGCCTTGATCAGGGTAAGTTGTCAGCGATCCTAATTGTTGAAACTGATTTGAAGATTCATTATAATGATAAATGTATAAGCCATCATAACCACATGAAGCATATACCGTATCATTCACTACAAACATATCGTGCACCTGGTTGATGGCAGGGTAGTCCTGATCCAGTCTTCTCATCAATACCGGGTTCTCAGGATCACTTAGTGAATACACACTCATCGAAGAATAGGGTGAGCCGGGTTTACTTACGCTTGCTACGTACATCCTGTCTCCGTCGATATAAAGCGTATGTCCGCTATCAAAAATAGTGGTGGTATCGTGTACTACATGAACAGAATCCGGAAGATAGCTGAGGTCCATGATCTGCAATGTATTGTTCCCTCCGTCGGCAATTGCATAAAGATAGTTACCATAAGTTTTGTATTCGTGCCATATCCGGGCTGAAGATTTACCGGGAATATAATCACGCTCTACGGGAACTGTCGGATTGGTTACTTCAATGATATATGTACCGGTCGTTGAACCGATAATTCCATACTCACGCTGAGTGATCGGATCTACCCATCCCCAGCATGACTGGTACCTTATCCCGTAAACAGGTTCCGCGACAACAGAGGAATCATTGAATTGTCCGAGCCAGGTAATATTCTGATAGTCGAATTGCGCCTTAGATGCTAAACTCATAAATAGTATAGCTGCCGAAAGGATTAGTTTTTTCATGATGATTTTTGGATAGTTGATAAAACAATTTTATTTTCAGATTGTTTTAGGTTGTTTAGCACCTTTTCTGTATTATGCTAAGTTAAGGATTTATTCCTCTGAGAGATAAATTTTAACAAGCCTAAAATCACTGCTGTTTAAGATCTATTTTAGAGTGATTGGACTAATTCCTTAATAATACCTGTCATTTTCCCCTCGGCTGCAGTAGCTACTTTTAAAACTTCTTCATGACTCACTTTTTGTGCCTCATCAAAACCTCCAAGATCTGTAACAATTGAAATTGCAAAACAAGGAATGTTTGCATGTCGTCCAACGATGACTTCCGGGACAGTTGACATACCCACAATATCTGCACCAATAGTTCGAATGTATCTGTACTCAGCCGGTGTCTCAAAGCATGGCCCTGAAACGGCTGCATAAACACCAAGGTGTGCTTTATGTCCAAGTTTATCTGCGATGGCTTTGGCCTTAGCTATCATAGTCGGGTCATAAGGTTCGCTCATATCAGGAAAGCGCGGACCGAGCTCATCATAATTTTTTCCGATCAATGGGTTTGATGGCATAAGGTTTATATGATCATTGATAATAACAATATCACCGATCTCATATGCAGGATTCATACCTCCGCTGGCATTCGAGAGGATTAGTCCTTTTACACCCAGGGCAATCATCACGCGAATAGGGAAAGTGACTTCTTGCATCGGATAGCCTTCATAAAAATGAAAACGTCCCTGTAGTGCCATGATCTTCTTACCGCCAAGGGTGCCGAAAATTAATTTACCGGAATGTCCTTTAACTGTTGATACGGGGAAGTTCGGAATTGCAGTGTAATCAAATGAATGTGCGATCTCAACTTCATTTACCAATCCGCCCAGGCCGCTCCCAAGAATGATAGCATAGTCAGGTTGAAAATTTGTGTTCTTCTTTAAAAAGTCTGCAGTTGTTTTAATTTTGTCTAACATAGTCTGTGATTAGGGTATTAAATTTTTCTTCTTCCTGATGAATTACAACTTCGATCGGAATATAAAATATAGGTAAATGCTCTATCATCCTTGCAATCTCCGGATTTCTTAATCGCATCGCATCTTTTTCAGTTGTGACAATGATTTTACTGGCATTAGCAATGTTATCAAAAGTTTCTTGAATTTTACGAATATCCCTGACAGAAAATTCGTGGTGGTCAGGAAAGATTAAGGTTTCAAGTTTGTCGGTGTGGCGACGTAGATATTCCATGATCCCTGAAGGGTTTGCAATGCCCGTTACCATTAGAATGGTAAATCTTTTTTCAAGATAATACTTCGCACTCATCAACATGGCATTGTCATCGCCATTAACTTTAAGGAAATCGCCATAGCGATAGTAGGAGAAAAATACTTCCTGATGTGCCAGAGGTTTGATCTCTTCGATCACTCTTTTCCTTTCTATAGGTACAAGTATAGAGGGTGATTTGCTGATGATAATAATATCTGCTCTTTTCATTCCTGAAACCCATTCCCTGAGATTTCCTGCCGGAAGCAAAAAATCCTGTTTAAAGATGCTTTCGTATTCGATCAGTAAAATACTTTTTCCCGGTTTTAATTTTCTGTGTTGGAATGCATCGTCCATCAGAATAACCTCCGGAGGTGTTGGTATTCCGAGCAGATTTTCAATTGCCTCTACACGATCTTCACCTACAGAAACCAAAATATCCTTGTACTTGGTATGGTATTGCATCGGTTCATCACCGATAATGCTTGTACTTGCAGGCGTGGAGACTAACATAAATCCACTCGTTTTTCTGCCATAGCCGCGACTAAGAGTTGCAATCCTGTAATCCGATCTTAATAATCGAATGAGGTACTCAACATGTGGTGTCTTACCGGTACCTCCTGTGCTCAGGTTCCCGACAGAGATAATAGGTATCCTGAAGCTAGTCGACTTCAGAATACCTTTGTCAAAGAGAAAATTTCGCACAGCAACGACAAGGCCGTATATGAAGGAAAACGGCAATAAAAGAAGCCGTAAATTTTGCATCGCGCAAATTACGAAAATTCGAGTGATTGCAATTTTTCCGTAGTATTGGGGGTAGATTAAAACTTGATTTATTCATGAAAATTAAAGAATTAGCCTCATTCCTGGAATCAGTTGCACCGCTTAGCCTGCAAGAATCCTATGATAATGCGGGATTGATAGTCGGAGATCCCGATGACGAGATAAAAGGAGTGATGATATGTCTCGATAGCACGGAAGCAGTGATTGATGAAGCCATCTCTGAAGGCTGTAACCTGATCATCGCTCATCATCCTATCATATTTTCCGGACTTAAAAAGATTACCGGTAAAAATTATATTGAAAGGGTTGTCATAAAGGCTATCCGCCATGGTATCTCCATATATGCTTCACACACTAATTTAGACAATGTGAGTGTTGGAGTGAATGCTAAAATTGCTGAAAAACTGGGTCTTGGCAATCTAAAGGTCCTTTCCGGAAAGAAAAACATATTGAAAAAATTGGTTACTTATTGTCCTACATCCTCATCTGAAAATGTGAAAGATGCACTATTTCAAGCAGGTGCCGGGGCAATAGGCGATTATGATCAATGTAGTTTTAGTGTTGCAGGTACCGGTTCATTTAGAGGAAATGAAAATTCACAACCATTTGTCGGACAAAGGGGGGAAAGGCATCTTGAAAATGAGGACAGAATTGAGGTGGTCTATGAACTCTGGAAGGAGTCAGCTATCGTCAAAGCATTGCTCAAGACTCATCCTTATGAAGAAGTAGCCTATGATTTGTATCTGCTTGAAAATTTATCTGCTCAGGTAGGATCCGGTATGATAGGTGAGCTGAAGGAAGCCATGACTGAACGAGATTTCCTGTTCTTTCTTAAAAAAGCGATAAAAACCGAATGTGTCAGACATTCCGGTGAAATAAGGAGGAATATTAAAAAAGTAGCTGTTTGTGGCGGATCGGGAAGTTTTTTGCTGAATTCAGCCATTCAGCAGGGTGCCGATGCCTTCGTTACGGCAGATTTCAAATATCATCAGTTTTTCGACGCTGACGGGCATTTATTGATCGCAGATGTAGGTCATTATGAGAGTGAACAATTTACAATGGAGCTCATAAAGGACATTATTTCCAAAAAAAATGCTACATTTGCCGTCCGCTTAACTAAGGTTATCACTAATTCTGTTCATTATATTTGAATCGGAGCCGTGTGAATGGTGATGGTTCGTAAGATGCATTATCAGAAACCTGAAACGATGCCAACAAAAAAAGCAACATCGACGGAGAAGACTGCAAAAAAAGCAGCTGCTAAGAAAGCGGAAAAGACTTCAGATAAAGCCCCTGCTAAAAAAGCAAAAACATCTATGAGTACGACAGCAAAAAAACCAAAGAGTCCTGCAGCAAAGAAAACTGCTGAGAAAAAAAAGAAAGAAGCCAGCCTTGCTAAGGCAGGTAAAGCTAAACTTAAAATTAAAGAGCCCGTTACTTTTAAGCCACGCAAGATCGAAAAGATCATAGATGTAAAGCGCCTTGAAACAAAGCTGAACGAGATCATGGGCATGGATCATCTTGAGTTTACGGTTGAAGAAAAACTAAAAGCCCTTTATATCCTTCAGGAAATTGATTCCGATATCGATAAGATTCGCACCATTCGTGGTGAATTACCAATGGAGGTTACAGATCTTGAAGATGAGATCATCGGACTGAATACACGGATAGACAATATCAAGGAAGAAATTGCCTACCTGAACGATCAGGTTGCAAAGAAACATCAGACTGTTAAGGAGTCGAAAGAGCAGATAAAAAAATACGAGTCACAACAGGAGAAAGTGAAAAACAACCGCGAGTTTGATTCACTAAACAAAGAGATAGAATTTCAAAACCTCGAGATTCAGCTTGCGGAAAAGCGTTCAAAAGAATTTGCCATTGAACTTGTAACGAAGAATGCCGTTCTTGAAGAAACGCAATCGGTACTTGATGAGAAAGATGCCGTTCTGAAGCTGAAGAAAACGGAATTGGAAAGCATCATCGAAGAGACTAAGAAAGAAGAAGATCAGTTGCATAAGATATCTGAAAAAGCAAGAACTATCGTTGATGAGCGTTTGCTCACAGCCTATACCCGTGTTCGTGGAAACGCGCGTAACGGTCTGGGTGTTGTTGCTATTCAGCGTGATGCCTGCGGAGGCTGTTTCAACAAGATCCCGCCACAGCGTCAGCTCGATATTCGCCAGCATAAGAAGGTAATCGTTTGTGAACATTGCGGTAGAATTCTGGTAGACCCTACCATTGCTGATGAAGCGCCTGTTGAATAAGGATTTTTTCTTTAACAGAGGTTGAAAGATCTACTGTATAAATAATTCTAAGGGATCTCAATTATTGAGGTCCCTTTTTTATTTTCGGTCAATGAGATATGGACTTCTTGCCCTGTTCTTTTTTTTCAGCCTTAATACTGAGGCTTACTATGACCTTAACCCTCGTCTGCGCAGTGCATATTCTAAAATAATTCAATTGCGATTAAAGGAGGGTAAGGATTTGATTGAAAAGGAAAAGCTGTACAATCCTAATAATCATCTTACAGTCCTGTATGAAAACTACATTGATTTTTTAATTGCCTTTATTACCGAAGAGGACAAGCATTTTCAGGATTTTAAGGTAAAGTCCAATGAACGAATAAAGTTATTGGAAAAGAAGGAAAAGGAAGGGAGTTCAGCATTCCACCTCTATTCAATAGCGGAAATGACGCTGCAGGGGGCGATGTTAAAGATCAAATTTAAAGAGTACCTCAGTGGAGCTACTGAGATCAGGAAAGCATATAAGATGATCCAGAAGAATAATATTATTTATCCTTCATTTCTTCTTAACAGGAAACTAAATGGATTTGTACACACCCTCATTGGTGCTGTTCCTCAGGAATATCGTTGGCTTATCGATATCGTTGGCATGGAAGGCACTGTTTCCGGAGGGACGAGTGAATTGAATACTTTGTATAAACTACTTCCGGGGTCTGATATAGAATGCTACCGTGAAGAATTGCTTTTTTATCTGAGCAATATTCATATTACTTTTTCGAGAGATGAAAGTGACGCTGAGGAACTCTTAAAGCTTATGAAGCCTTTTACCGTTCAAAACCCGCTCTTACGTTATTGCTATATCAATACTGCCATGAAATGGGGACGCAACGATGAGGCCTTGAGTATGTTTGATTCGATTCCATCAGATATCGGAACCTTTCCGTTTTATTATTTGAACTATAAGAAAGGAATTGCGCGATTGAGAAAGCTGGACCAGGGCGCTGAAGAAGACTTTCATTTTTTTCTGAAAAACTTTGATGGGATTAATCATCATAAATCGGTTTATCAAAAGTTGGCCTGGATAGAATTACTAAGGGGCAATATGACTAAGTATGATGAGTATATGCTACAGTGTATAGAATCAGGGAGTCTCAATGTGGACGAAGACAAAGATGCATTCCATGAAGCCGAGTCCGGAGAAGTTCCTAATATAATTTTGCTGCGCTCACGTCTGCTCTTTGATGGAGGTTATTATAAAAAGTCCTGGGCAGAAATAGTTGGCAAGCCCATTGATTCATTTCCAAGGTTTCGTGATCAGTTGGAAGTCACCTATCGCCTTGGGAGGATCATGGAAAAACTGGGTATCATGGATAAAGCGATCTATTACTATGATCAGACAATAAAAAATGGATCATCTACTTCGTTTTACTTTGCAGCTAACAGTGCTTTGATGCTTGGAAGTATCTACGAAGAGAAAATGCAATTCGATCTGGCTTTAGAGTACTATAAAAAATGCCTCAGTCTTCGTGGACATGAATACCAAAATAGTATTGACCAAAAAGCTCAGGCTGGACTGGACCGTATTAAGGAAAAGCAAAAACTAATTAAACGTTAGTAATTCTTTTCATGAGAAGATTTCATATCCAAAAATTAAAATTTAACTCCAAAGGTAACCAGGAAGCTGTGTGCTGTCATCGTGTTTTTCACACCCGGAACAGTCTCTGAAGACAGTGAGTATGCCTGAAAATATTCTTTGCTTTGATGATACACATAGCCAAAGTCGAGGTAGGTATGGTTGTCCCTAATACCAATTCCACCGCTATAGTTTACTTCGGTGAAATCATAACCGTTGACTTTGTAAGAGGATGACATTGGTGAACTGGTAAAGGCAGCGCCACCACGCAGACTTAAGTTAGCAAAGCGCCACTCTGTACCTATTCGCAGCATGCCGCTTTCTCTGTATTTTTTTCTGATGACGGAATTTGTTTCTGTGAAGTTAACATCCGTAGCATCTATTCTTGCTCCACTGAGATCCGAAAACTCATAATCAGCACTCAGTAAACCCAGCTTTCCAAAAACAAAAGCGATGCTGCCGATGGCTTTGAATGGTGTTGTCATTTCATAGTCAAATTCTCCAATCGATTCATCCTGATATGTTCTTCCGCTGTCGAATCTGGATTTGATTTCGCTGCTGAAATCATCATGGAGGCTATACCATGTTGGAGTGTGAATAGCTCCGCCAATTCTTACCCATTCATTTATTTTATAGATTGCTCCAAATTTGAAGTTGAAGCCAACGCCACGAGTGTTGAGGTTTTGGTTAAACTCAAAAGCAGCTAATGAATCGATCAAATTGTTTTTATCGATCTCTTCATAATTGCTTTCCTCTACATATCTCAAGGTAGAAAACCCCAGAGATCCACCCAGATAAAACTTGTTGCTAAAGTTTCCGCCGAAGGTAAAGTCCATTTCGCCAATTGCACCCCGGCTTTCCTGACTTCTTCTTTGTAAGATCTGACCATTGGGTGCTTCGGCAGTGTAGTTTTGCACTGAGTCATTATTGATGAGGAAGGTGTTCCATGCCAACTGTTCATAGAAAGGGTCGAGGTCATCCGGATGTAAACCGGCTGCATTTTCTGCGAAGTAATTGGTGAGGGAATTATTGTCGTTAAATCCTTCGTAGTAACTTCTGTTATGAAAATTATTAATACGATTATATCCAAAACCGAAATTCCAGCTCTTCCATCCAGGACTTGTCTGGTCATTTGTCAATTTCTTGGTGTAGACAAGACCTATATTTCCGAAATTGAAATTGAACTTAGTATCATCCTGTGTTCCGAGTAAAAATTTAGATTCAGTTTTCTCGACATATATAGTAGGGGTAAGACTAAATTCTGAGACCCTGTATATTCCGATACCGGCGGGATTGGATGCTAAAGTTGAGAAATCTCCTCCCAGTGCTCCAAAAGCTCCTGATAATGCTGCCGAGCGTGCTGTACCTCCGGTTGATAGTCTGGAATAACGGAAAGCATCCTGATCGGTTTGTGATTGTGCCGGACTCAAACCGATGATAAGTAATACGGTGAAGCTTGCAAATATTTTTTTCATAATCTTTTTTGTTGTAAAAAGATGCCCGCATGTTCGATTATTTCCCGAATCATGCGGGCAAATTGAATAGATTATTAATTATTTCATTGATTGATTAGTAAGATGCTAAAAGGTTATTTTCTTGGACCACTGCTACGCTTGCTTTCGTTGTTCGATGGTCTGGATTGTGCAGGTGTTGTACTTCGTGAAGGTGTAGTACTTCTGTTTTCCTGCTTATACTGCCTTGGTTCATTTCGGGGTTGAACCATGGGTGTACGGGTATCCTGACGAGGACTAACTACTTTGTTACTATTTCTCTCCTTAGATGGAGAAGTATATTGATTTTGCTTAGCTCTGGTATCAATTTCACGTCCACCCGATCTCTCTGAATTTATCTGCATCTGCTGATTGTTTCTTTGTTCATTAGGGCTATCCTTAATCATTACTTCAGACTCCTTTTTTCGTGGAGTAGGGTTAGTGTTTTTATTTTCGGGACGCGTTTCCTGCTGTCTCTGAGGTTGAGTGTTTGCAGGTTGACTGCGTGTAGGTGTAGTATTCCGCGTTGGCTGAGTAGACTTTTGTTCAGTGTTATTCCTTTGCGGATTGGTAGCCGGTGTATTACGATTCTCATTATTGTTTTCACGCACCGGAGTAGTTCTTGTATCTCTCGAATCCGGGCTTGTTCTTACCGGTTCGGTTTTTCTCACAGGATCAGAAGGCCTTGTTTCACCTTGGGTCGGATTAGAAATAATCTGCTCTTGTTTTCTACCGTTGTCAATACTGTTTCCACCATTGGTTTTTATTTCACCTGAGTTGGCAGGAGTCTGACGAGGGCTTTGATCAATATTTTCACGGGTTTCACCAGTGCCTCTTGGACTTGTTGCCGGCGTATTTCTGTCAGGATTTGTCTGCTGAGTTTTAGTTCTGGCAGGAGAGTTGCCGGAATTTTGGTCTCTGCTATCATTTGTACGTGTACCTTCTGAAGAAATATTGCTTATACGGCCATCTTGCTTGGCAATCTGGTATTTTTCTCCCAGAGACATAGGACTCAAACTACTCTGACGACCTGATGATCTTGTAGAGTTAGAAGTACTTGATCCACGAGGTCCGTAATATGTACTTGTTGCGTCGTAACTGTTGTAGTAATAAGGAGAATAACCTTGTCCGTAATATCCATCGTGGTAACCATGGTGGTAGCCATTGTAATAACCGGAGTAATAGCTTCCGTGATATGGATGGTGGTAACCATGATAATATGATCCCGGAAAGTAGCGGTCATAATACCAGGGAGAATACCATGGGTTGAATATCGGGCTGTAACCTATACTAATACCTATTCCTCCGTAGCAGAACGGAGAGCTGTAATAATAAGAAGGTGCCCACCAGTTGTAAGAAGAATAAATGCTTACACCCCATGAGCTTGGATAATAATCATAGTAGTATGAATTGGTATAAAATGGATCGTAGTAACCATATCCGTAGACCGGACTATAGTATCTTTTTAATCGGGCACTGTATGAGTAATCGTAATAGTCATCGTTGTAATAATTGTTGGTGATATAAGTATTGCCGGTACCATCCTGGTAATAATCACTCGAACTGCTTGATGATTTTGAATTTGCACCATCATCCTGATAGTTAGAATTCTGATCGTAGTTGTTCCGCTCTGTTGAGTAATCCTCAGCAGGAGCTGCAGGAGTAGATGGGTAAGTAGCTACTGCAGGTGCCGGTTGGCCTTGATCAGCCGTTGAATAGTAGATGTCATCAGGAACTGCTGAACCCGGCTTGTAGGTAGAGGAGCAGGCCGCTATAGTTAAAGAGGCGGCGACGAGTAATAGGCTGTGTAATTTTTTCATGATAATTCCTTTCCTGTTTATATGCTTGTGTGAATGTTATTTTTCGAGGGCTGGATTAATTCTTACTTTTGTTTCACATAAAAAGCAAACACCGTACCAAACCACCTATTTAGGTAAATTTACTATGGGCAAAGACTTTCCAACAAGGGCAGAAAATTATTCACAATGGTATCAGGATCTGGTAATTAAGGCTGATTTAGCTGAAAATTCGGCGGTTAGAGGCTGCATGGTTATTAAACCCTATGGTTATGCCATTTGGGAGAAAATGCAGGCTATATTGGATAAAAAATTCAAGGAAACAGGCCACTCAAATGCTTATTTCCCTCTTTTTATTCCTAAATCCTTTTTCAGTAAAGAAGCGTCCCACGTGGAAGGCTTTGCCAAAGAATGTGCCATCGTCACCCATTACAGGCTGAGAAATGCAAAGGATGGCTCCGGTGTAGAAGTTGACCCGGATGCTAAGTTGGAAGAGGAGCTGATCATCAGGCCGACTTCAGAAACAATAATCTGGAATACTTATCGTGGTTGGATTCAATCTTACCGTGATCTTCCTCTGCTTATTAATCAGTGGGCTAATGTTGTACGTTGGGAGATGAGAACACGACTTTTCTTGAGGACAGCAGAATTTCTATGGCAGGAAGGTCATACGGCACATGCAACTTCTGAGGAGGCGGTTGAAGAAACAAAGCGCATGTTGGATGTTTATACAGACTTTGCCGAAAACTCGATGGCCGTTCCGGTATTGAAAGGTGTGAAGACAGAGAGTGAAAGATTTGCAGGAGCTCTGGATACATATTGTATTGAAGCATTGATGCAGGATGGCAAGGCATTGCAGGCAGGGACCTCACATTTTCTCGGACAAAATTTTGCAAAAGCGTTTGATGTGAAGTTTACAAACAAAGAAGGTAAGCAGGATTTTGTCTGGGCTACCTCCTGGGGAGTTTCAACAAGACTGATGGGAGCATTGATCATGGCCCATAGTGATGATGAAGGGCTGGTATTACCTCCAAAGCTTGCCCCCATCCAGGTTGTGATCGTTCCTATTTTTAAGAATGAAGAACAGTTGAATGCATTAAATGAAGCAGCAGATAAGATTGCTGCCGATTTACGTGAGCAAGGTATTTCTGTGAAATATGATAACAGAGACACGCACAAGCCGGGATGGAAATTTGCAGAGTATGAATTTAAAGGTGTTCCGGTTCGCATTGCCATAGGGCCAAGAGATCTCGAGAACGGTACAGTCGAGGTTGCCCGGAGAGATACAAAAGAGAAGTCAGTAATGCAGATCACTGACCTCACATTAAAAGTTGTACACCTGCTAGATCATATTCAGGATAATCTATTCAGAAAAGCCTTGACATTTAGAGAAGAGAATACTCACCGTGCTGATACCTATGATGAGTTTAAAAAGCACCTTGACAAAGGAGGGTTTGTAATGGCTCATTGGGATGGCAGTGCGGAAACTGAGCAGAAGATAAAAGAGGAGACCAAGGCAACAATACGTTGCATTCCATTAGGTGCAAAAAAAGAAACCGGTAAATGTATGATCACAGGTAAGCCTTCAGAAAGGAGAGTCGTTTTTGCTCGTGCATATTGATATGTTGCTCCTCAATTGCGATTTTATCAGGCTAATACATGGATTTGAAGTTAATCACAGATTATAAGTATATTGTCTGATATAAAGATTGAATTAAAATGTCAGAGAAAACTTCAAAAGATAAGATACTCAATCTGCTACGGGAAAAGGTTGCTTTGAAACAGGAAGTTTCTGATGTGACACATGAAGTTTTTGCTGAGCTGAAGATCATTTTAAAGCAGCTGTTTTCTGACCTTGAAAAGGAAGTTCTGAGGTTGAAGAAGAACATTCCGATGTCCTACCAGGAGCGGGGAGATTTTGAAGTTGTGCTTACGATTGCTGATGATACATTAGTATTTCTCATGCATACAAATGTTTTCACTTTTGAGAAGGACCACGGGATCTGGAAAAATTCATACATTGAAGAGAAGCCGCTATGTGTGTTTTGTGGTAAGATCTACATCTACAATTTTCTTTCAGACTCATTTAAATATAATCGCACCAATGATGTAGGTTACTTAATTGCCAGGCTGTTCGTTAATCGTGAGCGTCATTTCTTCGTTGAGGGTAAGCGACAGCTAGGATTTCTGTTCAATGATTTCCAGCACGATATTCTTAATGAAGATCGCATTCGAGATGTTCTGGAAGCGGCGGTTCTCTATAGCCTCGACTTTGATCCATTCACTCCGCCATATGACCAGATGACGCCTATTTCAGTTCAGTCAGTTCTGGAAACAAGCCTTCTTACAAAGATCGCTACAGGAAAACGCTTAGGCTTTCGTTTTCAGGCAGATAAGGGCGGAATAGAAATGCCATAAATTTTACAAAAATCTAAGGGATGTTGGTGATTTTGAAAAAAAAATTACCTTTGCGCTCCCATTACCAAAAACATGGCCCGTTCGTCTAGGGGTTAGGACGCGTCCCTTTCACGGATGAAACACGAGTTCGATTCTCGTACGGGCTACTGAAACAGAGTAAGTGAACAGAGCGGGTGAACAGTCAAAAACTGTTCACCCGCTCTGTTGCTTAAATTCAAACTCAAACTCATATTTCGTCTATCACCCACACTCCATTTTTTATTCTACCGCATTTTTTAAAATTCCACCTAATTATTCTCAATCAAATATTCTGCCTTTCTGCGGTTCATTTCAAAAATAAGATTCCGGAGTTTTGTCGGAAAAAGCAAATGGATATTGAGTGGAAATTCCGGTCTAACTAAGCAGCGAACCCCCGATAAAATTGTCTAAATTACCAAGAAGTACGTGATCACATTCTTCGGAATCTCCACTCAATTGGAGGATTCTTCAATTTTGTAAGTTGCAGTCTTTTTCGTTTCTTGTAAGCAAAGCTATTAATCAAAAAGCGATATGAAAAAGTTGATCTTGTTGCTATCTATTGGAGCCCTTTTTGGTGTAAGTGGTATTATTGCTGATAACCAGCATGTAGATGTGTATACTGTAGATGTAAGTAATAGTACTGCTGAGTGGTTTGCAGCCAAGTTTACAGGTAAACATAATGGAACCGTAAACATCTCAGGTGGTCAAATCAGGAATAATCATGGACAGTATAGCGGGTCGGTTGAGGTTGACATGAATTCTATTAAAAATTCAGATATAAAAGATGAGAAGATGAATGCCAAGTTGGTGAATCATTTGAAGTCAGAAGATTTTTTTGATGCCGTAAAATATCCTAAGGCTACATTTGTCATCACCTCGATTACTCCACTTAAAGCTATTGAAGAGGGAGCGACTCATAAAGTCGAAGGAAATCTGACAATAAAGGACAAGACAAACCCAATCAGTTTTGATGCGACCATCATAACACAGGAGGGTAAAATTACCTGCGTAGGTTCTGCAGTTGTTGATCGATCAAAGTTTGATGTTCGTTATGGATCAAAGAGCTTTTTTGAAGATATTGGCGACAAGGTAATTTATGATGAATTTACTTTGAAGTTCAATATTGTTGCAACAAGGTAA
>Ga0209096_1001840_pt1 | contig 21846 bp, 21 predicted proteins | sample AD_UKC034_MetaG_FD_184407 | JGI IMG/M metagenome (GOLD analysis project Ga0209096, IMG submission 184407) | Active sludge microbial communities of municipal wastewater-treating anaerobic digesters from USA - AD_UKC034_MetaG (SPAdes) (version 2) | ecosystem: Engineered > Bioreactor > Anaerobic >... | reverse complement strand
AGGAGGCGAGGAAGGATGCCCGGGACCGGGAGGCGGTGCTGGAATCCCTCCGGGAAAAGATCAAGAAGGCCCCCGGATCCCTCGTGGGGAACTCGGGCTTCCGGAAGTATCTCAAGGTGAAGAAGGGAAACTTCTTCATCGACGAGGACAAGGTGAAAGAGGATGAGAGATACGACGGGAAGTGGGTTCTCCGGACGAACACCGATCTTTCGGCGGAAACGGTGGCTCTCAAGTACAAGCAGCTCCTCGACGTGGAGCAGGTCTTCCGGGAGATGAAGAGCGTTCTTGAAACCAGACCCATATTCCACCAGACCGACGAGGCCATCCGGGGCCATGTGTTCTGCAGCTTTGTCGCCCTTCTCCTCATGAAGGAGTTGCGGGACCGCCTGGAGAGGGCCGGCCACGCATTCGAGTGGTCCGACATCAAGCGGGATCTGGATGCCCTCCAGGAGATCACCGTCGAGGAAAACGGCAAAACACTTGCCGTCCGCACCGAGTGCCGGGGCGTCTGCGGCAAGGTGTTCCAGGCTGTCAGGGTTGCCATTCCCCAGGTGATCCGGGAAGTGTCGCCATGATGCCCATCAGGCTGTCAAAGAGCGAAATGCGGTGCCGAGAGAAAAATCAAAGGCCTTATAGAGCCGAAATAACTATATATTTCGGCTCTAACCGTTAAACTTGGGTTTTAGTTAATAGAGAAGATAATATTTGGTACTTTGAAAAGCTCCAGAAACCCTCGATGCCGTTGATTCATAGAAGCCGGGCGAACTATTTAGCAGCAGTTAAGCCAATCGCTTAGATCTACTTCGAGTAATTTTGATAGCCTTTCTATATCTGGTTCAAATATTTTTTTAAGATGCTTTTTATCATTTTCAGTAAGTTGCAGTACCGCAGGCGGCTTGCGATAATAAAAGCGCTTGGCGACAGTTTTAAGCTTTTTAGGTACCTCGCGCCTGATGAATTTTTTCAGTCCAGTTGATGCCAGCCAGTAGTTTAGGCCCTCCACTTTTGGAAACATAGCTACGTTTTCTTTAATTTCGTTCGAGACAGGATTCGACGGAAGATTCAGAAAACCCCATATACGCTCCATCAAACTGTTGAAGTTATCATGGATTTCCTCGAACCGAAGGACTAACACATGGTCGTTTCCAAATACTTTAAGATACCTTTCTACCTGTTTCCAGTATAACCCTGCAGTAACATAGCGGTGGTAGATTGGAACTCGTCCAGCCTTTAAATCACGCTCTTCCAACTCAAGTGCTTGCGAGAACGACCCTTTCACGGTTCCAATATTACAGTTCATTAAGAATTCAGAATATGCTCTAAATATCGGATTTCTAAGGATAATTATGATCTTAGAAGCGGGATTTACGGAAAATATGTTTGTAGCTGCAGTCTGTGAATATAAGTACGTTGTTGAGCACTCAACGACAGCTCTGCTTGAGCTGCTGCCTTCGAAAAGCGCCAAATAGGAGTCCCGATCATGAATGTATGCAGAGTGAATAAATTCACCACGCCGTATGCGCTTCAAAACATCATGGCTTTTTTGAAATCCAATCCCTAAACCATACTCGTAAAGGTCTGAACAGAAATAATTAGGTTCCTTGACAGGGCAAAGAAATACTTGAGGGTGGGAATCTAAAGCGCGCGCTATAGAAGTCGTGCCAGACTTCATCGCACCCACGAGGAAACAATTGGGCCACATCGTATTCATGTCTCTATTCTTATTGGAGATGTTTGCGCATTTTGATTTTGTGATATTCACCGATAATTGCCCTCGTTTTAACATAACCTCTCTCGATGTAACCGGGTGCTCTTCGCAAAGAAATCTTACACATAAACATCATAACTATTTGTAATGGAAACTTTTAAAGTCTGCATTGTACAATCTTCTAATAATTTCTTTACTCTTATTTGAAATTATTGTTTCTCCCTTCGTAGCTTTGTGCCTAAAAAATAAAAGATTAACTGCTTTCGGATCATCTTTTGTTAATTTCAATATTCTGTATATCTTCCGTATGAGGGATAATTCAATAATGTTTTTATTATGGTGGAAGAGTTTTGTGTCTTTGATCTTCAAAATATTACATATTTTTTCAAAATCCTCATCTATATTCTCAAACCTCCCTACAAAATCCATGTCAATTATACCTTTATGATTTTTTAGAAAATCTACTTGAGGTCGGAAGAACCAATCTGATTCAAATAAACGTGGTAATGCTTTAAACACAAATGTATCAAAATTACAAATATAACAATAATTTCTATACCTATAAATAGACACTATTCTGTCAACAGGATGTCTTACAAATGTAAATTTAAAGTAAGTATGTGCGATTTCATTTGATATGTAATGATGTTGGGTCAACTCATTTAAACTTAAATGTGCTAACCGAGGAGGACCAATAGCTGGTTGCTTATTTGGTGTTAACAAAAGCGGTAGCCTATCTTCATAATTTAACCCTAAAAGACGTAGAAACTTCTTTTCAATGCTAATCCCGGCTGTTTTAGGAATATGTATAAAAATGCATTTGTGTTTGTGGCTAATCATTATTTTTCCGCCATTGAGATAAAAACCAGTTTGTCCCCAAGCTTCTTTCGGCCCTTTTTTTCTAGGAAGGCGCGGTATATGCTATGAGATTTGCTTCTGATCATAGGCTGCACTAAGCATGAGTCGGAAAATATCCTGTCGTTCTTCCAAAAACTCTCTTCATATAACACAGCGTAGCAATATTCCAGCCAGAAAGGCTAACCATAGCAGTTAAGGCAGCCCCATAGATTCCATATTTAGGGATGAGTAGTAGATTTAAGACGACATTTGCAATCAATGTCAAAAACATGATATTATGAAAGGTTTTTTGTTTACCTATCATGTTCATGAACAATCCAGTAGCACCGGAAATAGAATGAACGAACTGTCCTATAACAAGGATAACCAGGGCCGGATAGGCCATGCTGAATGTTGCGCCGAAGGCAACACTTAATATTGGTTTCCCGAACACTATCAATCCAAGAAGAATCGGTGATGTAATCCAAAAGATGAGCTTGGCGGACTTTCTGGCTACGTAAAAGAGTTCATCTGTTTTATTCAAGCTAAAGAGTTCGGAAAACCGTGGCCCTGCCATAGAATTCACGGCTTGAAGCATAAAGGAGGTCAAAGTAGCCAGCTTGACGGCAATGGCATAGTAGCCCACGTCAGCCTCGGGGCGGAATATCCCCAGCATTAGAATACCGGTTTGTCCAATAATAAAAACCATCATGGAAGTCATGAGCATGGGCAAAGAGATGAAGAGGATCTCACGAGCCGTCATGGAATGGACGATATCCTGGGGAGCCATCCTTTTCTTAAAGGCATATTCCATGATGGCCCAACCAAGGATTCCGGTCAGGGCATAAGCGCAAAGCTGTGCATAAACAGGCACATAGCGCGTAGAAACCAAAAGACCAAGCAACAGCAGAAGCAGTAGATTAAAGCCATGGGGCATTATTTGCATGAAGGAAAATGTGCGAATGAGTCTTAATCCCCGAACAGCCTCTGTGTTTAAAAGCATGAGGGTTTTAAAGACCACGAACACGGCTGTCAAGGCAAAGAAAAATGAAAGATGAGGCTTATTGAAGACCTTGTCAGCTATAGGGCTGGCGCAGGAAAAAAACACCACGCCCGTTAACAGAGAAGCCCCGATAACTAGATATAGGGTCTTGCGATACACATTAAAAGCCGAGGCAGGAGAATACTTGACCAAGTGCTCCGGGATGAGGCGCAAGATGGCGGTATTGGTACCCAGCATGGCAAGGATTGTAACCAGCATGAGAGAGGCATCGAGCATAGCCACAATGCCCAAGAGTTCAGCCCCGTACAAGCGAGCAATGACTATGCTGGAAATCAGACCCAGGCCTGCCCCGATAACGCGGAAGGATAAAGCCCAGGCAGAACCGGTCAGGATTTCAGAGAATTTTTCATCAGAGATGAGGTTGTGGAATTTTCTTTTTATCAATGTCAGCATTATAAGGAAATGAGATGAACGCCATTCATTATAATTTGGAAGATATGAGCTGCAGATAGCAGCCTACAGGCTAAACTCAAATCATCTCCGTATCATCCCGGCGGCGACGGTGTTATTTGTTGCCTCATCTATCAAAATAAAACTTCCCGTTATCCTGTTCTGTTTATAGGGGTCATAAAAGAGGGGTTTCGTGGTCCTCAGATGAAGGCGGCAAATGTCGTTCATGGCTATGTTCTTGTCGTTCTTGATTCTTTGAAGCTCGTTGATATCCATTTTGTAGACCACATCCCTGATCATGGCCCGGACTTCCGCTGAAGTGTGCTTCAAGGCGTACTTGCCGCCCACGCGCAGGGGCTTTTCGCTGAACCAGCAGACCATGGCGTCTATGTCCTGGCCGGCTTCGGGCTGGTTGTTGGGCTTGGCGATCATGTCCCCCCGGCTGATGTCGATGTTGTTCTCCAGCTCCAGGGATACGGACATGGGGGGGTACGCTTCCTCGACGGGCTTGTCATATTCGTGGATCGACGTGATGGTGCTTTCGAAACCCGACGGAAGGATGACGACCCGCTCACCCTTCCGGAACACGCCGCTCACAACCCGGCCGCTATAGCCGCGGTAGTCATGGAACCCTTCCACTTTCCGGGGGCGGATGACGTACTGGATGGGAAACCTGGCGTCAATAACATTGTAGTCGCTGGCGATGTGAATATGTTCAAAAAGGTACATGAGCGTGGGGCCCGCATACCACTCCATGTTTTGCGAGCGCTTGACGATGTTGTCGCCCTTCAGCGCGCTGATGGGAATGTACTGGATGTCGTTGATGTCCATTTTCGAGGCGAATGTCTTGTAGGTTTCGACGATCTCCTCGTACCGTTCCTCGGAGTAATCGACGAGATCCATCTTGTTCACGCAGATGACGAGATGGGGGATGCCCAGAAGAGAGGCGATGTAGGAATGGCGCTTGGTCTGTTCGAGGACACCGTTTCGGGCATCGACCAGGATCAGCGCAAGATTGACCGTGGAGGCCCCCGTCACCATGTTCCTCGTGTACTGGGTGTGACCCGGGGTGTCGGCTATGATGAATTTTCTTTTCGGCGTGGCAAAATAGCGATAGGCCACATCGATGGTGATCCCCTGTTCCCGCTCCGCCTTGAGGCCGTCCGTTAACAAGGCCAGGTCGATCTCTTTCAGGCCTTTTTTCTCACTCGTTTTCTTGACGGCTTCCAGTTGATCCTCAAAAATACCCTTGCTGTCGTAAAGGAGCCTCCCGATGAGGGTGCTTTTTCCGTCGTCAACGCTTCCCGCCGTGGAGAAGCGAAGCAGTTCCATGTCAAGGTATGATTTTTTCATCATGAGATTATTCTCGATACCTCAGAAATACCCGTTGATTTTCCGGTCTTCCATGGCCGTGTCCGACCGCTTGTCGTCAAACCGGCCGCCCCGCTCGGTAATTCTCGATGCCGCCACTTCCCGGATGATGTCTTCGAGTTTTGAAGCCTCGGATGTGACAACACCGGTACAGGTCATGTCGCCGACGGTCCGGCACCGCACGACCAGCTCCTCCACCCGGTCGCCTTCGTCTATAAGCACATAGGGCGAGACGGCCAGCATGACACCTTCGCGATGGACGACTTTTCTCGTATGGGAAAAGTAAATTTCCGGGATCGGGATGTTTTCCAGCGCGATATACTGCCAGACGTCCATCTCTGTCCAGTTGCTCAGGGGAAAGACGCGAAAATGTTCTCCCATGTTTTTGCGGCCGTTAAAAATATTCCACAGTTCGGGGCGTTGGTTTTTCGGGTCCCACTGGCCGAATTCATCCCGGTGCGAGAAGAACCGCTCCTTGGCGCGGGCCTTCTCCTCGTCGCGCCTCGCACCGCCGATGGCCGCGTCGAATTTGTGCTCTTCGATCGCGTCGAGGAGGGTGGTCGTCTGAAGCACATTGCGGGACGCGTATTTCCCCGTTTCTTCCACGACCCTTCCCCTGTCGATGGATTCCTGCACGGAAGCGACGATGAGCCGGGCCTCGAGCCGGTTGATGTAATTGTCCCGGTATTCGATGGTCTCCGGAAAGTTGTGGCCCGTATCGACATGCATGAAGGGATAGGGAATCCGTGCGGGGTAGAAGGCTTTTCTCGACAGCCACCCGAGGACGATGGAGTCCTTCCCGCCGGAAAAGAGCAGGACGGGATTTTGAAACTGGGCGGCCACTTCCCTTAAAACAAAAATCGATTCCGATTCCAGTTCCCGCAAGTGGGTTATGTAATATCGGCGTTCCATGGTCAATCAACGTCTCCCTGGGCGATGGTTTTGTTTTGCTTCAGATACGCTATAATTTTCATGACATGATCCGGGATGCGGCTTCCATGGTCGTTATGAATCGTTAATTCAGGATCGACGGGTATCTCGTAAGGCGAGTCGATGCCGGTGAAATCCTTTATTTCGCCGGTTCGCGCCTTTTTATACAAGCCTTTAGGGTCCCGTGTTTCGCAGGTTTCCATGTCGGCACTGACGAAAATTTCGATGAAAGCGCCCGCCGGCATCAGGCTTCGAACAAATTTCCTGTCCTTTTCAAAAGGTGAGATGAATGCCGTCAGGACGATGATGCCGGCATCGACGAATAATCCGGCGACTTCGCCGAGCCTTCTGATGTTTTCCGTTCTGTCCTCCTCGCTGAATCCGAGGTCTCGGTTGAGACCGTGTCGAACGTTGTCCCCGTCGAGAAGGTAGGTGTGCACCCCCCGCGCGTTGAGTTCACCTTCCAGTTCGTTGGCGATGGTGGACTTGCCGCTCCCCGAAAGGCCGGTAAACCAGAGGCAGGCGCCTTTGTGTCCTTTTATGCGTTCACGATCGGACCGGGAGAGTCTTCCCTCGTGCCAGACGATATGTTGATCGGCCATCACACCTGCCTGGTATTGTCTTCGGCATGGCTGGAATCAATAGAGGATCTCGAGAACCCCTTCTTCCCGGTATTGCAGCAATGAGTACCCGACGGGGAAATTTCCATAGTTAACACCCTCCCCCCTGTCAAGAAAAAAATGCAAATCGGGCTTGCAATGATCAGCCTGTTAAGTTATCTAACTCATATAGGGGTTATATGATATGAGACTTTCCAACAAGAGCCTCTACGCCTTGGAAGCTTTGCGGCATCTGGCCCGTAACTATGGCGGCAAGCCCTTGTCGGCGGCCCGCCTGGCCGCTGATTGCGATTTCTCGTCGAAATATCTGGAACAGGTGCTCGCCGCCTTGAAAAATAAGGGAATCGTGGTGAGCGAGCGTGGGAAGCACGGCGGTTACGCGCTTCGGTTGCCGCCGGAAAAGATCACCCTGGGGGACATTGTTCGCGCCATCGACGGGCCGCTGGCGCCGATCGGTTGCGCCAGCCGGACAGCACCGTCCTATAACCGGTGCAAGCACTGCCGGCCCGATACCTGCTGGATTCGCAAGGTCATGCTGCGCGTCCGTGACAACATGTCGGCGATTATGGACCGGGAAACGCTGGCGGAAATGCTGAAAGAAGAATCACGTTAATAACGGCGTTCCGTCTATTTTTTTGAAAGCTATATCATATATAAAAGATAGGAGTAATGGGCTATGGCGGCTGGTTTTTATCGTCTTGCGGTTATCCTGGCGGTGTTGTGTTTCTTCCCGGCCCTGTCTCTGAGTGGGACGGTTGAGTTGCTGAACGTCTCCTATGATCCGACACGGGAGCTGTATCGCGAATTCAACGAGACATTCTCCCGGCATTGGAAGGAGAAAACTGGGGAAACGGTGCTGGTTCGCCAGTCCCACGGCGGCTCGGGGAGCCAGGCGCGGTCAGTCATTCAAGGGTTGCAGGCCGACGTGGTCACCCTGGCCCTAGCGGCGGACATCGACGCCATCGCCAAATATGCCCGGCTGCTTCCCGAAGACTGGCAGACACGGCTTCCCCACAACAGCGCGCCCTACTCTTCGACCCTGGCTTTTCTGGTCCGCAAAGGCAATCCCAAGAACATAAAGAACTGGGACGACCTGGCCCGGGAGGACGTCCAGGTCATCACGCCCAACCCCAAGACTTCCGGTGTCGCACGATGGAACTATCTGGCGATCTGGGGATTTGCCCTGCGGCGTGAACTGGGCGACGACTTCGCCGCCAGGCTGAAGGATCCGACGGACACCGAAGCGGCAGCGGCTGCCCAAAAGAAAGCGATGGATTTCACCGCCAGGGTGTATCGGAACGTTCCTGTGCTGGACAGAGGGGCCCGCGGGGCGACCAATACGTTCATTCAGCGCCGGATAGGAGACGTGCTCATCAACTGGGAAAACGAGATTCTTCTGGGCGCCAACGAACTGGACGCGGAGGGCGTGGAAATCGTCGTTCCCCCGGTAGCGATCAAGACCGAGCCGGTGGTAGCCCTTGTCGACAGCAATGTCGATCGCAGGAAAACACGGAATGTCGCCCAGGCCTATCTAGAGTACCTCTACTCATCCATTGGCCAGGAGGTGGCCGCTAAAAACTACTACCGGCCGGTCGATCCCGGGATTTTTAGTAAGTACGCCCACCAGTTCCCCAACCTCGAACTGTTCACCATCGACGAGGTCTTCGGCGGCTGGCCCGGCGCTTACCGCGACCACTTCAACGACGGCGCGTCTTTCGACCGGATCTACAGACCACGCTGAGGGGTTTTCAAGGGAATTGATTCGACCATGCCGCGACTGCACGTGAAACAGCAAAGCGCTCTGCCCGGTTTTGGAATAAGCATGGGGTTTACGCTCTTCTACCTGGCCCTGCTGGTATTGATACCGCTTTGCGGGCTGGTGTTGTTCACGGGAACGAGGATGACCCCGGCGGAGTTCTGGACCAAGGCCATCGCCGATCCCCGGGTGCTGGCATCCTACCGTCTGAGCCTGGTCGCATCGCTCATCGCGGCGTCGCTCAACGGGGTCTTTGGCCTCATCGTTGCCTGGGTGCTGGTCCGTTACGAATTCACGGGCAAGCGATTCATCGATGCCATCGTCGATCTCCCCTTCGCACTGCCTACCGCCGTCTCGGGTATCGCCCTGACAACGCTATACGTCCACACCGGCTGGATCGGGCGCTGGTTCGAACCGCTGGGCATCCGGATCGCCTATGCGTGGCCCGGCATCATCATCGCTCTGACGCTTGTGGGCCTTCCCTTTGTCGTTCGTACCGTGCAGCCGGCCCTGGAAGGCCTGGAACCGGAGATCGAGGAGGCTGCATCCAGCCTGGGGGCAACGCGGTGGCAGACATTCCGTTGCGTGATCCTCCCGACGGTGATGCCGTCACTGCTCACCGGCTTCGCACTGGCCTTCGCGCGGGCCCTGGGTGAATTTGGGTCGGTCTACTTCATCGCGGGCAATATGCCCTACCGGACGGAGATAGCGCCGCTGTTGATTCTCATCAAGCTGGAGCAGTTCGACTACGTCGGCGCCACCGCCATCGGCGTGGTCATGCTGATCGCGGCGTTCATTCTGCTTTTGATCATCAACCTGCTCCAATGGTGGAGCCGGCGACATCAACTGTAAGGAGTCACAGCCATGGCCCGCAGTATCGCATTGCGGCTGGATTCATCGAAGGCTCGCCCGGTCCCGTCCAATACCGAATCGACGCTTACCCGCCGCCTGCTGATCGCCTCGGCGCTCCTTTTTCTGGGCCTGTTCCTGTTTCTGCCCCTAATGCTGGTGTTCGCCTACGCCTTCCGGGAAGGGCTTGGAATTTATCTTTCCTCCTTCATCACGCCGGATGCCCTTTCCGCAATACGGTTGTCCCTCATCACCGCCGCGATTGCCGTACCGCTTAACACATTATTCGGTGTCGCCGCCGCCTGGGCCATCGGCAAGTTCGAGTTCAAGGGCAAAAGCGTCCTCATCACGCTGATAGACCTGCCTTTCGCCATTTCACCGGTCATCGCGGGATTGATCTTCATGCTGCTTTTCGGTGCCCTCGGCTGGTTCGGGCCATGGCTGATGGAACGGAACATCAGCATCATGTTCGCCACGCCCGGCATCGTCATTGCCACGATGTTCGTCACCGTACCTTTCGTCGCCCGCGAGCTGATCCCCCTCATGCAGGCCCAGGGAACCGAGGAGGAACAGTCGGCGCTGACGCTGGGAGCCAGCGGTTTTCAGACCTTCCGGCGCGTTACGCTGCCCAACATCAAGTGGGGGCTGATCTACGGCATCATCCTGACCAACGCCCGCGCCATGGGCGAGTTTGGCGCGGTTTCGGTCGTCTCCGGCCACATCCGCGGCCAAACCAACACCATGCCTTTGCATATCGAGATTCTCTACAATGACTACCAGACGACCGCCGCGTTCGCGGTGGCGTCATTGCTGGCATTTCTTGCCGTGGTAACACTGGCGGTCAGGTTCACCGTTGAATGGAAAACGGCCCGCGACCACGAAGCCGCCGCGCGGGAAGCCGGATGGGGGGATAATCCATGAGTATCGAAATTCGGAATATCAGCAAGACTTTCGGGACATTCAAGGCGCTGGACAATGTCAGCCTGACCGTCGCCAGCGGGGAACTGGTGGCATTAGTCGGGCCGTCCGGCTCGGGAAAGACCACGCTCCTTCGCATCATTGCGGGGCTGGAGCAGGCCGATCCCGGTGAAGGAAGCATTCTGTTTCACGACGAGGATGTGGCCCAGCGTCACGTCAGCACACGGGGTGTCGGATTCGTCTTCCAGCACTACGCGCTGTTCCGCCACATGAATGTCTTCGAGAACGTCGCCTTCGGCCTGCGCGTCAAGCGCCGGAAAGAGCGTCCCGACAAGGCGCACATTCGAGGAAGGGTCTATGAACTGCTGAAACTCATACAACTCGACGGCATGGCGAACCGATATCCCCACCAGCTCTCCGGGGGGCAGCGCCAGCGGGTCGCCCTCGCCCGCGCCCTGGCCGTAGAGCCCAGGGTTCTTCTTCTCGATGAGCCCTTCGGCGCTCTCGACGCCAAAGTCCGCAAGGAGCTTCGCTCCTGGCTTCGCCGACTGCATGACGAGTTGCAGGTCACCAGCGTATTCGTCACGCACGATCAGGAAGAGGCGCTCGAAGTCGCCGACCGCGTGGTCGTCACGAATGGGGGCAGGATCGAGCAAGTCGGATCGCCCGACGAGGTATTCCACCAGCCCGCCAACGAGTTCGTCATGAACTTCCTCGGCGATGTCAATACCTTTCACGGCCGCATAAGCAAGGGAACCGTGCGGTTCAGCTCGATCGAGCTGCCCTTTCCGGAAAACCGCCGGCAGAGAGACGGTGAGGCCCGCGTGTTCTTCCGCCCCCACGACGTAACCATCGACACCAAGACCAACGACCTGCCCGCCCTTGAAGCGAAAGTCGTTCACGTGAACACCGCGGGCCCGCTGGTACGGGTCGAGCTGGTCACGAAGGCCGGCCAGACACTGATCTCGGAAATCTCGCAGGGACGGTTCGCCACCATGAAACTGGAGCCCGGCGGTACGGTCTACATGCGGCCCCGCCATATAAGGGTCTTTACCGAATAAGGCGGAGCAGGGCGGCCTCGTATTCGAGGATGTCTTTTGTAAGCTGCTCCGGGCGATGGGGTGAAGAGGGCCACCTCAAACAGCGAAGGGGTTTTCGATGAGAATACCTTCGATCTTCTGCCCGTGGGTCAAGTCTTCAGTGAGGATCTTATCGGCCTTTGCCCGACAGGCTGCTGCTACAATCAGAGCATCCCAGAAAGATAAAAGATGCCTTTCTTCGATCTCGGATGCCAGGAGCACCGTATCGGGTTCGTTTACCTCTATATGCCATGACAAATAGTTCTCAATAATTCCCCTGGCGCGTGCCTGAGAGAGCGGTTTGTTTATTTTTTTCGTAACGATAACATAAAATTCCTGCAATACCTGCGTGCTTATAACGCCGTTTTCACTTTCCCATAATTCTTCAACGACGGAAGCGGCGATATCGTGTCGTGGGATTGCATCCAGGTCATGAGCATAAATGAGTATATTTGTATCAACGAAAATCTTACCTTTCATGAAGTTCTTCTCTCGACGCGGTGATTATGCCACCAAGATGGTATCCGGTCCGCAGATCAGAGATAGCCTTTCTTTTGGCAACTTCGTATTTTTCGGCAGATTCTATAATTCTCTGCAACTCCTGACTGAGCATATTGCTGATTGAGGAACGGCGTTTGGCAGAAATAACCTTTGCCTTCTGGATTAAATCCTTATCCAGGCTGAGCGTGATATTTTGTTTCACTGTCCACCACCTTCAAAAGGTTCACGTATTATACGTGTAACATGAATGAGGTAATTTGGCAAGGATAAGCGGGTTCATGTCCCCGGAGTCGGAGGCATGTTCTCTCTTCTGCTCGTTTGTACCGGCCCTCCTATTACCTGAGAAAAGAGATACTCGAGGAAAAAGGCCAGCATCATGAAAAAGAAAAGGCTTCCCATAAGCGAAATGGCGGCGATCGTCATTTTTTTGGGGCCCACCGGTTCCAGGGAAACCTGGGGCGCCTGGATCACCCGGAGATTCCCGATCAGGTCCTTTTCCGATTCAAGCCGCTTTATCTCGGCCTGGATATCTTCGGTTTTCGTGTCAAGTTCTTCCCTCGCCAATTTCATCCGTTCCACTTCTTTCATGATACTATCCATCTCGATATTGATCTCTTCCTTTCGGAACTGCCCGTCTTTCAACTCCGTCTTGAGAAGATATATCTGGTCATTGATACTGTTGAAATAAGCTATATTCTGTTGGATCGTGTTGGCGTAAAGGAGCAGGGCCACGGCATCAACCCCGGCGGGTTTGGACAGCTGATCCTTGCGGAGGGAGATGATCTGATCGGTGTTGGCCTTGACATTCCCGGTTTCAATATACAATTCTTCGATCCTTTTACTCATCACATCCAGGCGATCATTCAGGGCACGGATTTCATTCTTTTTCATTTTTACCGCGTTTAACCGGATTTCTATCTGCCGGTCGATGTCTTTCTTCTTTGACTCATTGTTTTTAAGATCGCTCCTTTTAAGGGTGATCTGTTCTTGACAGCGGAAGCGGTTGTAGTTCCCTTCTTTTTCATAGTCCGATGCGACCATCCGGATCAAGGAAGATAGCACTTCCTTTCCCCGGTCAGTCTGATCCATCGGACTTTCAAGAGTGACCCTCGCGATATTCGACTTTGTCCGCCTGTCCGTTTTCGCCTCGGGCCAGACGGGCCATTCCTCAGGTTCAAGCTTCAGTTCTTCCGCTATTTTTCTGTTATAGGTCTTTTCATTTATCTTCGATGTGATGTTGTCCACGTTGTCAAGATATAATCGGTCCCCTCGATCGTTGAGCCCTGCCAAGCCAGGCTCGATGACCGCGCTGACCTCATAGACCCGGGGCAACTGATATACAAAAGCGACTGTCGAAACGACGATCACCAGGGTGCCGATGACGATGAGCCATTTCCATTTCCAGAGAACGCGCAGGTAATCGGCCAGAGTTACCTCGTCACCCGGTTCGGGGTAACGAGCAGATTCATCCCATGGAGGATGACTGTCTTCGTCGATTTTCATTGAATCATTGTCCTTCCATTGTGGGATTTTGTGCTCCGTGTATACGACAGACGCCTCCGACTACCGGATAAAGGTACAGCTCCGCTTCGTCGATTACAGGCGTTGATTGTGTTCCTGGATTGATCATGAAAGCAGTAGTAAACCGGTACTACGACATAATGGAGTCAATAAAACATGTCAATACTTAACGGATACTTAGGAATTACCTGTATAACCCTTGTATAAATTTCATAAGAGAAGCTGAGGCATAAGAGGAAAAAGCGACCATGAAGGGCCGGCGTACATTTTTGGGATCGAAAGTCGTCGTCGAAAGGGGACGGCTTCAGGCCTGCTGAGGTGTTTCCTGCCTGTGTTCCACTATTTTATCGAGAATCGCCTGGAATCGGTCCGCATGATGATCCCAGCTGAAGCATTCCACCGATTTTCGCGCATTCTGCTGTAAAAAAGCATACTTTTCCCGATCGGAGAGAAGGTGGTCCGTCGCCTCGGCGAGAGATCGGGGTGTCATCCGGTCCAGAAGAATGCCATTGAAACCGTTTTGGACCGTTTCTTTCACGCCGCCGGAATTTGAGGCAATCACAGGGGTTCCACAGGCCAATGCCTCCAAGGGGACCATGCCGAACGGTTCGTTTTCTGTCGTAAATATCAATATTTTAGCACTGGCATACATTGACGTGAGTTTTTCATGAGGAATCCGGCCCGTGAGAAACACTCTTCCCTTGAGACCCAGCCGGTCGATCAAACTCCGGAGGTTCTCTTTCTCTTCCCCCTCACCCCCGACAAGAAGCCTGTGATTGCCGTTCTTCAATCGTGAGAAAGCTTCTATGGCCACAGCGATATTTTTGAACCGGGTCAGCCGGCTGATCATGAACAGGTAATTTGATTTCCCGCCTCGGGGCGAAAAATGATCGAGATCAACGCCGGGGTGAATATGGCCCTGAGGTTTTATCCCGTAGGCTTTTTGAAATTGATCCATGGTGAAGCGGGAATTGCAGGTCACATGATTAACATTTTTCTTCACCAGACGGTGGTCAATGCATTTTAAAACCGGATTGAGGAATTTTGCACCCGACCGCAACAGGGGGTCATCGATGGCATTTTGCCACTCGGGAGAATGGATGAAGGCGCTCGGCTCATGGCAGTACCAGAGGCAGAAAACGTTTTTTCGATACTGTTTGTATAAAAAAGCCCACCAATTCGCCGGTAACACGGAAGGGAGAAGGATGTCGGGTTCCAGGTGATCGAGGATCCGATTTATTTTTCGTTGCAGGAAAGGATAGAATAACCAGAAACGACGCTCATTGGACAAAGGCCCCCCGGTTTCCACGAAGGCGATCCCGGGGAACTGCCTTCTGTATTTCTCGGAAACCCTTATGCACAACACCGTGACGCTATAACGGTCCGGGGGCAAGCGGCGGGCCACCTCCAGAACGACATTCCCGGCGCCACCCGGCAGAGTGAAATGAGGATGAAGGAAAACGAGATGGACGAGGTTGGGCGAATTCCGGTGGGTCACCGAGCCTGTTCCTCCAGGAAACTAATGAAAAAAAGAAACATGCTTGACCAAGTCCTGGGGTCTGAAACGGCAGATGATTTCCAGGCTTTTTTCTTTCATTGCCTCCAATTCGGCGTCAGAGCGCAACACGAACCGGAGGGCTTCCGTCAGAGCCTCCTGGTTCCCACCCTCGAAAACGACCCCGTTACCCGAGATGAGATCCCTCGAACATCCGCATCGATCGGACACCACGACAGCGCATCGGCAGGCCATGGCCTCGTTCACGACCAGCCCCCACGGCTCCTCAATGGATGGAAGCACGAGAACGTCGGCCATGGCGTAAAGGGAGGGGATTTCATTCACGGCCTGATGACCGAGAAAATGAACATCTGGCAATCCGCGGGCAATCTGTTTGAGCTTTTCTATCTCGGGTCCGTACCCCACCACGATGAGATGAAGATCCTGCCTTTCTTTTCTGATTTTTTTATAAGCCCCGATGAGCCGGTCGATGTGCTTGATTGAAACCAGCCTTCCAGAAAACATCAGGACTTTCGAATCCGGACCGATACTCCATCTTGATTTTACCTCTCGGATTCGATTTTTCCGCAAACGACCCTCTTTCATGAAATAATCCACATCGACAGTGTTGTAGAAAGGATCAATCCTTTTCGTCGCCCCAAGATCTTTCAAGTAGTCCGATGCCGCCGTCCCACCGCTGATGAACCCGTCGAACTGCCTTATAAGTTTCTTCACGTAAGGTTTGAAGAATAGGCGTGGGAGACTTTTTTCATGAACGGTGCTGTCCGAATACAGGATGATTTCCTTCCGGTTCAGCTTGCAGTATGAAAGAGCGACAAGAGTCGCCGGGCTGTCCCAACCGGATATGATCACTCGGTCGGGACGGCATTTTATCAACTCGAAATAAATGGTGTAATTTATATTGAGAGTGTATGCCTGGTTCGCCCGGAGTGGGATGCCTACGTTCTTCAGAAAAAGCGCATGATACGAACCGGGTTTTTCCTTCTCATCCCACTTCCTGTAGGAACTTCCCGGATTCTGGTAAAAGACATGGAGATCCCAGTTTCCGCATTCCTCCGCGATCGCCTTGAAACGTGCATGGTTGTACGGTGTCCAGAGAACCTGGATGAAAAGAAGTTTTTTCTTCATGAAATCAGGATTTCCGAGGGCATCTATCTGAAAGACATGACATATCGAAATATTTTCCGTATGATCGCTTCCGGGAGAAAGCTCACGCACAAGTACGCGAATAGAGATGAATCCAGGCCATACCGCCTGGCCGCTTCGATCTCGCGACGGGCTTGGCGCTGCATGCCGAGCCTCAGATAGCACGAGCAACGCATTTTGTGCCAGTGGGCGCAGTAACTCCCCAGCGCGTTCTTTGCGGGGGGCGGGGTTTCCCTGAACAAGCATTCAAGTTCCCTGCCAACCACATCATTTTCCTCGGGGACCCGACTCGGCCTGTCTCGGTATGTCGCCGCGTCATCAAGATGATATATTGCCAGGGGTTCCATGGAATAGGCTATCATAAAGTATGCCGCAAGTCTGGCCCATGTCAACAGATCCTCACCCGAAGCCACACAGGGGGGAAACCCTCCTATCCAATTCAATGCTGTTTTTCTCGCGCAGACCGTTCCTGTCCAGGCAGGCGGGTTGGAACAGATAGCGATGCCAAAATAATCATGAAGCACACCCTCGAAATCCTGCGGTATACCCCGTACTTTGGCAATGTACTTCCTCCCGCCGGGCTCCTGGTAGAAATAGCGGGTCGCATAGACATCGCACTGGGGAAACAGAGTTGCCAACCTCTGAATATTTTCAAGATATTTCGGAAGCCACTCATCGTCGGCATCGAGAAAGGCGATCAAGTCAGAGGCTGATTCCTCAATACCATGATTTCTCGCAACTGAAACGCCGCCGTTCTCCTGATGAATAAGTCGAATCCGAGGGTCGTCGAAGGCTTCTACGATCGAGGGTCCACTATCCACGGATCCGTCATTGACGACGATGATCTCGAAGTCCTGAACGGTCTGATCCAGAATGGACTGGATGGCCCGGGCAACCGTACCCGCTTGGTTATACAGGGGAATGACGACGGAAAAAAACATGTCAGGAAAGGAAGGAATAGACTAAGCTCAATGTCAGGACATGAATGAAGTGACGGTAAATGTAAAGTTCATCGCCCGGCCGCGCATGTTTCTTGGCAATTCTGTAGGCTTCCAGGGCCGCCTTTCTGTAATTGTTCTTCGACTTCGAAGTCCTGTGCCACCGAAATTTTGCAAGATAGCGGTCTATGTAAAGGGGCGGATAACGGGATGCGAGTCGAAGCCAATAGTCGTAATCCATGGCATAGTCGTACTTCAGGTCCAGGAATCCCGTCTCTTCAAACGCCGACCTGGAGATAAAGACGGCTGGCTGGGGAATAAAGTCTTTCGTCAGTAGTCTTCGACGGGAATAATGCCTGCTTTCGAAATTCTTATACCGAGTGATCACTTTTCTAATCTCACGGCCTTCTTCGTCGATGTTCCAACTTTTTCCGAAACACCACTTGAACCGGTCTTTTTGATACAATCCAGCAATCGCTGCCAGAGCACCTTCCTCGTAAAGATCATCCGAATTGAGCCAACCAAAAATGTCTCCCTGCGCCATCTTGAACCCCTTGTTCACAGCATCGGACTGACCCTGATCCGCCTCGGATATCCATTTGATCCGCTTACATTTTTTCAGAAGTTTCGTTGTTCGGTCCGTCGATCCGCCGTCGATCACAATATATTCCAACTCGAAATCGCCTTCCTGAGACAATACGCTGCGTATTGTCTTTTCAATGAAAGATTCCTGGTTGTATGTCGGGGTCACAACGGATACTTTAACGCTGCTCATTTTCCCTGCCGCTTCGATACTTTGCAAATAATTTCCTGTTTATCAGCCTGAATACCGGGCGAGAAAATCCGATGATTGGACTCAGCTTTTGAACATATGCAGGTATGGTAAAGATCCTTCTGACATAATACCTACAGCCTGATCTCCTCGTCAGAAACCCATCGGAATTTATAAAATAGCTGGCATCCCTCAAATCGAGAGGGTAGAAGTTCTTGCCAATCATTTTCCAGTTCTTAATGACTTCTGCGCCTTCCATAACTTCTTTCGAACCGCCTTTTAGATGCCCGTAATCGTGATTCTGATGCACTGCGGTAATGCAGGGCGTTGCGTCAATGACAGGTATTTTTTCCGCCCGTGCATGAGTGATGAGCCAATTGTCCCACAAGGCCCGTCCAACTGGAAATCCAGGTAAAGATATCATCCGGTTCGGGAAAATGAAGTAATCGAGTCCATCGTGACTGTATAATCGGCCCTCCGTCTCAATCTTGTTTATCAATCCATTTGATGATTCTCGGTCAGCGAAGTCAATCTCCGATTCCACATTCAGATTCGTTCTGCGTCCAGAAATGATGAACTTCCTCAGTCGGCAGGCTTCAATCAACGATTCCCTGATGCCCGACATGAATATGATATCCGTATTAACATAACACACGAAAGGATACCTTGAGACCCGGTATGCGATGTCGAAAGCCGAATCCAGAAGAGGGGTTTCATATTCGTTTTTTAATACTTTTGTTTCATGACTGATCCCAAATCTTTTTGCAGCCTCGGCGACACCCGTCTCCGATCCAATCAATATGATCTGACAGTCGGGGGATAATCTCTTCCAGCTAGCTATTGCGTTGTATTGAATGATGGCCATTTTGCCACGGAACGCCTTAGGTATCGTAAAAAACGTGATCATAAACTTACTTCACTCTTTTTTCTTCATAAGGTCTTATTGTTTCACCACCCGCTCTTTCCCGCAGATTTGGGCTTCTATGCATGCGAGCACATCCTCAACGTTTATTTTCTCGATACATGGTGCGCATCGACCTTTTTCAACCTCCCGTTTGCACGACCAGTTACATCCGTAGCAATCCATTTTTTTGAAAACCGGAAAAGGCATTCTCATATTGACTTCGTTTTCCGTTTCATACGGCACGAATCTTTTGAAATGTCCGCCCCCCAAAATACACACGCAAAGGACGTCCAAAGACGCCGCGATATGAACCGCACTTGTTTCGTTACTGACGATGAACTCAGCCCTGCTGATCAGGTATACTAACTCTCTGAGATTAAGTCTCTGTTTGTAATGAAAATCAAGATACCCATGTTCCCACTGTGCCGCCTCGATTTCCCTGTCGTCCATTTCGGCACCGAGACAAACGACCCTGACGCTGTATTCCTCAGTAATTCTTTTCGCCAGCTCGTAATATTTCTCAATCGGCCACCTTCTCAAGGGGTCACTCCCCCCTGGAAAAATGATGCAATAGTCGTAAGGGTATCTATAAATATCAGATATATTTGAAATATCTATATCAAGCTTATTTATCCCCGCCTTGAAATCGTGCAAACCAATCTTACGGACGAAATCCGCATTTCTGATCAATTCCATCATGGTCCCCGATTTTGACTCAATCAGCTTGGAATATTTCCTGTCGCTGAACCTTTTCAAAAAACGCGGCGTGTTGTTGGTATCTCCCTGATATCCAATTTTAATACCGGCATTAGATGACAGGGTGATGCTATCTCCAACAAAAAAGTTTCTCGAATAGGTTGGCTGTATTGAAATTGCAAATTTTATTTTTCGTATTTTTTTAAGACACTCGTATCTATACCTCAAGCTTGTGTAAAACTTGACGGGATCTACCAGCCAAACCATGTCCCAATAGGGAAACGCTTCGGCAAAGAATTCGCACTTGTCGTTAGCCAGCAGGACCAAGGTTCTATCGGCAAATATTTTTCTGTATTCTTTGGCGGCATCGAGCCAAACGACAAAATCGCCTATGGCATCGACTCTGACGATCAGGACACCGTCTGTCCGGGATCTTTCCCGGACGAACAATACCGTCAGATCAATGAGGAACAGGCACAGCCAGTGAAATAATACTTTTATTTTTCCGGCAGCTCTCATAACAAGATCGAATTATTGACTCGCATCTTCATAACCGCCTGAGCGGATTCGTATCATTGCCTGAATATCACCGGAATCGGTTTTCATCGCTTATCTAACAAGTCTCCTCATTATCAGGAACGGCATCGTCAATGCCTTCCATTGCGTTAAATACACGGGAAGGGTCTTCCGGCTGAAAACAAAGGCCAGGTGCGACGTGAAAAATTGAGTCATCAAGGTTACCAAGGCAGCTCCCTTGATACCGTATCGGCTGATCAGGTAAAGATTGCCAGTGATATTGATCGCACAGCCGACGGGCGTAATCCAAAGCCATATTTTCTGACTGTTTTCAGTGATGATCCACTTCCCGTTTGCAACCTGAAGGAAGATGAATATGCAATTCCAGATCAGTATAGCAAGAACAGGGCCGCTTTGATCATAAGCCCCGTCGAATAACAACTTAATGATCCAGTTCGACGCCAGTGAAACAGGCAGGGCAACCGTCACGGCCATCCAGAAGAGCAAACCGTATACATGGAGCATTCTGTCGTGAAAAATCTCCTGACGGTCTGTCTTGGCCCGAATAATCGCTGGAAACAGAGAGGCCATGAGAACAGAGGGTATGACATGCCAAGCTTCCGTCATCGTAACGGCCACAGAATAGTATCCTACAGCTTCGTTTCCAAGCATATTCTTGATCATGACCTGATCAATGCGGGAATACACGATCATGAGAAATCCGGAAAAAATAACGGGAAAGGCATCATGCAGCAGCGACGATGCCTCACTTCTCAGGAATCCCCACTGAAAAATGCGATGTCCTTCCTTTTCATACATAATGACAAACGCTAAGGCCATGGCGACATATTCGAAAAGATACGCGGCGGCAAACAGAAAAACACCGGCATTCGAACAGATGAGAGCCACCTTCAACAATGACGAAATTCCGAAGGATGTCCCCAGAGCGATGGAAGAATATCTTGCCTGAACTCTCGAATGAAAAAAAAAGTCGATGACCGTAAAAGATTGAAATATCGGACCGAAGGCAATAATGAGAACGATATAGAAAGCCTCTTTGTCGGAATTGATCAGATACGAAATGGAAGGCGCCAGGATCAAAATCAGGATCGCCCCGGCAAGCCTAAGAGTAAAGGTTGTTCCCAGGATACGGTCTTTTTTCCAGGTATCCCTGACGAGGTTACGAACGATGATTTCATCCAGGCCGAGGGAGGAAATGATTCCGAAAAGGGCAACCATGCTTAACCCGTAACTCAGCAAGCCGTATCCGCCCGGGCCAAGTTTTCGTGCTATGAAGATGCCCACGACAAAATTCACGCCCATGCGAATGATCTTTTCCCCAATCATCCAGGAAGTGTTGGCAAAGTACTTTCTGAATCCCGGGGAAGTCAGAAAATCCATGAACATGGGTTCCGCGGCGGGGCCGGGGTCGTGGTCACCCGGAGGGTTTGTGGTCTTCATCGAACTGTTTTTCCTTGATACGGAGATCGAGGAGAGCGAGTTGCTGGGCCAGTTGCCTCTGTTTATCCTTCATCCTGGACACGACAAGAGAGAAGTGGATGAGGATGGTGATGACCGCGAGTATCAGGATGAGAAACAGCGCCGCCGGTGGATAGGCGATGCCAAGAACGGATGATATGAATTCGAGGGATTTTCTGAATATGGAGAGAAACAGGAAAACCACGCCGAAGAACAGCCACAGAATGGCATACTCTTCCTTCAGCTTCCTGATCCGTATGAGATAGATCATGAAGATGAGGAACGCCAAGCTGAAGAGGATGGAGATGAACTGAATGGTGTGCGGATTGAAATCTT
>Ga0209096_1001831_pt1 | contig 21914 bp, 18 predicted proteins | sample AD_UKC034_MetaG_FD_184407 | JGI IMG/M metagenome (GOLD analysis project Ga0209096, IMG submission 184407) | Active sludge microbial communities of municipal wastewater-treating anaerobic digesters from USA - AD_UKC034_MetaG (SPAdes) (version 2) | ecosystem: Engineered > Bioreactor > Anaerobic >... | reverse complement strand
CTGGATTTCCTTTTTCCTTTCTGGAAAAATTTCCAACCCCTCAACCAGTTTGGTTGGCTTTGCAACGTGTTCATTCTGGGCTGCAATCCTGGAACCGATTCTTAAAAGAAAAAAAATTGCGGGGATTGAAATTGCATTGGGTGTGGTGGTACTTGTTGGGTTGGGAATTATTCTCGCCTTCGATTTTAAACATCCATTGGGTTTGCTGTTGGGTGTAATCTCCGGTTTAACTGCTGCCTGGTTTAGCATCATTAACTCCAAACTGGTACACCGGGTTAATGCTTACGCGATTACGTTTTACGAAATGCTGGGAGCCTGTATGCTTATATTGCTGTTTATGCCATTATACACACAACTTCCTGCGGTGAACCAACTTTACTTAGTGCCTACTACGCTCGATTGGTTTTACATTGCTATCATGGCATGGGCCTGTTCGGTATATGCATTCTCAGCTTCTATTAATCTTTCCAAAAAGATCAGCGTGTTTATGATTCAGCTTGCATTGAACCTGGAACCGGTATATGGAATTGTATTAGCGCTACTCGTGTTCGGACAGCAGGAGGTAATGAACTGGCAATTTTACCTGGGTACTGTCATTGTGCTGGGCGCAGTTATTATTTACCCGATCTTAAAGAGGACTCAGACTAAGGCATCCTAACCACCCAGAGTGTTAACCGCAATTACTAACCGCGGAGGCGCTGAGACGCTAAGAGAAAATCATTTCTTATTTGCAATACAAACTTTGCGCCTTAGCGACTTTGCGGTTAATACTAACCGCGGAGGCGCTGAGACGCTGAGAGAAAATCATTTCTTATTTGCAATACAAACTTTGCGCCTTAGCGTCTTTGCGGTTAATACTAACCGCGGAGGCGCTGAGACGCTGAGAGAAAATCATTTCTTATTTGCAATACAAACTTTGCGCCTTAGCGTCTTTGCGGTTGATACTAACCGCGGAGGCGCTGAGACGCTGAGAGAAAATCATTCCTTATTTGCAATACAAACTTTGCGCCTTAGCGTCTTTGCGGTTGATGCTAACCGCGGAGGCGCTGAGACGCTGAGAGAAAATCATTCCTTATTTGCAATAATCAAACTTCGCGCCTTAGCGACTTTGCGGTTAATACTAACCGCGGAAGCGCTGAGACACTGAGAGAAAATCATTCATTATTCGCAGTACTTAAACTTCGCAGTTGATGCGGTTGATTAAACCTCAACCAAGCGTTCCGGCCCAATAATCAACATGGTTAAACTTACTTCGCAGATCAACCGGTGCATCAAAAATTCCAAACACTGATGCACCCGAACCACTCATGCTGGCGTAAACCGCTCCATTATTATAGAGTTGCCTTTTCAAATCCGCAATTGCTGGAAACTTTTTAAATATAGAAGCTTCAAAATCATTCACTAACTGTTCACGCCACCTTGTTATGGGTTGTTGCAAAATGTCACTCAACTTATGTATTGGTTTGGCGGGCACTACACTGGCATAAGCATCGGCTGTAGCCACATGTACATTGGGCTTTACCAGTACAAGGTACTTCCCTTTCAGGCTAACCGGTGCAGCAGAAAGTACTTCGCCCCTGCCTTCAGCTAACATCGGCTGGTCTTGCAGAAAAAATGCGCAGTCGCTACCCAATTCTACCGCATAACTTTTTAATTGCTCTTGCGAAAGCTTGAGTTGAAAGAGTGAATTAAGTGTGCGCAACATAAATGCAGCATCGGCTGAGCCACCTCCCACACCCGCACCCATTGGCAAAATTTTATGCAAATGAATTTTTACGGGCCCCAGCTTAAAATCATTTGCCAGTAATTGATAAGCCTTCACACACAAATTCTGTTCGGGCAAACCGGCAACAGGTAACCCTGAGGTAGTGAAAGCAAACTCTTCGGCTTTAATTACTTCCAGTATATCGGTTCGCGGTACCGGGTAAAAACAGGTTTCAATTGAATGATAACCATCGCCCCGCTTCTCCACCACGCGCAGGCCCAGGTTAATTTTACAATGGGGAAACGAGACCATTTATCTTTATAGGTTGTAATAATGAGCTTATCACAAAGTCGAAATTAGAGAGTACGTCATTCCAGTCCTGCTTTTCGGGATGCCGGAATCGCTTTGAGTACCACTGAAACAAGATCGTGGAATAAATCCGCGATGACAAAACGACTTTGAGACAACCTCTTTTACCTGGATAATCGTTCAATCAGATTATTGGTAATACCCGATGATGAAAATCCACCATCGTGCATCAGGTTTTGCATGGTAACCATGCGGGTATAATCCGAGAACATAACAGCAATGTAGTTGGCGCAATCTTCCGCGGAAGCGTTACCCAATGGAGACATCATTTCTGCAAAATCGAAGAACACATCAAAACCTGAAATACCGGTACCGGCTGTGGTTTTAGTGGGTGATTGTGAAATCGTGTTAACGCGCACTTTCTTTTTGGTGCCATAGCGTTGGCCATAACTGCGCGCAATAGATTCCAACATGGCTTTGGCTTGTGCCATATCGGTGTAATCGGGGTATGCGCGTTGGGCTGCAATGTAACTTAAGGCCACTACTGAAGCCCATTCGTTTAGCGCATCTAATTTTTCTGATGCCTGCAACACTTTATGAAACGACAGGGCCGAAATATCCAGCGTTTTCAAATACCACTCGTAGTTCATATCGCCATACTCTTTGCCTTTGCGGATGTTGGGGCTCATGCCGATGGAGTGCAATACAAAATCCAGTTTACCACCCAATACCTCCATGGATTTGGTAAAGAGATTTGCTAAGTCGGTTTCGGATGTGGCATCGGCTGGTATAACCTGGGCATTACAGGCTTCGGCCAGTTTATTGATGGTACCCAACCGCAGGGCAATGGGGGCATTGGTTAATGTAAACTCACCACCTTCTTCCTTTATTTTCAAAGCTGTTTTCCAGGCAATAGAATTTTCATCTAACGCTCCGAAAATGATACCCTTTTTTCCTTTAAGCAAATTGGCCATATCAAGTACGATTTAAAAGTTTGAGCAATATTACAAATTTCCTGTGCATTGCCATTCAATGGCCCGATGTATGATTTTTTCCATTTTCGGAAGTATATATCTCAAATTAAAAGCAGAAATTTAAGCCCAAAACCTAAAGCCTGTGTTCACCACCTTGCTATTTGTATTGCCTTTTCTGGTATTCTATACCATTGTGGTGGTTTATGCCGAGCGTAAGATTTCGGCCTTTATGCAAGATCGGCTTGGCCCCATGGAAGTTGGGTATTACGGCATCCTGCAAACCGTTGCCGATCTGTTAAAGTTGTTGCAAAAGGAAGATCTTGTTCCGGCAACTGCCAACCGGTTTCTTTTTAAAGCGGCCCCTCTTTTTATTTTTGTTCCTATCTTTTTAGGGTTTAGCGTGCTGCCGCTTTCGGCCGAATGGAGTTTTGGATTCTCATCGGCTTTATTTTTTCTGCTGGCTGTTATTTCGCTGGATGTAATCGGAATTATTATTGCCGGCTGGGCTTCTAATAACAAATACAGCATGTTGGGCACCATGCGTTCAGTAGCGCAGATTATTTCTTATGAAGTTCCTTTAAGTATCTCCGTGCTTTGTGTTTGTGTGTTAGCTCAATCACTCGATTTACAGGAGATATCTTATCAACAAGGCATTCTGAATGAAGAAACTGTTATTCCGCTTTTTGGCATAAAAGGGTTGCCCGATGTTTCAACGATGGGTGGCTTCCTTACCTGGAATGTGTTTCGCATGCCGGTACTATTTTTTGCATGGATTGTTTTTTTTATTGCTTCGCTGGCCGAAAGCAATCGCGCACCCTTTGATTTACCGGAAGCAGAATCTGAGCTGGTGGCCGGTTATCAAACAGAATATTCTGGTTTTCGGTGGGCCGTTATCATGCTGGCCGAGTATGGCATGATGTTGCTGGTAAGTTTTGTGGGTGTTATTCTTTTTTGGGGAAGCTGGAACACCCCGTTACCTAACCTGGGAAGCATACCATTTGCTGCCTGGACAACCGGCCAGCCCGGAACCATCTCCATACAGGTATGGGGTATTTTCTGGCTGGTATTTAAAACATTTACGCTGGTTGCAGTTCAGATTTGGATACGGTGGACTTATCCACGCATCCGCATCGATCAACTAACATCTTTAAGCTGGAAATTTCTTACTCCTATTGGTTTTATATTACTTTTGGTTTGTGCCCTGTGGAAACTCTGGCTTTTGTGAATTAAATGAAGTGCGTTTATAAAATAGCTTTAATCACCATCTGCACGGTGTTAACCAGTGGCAACGCACTTGCACGCCAGAATGCCGATAGCCTCGAAAATGTACTGCACAACACAAAAAACGATTCGTTGCGGTTCAAATTAATGATTGAATTGTCGCAAACCTATCAGTACAAAAATTTTAGCAAGGCAAAGCAATTTTCAGATCAGGCTCTTACGTTGGCCGAAGCCAAGGACTGGACATGGGCCAAAATAATAGTTTACGGACAGGAAGGATTTCTGGCCACCATTAGTGGCGACTACAGCCGGGCTATGAAGTTTGATAACCAGAATTTACAAATGGTTATTGAACAACGTGATAGTGCTTCTATTGCCGAAACCCTCAATTTTTTAGGTAACGATTATAGCGATTTAGGCAAATACGATGAGGCCTATTATTATTTCACCCAATCATACCGCGTTGCCCGGGCCATTGACGATTCATTAAAAATGACTGTTGCTATTTACAACATAGGCACCGTGCTTACTGAATTAGGCCAGTACGACCTGGCATTAGATCATTTTGATGTAGCTACACGGATTAGTGAAGCTGTGGGTGATCTGGACGGATTGCCCTATAACCAGGATGCGGTGGGCGATGTTTTTCTGCGCAAAAAAGACTTTAAAAAAGCAAAAGAAAACCTGACCAAGGCATTGAAAAATACAAGAGCCAGAAAAATTACCGTACTGGAACCCCGGGTACTCAAAAATTTGGCCCGACTGTATCTTGCCACCCGCCAATTTGAAAAAGCATTAGCCACGTACGATTCAGCTGCGCGTATTTACCAAAGCACCAACAATGAATTTGGTGTTGCCGAGGTTGATTTGGGTATAAGTGAAGTACTGATTGAACAAGGCCTTCTGGATGAAGCTCAGAAAAAAATTGAAAGCAGCTTGTTAACCGCAAAAAATTTCAATGCTTACAAAATGAGCATTAATTGCAACAAACATTTATCAGCCCTTGCCGAACGCAAAGGTGATTTTAAAGCAGCCCTCGAGTATCACAAAACGTACAAACTACTGGAAGATTCTTTGTTTAGCCAGGATATGATTGAAAGAATCTTTCAGGATCAACTTCGCTTTCAAACAGAAAATAAAGATCTCGAAATCGCTACCCTCAGCAAGGCTACCTCCGATCAGCTTAAAGAAATCAAACGCGAAGAATTTCTGAGGAATATCCTGGTGGTAGTAGTTGCCCTCACCATCATCCTGTTGTTTACCGTTTACCGAAGCGGCCAGCGTAGAATTAAGATCAATAAGCTATTGATTGAACACCAGGAAGAAATCAACAAAAGAAAAGAAGAACTGGAACAACTCAACCAGGTAAAAGATAAATTCTTCTCTATCATATCGCACGATTTACGTTCGCCCATCAATGCTCTTTTGGGAATCCTTAACCTGATGGATGGCGATAATATTACCCGCGAGGAATTTGTTACACTCACCAAAGAACTACGAACCCAGTTTAATCATACCCGCACGCTTATCAACAACCTGTTGGATTGGGCATTGCTGCAAATGGACAAACTTAAAATTCAACCCGAAAAAATTGAACTTTCTGCATTAGTAACCGAAAACTTTAACCTCCTGTTGTCTCTGAATCTGAAAGAGATGAAACTCATTAACAACGTACCGCCAAATACGTATGTCTGGAGCGATTTAAACATGTTAAACCTGATCCTGCGGAACCTTATTCTTAATGCGATTAAATTTTCCAAAGCCGGGGGCAACATCGAGATTTTTACCACCGAAAAAAATGATTGGATAACCATTGCTGTTCGCGATTTTGGTGTAGGAATTCAGCCCGAAGTTCAACGTATTCTGTTCGAAAAAACAATGGGCTACAGCACACGTGGCACCGCCAACGAAAAAGGTACCGGCCTGGGGCTTATTCTCTGCAAAGAGTTTGTTGAGAAAAACGGGGGCACCATTTGGTTGGAAAGCCAGGTGGGCGTTGGCAGCACTTTTTATTTTACGTTGCGCAAAGCATAACCAGCGTAACCTTTTTACTTCTATTTTTGTTGATTGAAGGATAGCCCAATAACAAACAGGCTCCGCCATCGCGCATGCAAAAAAAACGATCTTACTGGAGTAACCTTCGCGCTGCTGTTAAAACCTTAACACACGGGCTGTTATTAACCTTTAAGCACATCCTTCGGTCGCGCAAAAGCAAAAAACCGGTGGATATTACCCAACCCGGATACTTTGATGCACAACAAGGCATCGTTACCGTACAATACCCCCACGAAACTATTCCCGTGCCCGACAATGGCCGCTATAAATTGCACAATGAAATTGAAGATTGCATTGTATGCGATAAGTGCGCTAAAATTTGCCCGGTAGATTGCATCATCATAGAGCCCATTCGGTCGCCTGAAGAATTTGGGAAAACTTCAGACGGAACCAGCAAACGCATTTATGCTGCTGTGTTTGATATTGACATGGCCAAATGTTGCTTTTGCGGATTGTGTACTACTGTTTGTCCAACCGAAAGTCTCACCATGACGAAAGAATATGATTTCGCTACGTTTGACATTACCAAGCATAATTTTGGTTTCGGCAATATGACGGTGGACGAAATTGAGCAACGAAAAAAGGAATGGGCCGATCACCAACAAACAAAAGCGCAAACCACAGCCGCAACTGCCTCTACAGCAAAACCGGCAGCGGTTATAAAGCCAAAGCTTACTACACCAACACAACCTAAACCTTAAAATGGAGCAAATCATACTCTATCTGTTAGGCGGAACCGCAGCAGCAAGTGCCATTACCCTGGTGTTTGTGCGCCATGTGTTTTATGCAGCATTGGCATTGTTAGCCTGCTTACTTTCATTGGCCGGAATTTATGGAGTACTGCAGGCAGACTTTCTGGCCATTACGCAAATTCTGATTTATGCCGGGGGTGTACTGGTGCTGATTGTATTTGCTATGGTAGTAACCAACCGCATACAAGGCAAAGCCCTACAGGTTGAATCACACCACCGGGTAGCAGGTTTTATTCTTTCAGTCATCATTGCTAAAATTTTGTTGTTCGCCTATCATCAAACAACATTCTTAAAAACACCTGCCACCGAAAAAGAACTAAAGCCGTTGGGTGTAGCGCTTTTTACAGACTATGCAGCCCCCTTTGAAATTGGAGGTGTATTGTTATTGATTTGCCTGATTGGTGCCGCACTTACTGCTTCTTCTTTCAAAAATTCTGCCCATGACTGAAACCGATTTTCTGTTTTACCTGGGTGTGCTGCTGTTTAGCTGTGGGTTGCTGATCGTCTTCACCAAAAAAAATGCATTGCTTGTATTGATGGGCATCGAACTTATGCTCAACGCAGCCAACCTTAACCTGGTATTGTTTAATAAGCAACAAGCCGGAATGGACGGACAGCTCTTTGCCCTGTTTGTGATTTTGGTTGCGGTTTGCGAAGCGGCCGTGGGTATTGCCATTATTTTACGGGTGTACCATTATTACCAATCGGCTGTGCCCGATCGTATAAACAATCTGAAAGAGCATGAGTGAAAGCAATACCTTATACCTATTGATTGCCACCCTCCTCATTCCGGTAGCTTCGGCTGGTATTGCGTTCGTTGTAAAGGAAAAGTACGGGTGGTTGATTCCCGTTGTCAGCTCGTTGCTCCTGCTATCCGCTGCTGTTATTATCCTGTTTCCGCTCCTGGCGGATGGCCAACAAACAGAAACCTACGCTACTACCTGGCTATCCATTGGTACTACTTCCGTGCAGGTTGGTATTTTATCTTCACCGGTTACGCGACTGATGGCAGCCGTGGTTCTCGTTGTTTCAACAATGGTTCATATTTTTTCAATTGGGTATGTAGTACATGAAAAAAACACCGATCGCTACTTCGGATTTCTGGGTGTGTTTACATTTGCCATGCTGGGGTTGGTCTATAGTTCCAATCTGTTGGTTACATTTTGCTTTTGGGAACTGGTTGGGTTTTGTTCGTACAGGCTTATAGCACACAAACAGTATAAACCGGCAGCTTCGCGGGCAGCTACCAAAGCCTTTCTTATTACCAAAGCTGGTGACGTTGCCTTTTTGATCGGGTTACTTCTCTTATGGATTCAAACCGGAACCTTAGAATTACCTACGCTTACAACCGGTGCCACCGCAAGCACATTGGCCGGCATTTGCATTTTTATTGGTGTGGTGGGCAAGTCGGCACAGTTTCCACTCTTTAATTGGTTGCCCGATGCCATGCAGGGGCCAACACCTGTATCGGCCTTGATTCATGCTGCAACCATGGTTGCGGCTGGTATTTTTGTTCTCGTACAATTAGCCCCCGTATTCACTCCAGAAACCTTATGGCTTATAACCGGTGTGGGCGTAACATCGGCCCTCATGGCCGCAGTGGGTGCGTGGTTAGCTACTGACATTAAAAAAATTCTGGCTTACTCTACCATATCTCAACTGGGCTTTATGCTGATGGCGCTGGGGTTGGGCGAAATATCCGGAGCGTTTGCACACTTGTTGCATCATGCTTTTTTTAAAGCCGGTTTATTTTTAAGTGCCGGTGCCATCATTCATTCTCTGCATCAGGCCACGCATCATCAACCCGATTTTGATGTTCAGGATATTCGCAACCTTGGAGGGTTACGCAAGCAAATGCCGCTTACTTTTGCCGGCTTCGCAGTTTGTGCTGCAGCACTGGCGGGTATTCCCGCCACAACAGGATATCTTTCAAAAGAAATGATTCTAACGACAGTACATCAACAAAACCTGTGGTGGTTGGAATTTGCAGTATGGGTAATTGTATTTGCCACGCCTCTGTATATTTTCCGTTTGCTTTGGTTTACGTTCTTAAAGCCCGCTGCGCACACTTTGCACATTCAGGAAGCACCCTGGGTTATGCGCATACCTGTATTGGTACTGGCTGCCGGATCAGTTACATTTTTGGTGTACAAGGGGCAATTGCAATCTTTCGCTACACAAATGCTACAACTACAGATTAGTGTACCCGCTTGGATTATGGTAGGATCGGTAGTGGTTACCAGTATGGCATTGCTGGTTGGGTGGCTAAGAAGAAATGCACGCATACGCCAGCGTGAATTTATCATTCAGAATTTTCTGGATGAATGGAATGCGCAACTCATTCTTTTAACAACTTTTGTAGCCAGGCTGGCCAATGTGTTTGACAGGAAATGGATTGATGGCTCAATCCATGCATTGGCTTACAGCAAAGTAGCGCTCGCCCACATGGTTGGCTGGGCCGATAAAAATATAGTGGATGGAACCGTGAGCGGCATTACACACATAACCCGTGGTTTGGGTGGCGTGGCGCGATCGGTTGTAAATGGAAAAATTCAAAGCTATTTGCTGTGGGCCATAGCCGGCTTACTTATTTTTATAATCTGGATGTTATACTAATGCCATACCTGTCGTTACTCATTTTTGTTCCTGTGTTAGCTGCGCTTATCGCGTTGGTTATCCCCACCCGATATACGCGGGCCTTTCCGTGGTTAACCCTGGCAGCAACGGTGCTGCAGCTATTCATTTTTATAGCTATGGCTACCCACTTTAACCCGGCCGATGGATTACAGCTATCCGAAAAAAAATCGTGGATATCAGTTTCTCTCAGCAACTGGGGCCACCTGCAGGCCGATTACTTTGTAGCCGTGGATGGATTGAGTTTTCCCCTGGTTGGTTTAAGCGTGGTGATCATGCTCATCGCCACCATTTCTTCGTGGTCTGTTTCAAAAAGCCGTAAAGGATATTTTATCCTGTTGCTGATCCTGAACGCTGCAATTATTGGAAGTTTTTGCGCCCTCGATTTTCTGTTGTTCTATGTCTTCTTCGAGTTCATGTTGTTGCCCATGTTTTTCCTTATCGGAATCTGGGGCGGCCCCAAACGGGAATACGCATCCATTAAATTTTTTCTGTACACCTTGTTAGGTTCCATTTTTATTTTGATCGTGATGGTTGGCCTGTACCTCTCCGTCCAGCCACCTGAAAGTTCAAATCAAGTTCACACCTTTAACGTGTTGCACATGCAAAACCAGGAGAATTTCATTCCAGGTTCGGTGCTGGATGCAACAGGTTCAGGTACGTGGCGCTTGTGGGCCTTCGCAATTTTATTTATTGGGTTTGCCATTAAGTTACCTGCTGTACCTTTTCATACCTGGTTGCCCGATGCGCACGTAGAGGCACCTACTGCCATATCCGTTATTCTGGCTGCCCTGTTACTTAAAATAGGAGGTTATGGCATTTTGCGTTTTGTCTATCCGGTATTTCCGGATGGCGCGGTTTATTTCAGCGATTGGGTAGCTGGCATTGGTGTAGTATCCATTATCTATGGTGCCTTAAATGCATTGGCAAGCAAAGATCTGAAACGCCTTATTGCCTACTCGTCCGTATCGCACATGGGGTTTGTGTTATTGGGTATTGCATCGGCTACTACCGAAGGCATTGCAGGAGCCGTATATCAAATGGTAAGCCATGGAATCATTTCTGCCATGCTGTTCCTGATTGCCGGTGTGCTGTACGATCGTACCAACGACCGGTTAATTGAAAACTACTCCGGGTTGGCGTTGCCAATGAAACATTATACTGCATTTGTATTGATTGCATTTTTTGCTTCGCTCGGGTTACCCGGCTTTTCGGGGTTTATAGGCGAAGTGTTGATTTTTTTCGGAGCCTTTCAATCGCACACGCTAAACAATCTGGTTCCGTTCTGGATGCCATTGGTAGCTACGCTGGGTTTGCTGTTGGGAGCTGGTTATTACTTGTGGACCATTCAGCGCATGTTCTTTGGTCCCTTCGCTATTAAAACAATGCATACCGAATTAAATGATCTTACACCCCGCGAGTATTCCATGCTGTTGCCCCTGGCTATTCTTGCATTTCTGTTCGGTATTTTGCCTCAGCTTCTTCTCAACTACATCAATCCATTTGCCGAAAATTTTATAGGGCTGTGGTTTTCATTGGGACTAAACGCAAATCCGTAACGCATGCGCGAGGTTATTTCCCACTATGGCAGTCACTTGGCACTGATTATACCAGAAGTGATCCTGGTTATCGCTATTTGTGTTTCGCTGTTCCTTGGCTTATTCATTAAAAAAAATAAATCAACTCTTTTGTGGTTTGTAACGGGCACGGCCCTGCTAACAGCCTTCGGTTTTATTATCCTTACCTGGCCCCAAAAGCCTCAGGAAATTTTTGCAGGCACACTACGGGTCGATGATTTCTCTGCATTCTTCCGGCTGCTCTTTTTAACCGGTGGCTTTCTTACGCTCTTTATTTCATTGCAAAAAGAGAGTGCAACCGAGTATGTTATTTTAATACAAGCTATCGTACTAGGCTCGTGTTTACTGGCTATGAGCATGCACTTTGCTACCGTTCTGGTCTCGCTCGAACTGGTTTCGCTAAGCGGATATGTACTGGCCGGTTTTGCCTTCAACAAGCAAAGTTCGGAAGGAAGCATGAAGTACTTTTTAATGGGTACCGTAGCCACTGCCTGCCTGGTGTATGGCGTGTCGCTAATCTATGGCATTTCAGGCACGCTTTATTTTTCAACCACACAATTTGTAGATGCATTAATTGCATCATCATCCGCCCTTATCCTTATTGCTGCCGTCCTTATTCTGGCGGCTTTGCTCTTTAAGATTAGCGCAGTACCGTTTCATTTGTGGGCACCCGATGTGTACCAAAGTTCACCAACTCCTGTAGTAGCGTTTCTTTCGGTGGTTCCTAAGCTGGCCGGTATTGCTTTGTTTATAAAAATTGTGCTTGCCTTTAATTTGTTCGGGCAAGCTGCGATTGACTGGCGCATGGTGATAGCCGCATTTTCAATTACATCTATTGTAGTAGGTAACTTATCGGCACTGGCACAAACCAATCCCAAGCGCATGCTGGCTTACTCCTCCATCGCGCAAGCAGGATTTTTAATGGCTGGTGTTGCTACGTTAGATCTTGCCGGCATCCGGGCCACCCTGTTGTATGCAGCAGTCTTTCTGCTCATGAACCTGCTCACCTTTACCGCATTGTATTTTTTCGAAAAGTGGAAACCCCTGCCGGCCATGTCAGACTTTGCGGGGCTGGGCCGCGTAGCCTTTATCCCATCGCTGGCTTTGGTTATCGGACTGATTGCCCTAACGGGTTTGCCGCCCACTGCCGGGTTTACGGCCAAACTATTGGTGTTTAGCTCTCTCTGGAATGCCTGGGCCGACAGCGGGTTAACGCTAATACTCATACTCTTTATTGTTGGCCTTATCAATACCGTAATCGCCTTGTATTTCTATCTTAAAATCCCTTACTACCTCTTTCTTAAAGAAACCCCGGCAGGCACGGCCTCCATAAAAATTTCAATTACCGGCAATCTTTTACTGCTCATTTTGGTTGTAGTTATTATCTGGCTCTTCCTCAACCCCGGGTTGTTGATGGGTTGGATAAATCGGATTACCTTTGTGCTGTAAAAGCAACCGGATGGGGCTTACCCCCGGAGACCGCTTAGACAGGAAACCCGAAAAAGCTAATTTATGAGCGATTCCATCCTTCACGAGTGCGGCATTGCCCTCATTCGATTGCGAAAGCCCCTTTCCTACTACATCGATAAGTATGGCCCCATGTATGCCATCAATAAGATGTATATCCTCATGGAAAAACAACACAACCGCGGGCAGGATGGCGCGGGTATTGCCAACATCAAAATCGACAGTAAACCCGGGCACCGATTCTTCAGCCGGTACCGGTCTGTTAAAAGTCAGCCGGTAGCCCATCTCTTTAAAAAGATTGGCAAGAAATATCAAAAAGCACAGAAGGCAGGCAAAGAAAAATTTAGAAACGAAGAGTGGCTTAAAGATAATGTAGCCTTTAGTGGCGAGTTGTGGTTAGGGCATTTGCGCTATGGAACCCACGGAGCAAATAGTATCGAAAATGTGCATCCGTTTCTGCGGCAAAACAACTGGCGAAGCAGAAATTTAGTAATGGCCGGCAACTTTAACATGACCAATGTAGATGAGTTGTTTAACGTGCTAGTAGAGTTAGGGCAACACCCAAAAGATAAGGTGGATACCGTTACCGTAATGGAAAAGATCGGACACTTTCTCGATCTGGAGGTACAATCGCTGTTTGAAAAATATAAAGAAGAGTTTTCGAATAAGGAAGTTTCTGAAATCATTGAAAAGGAGTTGGACCTTGGCCGGGTTTTAAAACGCGCCTGTAAAGATTTTGATGGCGGTTATACGATGGCCGGTTTAACCGGTTCGGGGTCGGCCTTTGTGGTGCGCGATCCTTCGGGCATTCGCCCCGCCTATTATTATGTAGATGAGGAAGTAGTGGTGGTGGCTTCGGAAAAACCCGCCATTAAAACTGCATTCAACATCAGCTACTCACAGATTAAAGAAATTCAACCCGGGCAGGCGCTGCTGATTAATAAGGCAGGCGAAGTTGATCTACAGGAAATTCTGAAGCCCTTTGCAAAAACGTCATGCAGTTTTGAACGGATTTATTTTTCGCGGGGTACCGATCCGGAAATTTACCAGGAACGCAAACAGTTAGGCAAACTACTGGTACCCCAGATTCTTAAAGCCATTAACTTCGATTTAAAGAATACCATCTTCTCGTACATACCCAACACAGCCGAAACCGCCTTTATGGGTATGATGTCGGGCATTGAGGATTATCTTATTGCCAAGCAGAAAGATATTATTATTGATTCGAAACCCACGGTAGATTCATTGGATGATTTACTCTCCTTCCGGCCCCGTACCGAAAAGATTGTAATTAAAGATGTAAAGTTGCGCACCTTCATTACCGATGATACACACCGTGACGACATGGTGGCCCACGTGTACGATACCACGTATGAAGTTGTAAACAAAGGCAAAGATACGCTGGTGGTTATTGACGACTCGATTGTGCGCGGCACCACGTTGGAGAAAAGTATTTTGAAAATGCTCGATCGCCTGCAACCCAAAAAAATCGTAGTGGTATCATCCGCACCGCAAATCCGCTTTCCGGATTGTTATGGTATCGACATGAGCAAGATGGGTGATTTTGTAGCGTTCCGGGCAATGATTCAATTATTAAAAGAACATGGCAAAGATTACCTGTTAGGCGAAGTGTACGAACAATGCCAGCAAGCATGGTTGAATGGAGAGCCTGTCAATCACGTAAAGAAACTATACGATCAATTTACTTACGAAGAAGTATCAGAAAAGATCACTGATATTGTTCGTCCAGCCGATATGAAAGCCGAATTGGAGGTAATCTTCCAAACGGTTGACAATCTTCATAAGGCAATTCCGCATCATAGTGGCGACTGGTATTTTACCGGTAACTACCCTACTGCGGGTGGTATGCGCGTGGTAAACCGTTCATACCTCAATTTTATGGATGGTAAGTTAGTGCGGGCATATTAAAAAGGCCACGATCAACAGCCCGTCAGCCGAAAGAGATTAACTCACCAGGTCTTACGGCAGATAAAAATCAAATACCATGTCGTTCATGCATTTGAAGTGCCCTTTGGGGCAGGCGGCATGGCCAATCTTTGAACAGGGGCGGCATGTTAATTTTCTATTTTCCAGTACCGTAAATTTTGTTCGATACGGATACATACCAAACGCTGGTATCGTATTGCCCCAAATTGAAAATACTTCCTTCTTAAGTGCAGCTGCTATGTGCATCAGGCCGGTATCGTGTGCAAATACATACTTTGCATTTTTCACCAGGCTTGCCGATTGATGGATGTTAAATTTACCACATGCATTGAAGATAACGGTTTTCTTTCCCAGCGCTGTTAAGCCGGCTTCATAGCTGCTTTGTGCGGGGCGTTCAAAAAATTCACGAATTATTTCTGCGGTTTCAAAATCTTCCTTTCCGCCCAAGAGCACAATGGGCTTGTTGATCTTATCGCATAACTCTATCATCCGTTTGGGCGGAAGTTTTTTGGTATTGTGCTGTGCCCCTATCGCATACGCCACATATTCTTTTTGAAATTCAGCAGGCAGCCAATCAATTGGTACGTTATCCGCTTCGGGTATAAAATAATCAAGACCAAGTGCATCGGCCTTCAGGCCCAATGGTTTGAGGGTAGCCAGGTACCGGTCAACAATATGCACATTGGGTAGCCGGTTTATTTTCAGGTTTACCAATAACCACTTTTCAATGTTGAGTTTGTTGAAACTATACGCTTTAACTCCTAACGCCATTTTGATTATTCGGGTGCGCAGGTTATGATGCAAATCAATTACATAATCATAACGCTCCGCTTTAAGCTGCTTAATAAATGCCGGCAGGCTCTCTCCTAAAACCTGCACCTTATCCACATACGGGTTAGGCCGCAGCAGCACTGCAAATTTTTCTTTGGTTGCAAAATGCACCTCGGCATCGGTAAGTTGGGTTTTAAGCACGCGCACCACCGGGGTGGTAAGTACAATATCGCCAATAGAAGAAAACCGGATTACTAAAACCTTCATTCTTTAGTAGTTATGCCATCGTGGAAAATTACGAATTCAATTTGCTATTTTAGTTACTTTAAGGAACCTAACCTTTCTTAAAAAAGCAGTATGAACTATTGGCTGTTAAAAACCGAACCCGAGACTTTTTCATGGGATGACCTGGTGCGTGATAAAAAGGCAGTATGGGATGGGGTGCGCAACTTTCAGGCAAGAAGCAACATGAAAGCCATGAAAAAAGGCGATTGGGCATTTTTCTATCATACAGGCGATGAAAAATCGATAGTGGGTATTGCAGAGGTAATCCGCGCGTGCTATCCCGAACCCCAGGACCCCGACTGGGTAGCAGTAGATTTGAAACCGGTGCGCAAATTGAAATCGGCTGTACCCCTTGGCGTTGTAAAGGCCGACAAAAAACTGACTGCTATGGTGTTGGTTAAGGCGGCCCGTCTTTCGGTACAACCTGTAAAGAAAGAAGAATTTGATCGCGTAGTTGAACTAAGTGAAAAATAAAAATCATGAAGCAGGTTCTGTTTCTGTTTGTGCTTATCTGCCTTGCTTCGGGGCAGCTTGTTGGGCAGGCCGCTCAAACTGCACGGTTTGAACGCGAACAAAAAAACAGCGACAGCGATTACCTTTTAATCTCACTACAGCAAGAAGGCCTGGCGCTGGTGCGCGATATTAACAAGTACAAAGAGGGAAAACAACAATGGGAAGTAATCCGGTTAGATACTGCCCTACAGGAAGCCTGGCTGGTTGATTTATATATTGAAACCCGCATGCGCCTGGTTGGTTATGATTACCGCGATCATCAGATCTACCTCCTCTTCCGCGAAGGCGAACATGAGGCCAGCAAACTCGCTTTATACACCATCCACACCCAATCGCAAGTGGTTGGCCACTATACAATCAATCAGGAAATTACATTTAAGATAACTCATTTCAGTGCGCTTGCCAATGTAATTACGTTGGGGGGATATGTATCGAATGAACCCGCCATTCTGCTGTTCGACCTGGAAACAGAAAAAACAAAACTGGTACCCGGTTTCTTTATTACAAATTCAGAATTACTTGACCTGCGTGTAAATACCAACAACACCTTCAACGCCTTGATCATCGATCGCAGCAACAAGCAAAACAAAAAACTGCTCTTTAAAACATTTGATGTAACGGGGGCCGTTTTGCTGGAAGATGAAATGGAAATTGAAAATAACCGCACCATCCTTTCGGGTATTACCAGCACGCTGGTTAATGACGAACTGCTGGTAGCCGGCACATGGACGGTTGGTAATTCCAAGCAAACCAGTGGCATTTTTACCGTACTGATCGATCCCTTTCGCAATCAACCTGTAAATTATTACGACTTCGGGCGGTTTACTCATTTTCTGGATTACTTAAGCAATAAGCGGGCAGCTAAAATCAAAACCCGATCTGCCGAAGCCCTTAGTCTTGGCAAGCTGCCGGAGTACAAAACGTACGCTATACCCATACGGCTGGATGAACAAGCCGAAGGATTTGGTTTTTTGGTTGAAGTGTATCAACCATCGGCCAACTTCAGCCCCTATCCGTATTATGGAAATTTTGGGCCACCCATGTATGGTTACTATCCGTATTATGGGTATAACCCTTTTATGAATCGGTATTACAATGCACCTTATCAATATAATCAACCCGCATCGGGCGATACAAAAATGTTACATGCCGCTTTGATTGTGCTTGACAGAAACGGAAAACCAACGCACGATTACGGTTTAAAATTTCAAGAACTTAAAACAGCTACCCTTGAACAAACCTCAGACTTTATCTTTTACAAGGGAGAAGTAGCCCTGGCCTTTAAAAAGGAAAAAGAAGTACGTGTGCTTCGAAGTTCAGGAGAGGAAACCGAGTTAGATACCCTGGCATCCATACCCATAAACCCAACGGAAACTGTGCGGAGTGAATCGGAAGGCGCGAATTATATCCGCAGCTGGTATCAAAACACATTTTATTCATGGGGCTACCAGACGTTGCGGGATACAAGCAAGGGATCGCTGGAGGCAAGCAGGCGGGTATTTTACATTAATAAAATTGAAATCAACTGAAAGGCAAACAAAACACGTTCGCATCAAAGATCATGCGCCATGCAACCTTGTGTAAAACACATAGAAGTATCTTTGCAGTACCCCTGTTAGTTTTGCTCTGCCTCAGTAACCTGACTGCCCAGGTTGAGCAACTTAGCCGGTATGAGCTTGTTATTACCGGAAATGAAGGCGAAGCATTTAACGTAGCTTCGCTGGAAGAAGATGGATTGCTGATTTACCGTAAAGTAATTGTGCCCGGTGAAGACAACCGGCTGCACCTGATTAAGATAGACACCACCTTGCGGGAATCCTGGCAAGGTTATATTTCGGTGGCGCGCAACCTGGCTGTTTCACACATCCGAATGAAGGACAAAATGATCTATATCCTGCTTAAAGCGGCCGGTACTATTTCGGGTAATTTTGCAGTGATAGCCGCCCATGTTAGCAATGGCGATTACCAGGTTTATAACATCGTGAACCTGATCCCTTTCAACCCGGTTGAGTTTGTTGTAACCGACCAGGGTGTTATGCTGGGCGGATACTTCAACTACCGGCCTTTAGTTTTGTTTTACGGTTTCAATACACAACGCGCCCGGGTAATGCCCGGCTTTTTTAATGAACCGGGCGAATTGAATCAGATTAAAGCCAACGCCAATGGCACAGTAGATGTGATTGTAAACTCAAAAAATTACGAACGAAAAAAAAGTTTATGGATTCGCCACTACGATGCCGGGGGCGACCTGATTAAAACAACCATTCTGGAACCCGAAGATAACAAGCATTTGATTTTCGGACGATCGGCCAAAATGCCAAACAATACCCAGGTAGTTGCCGGTGTGTATGGCAACCGAAGTTCAGATTACTCACGCGGCATCTTTGTAGCCGAAATTAACCCGGCTGGTGAATATAAAATTGCTTACTACAATTTTGGCGACCTGCAGAATTTTTTCAGTTACATGAAAGCAAATCGCGAACGCAGAACAAAAGAGCGAATTGAAAGAAGAAAAATTAAAGGAAAAAAAATACGATTCAGTTACCGGTTTATGGTACACGAAGTAGTGCCTTACGGGAATCAATATATTATGCTGGGTGAAGCTTTTTATCCCAAGTACACATACTCCAACAGCAACGCAGGCGGACTTGGCTATTATGGCAGCCCGTTGGTACGCACCGACAGGGTTTTTGACGGCTACCAATATACCCATGCTGTTATTATTGGGTTTGATGCCAACGGCAAATTGATCTGGGACAACAGCTTTGAAATAAATGATGTGAAAACGTTCGAGTTGCAGCAATATGTAAAAATTGCCCCCGAACCTGACCGGATTACCCTCCTTTACCTGCACAATAACCTGATCCGGTCTAAAACCATTCAGGGCAACCAGGTACTGGAAGGAAAATCGTCCGATCCGATGAAAACCCGCTATGATTTTGACCTCGTAAAAGAGCGCGATACCGAGCACAGCAAGCTGGACTATTGGTATTCGAATCACTTTTTTGCTTCCGGGGTGCAGATTGTTCGCAACCAGGCGCGGGAAACGGCCTACCGCAAAGTGTTTTTTATCAACAAACTAAAATATCAATAGCCATAGTTTTTTGTATTTTCGCGCAGGCATGCAGAAAAAACTCATCCTCGATTCAGACCTGCTCGATATTACCTTAAGCCGTTTAGGCGAGCAATTAATCGAAAATCATGGCAGTTTTGACGATAGCGTAATTCTGGGTCTTCAACCCCGCGGCATTTTTCTAGCCGAGCTTATTCAACAAAAAATCAAAACCCTGGTTAAAAAAGAAGTACCCTTAGGCTACCTCGATGCTACCTTCTACCGCGATGACTTTCGCAGACGCGATACCCCTGCCAAAGCCAGCGAAACCCGTGTTTCGTTTGTAATTGAAGGCAAGCGCGTAATCCTGGTAGATGATGTGTTGTTTACCGGCCGCACCGTACGCGCTGCATTAGATGCCATGATCGCTTTTGGCCGGCCCGAAAAAGTAGAGTTATTGGTATTGGTAGATCGCACCCACACCCGCGACCTTCCCATTGCTGCCGATTATGTAGGCAAATATGTAAACACCGTGGAATCGCAACGGGTGCTGGTAGAATTAGTAGCACAAGGTTATAAACAAAACAGAATCTGGTTAATTAACAATAAGGTCTGAAACATGTCTTCACTCAGTCAACGCCACCTGCTCGGAATAAAGAACATAACCGCCAAGGACATTGAACTGATTTTTGAAACTGCCGATAATTTTAAAGAAGTAATTAACCGCCCCATCAAGAAAGTTCCCTCGCTAAGAGATGTTACCATTGCCAATATCTTTTTCGAGAACTCCACCCGCACCCGGCTTTCATTCGAGTTAGCCGAGAAACGCCTTTCGGCCGATGTCGTAAATTTTTCTGCCTCAAACAGCTCTGTAAAAAAAGGCGAAACGCTGCTGGATACCGTACACAATATTTTAGCCATGAAAGTGGATATGGTGGTGATGCGCCATGCCAGTGTAGGCGCGCCACATTTTCTTTCGCGACACATTAAAGCCAACATTGTAAATGCCGGTGATGGTACACACGAGCATCCCACCCAAGCCTTACTCGATACATTTTCTATTCGTGAAAAACTGGGCGATGTGCAAGGCAAGAAGGTAGCCATTATTGGCGATATCCTGCACTCGCGCGTGGCGCTATCCAATATTTTTGCATTACAGAAATTAGGTGCTAAAGTAATGGTGTGCGGGCCGCCAACCCTGCTACCAAAATTCATCGGCTCATTGGGTGTTCAGGTTGAACTGGATGTAAAAAAAGCCCTGGAATGGTGCGATGTTGCTAATGTGTTGCGCATTCAATTAGAGCGGCAACAAATCAAATACTTTCCTTCGTTACGCGAATATTCTTTGTACTACGGCATCACCAAAAAGATGCTCGATAATCTGAAAAAGCAAATCGTAATCATGCACCCCGGCCCCATTAACCGCGGGGTTGAATTAAGCAGCGATGCTGCAGACTCCGCCCATTCCATTATTCTGGACCAGGTAGAAAACGGAGTAGCTGTGCGAATGGCTGTGCTGTATCTGTTGGCGGGAGCAACTGCCTGATTTTAACACATAGCTAACTTCTGTTAGCCTGTTAATTTGTACTTTTACGGGTGCATCTAACTTTACTTTTATGATCTACAATTCAATTATTGAAACCATCGGCAATACACCCCTGGTGCGCCTGAACAAAGTAGTAAAAGGAATTGCCGGTACGGTATTGGCAAAAGTGGAATACTTCAATCCTGGAAATTCCACCAAAGACCGGATGGCGCTTAAGATGGTTGAAGATGCTGAAAAAGCCGGACTGCTGAAACCCGGAGGCACCATTATAGAAGGCACCAGCGGAAACACCGGCATGGGCCTGGCCCTTACAGCAGTTGCAAAAGGGTACAAATGCATTTTTACAATGGCCGATAAACAATCGCAGGAGAAGATTAACATTCTGCGGGCAGTAGGTGCTGAAGTAATTGTTTGTCCTACCAATGTAGAACCGGACGATCCCCGCTCCTACTATTCCGTAGCACGAAAACTCAATAAAGAAATTCCAAATTCAATTTATCCCAATCAATACGACAACCCTTCCAACGCAAAGGCTCATTTTGAAACTACCGGACCGGAAATCTGGAACCAAACAGGCGGAAAAATTACGCATTACGTAGCTACGGTAGGAACCGGTGGCTCTATGTGTGGCACAGCCCGGTATTTAAAACAACAAAATCCGAAACTCATTGCTGTGGGCATTGATACCTACGGTTCGGTATTTAAAAAGTATAAAGAAACCGGCATCTTCGATAAGAATGAAATTTATCCCTACCTCACAGAAGGATTTGGTGAAGATATTCTGCCAAAAAATGTTGACTTCGATGTGATTGATCAGTTTATAAAAGTAACCGACAAAGACGGAGCCATTGCCGCACGCAGGTTAGCACGCGAAGAAGGTTTGTTTGTAGGATGGAGCAGCGGCTCGGCCTTGCACGGTGCCCTGGAGTATGCCAAAGACAACCTGAAGAAAGATGATGTGATGGTAATTTTGTTACCCGATCACGGAACCCGTTACCTGAATAAAGTATATAACGACATGTGGATGAAAGACCACGGCTTTCTGGAAGAGCGCGCCTATGGAACCGCCCGGGAAATAATCCGCAGGCGAAATAGCAAGGATACAC
>Ga0209096_1001829_pt1 | contig 21936 bp, 15 predicted proteins | sample AD_UKC034_MetaG_FD_184407 | JGI IMG/M metagenome (GOLD analysis project Ga0209096, IMG submission 184407) | Active sludge microbial communities of municipal wastewater-treating anaerobic digesters from USA - AD_UKC034_MetaG (SPAdes) (version 2) | ecosystem: Engineered > Bioreactor > Anaerobic >... | reverse complement strand
CACCGGCTGCGTGGACCAGCTCGGCGAGTGGCTCGCCGCCGCGGCCGGCGCGGGCGAGCGCAGGTTGCTGCTGGCGCTGATCGCCGCCTGCCTGCTGGTGTCGCCCTTCATCAACAACACTCCGGTGGTGATGGTGATGATCCCGGCGGTGATCGCGGTGGCCGCCCGCCAGGGCCTGGCGCCCTCGCGCCTGCTGATCCCGCTCTCCTACGCCACCATCCTCGGCGGCCTGATCACCATGGTCGGCACCTCGACCAACATCCTGGTCGACGGCGTCGCGCGCGAGCAGGGCCTGGCGCCCTTCTCGATGTTCGAGATCAGCCTGCCGGCGATCCTGATGGCGCTTGTGGGGAGCGCCTTCATGCTGGTGTTCGCCCCCCGCCTGCTGCCGGTGCGCGAGACCCTGAGCCAGCAGTTCGGCGCCGGCGAGCGCTGGTTCATGACCGAGCTCTTCGTGCCCGAGGGCTCGCATCTGGCCGGCCGGACGCTGCGCGAGGCGCGCCTGTCCAACGGCATCATCCAGGTGCTGAACCTGGTGCGCGGCGACACCGAGCTCGCCGACCCCGCGCCCGACACCCGGCTCGAGGTCGGCGACCGCGTGGTCGTGCACAGCCGCAGCGACGCCATGATGGCGCTGCGCAGCAGCGACGGCGTCGGCCTGCAGGCGCCGGCGGGCACCGCGACCCACGACGTCGAGACCCTGCGCCGGCGCGACCTGGTGATGGTGGAGGCGATCGTCGGCCAGACCTCGCGCTACATCCTGCGCCCGATCCGCGACCTCGACCTGCTCGCGCGCTATGGCATCCACCTGGTCGCGGTGCACCGGCGCGACGCCTCGTTCGCGCAGATCGGCGAGGACTTCCAGCTGCTCGGCGGCGACGTGCTGCTGGTGGAGGGCACGCCGGCGCAGATCCAGCGCTTCTGCGACAACGGCGATCTGTTCGCGATCACCGAGGGCCGGCAGATGACCAGCCGCCGCCACAAGGCGCCGGTCGCGCTCGCCACCATCGTCGGCGTGATGCTGCTCGCCGCGCTCAACGTGATGCCGATCGAGGGCCTGGCGCTGATCGGCGCGGCGATCGTGATCGCCACCGGCTGCCTCACCAGCGACGAGGCCTACAAGTCGATCGAGTGGCCGATCCTGGTGCTGATCTTCGGCATGCTGGCGATCAGCATCGCGATGCGCAACTCCGGCCTCGACCAGCTACTCGCCGGCCAGCTCGCCGCGCTCGGCGAGGGCATGTCGCCATGGCTGATGCTGTCGCTGGTGATCCTGATCACCTCGGTGGCCACCGAGGCGCTGAGCAACAACGCGATCGCGGTGCTGTTCACCCCGGTGGCGATCGGCCTGGCGCAGCAGATGGGGGTGGATCCGCGCCCCTTCGTGGTCGGCGTCATGTTCGCCGCCAGCTGCAGTTTCGCCACCCCGATCGGTTACCAGACCAACACCCTGGTCTACAGCGCCGGCAACTACCGATTCGCCGACTTCGCCCGCCTCGGCGTGCCGATGAACGTCCTCACCTGGCTGCTGTGCAGCGTGCTGATCCCGCTGTTCTGGCCCTTCCACCCGTAAGCCGGGGGTGCAGCCTGCCGCCTACTCGGCAGGCGTCGGCTGCGGCGCAGACTCGGGTCCCCCGGACAGCGGCGGCGGCCGGCAGGCGTCCGCGCGTGCCGGCTCCAGGTGCGGGATCAGCAAGGGCCCCATCGACTTGAGGATCTGCACCGGCAGCCCGGAGGTGAAGCGGTAGCTCGCCGCCTCGGGGCCGATCACGTAGGCGGTGAGCGTGCCGAAGTGGCGCGGGCCGAGGTAGAACACGAAGGTGGCGGTGCGGTTGAGCGCGAGGCCGGCGCGCCCGCGCACGACGATGCGGTTGTCGCCGGTGCCGGTCTTGCCGCCGAGCGCCAGCTCGCTGCCGTCGGCGAGCTTGAAGGCACCCGCCAGCCGGCGCGCGGTGCCGCCCTCGACCACGTCGGACAAGGCCCCGCGCAGCGCGCGTGCGACCTCGGGCGCCATCACCGCGTCGCCTTCCACCGGACGGATCGCAAACGCCGTCTCGTAGGGCGTGGCGCGCGCGAAGCGCACCGTGTCGATGCGCTGCACGGGCAGGCGCAGGCCGTCATTGACGATGATGCCCATCAGCTCGGCGAGCGCCGCCGGGCGATCGCCCGAGCTGCCGAGCGCGGTGGCGAGCGAGGGCACGAGGTGACCGAAGGGATAGCCCAGGCGCGCCCAGCGGCGGTGGATCTCGAGGAAGGCCTCGACCTCGAGCAAGGTGAAGATGCGCGAGTCCTGCGCCCCCTTGGCGCGGGTGCGGAACAGCCAGCGATATACCTGCTGGCGCTCCTCGGCGCTCGTCGCCACCGCCTCGGCCAGCGTGGCCTCGGGATGCTGCAGGCGGAAGGCGACCAGCCACAGCTCGAGCGGATGCACGCGCGCGACATAGCCGCGGTCGGGCAGGTCGAAGGCCTCCGGAGCGTTGCGCGTGTAGAGCTGGGCGAGGCGCGCGGCGGCGGGCGGCTCGCCCATGCGGCGGGCGAGGAATTCGGCGAGCGCCTGCGGCGGGGCCGCGGGCTCGAGGTAGCGGAACACCGCGGCGAGGCGATCGGCGCCCGGGCGCAGGCCGTCGAGCAGGGTCGAGCGCATCTCCTCGGGCGTGCTGTCCTGGTACTTGCGCCAGAATCGGCGCAGGAAGAGCTGGCCCTCGCGGTCGGCGAAGCGGACGAGGTAGTCGACGCGGCGCGGGTCGTCGTTGTCCTCGAGCAGGCGCGCGGTACTGCCCGGCACCTGGTACATGGTGTGGCGCACGAGCTCGCGCATCAGGCGCACGAAGGGCAGGTTGATCGAGGCCTGCAGCGCCTCGCGCAGCGTGGGCTCGCGGGCGTTGTCGCCGGCGTTGAAGTTGCCGAAGCTGTGGCGCCCGCCACCGGTGAAGAAGCCCTCGCCCGGACTCGCCGAGAAGCGGCGCTCCAGGGCGGCCTCCAGCATCGCCGGCAGGCTGCGGTCGGGCGTGCTGGCGAGATGATCGATCGCCCAGCGCGTCAGGCGGTCCTGTCCGTCCACCTCGACGCGGCGCAGCGCCGGAGGGTCGAGCACGGCGAGCCGGGCGTGGAGCTCGGCGACCAGCTCGAGGTAGGTGGCCAGCACGCGCAGCTTGGCGGTGGAGCCGAGCTCGAGCTTGCTGCCCTCGTTGATGTCGAGCGGCTGGTCGGTGGTGTCGGTCTGTATGCGCACGCGGTTGCCGCCCGCGGTGCGCTCGACCAGGGTGAAGCTGTAGCGCACCGCGCCGAGCGTCGCCGGATCGAGCATGCGCTCGCCGATCAGCCCCTGGCTGCGCGCGAAGGCCGGGTCGGCGAGGCGCCTGAGGTAGTCGCCCACCGCCTGCTGCAGGCCGCCGTGCAGCGTGGTGCCGAGCTCGGCGTCGAGGCGGTCGAGGCCGTACAGCGAGGTGTCGAGCAGGCCGGCGAGCCGGGTGCGCACCGCGGTCGTGCCCTTGCCGGGCGTCGCCGGAACCCAGGCCGGATCGGCGACGAGGTCGCGGAAGGCGAGCGGGCGGGCGAGCGCAGCGTCGCGTAGCCCGGCGCCGATCAGGCCGGCCTCGGCGAACAGGCGCAGGTAGGCGTCGGTGGTGCGCGCGAGCTCCTCGCGCCCGCCGGCGAGATACCACGAGGGGCGGCGGTGCGCGATCATCAGCGCCACCACCTGACGCAAGGCCTGGCCCTGGGCGATGCGCGCATCCCCCTCGCCCTCCGGCGCCGCCAGCAAGGCGTTCACGCGCTCGAAATCGGCCCCGAACCACACCCACAGCCCGTCGCCCAGGCCATTGACCTCGCCATGCCCGGGCGCGGCCGACAGCGGCACGGTGTTCAGGTAGTCCAGCACCAGCCGGCGGCGGACGGGCAGGGTCTGCTCGCCGTCGCGGTAGGCGCGCACCGAGGCCGACACCATCTGGCGCAGCTTCTCGCGCGCGTCCAGGGTGATGCCGCCGGGCGAGTGGCGGTACTTCTCGATCTGGGTGGCGAGCGTGCTGCCGCCGGGCGCGTCGAGGTCGGCATCGACCATGCGTCCGAGCTGGCCGAGCGCCGCGCGCGCGAAGCGCACCCAGTCCACCGCCGGGTTGAGCGTCGGCCGCGACTCGTCGAGCAGCTCGCGGTTCTCGATGAAGAGCAGGGCCTGGGCAACGATCGCCGGCACGTCCTCGAAGCGCGCGTAGCCGCGCCAGGGATAGCGGAAGCCGTACAGCGGCTCGCCGCGGCAGTCGAAGACGTCCAGGCCGGCGCGCGTCTTCTCGGCGTAGGGCGGGAACAGGCCGCGCTCGACGTGGGCGAGCAGCGCATCGTCGAAGCGCACCTGCTCGACGAGCGCGAAGCCGCGCGCCTGCAGGCGCTCGGCAAAGCGCGCCAGCTCGGTGTAGCCGAGGCGGCGGTCGAAGGGGCCGTGGGCGGGAAAGCGGATCGCCTCGCTCGGCCCCGCCACCAGCGCGTAGTCGAGGCGCGCGGCGTAGCGCGCGAGCTCGCGCGCCTGCAGGCGCGAGGTGGCGGACTCGTGCCACAGCAGCAGGCCGCCAGCCACGCTCGCCACCAGCAGCGCCACGAACACGGCGGCGCCCAGTACTTGCCGGGGATGCAGGCGGCGCCCGGGCGGCGCCGGCAAAGCCTCCGGAGCGGAAGGCGGAAGATCGGGGGTCACGGACGGGCGGATCGATGTTGCATTGCGGAAATTATGCGCATCCTGCAGCAAGAAAATGACACTGTTACAACCCCGCCACAGGCTTGAAGTCTTCCGCAGGCCGCCCGCATCGCCCAGGGGTCAAGCGCATGCAGGCATGCGTCGCAACCGCAGCCGACGTGGCGCCACAGCGCGGGCCAGGAGACGGTGCCCTGCCCGCTCCGTTCGGGATGTGGTGGCGCGCCGGCCGCCGCTCAGCCGCGGTGCACCGACAGACCGGCGAAGGATTGCGCCACCGGCATCAGCTCGATGGTGTTGATGTTCACATGCGCCGGCCGGGTGGCGATCCAGTACACCGAGTCGGCGATGTCCTCGGCGGTCAGCGGCTGCACGTCGGCATAGACCCTGGCCGCCTTGTCGTCGTCGCCATGGAAGCGCACGTTGGAGAACTCGGTGCCGCCGCACAGGCCGGGCTCGATGTCGGTCACGCGCAGCGCGGTGCCGAGCAGGTCGGCGCGCAGGTTGAGGCTGAACTGGCGCACGAAGGCCTTGGTGGCGCCGTACACGTTGCCGCCGGCGTAGGGCCAGCGCCCGGCCACCGAGCCGAGGTTGAAGATGTGGCCGCGGTTGCGCGCCACCATGCCGGGCAGGAAGGCACGGGTGACCTGCACCAGCCCGGTGCAGTTGGTGTCGATCATGGTGTGCCAGTCGTCCAGCGAGGCCTGGTGCGCCGGCTCGAGGCCGAGCGCGAGGCCGGCGTTATTGACCAGCACATCCACCTCGGCGAAGCCGGCGGGCAGCGCACCCGGCACCGCGGCCACCGCGTCGGCGTCGCGCACGTCGAGCTCGATCGGCAACAGCGCGTCGCCGAGCTCGGCGGCGAGCGCGTCCAGGCGGTCCTTGCGACGGGCGGTGGCGACCACGCGGTGGCCGCCCTTGACGAAGCTGCGCGCGATGGCGGCGCCGAAGCCGGCGGAGGCGCCGGTGACGAAGACGATCATGGGTGGGACTCCTCGACGAATGCGGTGAACGCTATGCCCCGCCCCTGCAGCGGGGCGGACGCGCAAACGCGGGATGGTAGCGAAGCCGGCGGCCGATGCCAAAGCGGGTTTGCCGCTTGGAGCGCGCGCCGGCCCGCGCGCCCTCAGCCGCGGTAATAGCGCTGCGGCACGAAGGGCGTGCTCGCGACCTCCACCGGCACCGGCTTGCCGCGCACCATCGCGGCGAGCTGCGTGCCCGGCTTGGCGAGCGCGGTCTCCACGTAGCCCATCGCCACCGGCGCCTCCAGCGTCGGTCCAAAGCCGCCGCTGGTCACCACGCCGACCTTGCGGCCATCGGCGTCCACCAGTTCGGCGCCTTCGCGCACCGGCACGCGCGCGGTCGGGCGCAGGCCCACGCGCTTGCGCGCCACGCCCTTGGCGATGTGCTCGAACACCACCGCGGCGCCGGGGTAGCCGCCCGGGCGCGCACCGTCGGCGCGGCGCACCTTGGACAGCGCCCACAGCAGGCTGCTCTCGACCGGCGAGGTGTTCTGGTCGAGGTCGTGGCCGTACAGGCACAGGCCGGCCTCCAGGCGCAGCGAGTCGCGCGCGCCCAGGCCGATGGGAGCGACCTCGGGGTGGCTCAGCAGCTCCTTGGCCAGCGCCTCGGCCTTGTCGGCGGGCACCGAGATCTCGAAGCCGTCCTCGCCGGTGTAGCCCGAGCGGCTGATGTAGCACTCGGCGCCGACCAGGGTGACGGTGGCGGTGTTCATGAACACCATGTTCGCGGTCGCGGGCGCGAGGCGCGCCATCACCGCCCCCGCCGCCGGCCCCTGCAGCGCGAGCAGCGCGCGGTCGGCCAGCACCTCGACCTTGCAGCGGGCGGACAGGTGCTGCTGCATGTGCGCGATGTCCTGCGCCTTGCAGGCGGCATTGACGACGACGAACAGGCGACCGTCGCCGAAGTTGGCGACCATCAGGTCGTCCATCACGCCGCCCTGGTCGTTGAGGAAGAGCGCGTAGCGCTGCATGCCCGCCGGCAGGTCGACGATGTCGACCGGCACCAGGGTCTCCAGCGCGGCGGCCGCATCGGCGCCCACGAGCATCACCTGGCCCATGTGCGAAACGTCGAACAGGCCGGCCTGGCTGCGGGTATGGATGTGCTCCTTGAGGATTCCGGCAGGGTACTGCACCGGCATCTCATAGCCGGCGAAGGGCACCATCCTGGCGCCGAGGGAGACGTGCAGGTCGTACAGCGGGGTGCGCAGCATCTGCGCGGTAGCGTCGTGGTCGCTCATCATGTGTCCTTTGGGCAGTTGCGAAGTTGAGTCGGCTTTCAATCGCGTGCACGCTGAGATCGCTGCGCTCAGCGCCCGTACACCGGGAAGCGGGCGCACAGCGCCGACACCTTCGCGCGCACCGCATCGATGACCGCCGGGTTGTCGATGTCGTCGAGGATGTCGCAGATCCAGCCCGCGAGCGCGGTGACCTCGGCGACGCCGAAGCCGCGCGTGGTGGCTGCGGGCGTGCCGATGCGCACGCCGCTGGTGACGAAGGGCGACTGCGGGTCGTTGGGGACGGTGTTCTTGTTCACCGTGATGTGCGCCGCGCCCAGCGCAGCGTCGGCAGCCTTGCCGGTGATGCCCTTGGCGATCAGGTCGACCAGGAACAGGTGGTCGTCGGTGCCGCCGGAGACGATCTTGTAGCCGCGCTCGACGAACACGCCCGCCATCGCGCGCGCGTTGGCGATCACCTGCTGCTGGTATTCCCTGAACGAAGGCTCGAGCGCCTCCTTGAAGGCCACCGCCTTGGCGGCGATCACGTGCATCAGCGGCCCGCCCTGGGTGCCGGGGAAGACCATCGAGGCGATCTTCTTCTCGATGTCGGGATTGGAGCGGCCGACGATGATGCCGCCGCGCGGGCCGCGCAGCGTCTTGTGGGTGGTGCTGGTGACGATGTCGGCGAAGGGCACCGGGTTGGGGTAGAGGCCGGCGGCGACCAGCCCGGCGACGTGGGCCATGTCGACGAAGAGCAGCGCACCGACCTTGTCGGCGATGGCGCGGAAGCGCGCGAAATCGAGGTGGCGGGCATAGGCCGAGAAGCCGGCGACGATCATCTTCGGCTTGCACTCGAGCGCCTGGGCCTCGAGCGCGTCGTAGTCGATCACGCCGTCGTCGGTGACGCCGTACTGCACGGCGTTGAAGATCTTGCCGGAGAAGTTGACCTTGGCGCCGTGCGTGAGGTGGCCGCCGTGGGCCAGGCTCATGCCCAGGATGGTGTCGTGCGGCTGCAGCAGCGCGAGGTACACCGCGGCGTTGGCCTGCGAGCCCGAGTGCGGCTGCACGTTGGCCCAGTCGGCCGCGAAGAGCTGCTTGGCGCGGTCGATGGCGAGCTGCTCGACCACGTCGACATGTTCGCAGCCGCCGTAGTAGCGCTTGCCGGGATAGCCCTCGGCGTACTTGTTGGTGAGCACCGTGCCCTGCGCCTGCATCACGCGCGGGCTGGCGTAGTTCTCGGAGGCGATGAGCTCGATGTGGTCTTCCTGGCGTGCGCGCTCGGCCTCGATGGCCTGCCACAGGGCATCGTCATAGCCGGCGATCTGCATCTGCTTGTCGAACATGGTGATTCTCCGCTTGTAGTGACCGAATGGAGGGGGTCGGCACCCCGGGAAGGGCTGCATCAGGCCGGAGCAGGCCGGCGTATCGGTTCAGGTCAGGCGCCGGTCTCCAGCTTGAGGTCCACCATCAGCTCGTTGGCCAGCGACTCGAGCGCCGCCTGCACTTCGCCGGCCGAGACGCTCGCCGGCACGCGGACCTCGAGCTCGGCGCGGAACATCGCCTCGCCGCTGAAGGACGCGCTCTCGCAGGCGCTGTCCATGCGCTCGATGCTCGCCCCGTGCCGCGCCAGCACCGAGGAGATGTCGCGCACGATGCCGGGGCGGTCGTGGGCGAGCAGCTCCATGCGGATCAGCTCGCCGCCCGCCGTGCCCGCCGCGGCGGTGCCGCGCTCGATGCTCAGGCTCAGTCCGGTCGAGGACAGCGCGCGCAGCGCCGCCTCGAGGCGGTCGGCGTCCGCTTCGGCCACGTCGAGGCGCACGATGCCGGCGAACTTGCCGGCCAGATGCGCCATGCTGCTGTCGAGCCAGTTGGCGCCGTTCGCGGCCGCGCGCTCGGCGAGCGCGCTGACCAGGCCCGGGCGATCCTCGCCCACCAGGGTGACGATGAAAGAGACGTTCATGTGCGGGGCTCCTCAGGCTTGTTCGTAGTCGGACATCGGCGGGCAGGCGCACACCAGGTTGCGGTCGCCGTACACGTTGTCCACGCGGCCGACCGGCGACCAGTACTTGTTGCCGCGCAGGCTGGCCACCGGGTAGGCGGCGAGCTCGCGGCTGTAGGGGTGGGTCCACTCGCCGGCGATCGCCTCGGCGGTGTGCGGGGCGTTGACCAGCGGGTTGTCCCTGGCGTCGAACTCGCCGCTGGCGACCTTGGCGATCTCCGCGCGGATCGCGATCATCGCGTCGCAGAAGCGGTCGAGCTCGGCCTTCGACTCGCTCTCGGTCGGCTCGATCATCAGCGTGCCGGGCACCGGGAAGGACATCGTCGGCGCATGGAAGCCGAAGTCCATCAGGCGCTTGGCCACGTCATCGACCGTGACCCCGGTGCTGTCCTTGAGCGGGCGCAGGTCGAGGATGCACTCGTGCGCGACCAGGCCGTTCTCGCCGCGGTAGAGCACCGGGTAGTGCGGCTCGAGGCGCTGGGCGATGTAGTTGGCGTTGAGGATCGCCATCACCGTGGCGTGGCGCAGGCCATCGCGGCCCATCAGCGTGATGTAGGTCCAGGTGATCGGCAGGATGCTGGCGCTGCCCCAGGGTGCGGCCGCCACCGCGCCGATGCCCTCGAGGCCCACCGCAGCGTGGCCGGGCAGGAAGGGCGCGAGGTGCGACTTGACGCCGATCGGACCGACGCCCGGGCCGCCGCCGCCGTGCGGGATGCAGAAGGTCTTGTGCAGGTTCAGGTGCGAGACGTCGCCACCGAACTGGCCCGGGCCGCACAGGCCGACCATGGCGTTGAGGTTGGCGCCGTCGATGTACACCTGGCCGCCGTGGGCGTGCACGATGTCGGTGATCTCGCGCACCGCGGTCTCGAACACGCCGTGGGTGGACGGGTAGGTGATCATGATCGCGGCGAGCTGCTCGGCATGCTGCGCGGCCTTGGCCTTGAGGTCGGCGACGTCGACGTTGCCGTTGGTGTCGCAAGCCACCACGACCACGCGCATGCCGGCCATGTTCGCCGTCGCCGGGTTGGTGCCGTGCGCGGAGCTCGGGATCAGGCACACGTCGCGATGGCCCTCGCCGCGGCTGGCGTGCCAGGCGCGGATCGCCAGCAGGCCGGCGTATTCGCCCTGCGAGCCGGCGTTGGGCTGCAGCGACACCGCGTCGTAGCCGGTGCAGGCGCACAGCATCTGCTCGAGCTCGGCGGTGAGCTGGGCGTAGCCCGCGGTCTGGTCGGCGGGCGCGAAGGGGTGCAGGGCGCCGAACTCGGGCCAGGTCACCGGGATCATCTCGGTGGTGGCGTTGAGCTTCATGGTGCACGAGCCGAGCGGGATCATCGTGCGGTCGAGCGCAAGGTCCTTGTCGGCCAGGCTGCGCAGGTAGCGCAGCATGCGGGTCTCGGACCGGTAGGCGCTGAACACCGGGTGGGTCAGGAAGGCCGAGCTGCGCAGTTGCGCGGCCGGCAGGGCCTCCTGCACCTGGGCTTCGACGGCGGCGAAATCCAGCGCCGCGGCACCCGTGCCGAACACCGCCCACAGCGCCTCGACATCCGCGCGGCGGGTGGTCTCGTCGAGGGAGATGCCGACCGTGCCGGCGTCGATCTCGCGCAGGTTCATGCCCGCGGCGCGCGCGGCGGCATGCACCGCGGCGGCGTCGGCGACGCGCACGGTGATCGTGTCGAAGAAGGCCGTCGTCGGCACGTCGACGCCGAGACGGCGCAGGCCGGCGGCCAGGGTCGCGGTGAGGCGATGCACGCGGCGCGCGATCGTGGTCAGGCCGTCCGGGCCGTGGTAGCAGGCGTACATGCTGGCCATGATGGCGAGCAGGGCCTGCGCGGTGCAGATGTTGGAGGTGGCCTTCTCGCGCCGGATGTGCTGCTCGCGGGTCTGCATCGCCAGGCGGTAGGCCTTCTTGCCGTGGCTGTCGATCGACACGCCGACCACGCGCCCGGGCATCACGCGCTTGTGCTCGTCGCGGGTGGCGAAGTAGGCGGCGTGCGGGCCGCCGAAACCCATCGGGATGCCGAAGCGCTGCGTCGAGCCGATGGCGACGTCGGCACCGAACTCGCCCGGGGGCTTGAGCAGGGTGAGCGCGAGCAGGTCGGCGGCGACCACCACCAGCGCCTTCCTGTCGTGCGCGGCGGCGACGATGGCGGCGTAATCGACCACCTCGCCGGTGCTCGCCGGGTACTGCAGCAGCACGCCGAAGACCTCGTGCGCAGCGAGTTCGGTCGCGGCGTCGCCGACGATGACCTCGAAGCCGAGCGGCTCGGCGCGGGTGCGCACCACCTCGATGGTCTGCGGGTGGCAGTCGCGCGAGACGAAGAAGGCCTTCGCCTTGCTCTTCGACAGGCGCTGGCAGAAGGCCATGGCCTCGGCCGCGGCGGTGGCCTCGTCGAGCAGCGAGGCGTTGGCGATCTCCAGGCCGGTGAGGTCGGTGACCATGGTCTGGAAGTTCAGCAGCGCCTCCAGGCGACCCTGCGAGATCTCCGGCTGGTACGGGGTGTAGGCGGTGTACCAGGCCGGGTTCTCGAGCACGTTGCGCAGGATGACCGTGGGCGTGAAGGTGTCGTGGTAGCCCGTGCCGATGAACGAGCGCAGCACCCGGTTCTTGCCCGCGATCGCGCGCAGCATCGCCAGCGCCTCGGGTTCGCTGCGGCCTTCGGGCAGGGCCAGCGGGGCCGCCGACAGGATGGCGGCGGGGATGACCTTGTCGATCAGCTGGTCGAGCGAGTCGAGGCCGAGCACGTCGAGCATGGCGCGCGTCTCGGCGCCGTCCGGGCCCACATGGCGGCCGACGAAGTCGTCGCGCTGCTCGAGCTGGGCGAGCGTCGCAGGGAAGCGGATGTCGTGGATGTTCATGGCAGGGGCGGTCCAGGAAGAGGCGATGCAGGCGGGATCGAGCGGACGGCGCCGATCAGGCGGTCAGCTTTTCGTAGGCGGCCTGGTCCAGCAGCGCCTCGGCGGCGGAGGGGTCGTCCAGGCGGACGCGGATGAACCAGCCTGCGCCGAGCGGATCCTCGTTGACCGTCGCCGGCGCATCGACCAGCGCCGGGTTCACCTCGACGACGGTGCCGGCGAGCGGCATCTTCAGCTCACCGGCGGCCTTCACCGACTCGATCACGGCCGCTTCGTCGCCCCGGGCGAAGCTGGCGCCTACATCGGGCAACTGCACGAACACGATGTCGCCGAGCGCGTTCTGCGCGTAGTCGGTGATGCCGACGGTGGCGACATCGCCTTCGACTCGCAGCCACTCGTGGTCTTCGGTAAATTTCAGGATGCTCATGATGTCTCCCTCAGTCTGATTGATCGGGCAGGCCGCCAGCAGCGGTCGCCAATGCATCTTAACCGTGGGATTTCATTTGCGAAGTTGATAGTTCCAATGAAATAATTAATCTTGGAAATGAATGCGAGGCCATGATGAATCTGCCCACGGAGCTTCTTCGCACCTTCATCAAGGCCGTGGATCTGGGCAGCTTCACGCGCGCCGGCGACGCGGTGGGCCGGACGCAATCGGCGGTCAGCCTGCAGATGCGGCGACTCGAGGAAATGCTCGACACCCAGCTCGTCGAGCGCGGCACGCATCGCGTCAAACTCACCGAGGAAGGGGCCACGCTCGCCAGCTATGCCCGACGCATGCTGGCGCTCAACGACGAGGCGGTGGCGAGCCTGCAGCGGCCGCGGGTGGCGGGCAGCGTGCGCCTGGGCGCACCGCACGAGTACATGGCCTCGCTGCTGCCGACCATCCTCGGCAAGTTCGCGCAGTCACACCCGGGCGTCACGCTGGAGGTGACCTGCGACCTGAGCAAGAACCTGCTCGAGCGCCAGCAGAAGGGTGAATTCGACCTCGTCATCGCCTTGCACGATCAGGGTCAGGCGAGCGGGGGCGTGCAGGTCCATACCGAACCGCTGGTGTGGATCACCAGCGCGGACCACACGCGTCACGAGCAGCAACCCCTGTCGCTGGTGCTGGCCCCGCCGCCCTGCATCTACCGCAACCGGATCCTGCAGACCCTGGGCCGGCTGAATCGCAGCTGGCGGATCGCCTACACCAGCTCCAGCTACAGCGGCATCATCGCCGCCGTGCGCGCCGGCCTGGGCGTGACCCTGCTGGCGGAGAGCACGGTGCCGGCGGGCGTGCGCACGCTGGGCGCACGGGAGGGGTTCCCCGAGATGGGACTCCTCGACGTCTGCGTGCACCGCAGCCGCGAGAACGCTTCGGAAGCGGCGGAGTGCCTGGCGGAGTACGTCGCCGGCAGCTTCAGCTGAGCGCGGCGAACCGCCGGCGCCGGGCTGGCCGCCCCGCGCGCTCAGTCGGCGAATGTGCCGAGCGCCGCGCGCAGGTCGGCCTCGTCGACGCCTTCCGCCAGCGCCGCCACCTGCGCGCCCTCCAGCCACAGGACCCCGTCCCTCATCTCGAAGGCAGCGCCCTGCTTGAGCGCCGCCACCGCAGCCCCCGCCTCGCGTGGCGAGGCGAAACCCGCGCCCTGCAGCAGCAGGCGGTTGTCGGCGTCGACCAGCTTGAAGTGGAAGCGACCGTCGGCCTCGCGGTACTGCTTGAACTGCGGCAGCGCGGCCTTCGCCTTCTCGGCCCTGGCCGCCTGCGGCACGCTGGCCAGGTTGCGCAGTCCCACCGCCTGGCGCAGCTCGGCGAGGAAGGGGGTGGCGATCGCGCGCGCCTTGGCGGCGCCCTCGTGCAGGTGCTTCTCGATGCGCGCCGGCTCGGCGATCAGCGCCAGGTAGTGCTCGCGCATCGGCGCCACCGCAGCCTCGATCTTGTCGAACAGCGCCTGCTTGGCTTCGCCCCAGGCGATGCCCTCGTCGAAGGCGCCGCGCATCGCGCGCGTCTCCTCGGCGGTGGAGAAGGCCTGGTAGAGCTGGAACAGCGCCGAGCCGTCGGCGTCCTTGGGCTCGCCCGGCGCCTTCGAGTCGGTGACGATCGAGAAGATCAGCTTCTTCAGCTCGGCGGTGGGCGCGAACAGGGGGATGGTGTTGTCGTAGCTCTTGCTCATCTTGCGGCCGTCCAGCCCGGGCAGGGTGGCGACCGAGGCGTCGATGGCGGCCTCGGGCAGCACGAAGTGCTCGCCGTAGAGGTGGTTGAAGCTGCCCGCCATGTCGCGCGCCATCTCGATGTGCTGGATCTGGTCGCGCCCGACCGGCACCGAGTGCGCCTTGAACATCAGGATGTCGGCGGCCATCAGCACCGGATACATGTACAGGCCCATGTTGACCCCGGCGTCCGGGTCCACGCCCTCGGCGGTGTTGCGATCGACCGCCGCCTTGTAGGCGTGGGCGCGGTTGAGCAGACCCTTGCCGGCGACGCAGGTGAGCAGCCAGGTGAGCTCGGGGATCTCGGGGATGTCGGACTGGCGGTAGAACCACACGCGGTCGGTGTCCAGCCCGGCGGCGATCCAGGTGGCGGCGATCTCCAGCGTCGAGCGCTGCACGCGCAGCGGGTCGGTGGTCTTGATGAGCGCGTGGTAGTCGGCCAGGAAGTAGAAGCTCTCGACGCCGGGCTGGCGGCTGGCGGCGACCGCCGGGCGGATGGCGCCGGCGTAGTTGCCGAGGTGGGGCGTGCCCGAGGTGGTGATCCCGGTGAGGACGCGCTGGACAGACATGGATCGCTCCGGCTCAAACTGGACAGGGAGCGCGAGTTTAACGGCTTCGGCGCGCGCGCATAAGGCGCGGGCGCAGCTCGTTCACTCCTGCCAGCGCAGCGACAGGCGGGCGCCGCCCTGTGGCACGAGATCGACCCAGTGCTCCTGGCGTTGGCCGGCGTAGGACGCGGAGATGCGGTAGCGCCCCGGCGCAGGCACATCGACCTGGCCGATCGGACCACAGGAGGCCTCGACGCGCAGGCCGGAGAGCGGCTCGTCGACCCGCGTCTCGACGTCGGTGACCCAGCCGCCCTCGGTGGTCGAGAAAAACAGCGTCAGCGCGTGCATGCCGACCTCGGCGCGCATGCGCTCGGACTCCTCGAGCCCGATGCCGCCGCAGTCCAGCCGGAGCATGGGTGCATCCTCCGCCACCGCCTGCATCCATCCAGGCGCGGCAAGCATGAGCAGGGCGAGGGCAGCGAACGCGCGTTTGCAGGGCTTGATCATCTGGTGCGGCTCACGAAACCGCCCGAATCGGGCACGCCCATTGTTCCCGGCTCGCCGCGACCAGGCAAGGATCGGACGGCAGGCGCGTGACCCGGCCACAGCGCGCCCAACGGCTTCACCGCGGCCTTCGCACTCGTTTAGACGCGATCTTTGTCAAAGTTGGGGAAATTGTCACGGTAATTCGCGCGGATCTGGGCGACCCTGCAAGCACATCCTTCCCTCCCATGCCGGGGGCGACGGCAAGCACACGACGAGCTCGAAAAGCATGAACACCAAACGGACGAAATCCCTTCTCCTCGCCCTGGCCCTGTCCGCCGCGGGCACCGCTCAAGCCGCCGTCTGCCAGCTCGGTGACGTCAAGGTGACCGGCGTCGGCGTCTTCGACGGAACGACGGCGGGCGCGGCGTTGATCCCCATTGCGCTGGACACCCTTCCGGTCGGCGCCGCCGCCTGTGCGGGCGCATTCCAGGGCAACGACGGCTTCTACCCCAAGACCAACCTCGGCTACGCCGGCGACGGACTGCTCAACGGCGGCGCGCAGGTTGCCAGCGCGTCCATCCTGTTCCCCGGCGGGGCCTTCATCGACGAGCGTTATCCGCTGCAGGACCTGCGCGGCGACGGAACGGCCGACGACCCTGGCTGGATCATGCTGGGCAAGTCGGAACTGCAAGGCGGTCTCGGGACCTTCACACCGAGCGCGATCGGCGGCGACCGCTCGGTGGTCCTCGACTCCTTCTTCAGCGTGACCGAAACCAGTGCCGGCAAGGGCTCGTGGTCCTTCACTCCGGACCCGGAGGCGGCCCGGCGCGCCGCCTCCGTGCTCGGGGGAAACTGGATCGACCAGTTCGCGATCTCGTTCAAGGCCGGGAACGGCTTCGCCCTCTACGGCTTCACCTCCGCAGTCTTCGATGCAGCGGCGCCGACGGCAAGCGACCCGCTGCTGAACTGGTTCGGCACCTTCGACCTGACCGACACCCTGATCAACCGGGGCGGCAGGCCGGCGGGACTGTCCCACGTCACGCTGTGGGTACGCGACCCCGCGACGAGCCCCGATCCCGACCCCACGCCCAATGTGGTTTCCGAGCCGGGCGCGCTCGGCCTGCTCGCCCTCGCCTTCGTCGGCCTGGGCCTGCGGCGACGCGGCTGAGTCCGGCTGGCGCGGCGCGCCCCCTGGGGCGACACCCAGCCGCCGCCTGCGCATCCGCCCCGCAGATGCACACCTACCGGCCGGCGAGCGAGCGTGAAACGCTCGGCCGGCCGTAGCTCCGTGGGCGCGGCAGCGCGAACGGGTTAACATTGCGTCTCCCTTGCCGCATGCGCGCCCTCGGCCGGGCACGCACGTCCCCGCACCGCCCGGTCTCCCTGCCAGCCTCTCCTTGCCACTCCACATCGTGACCCAGCCCCTCACCGAACGTCCCCGCGTCCCCATCATCACCGTCGGCCTGCGCCCGCACCCCACCAGCCCGGACGCCGAGGCGCCCGGCCAAGGCCCGGTCGGCCGCCTGCTCGCCACCATGTTCGCCCTGCCCGAGGGTGGCGCGGTGTTCGAGTTCCGCCTCGAGGACAGCCGCATCGGCCAGCTCGCCGTCCCGACGCCGGCCACGCCCGGCCCGGCCGACGAGCTGTGGAAGCACACCTGCTTCGAGGTCTTCCTCGGCGTTCCGGGCGAGCCCGGCTATCGCGAGTACAACTTCTCGCCGTCGGGACAGTGGGCGGTCTATGGCTTTCGCGCCTGGCGCGAGCGCATCGAGGACTACGTTCCCGCGACCACGCCCGAGATCCTCTTCAGCCGGGCCGACGACGGCGTGGTGCTGGAGGCCCGCGTGCCCGCCGAACTGCTGCCGACCGTGCCGGCGGGCAGCGACCTGCAGGTGAGCCTGGCCGCGGTCATCGAGCGCAAGGACGGTACGCTCGAATACTGGGCACTTCGCCACGCCGCCGCGCAAGCCGACTTCCACGCCCGCGACACCTTCGTGCTGACCCTGGCCACCGCGACGCACAAGGCGGACTGAAGCCATGGCGCACCCCGTCCGCTTCGGCCTCGACCGCCTGCTGGAAGACCCCGCGCTGCGCCGCCCGTTGGCGGGCAGGCGTGTCGCCCTGCTCGCCCACCCGGCCTCGGTCACCCGCGACCTGACCCACTCGCTCGACGCCCTCGCCGCGCTGCCCGAGCTCACGCTGACGGCTGCCTTCGGCCCTCAGCACGGCCTGCGCGGCGACAAGCAGGACAACATGGTGGAGTCGCCCGACTACACCGACCCGCTGCTCGGCATCCCGGTATTCAGCCTGTACGGCGCGGTGCGCCGCCCCACCCCGGCGATGATGGGCACGTTCGACGTGCTGCTGGTCGACCTGCAGGACCTCGGCTGCCGCATCTACACCTTCATCACCACGCTGCGCTACGTGCTGGAAGAGGCGGCGCGACACGGCAAGGCGGTGTGGGTGCTCGACCGCCCCAACCCCGCCGGCCGCCCGGTCGAGGGCACGCTGTTGCGCGACGGCTGGGAGAGTTTCGTCGGCGCCGGCCCCCTGCCGATGCGCCACGGCATGACCATGGGCGAGCTCGCGCACTGGTTCGTCGCCACCCTCGAGCTCGACGTCGAGCTGCGCGTGATCGAGATGCAGGGCTGGCGTCCGGAAGCCGCCCCCGGCTACGGCTGGCCGCTCGGCGAGCGCAGCTGGATCAACCCCAGCCCCAACGCGCCCAACCTGTGGATGGCGCGCGCCTACGCCGGCACCGTGATGCTCGAGGGCACGACGCTGTCGGAGGGCCGCGGCACCACCCGGCCGCTGGAGCTCTTCGGCGCGCCCGATCTCGACGCGCGCGCGCTGATCGCCGAGATGCGCGGCCTGGCACCCGAGTGGCTGCAGGGCTGCGTGCTGCGCGAGTGCTGGTTCGAGCCCACCTTCCACAAGCACACCGGCAGGCTGTGCAACGGCGTGCAGATCCATGTCGAGGACCCCGCGCACTACCAGCACGCGGCGTTTCGCCCGTGGCGGGTGCAGGCGCTCGCCTTCAAGGCGATCCGCAGGCTGTGGCCCGACTATCCCCTGTGGCGTGACTTCCCCTACGAATACGAGCACGACCGCCTCGCCATCGACCTCATCAACGGCTCGCCGCTGCTGCGCGAGTGGGTGGACGACACGGCGGCTGCGCCTGCGGAACTCGACGCCCTTGCAATGACGGACGAGAGGGCGATGGCGGCATGAACCGAACGATTCATGCTATATGAATGAAATCGGATGAATTTGGGATAAATCGCGAAAACTGTCGATTTTTTTTACACTACCTCCCTGAGGCTGCCCGTTGAAGATTCACAAGGCATTGTTTTTGATGGCTTCTTAATTTTAGGCACGGCTTATGCGTGATTTCCTGCGACGGTGGAGAGGTCCACGATCCCAGGAGGTGCATCATGAAAGCCACGACCCGCAAATCCCTGAAGACCGCCATGTGCGCGATGGCCACTGCGCTTGCCGCACTTGGCGCTCCGGCTGCGCATGCGACCCTAATCGACGGAATTGTCGATACCTGGACGGTCAAGGTCGATGCCAAGTTCCTGACCAGCTCGGTCCTTTGGGACGACACCAACGGCAGTGGCGGTACGACCACCGTCAGCGACACCCAACTCGTCTGGGGCCAGCCCGCCACGAGTTCAGGCCAGAGCAGCTTGACCCTCACCGACTTCAACACCACGAAGCAGGTGGCCACGAACGGAGCGTCGGTGTCGAACCTGACCCTGACCCACGCCAACAACCCTGTCACCGGCAGGACCCTCGACCAGGTGAGTCTGTCATCGACCCTGACCCTGACGCCTTTTAGCCCGTCGGCGACGGGTCTGTCTCCGGTGACGCTGAACTTCCTGATCAACTTCGACGAGACGACCAATAACGCGAATCCGTGCGCAAACGGCGGAGCCAACGGGACCGGCGTGAACAGTAACGGCTGCGGCGACATCTTCGTGATCGACAAGGATTCGCTGAATTTCCCGTTTTTCTATGACCTCGACGGTGTTGGTGGTTCGCTGCAGAACCAAAAGTACTTCATCAGTTTCTTCGAGCAGACCTCCGGCCTGACTCCGCTTTCGACCGCAGCCTGCACCGCCGCAGGCGCTTCGACACCCTGCCTCGGCTTCGTCACGCCGGAGCAGGCGACAACGCCGGCGATCTTCGCGGCACTGATCACCACCGAACCGGTGACCATCCCCGAGCCGGGTACGCTGGCGATCCTCGGTCTCGGCCTCGCGGGTCTTGGCCTCATGCGCGGACGGCGTAAAGCCTGAGCACCCGCATCGCACGCATCCGATGCGATTTCCAGCAGAGGCGGCCGAAGAGGCCGCCTTTTCTTTGGTGTGCAGCGCCTCTGAGCGGTGCTTACGCCATTTCACGCGCCTCCGCGAGCGCCCTGTCGAGATCATCCCGGAGGATTGCGGCCGGCAGCTGCGGCGCGCCCAGGCGCAGCAGCTGGGCGTGGATTTCCGGCGGCACCACCACCCGCGCCGCGATCGACTGCGCGTGCAGGCCCTCGATCATCTCCTCCAGCGCGAACTGCGCCGACAGGTCCATGAAGGGCACCCGGCTGCAGTCGAAGACGACCACGCGGGTGCCGATCACCTGGTCCACCCGGTCGAGCAGCTGGCTCGCCGAACCGAAGAAGAAGGCGCCCTCGATCTCGATCACGCGGACGCCGCTGTCCAGCCCGGGGAGTTCATGGCCGGCAGGTTCGCCACCGCCCTCCTCCACATGGGGTAGCGGGCGCACGCGCAGGCGGCTCTGGCGGGCAAGGCGGTGGATGATCAGTGCCATCGACAGGATCACGCCCGCCCCCACCGCGACGATCAGGTCCACCAGCACGGTAAGTGCGAACACGGCCGCCATCACGCCCACGTCGGCGCGCGGCGCGGTGCGCACCAGCCGCAGCATGCGGTAGTCGAGGATGTCCACGCCGACCTTGATCAGGATGCCGGCGAGCACCGCGAGCGGGATGCGCTCGGCGAGCGGCCCCAGCCCGAGCAGCAGGGCGAGCAGGAAGAGCGCGTGCACCACGCCCGAGCCGCGCCCCCGCCCGCCCGACTTGATGTTGATCACCGTGCGCATGGTCGCCCCCGCACCGGGCAGGCCGCCGACGAAGGCGCACAGCAGGTTGCCGATGCCCTGGCCGATCAGCTCGCGGTTGGAATGGTGGCGGGTGCGCGTGATCGAATCCGCCACCAGCGAGGTGAGCAGGCTGTCGATGCTGCCGAGCACCCCGAGGGTGATGCCGAGCAGCGCCACGGTGGTCCAGGTCTCGAGCGTGAAGCTGGGCAGCACCAGCTCGGGCAGCCCGGCGGGGATGTCGCCGATCACCGGCACCTGCAGGCCGGCGGCGACCGACAGCGCGCTCATCCCCACCAGCGCGACCAGGGGCGCGGGCACGATCCGGCTCACCGCCATCGGGGTGCGGAACACGATCAGCAGCGTGAGCCCGCCGAGCAGCAGGGCCTCGCCATTCACGTTCGCCAGCACCCCGGGCAGCGCCAGCACCGCGCCCTGCGGCGAGGGCGCCGGCGCCACGCCGAGCAGCGGCGCGCTCTGCAGCAGCACGATGATCACGCCGATGCCGCTCATGAAGCCGGAGACCACCGGATAGGGGATGAAGCGCACCAACCCGCCAGCGCGCAGCACGCCGAGGCCGATCTGCACCAACCCGCCCACCAGCACCGCCGCCATCGCCACGGCGAGGTCGCCACCCACCGCCACGAGCGCGGAGGCGAACACCACCGTCATCGGCCCGGTGGGACCGGAGATCTGCATGCGGGTGCCGCCGAGCAGCGCGGCGACGAAGCCGAGCACGATCGCGCCGTAGAGCCCGGCCGCCGCGCCCGCGCCGCTGGCGACGCCGAAGGCGAGCGCGAGCGGCAGCGCCACGATGCCGGCGGTGAGTCCGCCGAAGAAGTCCCCGCGCAAACGGCCGAGCGCCGAAGCCTGCGCATTCATGAGCGCCTCGATTCGAGTCTCGTCCGGGCGGCTCGGACGGGTTCGTGGGTGCTGTCCCCGACCGCCGTGTTTTGCGCCACGATGTGGCAAAAGACGGCGCTCCGCAAGCCCCCCGCGGCGGCGCCTCCCGGCTTCTCCCGAAGCCCCCCGCGGCGGCGCCTCCCGGCTTCTCCCGAAGCCCCGCTTCGGGAGGCATTCAGCTTCCTGATTCGCCCGCGGCCAGTCTCTTCCCGTAGCATGGCGCCTGCGCCCGGAACCGCAACCCGCGCCTCCGATGCGGCGCCGCGCGAACCCACCACAGGAGCCTCCACCGATGATCAAGCACGGCCTGCAGATCTTCGCCTGCAACGCCAGCCGCGAGCTCGCGTGCGACATCAGCAACCGCCTCGGCATGCGCCCGGGCAGGATCGACATCGCGCGCTTCTCCAACGACAACCTGCGCGTGCAGATCCAGGAGAACGTGCGCGAGCGCGACGTCTTCGTCGTGCAATCCTTCACCGAGCCGGTGAGCGAGCACATCATGGAATTGATGATCACGCTCGACGCGCTGCGCAGCGCCTCGGCGCAGCGCATCACCGCGGTGATCCCCTATTACTCCTACGCGCGCTCGGACAAGAAGGACGCGCCGCGCATCTCGATCACCGGCCGCCTGATCGCCGACCTGCTGCAGACCGCCGGGGCGAACCGCGTGCTGACCATGGACCTGCACGCCGACCAGGTGCATGGCTTCTTCAGCGTGCCGGTCGACCACCTCACCGCGGTGTCGCTGATCGCCGACCACTTCCGCAACCGCCACGACCTGTCGAACATGGTCGCGGTGGCCACCGACGCGGGCGGCGCCAAGCGCACCGGGCGCTTCTCGGAGAAGCTCGGCATCCCGATGGCGATCATCGACAAGCGCCGCGTCTCGGACACCGCGGTCAAGCAGGGCGCCGTGGTCGGC
>Ga0209096_1001827_pt1 | contig 21943 bp, 18 predicted proteins | sample AD_UKC034_MetaG_FD_184407 | JGI IMG/M metagenome (GOLD analysis project Ga0209096, IMG submission 184407) | Active sludge microbial communities of municipal wastewater-treating anaerobic digesters from USA - AD_UKC034_MetaG (SPAdes) (version 2) | ecosystem: Engineered > Bioreactor > Anaerobic >... | reverse complement strand
GGACCCCCCCCCCCGATTCCATACGCGATCCGCCAGTGTGGCTATGTTCCCCCTCCTTGCGTAGGCACTGGCCGGCAGTCAGCATCTGTCACAAAAGGGGAGGCGAAAGCCTCCCCTCCCCCCTTATTTTCTGGTAATATATATTTTTGACGACTTTTTAATCAATAAAAGGGGACAGATTTAAATCTGTCCCCTTTTATTGTATGACACCCCATCCACAACTCTGTGGGAAACCCTGTGGAAAAATCTGTTCATGGGTCCCGTAAGATATGAGAAACGGCCCTTTTTGACCTTTTTGCACTAATTTTGTGCACCTATTTATGTAAATATATCGATATATTATTCAAACTTGCAGGGGATACGGAAGGTTAAGGGGCCCGGTGAAAACCCCGCGGGGCCGCCGGTCTTCTTCATCGGACCGGAAAGAGCCAGTGGCGAAAGTTTTTCTCTTTACCGGCGAGAATGCCTTCCATGAACTGATTGATTCGAAGGGTGACAGGCCCGGGAACAGGGGCCAGGCTCCGGTTTCCCATTCGTTCGATGGGAACGACCTTGCCCAGGGTCCCCGAAAGGAATATTTCATCTGCGTATTCGAGGACTTCCGGCGGGATTTTCTCCTCCACGGGATTGAGGCCCAATGCTCCGGCAACTTCGAGAACGGATTTTCGGGTGATGCTGTCGAGAATCCCCCCAAGGGACGGCGTCATCAGTCGCCCTTTTCTCACCAGGAAAACCGATTCCGTTCCGCCCTCCGCCAGGTTCCCCTCCCGGTCCAGAAGAAGCGTGTAATCGAATCCCTTCTTTTTCGCTTCCTGGCGGGCCAGCATGCCGTTCAGATAATTGGCGGCCACCTTCGCCTCCACGGGAACCGTACCGGGATCGAGTTTCCGCCATGAGGAGAGGCCCATGGAAAACCCCCTTTGCGCTCCCCCCTGCTGATGGAGCGGGTCCACCGACGCCGGGATGACAAAAACCGCGAGATCCAGGTCCTCATCCGGCGGTAGGATCTCGTAGGCGATGCCCCCGTAGTAGCCGACGACCTTGATGTACCCCGTCAGGAGGCTGTTTCTCCTGACGGTCTCGCAGACCGCCCGGGCGATCTCTTGTTCCCCGAGGGGAAGGCGCATTTCCAGAAGATCGGCGGTCCTCATGAGCCGCGCCAAATGCGCGTCAAGGCGGAAAATCGAGGGCCCTTCGCGCCCTTCGTAGAAACTCAACACTTCAAAGATGGCGGACCCGCGGCTGACGCTGTGGGACAAAAGATGCACCGTCGCCTCGTTCCAGCCGACGTAGCGGCCGTTCATAAAAACCGTTTTGTCGTCCTTCATGGCGCTCTCCGGGGGTGTCTTTCCTCTGTTCGTTCAGGGCCTCGTCAAAAGCCGGTATTTGATCCGATGGGGCTGTTCCGCCTTCGCACCCAGCCGGGCCCGGCGGTCGGCCTCGTATTCGCTGTAGCGGCCCTCGAACCAGACCACCCGGCTTTCGCCCTCGAAACCCAGGATGTGGGTGGTGACCCGGTCGAGGAACCAACGGTCGTGGCTGATGACGAGAACGGACCCGGCAAAAGTCAGGAGGGCGTCTTCCAGGGCACGGAGCGTGTTGACGTCGAGATCGTTGGTCGGCTCGTCCAGAAGAAGAACGTTGGCCCCTTCCTTCAGCATGCGGGCCAGATGAACGCGGTTCCGCTCCCCCCCTGAAAGCTCGGCCACCCTTTTCTGCTGGTCCGTCCCGGTGAACTGGAATCGGGCCAGGTAGGCCCTGGAGTTGACCTGCCTGCCGCCGAGGGTAAGAAACTCGTTTCCGCCGGAGATTTGCTCCCAGACCGTCTTCGCCGGGTCCAGAACGTCCCGGCTCTGGTCCACCCAGGCCAGCCGCGCCGTTTCGCCCAGTGTGACGTTACCGCTGTCAGGGGTTTCCATGCCGGTGATCATGCGGAACAGGGTGGTTTTCCCCGCGCCGTTTGGTCCCACGATCCCCACGATGGCACCCGGGGGAACGGAAAAAGACAGGCCGTCCATGAGGAGTCGGTCCCCGTATCCCTTGGTGACGCCGTCGGCGGCGATGACGATCCTTCCCAGGCGGGGGCCCGGGGCGATGAAGATTTCCTGTTCCCGCTCTTTCTGTTCCTGTTCCTCGTTCAAGAGCTTTTCGTACGAGGCGACCCGGGCCTTCGATTTCGCCTGCCTCCCCCTGGGGGACATGCGGATCCACTCCAGTTCCCTTTCCAGGGTTTTCAGGCGCTGGGATTCCTTTTTTCCCTCCTCGGTGAGGCGCTTTTGCTTCTGCTCCAGCCAGGACGAGTAATTGCCCTTCCAGGGAATCCCGTGGCCCCTGTCCAGTTCCAGGATCCAGCCGGCCACGTTGTCTAGAAAATACCGGTCGTGGGTGACGGCGATGATCGTCCCCGGGTAATTCCGAAGGTGATGCTCGAGCCAGGCCACCGTTTCGGCGTCGAGGTGATTGGTCGGCTCGTCGAGAAGAAGAATGTCCGGTTTCTTCAGGAGAAGCCGGCAAAGGGCGACCCGCCGCCTTTCGCCCCCCGAGATGACCCGGACCGGCGTGTCTCCCGGCGGGCAGCGCAGGGCATCCATGGCCATTTCCAGCCGGGCATCGAGATCCCAGGCGTCCAGGGCGTCCATTTTTTCCTGGAGGTCCCCCTGGAGGGCAATGAGACGCTCCATTTCATCGTCCGAAAGCGGTTCGGACAGCTTCTCCGAAACGGCGTCGTATTCGGCGACGGTGTCGACGATGTCCCACACCCCCTCCTCGACGATCTGGCGCACCGTTTTTTCATCGTCCAGGCGGGGTTCCTGCTCGAGAAACCCGATGGTGTATGCCGGGGAAAGAATGGTCCTTCCGATAAACTCCTTTTCCAGCCCCGCCATGACGCGAAGAAGGGTGCTTTTCCCGGACCCGTTGAGACCGATGACGCCGATTTTCGCTCCGTAGAAATAGGAAAGGGAGATGTCCTTGAGCACCGTGCGGGTGCCGTACACCTTTCCCACGCCGAGCATGGAATAGATCACCTTGTTCGGTTCATCCGCCATTTCAAGAAAACCTCCCGACAGGACCCCACGAAACCGGTTCCGTGGAGACAGAAGGGGAAAATAGCAGTTTTTCAGAATCATTCAAGAAAAAAATCCGTTAACGGCCCCCGGAACATTTCTTTTCCCACCGGCGGCTTCGACACGGCGACGGCGAAACAGGCGATCACAAAACGGCACCTCAAAACGGTGTTGCAAAACGGTTGCGCCCTTCCTGTCGTTTTAGTATTATCCCCAGCAAGGAGTCCCTCATGAAACGGGAAAACAGCCTCATAAGCGGGATTACGGGGATGTCCGCCCTGTTCGCCGGCGTCCTGTTCTACGTGTTTTTTCGAGACCCCCATGAGGTCTATTTCCTCCGTTTCTTCGATCTTCCGGTCCATATTTCGGCGGCCCTTCCCCCCTTTCTCACCGGCCTGGGCGGTCGCCTCCCCTCTTTCCTTCACGTGTTTTCTTTTTCCCTTCTCACGGCCGCGTTTCTTCCCCTGACGAGAAAGGCGATCTTTTTTTCCTGCGCTTTCTGGACGGTCGTGAACCTTTGTTTCGAGCTGGGGCAGAAATACAAGACCGCCGCCGCCGGGATTGTCCCGTCCTGGTTCCAGGGAATCCCCTTCCTTGAAAACACGGCCGATTTCTTTCGTTTCGGTTCGTTCGATGTCATCGACATGACCGCCATGACGGCCGGGGGCGTCGCCGCCGGTCTTTTTTTGTCGCTACTGCTCCAGAGGAGGTTGGATCATGAGAAAAAAAATGCTTGAGGGATGCCTGGGAAAGTTACGCCTCGGGATTCTCGTTCTTCTTTTTGTGTTCGGTCTTTTTTCCATCGTAGGCACCGGCGGCGGAGGCGGCGGCTCATCGAGTGACTCCGGGGGTACATCGGGAGGCGGCACGACGGCGGCCACCATGGAAGAGGACATTGAAAACAAGCTGGGCGCCATTCTGACGGTGGTCAACTCGGAAGAAGTAACCGAGGGGCTTGACGTCCTCACCTCCCTTCTGGAAGACGAGAACCTTCAGGGGCTGGTCACCATAACCCCGCCCCTTCCGACGCCCCTCACCCCGGAAAATTTACCCGACGACATCAGCCTTTCCATTGATTTCGGGACGGGATTCACGACGGAGGACGGAAACGTTTTCAGGGGCGGCATCACCATCAACATTTCGATTATCCGGTCCGCCACGGGCCTGCGACTGGAAGTCGAGGCCCTGTTCAACAACGTCACCATGAACAATTCAACGGAGCCTTATCTCGACGGGAGAATGACCGGTTTCATAGAAATCACCCAGGACGGCCAGGGAAACCTGTCCGTTACCGGCAATATCACTTTTGAAAATGTCCGGGTAAATCGGAAAACCATCTCCGGTTCCATCACCGTCTCTTCGACGAACATCACCCTGGACCTGACCAATCCTTCGGGAACGGTGACGGTCACCTTCAGTAATTTCGTCATGGGAGAGGAGCGGATCTCGGGCGTCGTCACCCTCACCCTCGGGGCCGGGGAAACGCCGGGGGCCTACGTGGTCACCTTCGGTAACCTGAAACTCGGTGACTTTACCCTTTCGAGCGGCACCGCCACCATCAGCCTGGCCGACGAGGACCAGTGGACAATCGACATGGACGCCGTCACCAGTGACGGTCCCTTCGACATCATTGTGGATCTGACAATACTGAAGGACGAAGCGACGGATGAAGAGACAGGAATAATGCTGCACACGGAATCCCCCGGGGTCATGGGGCCGTACCGGGTGAGCATGGACAGTCTCACCATCCCCAGCGACTGGAAAACGGTGCCCGCTTCCGGAACCATGACCTTCACGGAACTGTCGACAGGGAAAACGGCGACCCTCGTCTTCAACAAGACGCTGCAGAGCCAGCCGCCTTACGATTACATCGAGAGCCCGTAAGGTACGGTGAAAACAGCCGGGGGCCGGTCCCGCCGTCCCCCGGTTGTCCATCTCAACCCGTAAAAAGTTTGGCCAGGACCTCACCGGCGGGCCCGTAACAGGTGTCGTCGTAAAGGGGCGACATCTCGGTGGGTTCCAGGTTTATCTCGACGAGCCTGGCCCCGCTCTCCTTGGCGATGCCGGGAAACCCCGCCGCCGGCCAGACGACCGCCGAGGTCCCGACGGTGATGAAAAGGTCGCACCGCCGGACAAGGCGGTCCGCCAGATGGAGGACATAGGGGTCGAGCCTGTCCCGGAACCACGTCACATCGGGACGCAGCCAGGCGCCGCAGTCCGGGCAGCGGTCGTTTTCGTAACGTTCCCCGGGGGCTTCCCGGACCCCGTCGCAGGAACACCGGACGCGCCAGAGGCTTCCGTGGAGTTCCGTCACCTTCCTGCTTCCCGCCCGCTGGTGCATGCCGTCGATGTTCTGTGTCACCACCTGGACGTCGGGATGGTTCTTTTCGAGGGCGGCGATGACCCAGTGCCCCTCGTGGGGCTCGCAGGCCAGGATGGCCGCCCGCCGCAGTTCGTGAAACCGGAGCACCTTTTCAGGGTCGGCGTCAAAGGCCTCCTGGCAGGCGTACGACTCCCAGTCATACTGGTTCCAGATACCGCCTTTCCCGCGATAGGTCGGGATGCCGCTTTCCGCCGACATGCCCGCGCCGGTAAAAAAAACGATGTGCCGAAAATCTTCCGGTCGAAGAGGTTTCATCGGTCCTCCTTTTTCGGGCCCTTACCGAGAAGGGCCCCGTATTCCACGGCGCCCCAGGCGGGCCCGCGTTCTTCCGGGAGCCTGCCGCCGGGACCGTACACCCGGCCGGCCTGGTGGTCGTAAATCACCCCCCCGAGGCGATCCGACAGGTCCGCGGCGAGGCGGTACATTCCCTCGCGAGAAGGGGTGTCTCCCCCTGACGCCAGGAGAATTTCATCGAGGGGCAGGAAGTAGAGATCGTCCAGGGTCAAGGACACCCAGAAAGGGTCTTCCCGGGGGTTCTCCTCCAGGAAAAGAGACAGGAAGAGGGGTCCGGAAGAACGCCAGCCGCCCTGCCCGCCCTTTTCAAACCCGTTTTCCCTCAACAGAAGTTCCATGTCCTTTTTTTCCTCCGCCGTAAGCTCCCGGGGAAACAGAACGGAAAGATACATCGTTCCGCCCCCCATCACGCCCCCGGCGGCGCCGGGGGGAAGGACATGTTTTCCGGGGCGTCCCTCCGGGGAAGCTGGAGGGTCGCCTCGTGAAAAGACATCCGCTTCAGGGCCAGGGCGAAAAAAGCGGTCCCGAGAGCGTGGTTGAGAAGGCTCTTGACATCGTATCCCGGGTTCCCCGTAAAAAAACTCACCAGCGAATTGATGCGGAAGATGTTCTTCACCTGTTTCGCCCGCCGGGGCAGGCGAAGCCGGAGCGCGTGGCCCATGACCGTGAGGGCGAATTTCAGTTCCCCCGTCACCTGGAGAAGGACGTGGTGAAGGAAGGCGGGATTTCCCTCTTCCCGGGCCAGCCGCTCGCAGACCTTCCATTGGATCAGGCGGCACCACCCTTCCCGGAACCAGCGGTCCCCCTGCCCGTGGCCGAAGAGGGTTCCATAGACGTGGTGGGCGTACTCGTGGGCGAGATAGGAGTGAAAGGGCGCCTCCTTCAGCTCTTCCATGGAGATGCAGGCCTCTCCCCCGTCCACATGGCGGTAGTGACAGCGGTGTTCCAGGTTGAGCCGCAGCCGCCGGCGGTAAATGAGGGGAAACAGGAGGAGAAAGACGAGGACGGCCCGGATGAACCACACTGCGGGATCCGTCCCGGAATGATCCAGGGTCAGGTAAAAGAAAAAAAGGCAAAGAGGGATAAAGACCCCGTAGAGCCTCAGGGTCAGGAACCGGAGCCGGCGGAGATCTCGGAGAAGAACGAGACGGGGCTTCCTTTCGGGACGGGACGGTTCCCCGAGAAGATCCTCCACGACGGCCGACACCCGGTCGAGGCAGGCCGCCGCCTTGTCATCGGTCTCAACAGCCGGGCCGAAGCCCCCCGGGGGAACGGAACGGGCTCCCCGGTCCGTGTCCAGGAGTACCTCGATGAGTTCGTAGAACCCGTCCACCGTGGTCAGGGCCTTCGGGAGAATGGTCTCCGGCCTGTCGGGGGGTCTCTTTTTCGCCATGAGCGACGGACCTCGCGGGGGTTTTTGTCACCGCACACCTTTTACATGATTTCCGGGTTAATTGTAAAGCAGCCGGGGATCGGAAGATAACGGCGGGTCGGTCACGGAACGGTGTAGATGCTCAGGCTGTCCGTCCCCCCGGACGCACCGCCGTATTTTCCTTCCGTGATCAGGATACGGTCCCCCGGGGCGGCCATTCCCGATGCCAGAAGGTCGGCCACCGTCCGCTCCCGCCACCCTTCCGACCGGCCGTCACGGCAAAGAGGGTGAACCCCGTAGGAAAAGGCGAGGAACCGGCAGACGTCGTCACGGGCGCAAAGGGGGAGAACCCAGGCTTCGGGCTTGAAGCGGGAGATCCGCCGGGGGGTGTTTCCGCCCCGCGTCGGTGTCAGGATGAGGGAGGAGCGGAGGGCCAGGGCGGCCTCCGCCGCGTTGAGAGAAACAGCGTCATGCACCGACAGGCCCTCTTTCAGCAGTTCCCCCTTCAGGAGGTCCAGGCTGCCCCGCCAGGCCGGCAGGGTTCCCCGGTTCGTCTCCACCGATCGGGCGATGCGGGCCATCATGGCCACCGACTCGAGGGGAAAACGGCCCACGGCCGTCTCTTCCGAGAGCATGAGTGCGTCGGTGCCGTCGAGGATGGCGTTGGCCACGTCGGCCACTTCCGCACGGGTCGGTCTCGTGGCGTGGACCATGGCAAGAAGCATCTGGGTGGCCGTGATGACGGGCCGGCAGCGGAGATTGGCTTTCCGGATGAGCATTTTCTGGAGAAGGGGAAGCTCGTCCAGGGGAACTTCCACGCCCAGGTCCCCCCGGGCCACCATGATGGCGTCCGCCCCGTCCAGGATGCCGTCGATTTCCTCCACCGCCTCCCTTCTCTCGATCTTGGCGACCACGAAGATGTTTCGGCCCTTTCTACGGGCGTGGTCCCGGATCTTCTGAACATCCGACGGGCCCTTCGCGAAAGAGAGGCCGAAGGTGTCCACGCCCATGTCCAGGGCGGCGTCCATGAGAAAAAGATCCCGGTCCGTGACGGCTTCCAGGGCCAGGGAGGTACCGGGGAGATTCACCCCCTTGCCCGAAAGGAGCTCGCCCCCCACGTTCACGCGGCACACGGCGGCGTCCCCCAGGACCTCGAGGACCGCCAGTTCGATGTAGCCGTCGTTCATGTAAACGAGGCGCCCGGGACGGAGGCTTTCGGCCAGGGCGGGATGGGAGAGGGGGATGAAAACGCCCGCCGCCTTGCTTTCCCGGGCCGACAGAACGACCCGGTCACCCTTTTCGAGAGAGAGGGACCCGCCGGGGAGCGTGCCCACGCGGATTTTGGGTCCCGGGAGATCGGCCAGAACGGTGACGGTCCTCCCCGTCGATTCCGCCGCTTCGCCGATGCGCCGGACCGTTTCGCCGTGTTCCTCCAGGGTCCCGTGGGACAGGTTGATCCGGGCCACGGACATCCCCCGGAGGATCATTCCTTTCAGTACGGACGCGGACCGGGAGGCCGGCCCGACGGTGCAGACGATCTTTGTCTTCTGTTCCGGCAAAGGGATCATGGTCGCCTCCTTACTTCCTGATACCATCGAAGGGCCGCCGGTGACAAGAATCCGTTGAAAAAAGCGGCCCGAACCGTTATAGTTCCTTCATCCCATCTCTTCACCAAACCCGCCGCACCGCTCTTTAAACGCGCCTTCGAGCCCTTTCCGGACCTTTCCGCCGCGATAAAAGGACGTCAGGATCGTCGCGGGCCCGCGCGTCGGCGACGGGTCCTCGCTGTTTTCCGCATGTTTTTCATGAGGGGGAAAAGGGGTGTCCCCCTAAAAACAACAAGGAGGGAACCATGCTGCCACTGGAGGGAATGAGAATTCTGGACCTGTCGAATTACGTGCCCGGTGCGCTCTGCACCATGATCCTCGCGGACATGGGGGCGGAGGTTGTCAAAGTCGAACCGGCGAAACCCTTTCCCATGGAGGACATGGGCTACTCTTCCGGCGGGGAGGAAAAAAGGAGGAAAGCGGCCTTTTTCACCCTGAACCGGAACAAGAAAAGCATGGGCCTCAACCTTCGGGCGCCGGAAGGGCGGGAAATTTTCTACCGGCTGGCGAAAGACGCGGACGTGGTCATCGAGGGATACCGGCCCGGCGTCGTGAAGCGCCTGGGCGTCGATTACGACACCGTCCGGGCCTTGAACCCGGGGATCATTTACTGTTCCCTGAGCGGTTACGGCCAGGACGGCCCCTACCGGCTCTACTCGGGCCATGACATCAACTACATTTCCATTGCCGGGGTCCTGGGGCTCATCGGACCCGCCGAGGGCCCTCCGTCGATCCCCCTCAACCTCATTGCCGACTTCGCCGGGGTCTCCCTTTACGGCGCCGTGGGAATTCTCCTGGCCTACATAGCCCGGCAGAAGACAGGAAAAGGCCAGTACATCGACCACACCTACATGGAGGGGGCCCTCCATCTTCTCACCTGGTTCACCCAGGATTACCTCTACGACGGCACGGTGATGAAACGGGGCGAATCCTGGGCCTCGGGCGTCTATCCGTACTATGCCGTCTACGAGACCAGGGACGGGAAATACCTGTCCGTGGGCTGCCTGGAACCCCATTTCTGGGAAAACCTGTGCCGGTACATCGGCCGGGAAGACTTCATCGACCATGCCTGGAGCATGGACACGACCTTTCGGAAACCCGACGCCCGGCACGGGGAAATGTTCGCCCATCTCAAGGAGGTCTTCCTAACGAAGACCCGGGACGAGTGGTTCGATCTCCTGGCTCCCAAGGACATCCCCGTGGGCAAGGTCTACGGCATGGACGAGGTCTTTTCCGACCCCCAGATCCTGGCCCGCCGGATGGTTCTCGACCTCGAGGACCCGGAACTCGGGAAGATCCGCCAGGTGGGGATCCTTCCGAAACTTTCCGACACGCCGGGGTCCGTCCGGACTCTTCCCCCCCTTCACGGGGATCACACGGACGAAATCCTCCGGAAAGCCGGCTTCTCGAAGGAAGAGATCGACCGGTACCGGAAAGGCGGTATTGTTGGCTGAAGGCGCCCTGCGGCCGCCGAACCCGAGGGCGGCTCAACAGGGACGATGGAGCCCGCACCGGAGGACCTGTCCGGCCCGGCTGCCGTCCCGGTAGACGGTGATGCCCTTGCAGTGGAGCTCGTGGGCCAGGAGAAAAGCCTCCCGGACATCCTCCGGTTCAGCGGACGGGGGAAAGTTGACGGTCTTGGAAACGGCGTTGTCCGTGTGCCTCTGAAAGGCCGCCTGCATCCGGATGTGGGTCTCCGGGGGAATCTCGAAAGCCGTCTCGAAGAGATCCCGAAGGGGGCGGGGTATTGGGGAATCACCGGGGATCCGCCCCGTCCGCCGGACCGACGCCGTCAATTCCGGGGACAGGAACCCTTCCTGCCTCACCCGCCTCGTAAACAGGGGGTCCGTTTCGGTGATTTCGATGTTTCCCGCCACGGTCCGGGACCACGACAGGGCGTAAAGAGGCTCGATCCCGGAAGAACACCCCGCGATGAGGGAGAGCGTCCCCGTCGGCGCGATGGTTGTCACCGTGGCATTGCGGACCGGGAGCGCCCCCTCCCGGTCCCGTGTGCTCCCCTTGAAGTTCGGAAAGGCCCCCCTTTCCCGGGCCAGCTGCCGGGAGGCTTCCCAGGCCTTGTCGCTCACGAAGGCCATGACGGTCCCGGCGAGATCGACGGCTGCCTGCGACCGGTAGGGCAGGCCGAGCTCGATGAGAAGATGGGCGAACCCCATGACCCCCAGGCCGATTTTACGGTTTCCCCGGGTCACCGCCTCGATCTGAGGCAGGGGGAACCGGTTCACCTCGACCACGTCGTCGAGAAAACGAACGGCGACAAAAATCACGTCCTCCAGCTTCTCCCAGTCGACGGTGGTCCCGTTTTCCCGGCGGCGGATCATCCGGGCCAGGTTGACGGACCCCAAATTGCAGGATTCGTAGGGTAAAAGAGGCTGTTCCCCGCAGGGGTTCGTCGATTCCAGGGTCCCGAGACGGGGGGTCGGGTTGTGTCGGTTGATTTCATCGAGAAAGAGAACCCCCGGTTCCCCGCCCTCCCAGGCGCAGGCCGCCGCGAGATCGAAAAGATGCCGGGCCGGCCGGCTTCCCGTTGGCTGTCCCGTCCGGGGGTTGACGAGTTCGACGGGACCGTCCCGGCGGACCGCCTCCACGAAGGCGTCGGTCATAGCCACGGACAGGTTGAAATTGGAGAAACGCCCGGGATCCCGCTTGGCGGTGATGAAGTCCTCGATGTCGGGATGGTCCGCCCGAAGGACGGCCATGTTCGCCCCCCGCCGCGTCCCGCCCTGCCGGACCACGTCCGTGGCCTCGTTGAAGATTTCCATGAACGAGACGGGACCGCTCGCCTCGCCTCCCGTGGTCGAAACCAGGTCGTTCCTCGGCCGGATCGCGCTGAAGGAGAACCCGGTCCCCCCGCCGCTCTGGTGGATGAGGGCCGTGTTTTTCAGGGCTTCGAAGATGGAGGCGAGAGAGTCCTCCACGGGAAGGACGAAACACGCGGAAAGCTGTCCGAGGTCCCGTCCGGCGTTCATCAGGGTGGGCGAGTTGGGAAGAAACGCCAGTGACGCCATGACGGAGAAAAAACGGTCTTCCCAGGGGTTTCCCGAAGGGTCCCGGCAAAAACGCTCTTCCGCCGACGCCACGTGCCGGGCCACCCGCCGGAACATCTCTTCCGGTGTTTCCGCCACCCGTCCCCGGCCGTCCTTTTTCAGGTACCTGGCCTCGAGGATTCTCAAGGCGTTTTCGCTGAGATCTTTTTCCATCCCCTTCCTTCCGGGATTTGCCGGAGACCGCCGGAATGCCGGTCTCCGCCCTTAAAAACAGCGGCATGACAGGAAATTCTTTTTTTCGAAAGCCTCTTCATCGAAAGCAGTCCCGGAAGATCGCCTCGACGTCCTCCTGGGTCAGCCTCACCGGCGTGAGGGTGTAGAGGCCCCCCATGGTTTCCATGGAATTCCTCGCGATCTCCGCCGCTTCTTCCTTTTTCAGGCCGAACTGTCCCGGCTTCAGGCCGTCCATGCCGATGTCCCGGATGAGCTTTTCCAGGGCCGAGATGAAGGCTGCGGGCCCCGCGCTGTCACCGCCCCCCCCCGTCTCCTCTCCCATGGCCCGGGCCATGGCCCCGTACCGGGCCGGGTCCCTCTCGGCCAGGTAGCTGAAATAGGCGACGGACGTCATGATGAGCCCGGCGCCGTGGGGTATCTCGGGGTGGCAGGCGCTCATGGCATGTTCCAGGGAATGGTGGGAGATGCAGGCCGACAGGGATTCGACGAAACCCGCTTCGGTACTCGCCCAGGCCAGGGCCGTCCGGGCCTCCAGGTCGCTCCCGTCCCGGACCGCCACGGGCAGGTATCGGGTGATCTTTTCGATGGCGTCGAGAGCGAAGTGATCGCTCGCCGGCTGGCTTGCCCGGGCCAGGTATCCCTCCACGGCGTGGAAGAAGGCGTCCATGCCCTGATAGGCGGTGAAAGCCGGGGGAACGGAAAGCATGAGCTCCGGATCGACGATGGAAAGGGCGGGAAAGGTGCAGTCGGCCCCCCAGCCGATTTTCTCGCGGGTTTCCGTCCTGGTGATCACCGTCCAGGGATCCGATTCCGTCCCCGTTCCCGCCGTGGTGGGGATGGCTACGATGGGCAGGGCCCCGCCCGAAGGCTTTTTCCCCCTCCCCGAACCGCCGACGATGTAATCCCAATATTCCCCGGGGTTCCTGGCCATGACGGCGATGCTCTTGGCGCTGTCGATGCTGCTGCCGCCGCCAAGCCCGATGACGAAATCGCAACCCTCTTCCCGGGCCCGGGCCGCTCCCTCCTCCACGTGCTCCGAGACCGGGTTGGGGAGAACCTTGTCGAACACCGCCGGGGAGACGCCGTTCTTCTCCAGGGCGTCGACCAGGCGATCCAGGTACCCGTTCGCCTTCATGGCCTTTCCCGCGCTGATGACGATGAGGGCTTTTTTGCCGGGTAGAAAGGGCGTCTTCGCCAGGTCCCCGAGCCTGCCCGGGCCGAAGAGGATCCTGGTGGGCATGAAGTACTGGAATCGTTTTTTCATGGGACCTCCTTTCACGGTCAGAGCGATTTCCTTTTACCGCTATCCTAAGGGTTTAAACGCCCCTCTTCAACCATAAAAAAATACCATGAAAAAAGGGCCTTCCTGGAGGCCACAGGGAAAAGACTTGCAAGGGGGCTCTTTTTTTCCTAAATTTCAATATGGCGGTTCTTGAAAATTCGAAGACCCCCGCGTTCCGGCGGTTCCGAAAGGCGCCCCGGGGACCGGCGCCCGAATCCCGGGACGGGGAAGGGACCCGTCGGCAGACCGCGGTGACGGAAAACAAAGGGCGCCGTCGCCGGGAAGTTTTTAAGAAAGCCGCCGCGCACAAAAACCAGTCGTTGACTGAAGGGGAGGAGACACAGCCATGGCAGGGCTTATTATCTGGAAAAACGAGGAATTGAACAAGATGAAAAGAGACCTTGACCGTCTCATGAATCGCCTGCGGGATGAAATGGACGTGTCCTTTTTCCCGGGCCTGGCGAAAAAACTCCCATCCGTCGACCTCGCGGAAACGGAGCGAACCGTCGTCATCCGGGCGGTCCTGCCGGACATGAAGGCCGAGGATCTCCAGGTCTCGGTTCACGAAAACTTCGTGACGATCCGCGGCGAATCAGAAATTGAATCGCAAAGCAATGAAAAAAACGTTGTCCGCACGAACAGGGTGCGGAAAACCTTCGAGCGGGTGATCCCCCTTCCCTGCCGGGTGAACGCCGACGAGACGGATGCCACGTTCAGTGAGGGTGTCCTCCGCGTCGTTCTCCCCAAGCGTGGACCGGACAGGGCGCGCACCGTGGAAATCAAGAAACGTTGAAAGGAAACCTCGACCGTCCCCTTTTCGCCGGAGATCGAAAAGAGAAACGAAACGAAGGAGCCTGCTCATGACAGAAAAGTACGCCGAAAAGAAAGTGGCCGCGGAAAAACTGAGATGGACCCTCGATCCAGCCACCCTGCCCTTCGAAACGACGGACATGATCGAACCGCTGCAGGAGATCATCGGCCAGGACCGGGGTGTGGAAGCCCTCCGCTTCGGGATCGGCATGAACAAGGAGGGGTACAACGTCTTCGTCACCGGAACCGCCGGGTCGGGCCGTCTCTCCACGGCGAAAAAGATCCTCGAGGAGCTCGTGTCCAAAATGAAGCGGGTCCCCGACGATCTCTGCTACGTCAACAATTTCAAAAACACGGAAGCCCCCATCCTTCTCGATTTCCCGGCGGGACAGGGGAGCCGTTTCAAAAAGGACGTCCACGAGTACCTTGAAACCCTGAAGAGGGAAATTCCCCGGTTTTTTGAAAGCGAGGATTACCTGAACCGCAAAAAGGAAGTCATGCAGGAATACGAGAACAAGAGCAAGGGGTTTTTCAAGGAACTGGACCGGAAAGTGCGCGAGGAGGGATTCGCCCTCGTCGATGTCCAGGTGGGTCAGCTGACCCGTCCCGACGTGGTTCCCCTTATCGACGGCAAACCGACCCACCTGGATCAGATCGAACAGATGGTCGAGAAAGGTCGTTTTCCCAAGGAGGAATTCGAGGCATTGACGAAAAAGCAGGGGCGGCTCAAGGAGGAGATCGGCCAGATCTTCAGGGAGATCCGCGTTCTTCAGAAGGAAATCCAGGAGAACGTGGAAAAAATGGACCGCTACATGTTCCTCAAGGTGGCGGCGGAGCTTCTGGCGCCTCTCCGGGAGACCTTTCCCGGTCCCAAGGTAAAGGCCTGGTTCGACGACTTGACGGAGGAAATGGCGGAGAATCTTCAGGCTTTCATGCCCCGCCCCCAGCAGGTTCCCGGTCTTCCCTTTTTAATCCAGGAAGGGGATCCGCTTCAGCCCTACCGGGTCAACCTGCTCGTCGACAACAGCCACCTGGAAAAGCCACCGGTCATCATCGAGTCCTTTCCCACCTATCGAAACCTTTTCGGCAGCATCGAAAGGGTCCTGGACCGAAACGGCGTGTGGCGCACCGATTACAGCAGGATCAAGGTGGGGTCTCTCGTCCGCGCCAACGGGGGGTTTCTCGTGCTGAACCTTCTTGACGCCATCATGGAACCGGGGGTCTGGTCCGCCCTGAAACGCTCTTTGAAAACGAAAAAGATGGAGATCCAGACGTACGATCCCTTCTACATGTTCACCACCACGGGACTCAAGCCCGAACCCATCGACATGGATGTGAAGGTGATCGTCATCTCCGACGCCTATCTCTATTACCTTCTTTACGCCTACGACGAGGACGTGAAGAAAATTTTCAAGGTCCGGGCCGATTTCGACACGTCCATGGACAGGACGGAAACGTCCATCCATCAGTTCAGCGCCTTCCTCCGGTCGAAAACGGCCGAGGAAAGCCTGCGCTCCCTCGACCGCACCGCGGTGGCCGCCGTGGCGGAGCAGGCCGTTCGAATGACGGGAAGACAGGAAAAAATTTCCACGAGCTTCCCCGCCATAACGGACCTTCTTCGCGAAGCCGATTACTGGGCCGGACAGGCGGATGAACCGGTCATCCAGGCGGGTCACGTCGACCGGGCCATCGAATCGAAAATTTACCGATCCAACCGCGTGGAGAAACACATCCAGGAGATGATCGACCGGGGGACGCTTCTCATCGACGTCCGGGACAACGTCGTCGGCCAGGTCAACGGGCTGGCCGTGTTCAACATGGGTGACTTCACCTTCGGCAAACCGTCCCGGATCACCGCCACCACGTCCATGGGACGGGCGGGGATCATCAATATCGAGCGGGAGGCCGATCTCTCCGGAAACACGCACAACAAGGGGGTCCTCATTCTCGGAGGCTACCTGAGAAACCGTTACGCCCAGGACAAGCCACTGACCATCAGCGCCAGCATCGCCTTCGAACAGTCCTACAGCGGCGTCGACGGCGACAGCGCGTCCTCCACGGAAGTCTACGCGCTCCTGTCGAGCCTGTCCGGTGTTCCCCTCCGCCAGGACATCGCCGTCACCGGTTCCATCAACCAGAAAGGTGAAATTCAGGCCATCGGCGGCGTCAATGAAAAAGTGGAGGGGTTTTTCGACTGCTGCCGCCACCTGGGATACACGGGGAAACAGGGCGTTTTGATCCCCGAGAGCAACGTCCCTGACCTGATGCTTCGAAAAGACGTGGTAAAAGCGGTGGAAGACGGAACCTTCCACATTTACGCCGTCGGGACCGTCGACGAGGGCATGGAGATCCTCACGGGCCTTGAAGCGGGGCGCAAGGGGCCTGATGGGACCTATCCCGAGGGGACCATCAACGGGCGCGTGGATCGGAAACTCAGGGAACTGGGGGAAGGACTCCGTAAACTGGGGGAACCCCCGGAAGAGGAAGGCCGGACGAGAAAATCTCGAAAAAAGAAGGACACGTAGAGGTGCCACATGAGTGAAGAGACAAAAAAGGGCCCTTCCCCTGCCGTGGAATTTTCCGGGACCGGAAGGGACGAAGAAAAGCTGGAAGACGAAAACGTCCGGATCATGGCGTGGATCCTGAGAGACCTCGAGGAAGCGCGGCGGTTCAACAAGGAATGCGACGGGGAGAACGGGGACGGCGCCGGCCCTCGGTACTTCTTCAATGTCTTCATCTGAACCCCCATGGCAGGAGAAGAATCGGTGAAGACCTTCGTCACGATCCTGGACCACATGAAGGACGGCTACTTCGAGGTGGACCCGTCGGGGAACATCCATGCCTTCAACACCGCCCTTTGCGAAATACTGGGATACGCCGGGGACGAACTCCGGGGAATGAACATCCGCCGGGTCACCCCGCCCGAGACGACCCGGCTGGTCCGTCAATACTTCCGCGAAACCCTTCTCTCGGGATCCCCCCCCGCCATGATGGACTTCGACATTATCCGCAAGGACGGGGCGGTTCGGACGGTGGAATTGACCGTTCATCCTTTGGTGAACGAAAAAAACGAACTCGTCTCCTTTCGGGGCCTGGTCCGGGACGTGACGAACCGGAGAAAGGCGGAAGACGCGCTCAGAAAATCGGAACAGCGCTACCGGACGATCTTCGAAACCGCCGGGACGGGAATGGCCATCATCGAGGAAGACACGACCGTTTCCATGGTGAACCATGAATTCGAGCGCCTGACGGGATTCGATAAAAACGACATCCTCGGAAAGCCGTGGACGGAATTCGTCGTCTCCCGCGACCTCGAGAGAATGAAGGCCTATCACTACCTGAGACGGAGCCACCCGGAAGCGGCCCCAAGAAGATACGAGCTCGCCCTGGCCGACCGGAACGGCGGGGAAAAGGAAATGATCGCAACGGTGGACCTCATTCCCGGGACGGGCCAGAGCGTGGCGTCCTTTTTCGACGTGTCCCCCCTCAAGCGGCTGAATCGGGCCCTCGAGGAAAGCGAGAAAAAATACCGTCTCCTCGCGGACAACGTGAACGATGTCATCTGGACCCTCGACAGAAACCTGATCTACCGCTATGTCAGCCCGTCCGTGGAAAGGATCCGCGGTTACCGGGTGGATGAAATGCTGAATCAGCCCCTTCGGAAATTCCTCGCCCCCGGTTCCATCGAGACGGGCGAGTCTTTTTTTCACGAGGAGATCGACAGGCAGAGCCCGGACCGGGATATCCGCTACCGGGAACGAAACCTGGAAGTGGAGGTGACCCGGAAGGACGGCTCCACCATGTGGGTGGAAGTCAAGGTAACCGCCCTCCTCGACGATGAAGGCTTTCCCCGGGAGTTTCTCGGGGTCACCCGGGACATCACGGAACGCCGCCGGGCCGAACAGGCCCTCCGGGAAAGCGAGGACCGTTACCGGGCCATCGTTCAGGACCAGATGGAGCTGGTCAGCCGATGGCGTCCCGACACGACGCTCACCTTCGTCAACGACGCCTACTGCCGCTATTTCGGGGAAACACGGGAAACCCTTCTGGGACAGAGCTTCCTCCACCACCTTCCCGACGAGGACCGGGAACGGTTCGAGCGTCACGCGGCCATTCTCGGCCCCGGCAACGTTGTGGAAACCATCGAACACAGGATCATCGACGGGAACGGCCAAACCCGCTGGCTCCAGTGGACGGACCGGGCCATCGTGGACGGGACGGGTCGGATCACGGAGATCCAGTCCGTGGGCCGGGACATCACGGAGAGGCAGAAAACGGAGGAAGCTCTTAGAAAATCGGAGCGTCTCCTCGCCGACATCATCAACTTCCTTCCCGACGCCACGCTGGCCATCGACCTGAACGGTAAGGTCATTTCCTGGAATCGCGCCATGGAGGAGATGACGGGGGTACCCGCCTCTGACATGCTGGGAAAGGACGACTATGAATACGCCCTGCCCTTTTACGGCCACCGCAGACCCATGCTTATCGATCTCGTCCTGAAAGAGGACAGGGAAATCGAAAAAAACTACACGTTTCTGCACCGGGAGAAGGACGTTCTCGTCGTCGAGACGAACACCCCCTTCATGAAGGGGGCGAATCGCGTCATGTGGGGAAAAGCGAGTCCCATTTATGACCAGGACGGCCACATCGTAGGCGCCATCGAATCCATACGGGACATCACGGAGAGAAAGGAAATGGAAGAGGCGCTCAAAAAACGGGAAAGAGAACTGGAAAACAAATCCCGGTATCTGGAGGAGGCCAATACGGCCATGAACGTGCTTCTCAAGCACATCGAAAGGGACAAGGAAGAGATCCAGGAAAACATGCTTGTGAACATGCGGAAGCTTCTTTTGCCCTATGTCGAAAAGATCCGCCGGTGCTCCCCGCTGCCGGAACAGGAGGCCTACATCGACATCCTCCAGTCGAACATGGAAAACATCGCCTCCCCTTTTCTGCGGAACATGACCGTGCGCCATTACAACCTCACACCGAGGGAAATCGAGGTGGCCCACCTCATAAAGGAAGGAAAGACGACGAAGGAAATCGCCGCCATGCTGAATCTTTCCTCGCGCTCCGTGGATTTTCACCGGCTGAACATCCGCCGGAAGCTGGGGTTTTCCGATCGAAGAAAAAACCTCCGTTCCACGCTCCTTTCCCTCTCGTGATACTGGCATATTACTGGTATATGTTAAGTAATCAATTCGTATTGCATCCCCGGTGAAACCATTTTATACAGAGGCATCTTAAAGAGGAGTCAGGATTCATGCAGGAAGGCCGGGTAAAATGGTTCAACGACCGCAAGGGATATGGTTTCATCGAGATTGAAGATCGGGACGGGGACATTTTCGTCCACTACAACGCCATACAGATGGAAGGCTACAAAAGTTTGAAGGGCGGTCAGCGGGTCGTCTTTGAAATTACCGAAGGCAAAAAAGGGCTCATGGCTCTGAACGTGCAGCCCCTGTAGGACAATCGGGGAAAAGGAGGGGAGGCATCCCGGGTTTCCGGGATGCCTCTTTCCCGAAACCTCCGGCTTTGTTTCCCCCGGCATATAACAGCCTATCTTCCTTCCAATCCTATTTCAGGGGCGGGTATCACCGTCGGTATACCCGCCCCGTCCACTCACCCCTTATCAAACCTTCGCCCTTGTCCTCCCGCCTGTCCGATGTTATTAAACCATTACGGGTATCGAAAAATCCGCGGGCCTTTCTCTTTTTCCCGTCAATGGGGCGGCAACGTCCCGAGAGGGGGATCGGGATGGGAGGCCCTGTATGATTTAGCCAACATCCTTTTTGAGAGCCGGGGGGCTCACCGAATTTCATGGCCCTAGAGAGCGGCACGAAAAAAAACGCTACCGGGAACCGGCGCCGGGGAAGAAACCGTCCCGTTTCCCTCCCGGATCTCCTGAAGTTTCTCGTTTTCTGCGCCCTTTCAGCCTGGATCCTCACGGAAGGAACAGGGGGGCTCGGATACCACTGGCAGTGGTACCGGGTTCCCCGGTACCTGCTCTTTTACGAAAACAACGCGTGGCACCTGGGCCCCCTCCTCAGGGGTCTCGTCGTCACCCTTCAAATCGCATCGGCCAGCCTTTTCCTGGCCCTCGCCATCGGGCTTCTCACCGCCCTTTTCCGTCTTTCCGATTCGGTCATGGCCCGGACGTCAGCCCGTTTCTACCTCGAGTTCATCCGCAACACGCCCCTCCTCATCCAGCTTTTCTTCATCTATTTCGTCATCTCCCCCATCCTGGGGTGGTCCGCCTTTTTTTCCGCCGTTCTCGCCCTGAGCCTTTTCGAAGGCGCCTACGCGTCGGAAATGATCCGAGCGGGCATCCTTTCCGTCCCCCGGGGACAGTGGGAGGCCTCCCGCAGTCTCGGCATCGGGACATACCAGACCTACGTGAGGGTCGTTCTCCCCCAGGCCCTCAGGAAGGTCCTCCCGCCCCTCACGGGGCAGGCCGTTTCCCTCGTCAAGGACTCGGCCCTGGTGAGCACCATCGCCATATACGACCTGACCATGGAAGCCCAGGCCATCGTCGCCGAAACCTTTCTGACCTTCGAAATATGGTTTACCACGGCGGCCGTCTACCTTTTCATGACCCTCGGGCTGTCCTTTTTCGCCCGTTTTCTCGAACGCCGGTTCAGGCTTGATTATTGACAGGACGAAAAGCCCGGTCCATCATGAAGGGAAACGGACGGGGTAAAGAGATAAAAAAGATGAAACGGAAAACACGCCAGAGGAGGGTTCAGACCATGAAAACAAGACATTATTTCATCATCGCAACCCTTGTCGCTCTGATGGTCCTTCAGGCCTGGCCCGCCGGGGCCCAAAAGGTCCGGGAGGAACTGGTCAGGGAAAGCACGGTGGAGCAGGTCCTGAAAAGAGGGGTTCTCAGGGTCGGCCTTTCCACCTTTGTGCCCTGGGCCATGCGTGACAAAAACGGAAACCTGATCGGTTTCGAAGTCGACGTGGCCCGCCGTCTCGCCGATGACATGGGTGTCAGGATAGAGTTCGTCCCCACCAAGTGGTCCGGTATCATTCCGGCCCTGCTGACGGGTAAATTCGATGTCATCATCGGCGGAATGGGTATTCGCCCGGACCGGAACCTGAAGGTCAACTTCTCCATCCCCTATGACTACGCCGGCATGTCACTGGTCGCCCACCGGGAACGGGCGGCGGGCTTCAGCAGGCTGGAGGACTTCAACAGGCCGGATGTGCACATCGCCGCGCGGATCGGGACAACGGCGGTGACGGCGATCAAAAAACACCTTCCCCTGGCGGGGCTCCGGCTTTTCGATGATGAGTCCCAGGCGGTCCAGGAGCTTCTCAACGGCCGGGTACACGCCATGGTCTCCCAGGCCCCTCTGCCGGCTTTCCAGGCCCTTCGGAATCCCGACCGGCTCTTTCTCCCCCTGAAGGGGAACTTCACGAGAGAACCCAACGGTTTTGCCGTCAGAAAAGGGGATGTGGACACGCTCAACTTCTTCGACAACTGGATCCGGGTCGTTGAAGCGGAGGGATGGATCGAGGAAAAACGGCACTACTGGTTCGAGACCCGGGACTGGGAATCCCTGATTCAATAACGTTTCTCCCCGGAAAGGAAGAGCCTTGACAAAAAGACGAATCAGGTTCGGTCTTCTCGACGGAATCATCCTGGCCGGCATCGTCCTTGTCGCTCTCTATCTGTTTTTCAAGGTGCGGACGGGGATGGCCTACCACTGGAACTGGTCGGTCATCCCTCAGTACCTTTTCCGTTACGACGCGGACCGGGAGCGGTGGGTGGCCAACCTTCTCATGGAGGGGTTCTTCACCACCCTGCGCCTGAGCGTCTGGGTCATGATCCTCGGAACGCTCCTGGGAACGGTCATGGGGCTTTTACGGGTGGCTCCGGGGC
>Ga0209096_1001825_pt1 | contig 21951 bp, 13 predicted proteins | sample AD_UKC034_MetaG_FD_184407 | JGI IMG/M metagenome (GOLD analysis project Ga0209096, IMG submission 184407) | Active sludge microbial communities of municipal wastewater-treating anaerobic digesters from USA - AD_UKC034_MetaG (SPAdes) (version 2) | ecosystem: Engineered > Bioreactor > Anaerobic >... | reverse complement strand
CCCCCCGACGCGGTACGTTGAATCTCGGACATGTCGCTCGGGGGTTAGAGTGCCGCTCGCCGCATCGTGCGGCAGCGGCGTAGTGGATCACAGCGGGCGCTGGGCGCGGAGGCTATGGGCCTGCGCGCCGGTACCCATCACGTCAGCGGAGGATTCACTATGAAACCCAGACACTGGATGGCAGGAGTTCTCATCTTTGCAGGCGCGGGGGCTGTGTGCCTCGGCGCCTTGTTTACGTGGACCGCGGGCGGCGCGGATGACGACTGGGATACGTCCGCCAACTGGTCCACGCAGGGGCAGCGTCCCTACCCGTCCACAACCAACGACGACGCGCTCTTCCCCGCCGGCGCGGACGGCTGGTACGTGGGGCTGATCACGGAGCAGATCGACGATCTGACGCTCAACACCAGCCGGGACTTCTACTCGGCCGGCGGGACGGTGACGCTCACGGTGGACAGCATCACGATAGCGGGCCCGGCGCCGGGCGGGGCCTCGTACACCACCGTGACCGTGTTCGAGAACGCCACCATCACGACGCAGCAAGCTGTCGACGAAAGGGCGCGGACCGCACTGCGCACCCGCGCAGGGTTCCCGCGTCGAGCGGATGGGTTCGCGCAAGTGGAGGTTGCGGAATTACGAGTAAAGGGGACATCACCCATGCAAGTACGACATTGGTGTGCGATCATCGGAACTCTAGTGATGCTGGGCGCCACGCAGGTGGCGCTCGGTACGACGTACTACTTCGACGTGTACGTAGGCAACTGGAACGACCCGAACAACTGGGACCCCTACGGCACGCCGGACGCGGACGACACGGCCGTCATCGGGCAGAACAGCAGTGGGCAGATCGTGGCGCGGATCTGTCATGTTACCGACGAGCAGAGCGTCGGGACCCTCGTGGTCAAGGGAAACGGGCTCTGAGGGACGTCGCTGCACATCTGCCAGTTTGGCAGACTGACAGTCTCTAGCGACGTGGAGTTCGACGCTGCGTGTGTGTACTTCAGCTACATCGGACCTCCGGGGACGACGCAGGACTGCGGAGCGGGGGAGCTGCGCATCGCCGCCGACCTCACGATCCACGCCAACAAGGGCTCCCACATCTCGGGCGCACCGAACTACATGGATGGCGGCTACTGCAGCACGGGGCTCAATCCGGGCAAGATCACGAGTGCGGTGGTTGGGGGCAATCCCGTCGAGGCGACGTTTCAGACCGACGAGGGCACTACGCTCGAGGTGTACGGCGAGATCGACGTCCAGGCAAAAGTGGTGAACAACGTCCGGTTCGGGGTGAAGCCGATCTCGGGCCACGCCCTGCCCAAAATGAAGCTCACCGGCTACCCCAAGTCCGGGAGCGGGGTCTGGTTCAGTCAGGGTGGCGCACTGGAGGTTGATGTGGCGGTCAGCGGGAGTGCGACCTGGAGCATATCGGACGACGCTGATGCCGTAATCTCGATGGAGGCGGACTGCACAGGCCTGACGGGGGACGTGGACATCAGCAAGGGTCTGCTCCAGATCGACGCGAACTGCTGCACCACAGGGGACCTGACCGTCGAGGGCGTGAACAACCACCTGGGCAGCGACGCGGGCCCGCGGGTCTGGGTGGCCCGCGGGAAGTCCGCGAGCTTCGGCGGAAGCTGCGAGTAAACGACCCTGGACAGTCCGAGCCCGAGCGGGAGCGAGGGGCAATCGTGCCTTGCCGGGCGGGGAGGCGCGCTGGTACAATAGCGGCGCATGGTCCACGTCCATGGCGTCGCTTGCGGAGGAATGGCGATGAAACCCGTATCGAGCGTTTCCGCGGTACGTGGTCGAGCGCGCGGGTGCGAAGCGTCCCCCCCGCGCACGTCCGATCATGCGGTTCTGCCCACTCGCTGCCGCTCGGGCTCTGTGCCGTCGGGTCGCGCCGGTGCGCCTTGCGCGCTCGCTGCCGCTCGGGCTCCAAGGGCGGCGATTGCCCTGAGCTGGGGCACGTTACTCCTGCTATGCGCCGCGCTCGGCGCGCGCGCGGAAGTCCGGATTCCGCCGGGGTTCGAGATCGTCCAGGTGACGAATGATCCGATCGACGATCGGCACGTACAGATGAACAACTGCGGCGAGATTGTCTATACGAAGTACCGCGCGGATGCAACTTCGACCATCTATCTCTACGATAACGCCCGAACGACGGCCCTTCCCGAGGCGGGTGCCCGGAACTACTACCCGGACATCAACGACGATCAGGTGATTGTCTGGAGTGCGGACGCTACGCTCTACGGCCCCCTGGCGATCGTCCGTTACGCCAATGGGGTCTGCACGCACGTCACGAGTCCGCTTGTGGACGACCGCTCGCCGCGCATAAACAACCTCGGTCACATCACCTGGTACCGCTGGTTCGGAGATGGGTGTGAGAATTCCCACGCCGAGGTTTTCTTCTACGATGGAGCGGGCGTCAGCCAAGTCAGTACCAATGGGTTCTCCAACTCCATGGCGTGCCTCAATGATTCCGACATGCTGGTGTGGACCAAGTACAACTTCTGCTTGGAACCCTGGGAGTCCGCGACCCTGGTACGCCGTGATGGGCTGACGACGACGGCCCCTGACCAGCAGGAGCCACCGGAGCCGCAGATCCCCGGCATCAACAACCTGGGCCAGGTGGTTTGGGGTGGGCCCAGTGGGATCGAGCTGTGGACCTGGCTGGCAGGGACCTCGACCATCATCACTCCGTGGGGGCGCAACCCGGACATCAACAATCACGGCGACATCTTCTTCCTCCGCTGGCATGACGATAGCGAGACGTGGCAGGTCTGGTGCTGCGTGGACGGCATGTTCTACCAGCTCAGCGACGATCCCTTCTGGAACACCGATGGGGACATCAACGACGCCGGCGAGATCGCCTGGCGACTGAGCCCTCCGTCGGGCAGAGACGTACGGATGCTCCGCCGGATTCGCAATGGCGACACGGACTTCGATCTCGACGTAGACGTGGGCGACTACGCACCCTGGCCGGACTGTCTGACCGGCCCGGTCGAGACGGACCGCCTCTGTGATTGTCGCTTCCTCGACATGCAGCACGACCGCGACGTGGACTTAGCCGACTTCGCGCTGTTCCAGAATGCGATGGGCACCGTGGTGACCATCGACGATCACAACTGTTGCGAGGCCCACTACGACCCCGGCTGCACCCACCCGGACATCATGGCCTGCGTCTGCGCCGCCCTGCCGGAGTGCTGCCAGACCACCTGGACCGCCGCCTGTGCGGTCGCCGTGAGCAGCCTCAGTTGCGGCGAGTGTCCGTAGGAGCCAACGGGCGCAAGCTGTCAGCCATAAGCTGTCAGCCACAAGCTATCAGCTTTCAGCTACAGGCCGTCGACGTTCAGCCATGCGTTCTCGGTGCCCGGTGGTCCGTTGCCACGTGCTGGACGCCCTCCATCCGAGCCCGAGTGGTAACGAGGTGCCCCATTCTGAGGCCCCAACAGCAGTGAGGGACTCCATCCGAGCCCGCCGTGCCTCACACGACCGGCAGGGGCGTGGCGCTGCCAGTGGGTTGGGTCGCAAGCGTGGCGATCAGCTTGCCGCGCTCGATGGGCTTGGTGAGGAAATCGTCGCAGCCGGCGGCAAGGCACTTCTCCCGGTCGCCGGCCATGGCGTGGGCCGTCAAGGCAATCACCCGGCCGGCGTACTGGTGCTGCCGGAGCAGGCGGGTGGCGTCGTAGCCGTCCAGGACGGGCATCTGCATGTCCATGAGAACGACGTCGAAGGGCGTCCCGGCAGCGCGGGCGGCTAAGGCGGCGTCCACCGCGAGCCTGCCGTTTTCCACCACCGTGACCTCGGCGCCCCACTGGGTCAGGAAGTGGGCAATCAAACGTTGGTTGTCCTGCCCGTCCTCCGCCAGGAGGATATGGCAGCCTGCGCCGGAACGGGTGTCGCCACTCCCGGCGTGCACCGCGTCCACGGATCGCACGACGGTCTCCGTCCGGGGGTCCTCCAGCATCCTCACGCCCTCCAGAGAACCGGCGTCGACGGTGATACGGACGCGCGTGCCCACGCCCGGGGCCGTCTCGACGATGGACACGTCGCCGCCGAGCAACTCGGCCAGGCGTTTGCTGATCGTCAGCCCCAGCCCGGTGCCGCCGTACTTGCGGGTGGTGGAAGTGTCCGCCTGGTTGAACGGCTCAAACAACTGCGCCGCCTGCTGCATGCTCATGCCGACCCCGCTGTCCACCACGTCGATCTGGAGCCGACAGCGCGCGGCGTCGCGAGCCACCCCAACGATGAGTCGCACGCTCCCGCGTTCGGTGAACTTGACTGCGTTGCCCACCACGTTGAGCAGGATCTGGCGCAGACGCACCGGATCGGTAAGGATGGTCTCCGGCACAGCGCCGTCGTAGGCGATGTCGAGCTGTAAACCCTTGGCGTCACAGCGCACGCGCATCAGCGAAGCCACCTCCGCCATCAACTGACACGGCGAGCACGGCACGCGCTCGACGGTCATCTTGCCGGCCTCGATCTTGGACAGGTCGAGGATGTCGTTGATGATGTTGAGCAGGAACTCGCCGTTGCGCTTGATGGTCCGGGCTGCCTCCAGCCGCGGGGCGGGAGCCTTCTCGATGTCACCCTGTTCGAGGAGCAGATCGGCGAAGCCGAGGATGGCCGTCATGGGCGTGCGGATTTCGTGGCTCATGTTGGCCAGGAACTCGCTCTTGGCGCGGTTGGCCGCCTCGGCCGCCAGGCGGGCCTCCACGAGTTCGCCTTCCGCCCGCTTGCGCGCCGTGATGTCCAGGGACACGTTCGCCAGATATTGGGGCGCTCCCGTCTCCGGGTCCTGGATCGTGAAGGTCATGGCGTGCACGTCGGTGAGCGCGCCGGTGGCCAGGTTGCGGTACTGCAAGTCGCCCTCCCAGGTGCCCCCCGCAGTCAGCGCCGCTAGCATCTCGTTGTGCACCACGGGCAACCAGGCCTCGGGAATTACTTCCACAATCTGGTGTCGCCCAGCCTCCCGCGGATCGATCCCCAGCATCCGGCCTCCCGCCTCGTTGAGAAAGACCATCCGCCCGTCGAGAGTCGCCAGGTTCACCAGTTCGCTGCTGTACTGGACCACCGACGCGAGCTTCTGCAACTCCTCCTCTACCCGCTTGCGCTCGGTGACATCCTCGCCCGAGCTTAAGGTGCCGACAATGGCTCCCGACTCATCGGTCAGGACGGTGTTGTGCCAGGCGATGGTGCGTTCGGCGCCGCTGCGGGTGAGCACCGGGCCCTCGACGTACTCCACGTGCGCCCCCTTGCCGGCCATCAACTGCCCGAACACGGTCTGCACCTGTTTCCGTATTTGCGGCGGCAGACAGGTTTCGAACCAATTGCGTCCGGTGAGCGTTCCGTCCTCGTACTCGAGCACCGCGTAGCCTTTTTGGTTCATCAGGGCAATCTCGCCCCGTGCGTTCAGGGCGACCATCATGACCCCGGCGATGTTCAGATACCTTTGCGCCTGGTCGCGTGCCTGGTGCAGCTCCGCCTCGGCCCGCTTGCGCTCGGTGACATCGAAGCCCATGCCGACGAAACAGGCGAGTCCGTCGAGGGTGACGCGCCGGCCGGTCAGGAAGTACGGGGTGCTGCGCCCGTCCTTGGACACGAAGCCGGCCTCCTCCGTGCTCTCCCCCGTCCGGAAGACTTCTTCCGCCCGCTTGATGATGCGGGATACGTCCTCGCCGCGGAAGAAGTCCCAGGGACGCATCGCGGCTAGTTCCGCGGACGAGTACCCGGACACTCGCCGGAGGTTGTCGTTCCAGCGCAGGAAACGTCCGTCGGCGTCGAACGCATAGAAGATGCCGGGCAGGCTGTTGACGATGTGCTCGGAAATCGCCCGCTCCCGCTGGGCCTCGCGCAGGGCGCTCTCCTTGAAGCCGTCCAGCAGCGAGGACAGTGTCAACGCCAGCACGAGCAAGCAGATGAGCACGGCGAACTGCACGAGCCGGTGGTCCGCGCGTGAGAGATCGTCGGGGAACGCGAGTCCGGCGTACTCCGCGGCCGCGAAGGCCGCCAGGGAGGCGACGACCAGGGCGGTCCAGACCATGGCCGACCGCCGACCGGTCAGGCTGACAGCCATGATGGGGATCGAGGCATACCAGGTCAGCGGCGGCGCGTGCGAGCCTCCCATGCAGAACGCCAAGGCCGTCAGACATAAGTACAGGATCGCGATGCCCACGTGCGACGCTAACCGCGACGAGCCCGTCGTCCGCATGACCAACAGCAGAACGGGAGTCGCCAGCAGCGTCAGGATGACGATGACGGCACCCGTAGTGCTCCCCGCCCAGTAATACAGCGACGTCAGCGGACCGCCCATCATGATGACGCTCAGCGCAACGGCCACCAGCAGACGCGCGCGGCGGAGATCCTCGGCGCCCGCGTTGCGCACGCGCTGCGGAATGAGCCGATCGAGCCAGGCATCGGCGGCCGTCACCCTGGCGTTCTGGCCGAGCATCTCCGCGTTGCTCCTACCAGCTAAACCCGAACCCGATCAAGAGACTATGCTGGACCTGTTCGACCCGGCTGAGGCCATAGTCCAGCCCCAGCGGGATCCGACTGTACCCGCCTCCGCTCATCGAGGCCTCGAAGCCCAGGACGTAGCCCGCTCCCACCCACCACTTGCTACGCTCATAACGCAAACCACCGGTCAAATGATGCTGACAGAGCGTCGAGCCCATCGGCAGCAGGCTCGCGCGCTCCACCGGGTCGCTGCCATAGTTGTACCCCAGCCCCAGAATCCACCGGTTGGTCAGCCTGATATCCGTGCCGGCCGCCAGCACCCACTGGTCCTTGTAGCCCAGCGGCAGCGGCACACGCAGCCCGAGGGCATCCGTCTCCACCGTCAGCGAGTTGAACGAACTACCGTGGTAGTTGAGCCAGCGCACCTCGCCGGCCAGCTTCACGCGCTCCGTGACGTCCCACGCCGCCCCGGCCGTGATCTTCTGGGCCAGACGCAACGACTCAATGCGCCCCCCGCCCAAGTCCACCGGCAGCACGCCGAACAGGGACGCCCGGGTCCTGCCACCCTGCAAGTCCCCGAACCAGCTTGGCGAGCGGTACCCCAGCCCGAACGTGAGATCATCAGTGGCGTGGTAGAGCAGGCCAAGCTGGAATCCGCCGCCATAGGCGTAGCCGCGGCCAAATTCGACGTCCGCAGGCCCGAGGACCAGGCTGAACTCCGACGTCGCCGCCTCGGCCCGGACGCCGGCTCCCACCGCCAACTCGTCCGTCAGTTCATACCCCAGGTTGAGAGACAGCCCCACGACTTTGGCGTCCGCTCCGACCTCCCGCGTCATCCACGGGATCAGCAGGTGACGCATCTCATACCGAGAAGCCAGCCCGGCTTTCGAGTGCAGCGCCAGCCCGAGGGTCAGTTCGTCGTGCACAGGCCAGGAGACGGCGGCGTTCCCCAGCGGCACAAAGCCCACCTGGGACTCCGCTGTCCCCCAAGGACCCTCCCAGCGGGAAGTCGGGAAGCAGAACTGGCCCGAGAAGTCGAGCCGCGGCACGTCGTGCAAGCTCAGGCTGGCGGGATTGTTGATCTGGGACAGCGCGGAGTCCCCCACGGCCACATCCGCCCCGCCGCGCAGGCGGGCTTGCAGACTGGTGTCGATCGGCTCCACGCCGTTGGTTCCGAGCGTGGTCCCAGGCAGCAGCCCCAAGAGCAGGAGCACGCGTCCGACCACGCTCCAGCCTATGCCCCTGCCGCGGCACACCCTGTCCGGATTGCAGTGCCCGGTGCCTTGCCCGCCATCCGAACCGCGACCCTGCGGGACCGGCCGGTGGTTGGAGCCCGCGACGCCTGTTCGCGCGCGCTCTGTCTGGTGTGTGCCGATCGAACTCACGGCCACGTGTACCCCCGCGTACGGGTTGATCGAGGTCCAACGAAGCGGGTGCGTTGAGCACGCACCTCACGGAGAACCACTGAACCTGACGTGCCTTAGCGAGCGCGCGCCGGCGGCGACAGGAGTGCATCGGCTTACCAGGGCCGACGGGCGACATTCCCCTGGGTCCGAGGGTGTCGAGGCGTCCGGTAATCCGTCCGTCTCCCGGACGGTCGCGGATCCCGTCCGGTGTTGGGTGTTGGCCGGGTTCAATCATTGTGCGCGATCCGGTGCCGGCGATCCGAGCCTTCGCGACATGGATCTGGTCTCGGGGGCGGCCAGATCCGAGCGCCGGCGGCGCCTCGTTGCCCACGCCCGCTTGGCTGACTGCCTGCGAACTCCGTTGTCCACGGTTGTGCCTCGTTGCCCCCCGGCCTGAATGCTCGGGGCGAGACCCGTCGGAAGTTGGGCAACCCATGTTGCCTCGCCGTCTTTTGCCATACTTCCGCTGGCCTCGGCGACGGAGTTGCTCCAGGCCCTGAGACCGTAACGGCAACATTGCGCTTAACTACTTGCGCTATAATTGATTGCGTAGTTTGCCCCCGTACGGCCGCTCGCCCCGGGGTCATCCGCCGAGCGAAGTCGCTTCCCAGCGTTACATCGAGGCGGATGCGGCTGCGGGAACCGGCTCGAATCGAGAGATGGCCTGCTGCCGGGTGAAACGGAACCTGCCGCTTGGGGTCAATCCCGGCCTCTGGAACGGTACTTGCAGCGTAGTATGCGGACTGACGATCCATCCCCGTCCCGGTCGGCGGGTCTCCGTTGGCGGTTCCCCGGACTGGAGACGGGGCGTGAGGTTCGCCGGACGGGGCCACTGGCCAACCGCTAGATGATCGGACACGCCGCGCGCATGGCGGTGGGGCAGGTACCAACCGATACATCTACCAGGTTCAACACGAGGATGGGACGCCGGTTGGCGGAAGCAGGCGATCCGGCGGGGCCGGGCAACGCCGAGCGGGGGGGCCCTGGAGTGCCCTGTCCAGGCGGTTGTCCGCGCGACCGGTCGGCACCGGCGCTCAGACTGAATCAATAGACTCGCGGAGTGACACCATGAGTGAGTTTACCGTCACCATTGATGGCAACGAGGCAGCGGCCGACGTGGCGCATCGCCTCAGTGAAGTGATCGCCATCTACCCGATCACGCCCAGCTCTCCGATGGGGGAGTTCGCTGACGAGTGGGCGGCCAAGGGCCGACCCAATCTCTGGGGCACGATCCCCAGCGTCACCGAGATGCAGAGCGAGGCGGGAGCGGCCGCGGCCGTCCACGGCGCCGCCCAGGCCGGCGCTCTCACGACGACCTTCACCGCCTCCCAGGGGCTGCTGCTGATGATCCCGACCATGTTCAAAATGGCCGGGGAGCTGACCCCCACCGTGTTTCACGTTACCGCCCGGACGGTGGCAACGCACGCGCTGTCCATCTTCGGTGACCACGGGGACGTGATGGCGGTGCGCTCCACAGGCTACGCACTGCTGGCTTCCGGCGGCGTGCAGGAGGTGACGGACTTAGCGTGCGTCGCGCACGCGGCCACGCTCAAGTCGCGGGTGCCGTTCCTGCACTTCTTCGACGGCTTCCGCACCTCGCACGAGGTGCTGAAGGTCGATCGGATCACGGATGAGCAGCTTCGCGCGATGATCGACGAGAAGCTGGTGCTTGAGCATCGCGCGCGGGCGATGAACCCGGAGCACCCGGTGCTGCGCGGGACGGCCCAGAACCCGGACGTGTTCTTCCAGTGCCGCGAGGCGTGCAATCCTTATTACCTCAAGTGCGCCGACATTGTCCAAGAGGCGATGGATCGGTTCTACAAAGTCGTCGGGCGACGGTACAACCTCTTCGACTACGCCGGCGCGCCGGACGCCGACCGCGTCGTGGTCATCATGGCCTCGGCCGGCGAGACGGTGCAGGAAACCGCCGAGTTCCTGCGGGAGAAGGGCGAGAAGGTGGGCGTGATCCGCGTGCGCCTGTATCGCCCGTTTGACAGCGCGCGCTTCCTGGCCGCCTTGCCCAAGACGGTGAAGACGATCGGCGTGCTCGACCGCACGAAGGAGCCGGGCGCTCTGGGCGAGCCGCTGTATCAGGACGTGATCACCGCCCTGGTGGAGCACCAGGCGAGCGGCGGCAACGGCTTTGCGAAGCTGCCCCGCGTGATCGGCGGCCGGTACGGGCTGTCCAGCAAGGACTTCACGCCGGCCATGGTGAAGGCGGTCTACGACGAGCTGAAGAAGCCCCAGCCCAAGAACCATTTCACTGTCGGCATTGAAGACGACGTGACGCACACGTCGTTGCCGTACGACGAGAGCTTCGCGATCGTCCGCAAGGGCACGGTGCGGAGTCTGTTCTACGGCCTGGGCTCCGACGGCACCGTCGGGGCAAACAAGAACTCGGTCAAGATCATCGGCGAGGAAACCCCCAACAGCTCCCAGGGCTACTTCGTGTACGACTCGAAGAAGGCCGGGGCGGTGACCGTATCGCACCTGCGCTTCGGGCCCCAGCCGATCCACTCGACCTACCTGGTCGAGACGGCCAACTTCATCGCCTGTCACCAACCGGTGTTCCTCGAGCGCTACGACATGCTGGCGAAGGCGGAGCCGGGGTCGGTGTTCCTGCTGAACACGCTGGCCAGCGCGGACGCTGCCTGGGACACCCTGCCGCGCGAGGTGCAGAAGGACCTCATTGACAAGAAGATGAAGTTCTACGTCATCGACGCCTACAAGGTGGCCAAAGAAACCGGCATGGGTGAGCGCATCAACACCATCATGCAGACCTGCTTCTTCGCCATCTCGGGCGTGCTGCCGCGCGACGAGGCCATCGCCCAGATCAAGCACACGATCAAGAAAACGTACCTGAAGAAGGGCGAGGCCGTCGTGCAGAAGAACTACGAGGCGGTGGACCGCACCCTCGCCAACCTGCACGAGGTCAAGGTGCCCGGTCAGGTCACCAGCAAGTGGAGCCGCCCGCCGTCCGTGGCGCCGGAGGCTCCCGAGTTCGTGCGCAAGGTGTTGGGGCGGATCATCGAGAACCAGGGCGATGCACTGCCGGTCAGTGCTTTCCCGGCGGACGGGACGTTCCCGGTCGGCACCGCCCAGTGGGAGAAGCGCAACATCGCCCTGGAAATCCCGGTCTGGGACCCGGACACCTGCATCCAGTGCAACAAGTGTTCGCTGGGTTGCCCGCACGCGGCCATCCGCCCGAAAGTGTACGACCCGCAGAGCCTCCAGGGGGCGCCCAAGACCTTCAAGTCCACGGAGGCCAAGGGGTCGGAGTTCAAGGGCCTGCGTTACACGTTGCAGATCGCGCCGGAGGACTGCACCGGTTGCGGGCTGTGCGTCGAGGTCTGCCCTGCCAAGAACAAACAGGAAGTCCGACGCAAAGCGATCAACATGGCCCCGCAGCCGCCGCTGCGGAATGCCGAGCGCGAAAACTACAGCTTCTTCCTCAAGCTGCCTGATCCGGACCGGTCGAAGCTTGCCGTCAACACGGTCAAGGGGTCGCAGTTCCTCCGCCCGCTGTTCGAGTACTCCGGTGCGTGTGCCGGCTGCGGGGAGACGCCCTACGTCAAGCTGCTCAGCCAGTTGTTCGGCGATCGGGCGATCATCGGCAACGCGACCGGCTGTTCGTCGATTTACAGCGGCAACCTGCCCACCACGCCGTATACGGTCAACGCGGACGGACGCGGGCCCACCTGGTCGAACTCGCTGTTCGAGGACGCGGCCGAGTTCGCCATGGGGTTCCGCCTCTGCGTGGACAAGATCACCGAGTTCGCCCGCGAGCTGGTCACCAAGCTGGCCGGCGCGATCGGCACCGAGCTCGTGGACGGCCTGCTGAAGGCCGATCAGACCACCGAAGGCGGCATCAACGCCCAGCGCGAGCGCGTGGCCGCCCTGAAGGGCAAGCTGGCCAAGATCGACAAGCCCGACGCGAAGCAACTTCTCCAGGCCGCGGATTACCTGATCCGGCGGAGCGTCTGGGGCATGGGCGGTGACGGCTGGGCCTACGACATCGGTTACGGCGGGCTCGACCACGTCGTCGCCTCGGGCCGCAACGTCAACCTGCTCGTGCTGGACACCGAAGTGTACTCCAACACCGGCGGGCAGATGTCCAAGTCCACGCCGTGCGGCGCCGTGGCGAAGTTCGCGGCGGCCGGTCGGCCCAACAACAAGAAGGACTTAGGCTGGATGGCCATGGCCTACGGCAATGCGTACGTCGCCGCCGTGGCCCTGGGCGCGAACGATCAGCAGTGCGTCCGGGCGTTCGTCGAGGCGGAGAGCTACGACGGGCCGTCCCTGCTGCTGTGCTACGCCCACTGCATCGCCCACGGCATCAACATGCGGGTGGGCATGGACCATCAGAAGCGGGTGGTGCAGTGCGGACACTGGCCGCTGTATCGCTTTGACCCGCGGCGCACGGCCGAGGGGCTCAACCCCTTGCAGCTTGACTCAAAAGCCCCCAAGATCCCGTTCCGCGAGCACGCCGAGGCTGAGCAGCGCTTCCGCGTGCTGATGAAGAGCGACCCGGAGCGGGCGCGGACGCTGATGGAACGGGCCCAGGCGGCCGTGCAGGCCAAGTTCGACGGCTACACCCGGGCGGCCCAGCCGTGGGCGACATCGCAGGAGGAGCAGCCGCAGGAGTCAGCCGCGGCGACGTAGACCTGCGCGTGGTCGCGAGCGTGCGGCAGATGACCCCTCTCCCTTGCAGGGAGAGGGGCAGGGGTGAGGGTGGCGGCGGCGAAGACACCCCCGGCGGGGCCAGGCGTGCGGGCACGGGCACGCGACAGATGACCCCTCTCTCTCGCAGGGAGAGGGGTAGGGGTGAGGGTGGCGGCCGTATGCCGCCGGCCGGGTGCATCAAAATGCTCCCCCGCGGATGCCGGCGGGGTCGGCCTGTAGGTGGAGGAAGACCATCTTTCCGAGGTTTGTGCTATGGATTTAACAGTAGAGTATCTGGGCCTGAAGCTGGCGAACCCCCTCGTGGCTGCGGCTTCGCCCTTGTCGCGTGAGGTGGACGGCGTGCGGGCGCTGGCGGATGCCGGCATCGCCGCGGTCGTGTTGTACTCGCTCTTCGAGGAGCAGATCGAGCACGAGCTGGCCGAGCACGCCCACTATGAGGAAGCAGGCACCGAGAGCTTCGCCGAAGCCCTCAGTTACCTGCCCAACATGGACTACTTCCCGCGCGGGCCGGCCGAGTACATCGAGCATGTACGTAAGGTCAAGCAGGCGGTGAAGGTCCCCGTGATCGCCAGCCTGAACGGCACCACGCGCGGCGGGTGGATCAAGTACGGCCGCATGCTCCAGGACGCCGGCGCCGACGCGATCGAACTGAACATCTACCACATCGCCACTGACCCGCAGGTCAACGGCCGGGAGGTCGAGGCCCGCTACCTGGACGCCGTGGCCGCGGTGAAAGAGTGGGTGCGCATCCCGGTGGCCGTCAAGCTGGGCCCGTACTTTAGCTCGCTGGCTCACCTGGTGCGCCGCCTGGAGGAAGCCGGTGCCGACGGCTTCGTCCTGTTCAACCGCTTCTATCAGCCGGACATTGACCTTGACACGCTCGAGGTGTTGCCGGACCTGGTGCTCAGCAGCCCGCACGAGATGCGGGTACCCCTGCGCTGGATTGCGATCCTCGATCCGCTGGTCAAGGGCAGTCTCGCCGCGAGCACGGGCATCTACAGCGCCGCAGACGTGCTCAAGCTGCTGCTGGCCGGGGCGGACGTGACCATGCTCTGCGCGGCCCTGTTGCGGAACGGCCCCGGCATCGTGCCCGCCATCCTCAAGGACATGCAGGCCTGGCTGCAAGAGCACGAGTACGAAAGCGTCCGCCAGATGCAGGGCAGCATGAACCACCGCGCCTGCCCGAACCCCAGCGGCTTCGAACGTGCCAACTACATGAAAGCGCTCCAGTCGTACAAGTAGACAGCCTGCGGCCAAGCCCCCGGCGCGAAGCCCGTGACAGGATTCGCGGCGGCCCACAGCCGATTCCTGGCCCTGGAAGGGCCCCAAGTCAGTAGCCGGGGGTTACCGACCCCCGGTGGCCGGGCCGACCGTGCAGCGCCTGAACCCCTCTCCCCCCGGGAGAGGGGCAGGGGTGAGGGCTGCGAAGGCGAGAGACGATTGTCGATTGCCAACTGTCGATTGTCGATTGGCGCGGCCAGGGGCAGGGGCGAAGGGCGGGGTACCCTCGGTCCAGTGCAGGCGAACAACGCTAACTCCGGCGTAAGAACCGCTCCCGACGCGGGCTGCGCCTGCGGCCGAGCGCCCATGCGCTGCCGAGCAGAAATAGGCAAGACGCCGCGGGCTCAGGCACGGGGTTCAAGAGGAAGGCACGAGTCACGCCGTCGTGATATCCCTGGCCGACGATCTGTCCCACGTCGTTGATGTCGATGGCCAACTCGAGAACCCAGCCGCTATCCGGGGGGATGAGATCGTTCAGATCGTATCCCACACCATCTTCCCAGAGGACCGCGTGTTGGGATCGACCGGTCCATAGTTCGTTAACCACCACGCCTTCACTGTTGATGCTCGGGGCGTTCAAACTGCCCACGTATCCGGGCAGATTGGGCAGAGACGTCACCTCCCCCTCGTCCCAGAGCGCGTTCTGACAAGGCCAGCCCACGATACCCGCGATCTGGCCGTTCTCGTTGATGTCGGACGCGAGGCTGTTGGTCTCGCCGAGATCAGGCAGGTCATACACCACACCGTCGAGCCAGATACACGCGCGGTTTTCATCTTGCAGCGAACGACGCCCGACGATGTGCCCAAGGTCGTTGATGCCCCAAGCGTCTGTAGAGAAACCACCACTGCTCGGAAGGCCGACCATGACGCCGTTCTGCCACAGGAAGGCCTGCGATACGCCCCCATGTATGTACGAGATGCCCACAACTTGCCCCTGGCTGTTGATGGAGCGAGCGTGACTGGCGGGGTGTCCCAGGGTCCCGAGGCTGCTCATAGCGCCGTTTTCATAGATAAACGCCTGCAGGTCCGTCCCACCGGTGGGGATGGAACTGCCCGCGATCTGTCCCGCATCATTGATTGCGGTCGCCCATCCCCAACTCCCGCCCAGGGTGCCCAGATCAGTCATTCCAGTGCTTTCCGTCCACAGGAAGGGGTGGATGGCTTCATAGACAGCGCTGTCTGCCCATCCGACGACCTCCCCACGGTTGTTGATCGCATATGCAGCACTCTGCGGGCCGCCGAGTGTTCCAAGGTCTACAACGGTGTACTCAGGTGGAACAGCGCTGGAAGTCGCAGCAAGCTCGACCACTGCAAGGCTCACCATGCACAGCACACACTTCTGAACACGCATCGCACTTCTCCTTTCGACCTGTACCGTGAGATAGAACCCACGGGCGTACGCGCCGCTGGTTACCGTAGTCACTTGTAGGATACATTGTACTTTGGTAAGGGGGTTGAATGCAACGCCCAGGTAGTGATCGCCCGCGAGCAGGGTGCGTGACGATTCAGGCGGGTTCGGCGCTTGGCTCTGAAAGGGGCAGAGGATTGTCCCGACAAGGTCGGGACGGGTGAAGCCCGGGCGCTTACGCCCCGACGCAACCCGTGGAACATGGACGTAATCAACAGTCCGCCCCGGCGGGGCGGAGGAGGAACGGAAGGGAGAAGGTTGGCCTCCGATCCCCAGGGTTGGCACCCTGGGCTACCGACTTCGACCCCTCCGGGGTCATCCCGTGCGTGGCGAGTCGCAGCCTTCGCTTCCCCAACGTACGCTTGCAGAGCGAGCCAACGCTGGGTAGGCTCCTGCACGTCATGATCCGCATCACCAATCTACGCAAGTCTTTCGGCTCGCTGCTGGCCGTCGATGGCGTCTCGTTTGAGATTCCGCCGGGGGAGACATTCGGGCTGTTGGGGCCCAATGGGGCGGGGAAGACTACGACCATCAACATGCTGGCGGGGCTGCTGCGGCCGGAGGCGGGGAGCATCGAGATCAACGGGGCGGCTGATCCGGGGCGGGCGGAGGTGCGGCGCGGGCTGGGCGTCGCGCCGCAGGCGCTGTCGCTATATGGCGAGCTGACCGGGCAGGAGAACGTCGCGTTCTTCGGGCGGATGTACGGGTTGGCCGGCGAGCGGCTCAAGGAACGCGTCGATTGGGCGCTCGACTTCGCGGGGCTCACCAGTCGCCGCAAGGACCGCGTGCGGACGTATTCGGGCGGCATGCAGCGCCGGCTCAATCTGGCCTGTGCCCTCGTGCACGACCCGGAGACGATCTTCCTCGACGAGCCGACGGCCGGCGTCGATCCGCAATCACGCAACTTCATCTTCGAGAACATCGAGGCCCTCAAGGCCCGCGGCCGGACCATTCTGTACACGACGCATTACATGGAAGAAGCCCAGCGCCTCTGCGACCGCGTGGCCATCATGGATCACGGCCGGGTGCTGGCGCTCGACACCGTGCCCGGCTTGATTGCCGCGCACGGCGGGTCGTCCGTCGTCGAGGTGGAGTTCGATCGCCCGCCGGCCGACACGAGCGCACTGCCCGGCAAGCTGGAGGGGACTCGCGTGCGTTTCGAGGCGAAGGAGCCGTTGCCGGCCCTGGCGCGGCTGGGCACCTGCGGGGCGGGGTTCCTGCACTTGCAGGTGCAGCAGCCCGACCTGGAGACCGTGTTTCTGGCTCTTACCGGCAGGAGGTTGCGCGACTGATGCGAGCGATTTGGACGCTGGCCATCAAGGACCTTCGCCTGCTGACCCGGGACCGGTTCGGCATGTTCTGGGTACTGGGGTTTCCGTTGCTGTTCGCGTTGTTCTTCGGCTTCATCTACCGGGGCATGTCGGGCGGCGGCGACACCGGCAAGATGCCGGTGGCCATCATCGACCAGGACCACACGCCCGACGCCCAGGCCTTCACGGAGCGGCTGGCGGAGTCGAAGGCGATCGACCTGCGTACCGACCTGTCGATCGAGCAGGCGCAGGACCTGGTCCGCCGGGGCAAGCTCACCGCGTACGTCGTGATCGAGCCGGGCTTCGGCAGCTCGTGGGACATGTTCACCGGTGGGGCGGCACCGTTGCAGGTGGGGCGCGACCCCACCCGCCAGGCCGAGGCCGCCTACTTGCAGGGCATCCTCATGGAAACCTGCTTCCGCGTGCTGCGCGACCGCGTTGCCGACCGCGAGCGCATGCACCGGGACATCCGCGCCTGGTCCGAGGACGTCAGCGGCAATGAGAACATGAACCCCGTGCAGCAGGTGGTGTTCACAACGTTCCTCACGGCGCTGGACCAGTTCGTGGGTACGGTGGATGCGGACCTCTACGGACGCGGGACCGGAGCCGGCAGCGACACCGGCGCCGCCACCCCGCTTGCCGGTATCAAGGAGGTGGCCGTGGCGCGGAAGAGTCAGCGGGAGTTCTCGCCTTTCGAGATCACGTTTCCCTCGGCCGTGCTCTGGGGATTGATTGCCTGCACCGCCACGTTTGCGATGTCCATTGTGCAGGAACGTGTGGGTGGCACGTTTCATCGCCTGCGTCTGGCACCGATTGCCCGCGGGCAGATCGTCGCGGGCAAGGGGCTGGCGTGTTTCCTGGCAGGCCTGGGGGTCGTGGTTGTCCTGTTGGGGATCGGCGTGCTCGCCTTCGGCGTACGGGTGCAGAACGCGCCGGGGCTGGTGGCGGCCGCGGTGTGCACCGCCCTGGCCTTCACCGGGCTGATGATGGTGTTCTCGGTGCTCGGCAAGACGGAGAACGCGGTGGCAGGGGCAGGCTGGGCGGCGCTGATGGTATTCGCCATGCTGGGCGGCGGGATGATCCCGCAGGTGTTCATGCCGCGCTGGATGCAGACGGCCGGCAGCATCAGCCCGGTCAAGTGGGGTATCCTCGCCTTCGAAGGAGCCATCTGGCGCAGCTTCTCCCTCTCGGAACTGCTGCTGCCTTGCGGTATCCTGACGGCCGTCGGCGTCGTGGGCTACCTGGCGGGCACGGCCATCCTGGCCCGGCAGGATGCCTGAAGCCCGCGACCCGCGCGGAGCCGCCTGTCGTGACCGTCGCACGTATCCTGGCCATTGAACGCAGTAGCCGCGTCTGGCTCGCGCTGGTCGTGCTCGCGTGGGGCATTCAGGCGATTGTCACGCAATCGCTGCTCATCCGCGAAGCCCTCGTTGTTATGTTCGGCAGCGAGTTCGCGTGGGGAATTGTGTTGTTTGCCTGGTTATTGGGCGTGGCCGTGGGCGGCGCGTTCGGTGGCCTCGTCGGCCCGAGGCTGCGTCAGCCGGAACTCGGCCTCGTGGTAACGTTGCTCTTGCTGAGTGCCGCCGCCTGCGCCCAGTTGTGGGTCTTCCGCGGGCTGAGGGGGTGGCTGGGCGTGGCACCGGGCGAGCTGGTCTCGCTGCCCATCACGGCCGCCACCGCCTTGGCATGTGTGGCCCCCGTGGGCGCCTTGGTCGGCTTCGCTTTCCCGCTGGCGTGCTGTGCCCGCGACGCACTACGCACACGTACGCCGCGGCGCCCCGCCTCGTCGGGTCACGCCGATACCTCGGTACCTGCCGCGGCCTCGCCCCACGCCGCCGCCTCCGACCTCGGTGCCGGCTTCTGGTCGCTGGGCAACGTGTACGCCTGGGAGTCGGCCGGCAGCCTGCTGGGCGGCGTGGCGTTCAGCTTCTGGGCGGTCGAGCGCTGGGCGCCGATCGAGACCGCGCTGCTTTGCGCCGCGCTGACCACTGCCGCCTGTGCCGGCATGTTGACGGCCACGCGCCGGCACCCGTGGTCCGCGGCCGTCCTGGCGCCCACGGCCGGGGCGCTCCTGGGGCTCATGGTGCTGGCCGGTCCGATGCTGGATCGGCATTTGATCGCCCGCCGCTGGCGGGACCTGGCCGCCGGGTATGAGTTGTGTGCCACCGTCGAATCCAAGTATCAGAACCTGGCCATCGCCCGCCGTGCCGACCAATACACTCTGTATGAAGACGGCCACGTCGCCGCGGACTTCCCCGACCCGTATAGTTACGCACCGCTGGCCCATCTTTCTCTGTGCATGCATCCTTCGCCGCGGTACGTGCTCCTGCTGGGCGGCGGGGCCGAGGGCCTTCTGGCCGAGGTTCTGCGTCACCCGATCGAACACGTGGACTATGTAGAACCCGACCCGCGGAAGATCGCACTCCTGGAACCTTACCTGCCGGGGCGGGACCGGGCCGCCTTGCGCGACCCGCGCGTCATCGTGCACCACGGGGACGCCCGACACTACATCAAGACCCAGCACGGCCGGTTTGATCTGGTGCTCGCCTGTCTGCCGGAGCCGATCTCCGCGCGATGCGCGCGCTTCTTCACGCGGGAGTTCTACGGCGAGCTACGTAGCGCCCTGCGGGCGGAAGGGGTGTTCTGCACGACCGTGGCGGCCACGCCTACCAGCCTGTCGCCGGCCAGTGCCCGGTACGTTGCGGCCGTACGCGCGACGCTCCAGCCGCAGTTCCCGGAGATCATCGTGGGCTGGGACACGCCGGCAATGCTGCTGGCCGCCACCGCCGGGGGGTTGCTCTCCACCGATCCCGAGGTGCTCGCCCAGCGGTACGTGGAGCGTGGCGTGGAGTCGGACCTCTTCGACTCCGTCTGGTTCTCCGGGGCCACCGACTGGCTGCAACCCGACAAGGTCGCCCAACGCGCCCGTGAGTTGGACGCCGTGGCGGAGCCTGACATCAGCACCGATCTCCGCCCGCTCATCTACCTTGACCGGCTCATCCTCTGGGAACGCATGACCCGCGGTGAAGCGGCCGCCATCGTCGGCTACCTGCGCGGCCTGCGCTTGCGGACGCTAGTGGTCGGTACGGTTGTCCTGGTGGAGTCCGTGTTGCTGATTGGTTACCTGCGCCAGCGGTGGAGCCGGGGTGCGACGACTCAGCCGCGCGGGGCATGGCTGGCACGTCAAGCGGTCCTGCTCTCCGTAGCCGGCACCGGCCTCGTGACGATGGCGCTGAGCATCATCTGGCTTTTCGCCTTCCAGAATCTCTACGGCTACGTCTACCAGCGCATCGGCTTCATCATCGCGGTCTTCATGGGCGGCCTGGTCATCGGTTGCGCCGCTGCCCAGCGCCTGACGCGAACGCGGAGTGCCTCCGCGCCCGACGCGCTGCGTCATGCGTGGCGGCGGCTGATCGCCGTGGACGTGCTGCTCGCCGCCCTGGCGCTGCTCGCCCCGTTGGCGCTGCCGTGGCTGGGGCGGCTGCCGGCGACGCCGGCCGCTCTGGTCTTCATTGAGGGGGTGGTTGTCGCGTTGGTCGTGGCGACCGGCGTTCTGGGAGGAGCGGCATTCGCCTTGGCGGGCGGCTTGCAGGTGGCCGCCACGCGCGGCGTCGGCGCCGCGGCCGGCAGCATCGTGGGCGCGGACCACGCCGGGGCCTGCATAGGGGCGCTGCTCACCGGCCTGGTCCTGGTGCCGGTCTTCGGCACGGTGACGGCCGCTCTCTTCCTGGCGGGCCTCAAGCTCTGCTCGGCGATGCTCCTTGCCCTTGGGAGGAACGCGGCGCGCGTGACCTTCGCTGACCTGAGGGTGCCCCGTCGCCTCGCGTGACGCGCAGAAGTCCGTGCCGGGTCTTTCCCTGGTCGTTCAGGGCCGTCGCGTCCTGCGCTGCATGCGCGCGGGTTCCGCGGATTCAGGTGGGTTGTCCTACGGCGTCTCGTCGCGCTCGTCGCCGCGCTCCTGGCGGGCGCGGGCCTCGCGCAGAGTGGCCTCCGCGTCGAAGACCAGGTACTTCTGCAGGAGGCGCCAGTCGTCCAGCGCGTTACGCGCGCGCGCCAGGTCGGCGGAGGTGGCCGCCTGCCGCTGCAGCGTCTCCTCGACGAGGGCCATCAGCTCGGCCTGCTCGTCCGTGGGCAGCGTCCGGATGACCGCGACCAGTTCCTGTACCTGAGTGTTGAACTGCTCCAGCGTCATGCTTTCCCCCCTCGTGGCTGTCGTCCTAAGGTGCGACGCCCGGACACGCGGCGCGTGTCTGCTCAACTATACGCAGTTCCGCCCGCTCGGGCGAGCGAAGCACGGGGGAGACTTGCAGTGAGGATAAGAGTGAGTCTGCCGGCCCGCGGCAGCGGAGCTTCTCGGAACGTCCACGTAGCGCAGGTGTCGGAGGCCCGCGCTTATCGCCCCGTTCAGTTGCAGGCCGCCACTGCCCGCCGCGACGGTGGACCTCAGTGCCAGCGCAGCAGGCTCAGCAGATTGGAGTACTGGTCGGTCCAGACGGGCAGGTGGGGTGGCACCGACGTGGGCCGCCACCGCCCCTCCTCGGCCAAGCCGCGCAGGCCCGCCGCGTCCCTGGCAAGCACGACCCATTCCGAAGCCGTTTTCCCCTCGGCTTTCTCGTCCGCATGGAGATGGGCATCGGTCCGATACCGACAGACCAGACCCGCCTCCTCGGCGAGCCCCGCCAGCACCGGCTTGAGGTCCAGGTAGCGATTGGACACATGAAACACCAGCAGCCCGCCCGGCTGCAGCTTCGCCAAGTACAGGCGCAGCGCCTCTCGCGTCAGCAGATGCGCGGGAATCGCGTCGGCGCTGAAGGCATCCAGGATGATCATCCCGTAACCCTGCTGCGGCGCATCCGCCAGCGCCAGCCGGCCGTCACCGAGTACGACTTCCCAGGCGCCGCGACATTGCTGGAGAAACGTGAAGCACTGCGGATCGCGCGCCAAGCGGACAACGGCCGGGTCGATCTCGTAGAACGTGAACTGCGCTCCCGGCGTGGCATAGGCGGCTATCGACCCGGTGCCTAGGCCGATGACGGCCACCCGCTGCGTCACGGGGGTGTCGGTGAACGCCCGGAACACATCTCCCAGCGGCCCGGTCCGATGGTAGTAGGTCAGTGGCTCCGCGCTGCGGGCCGGGTCCAGGCTCTGGCACCCGTGGATGACACCGCCGTGCACCAGCGTTCGCAAGCCGCTCTGGGCATCCACGGTAATGCGCTTGACTCCGAAGAAGTCACGTTCGCTGTGCACCAGCGTGCCGTGCTGACGGCTCGTCACCTGAGCCCCCGCCGCCAGCACCACCGCGAGTGCCAGCGCGAAGCGCACCGGCCTGGACTTGAGCCCGAAGCACACCAGCGCCGGCACCCCGAACGCCACCGCACGCCCCCCCCCCCCCCCCCACCCCCCCCCC
>Ga0209096_1001814_pt1 | contig 22022 bp, 17 predicted proteins | sample AD_UKC034_MetaG_FD_184407 | JGI IMG/M metagenome (GOLD analysis project Ga0209096, IMG submission 184407) | Active sludge microbial communities of municipal wastewater-treating anaerobic digesters from USA - AD_UKC034_MetaG (SPAdes) (version 2) | ecosystem: Engineered > Bioreactor > Anaerobic >... | reverse complement strand
GAAGATCCTGCCCCTCATCCAGAAGATCGACAAACCCACCCCCCAGATCCGGATCGAGGCCAACATCGTCGAGACGAACAAGGACATGGCCCGGGCCCTCGGGGTCCAGTGGGGCGGCATGTACGGCAACACGGTGTCGAGCGGCAGCAAGACGAGCCAGTACTTCATCACCCCCGGCGGTTCGGGGGGGACGGCGGGGGTGAACCCCAAGACGGGCGACTACACGCCCTTCATTCCGCCCTCGGGGATCAGCGGCCAGGGCTACGGCGTCAATTTCCCCGTCGGAACCGAAGCCATCAGCAACGCCGGCGGAGCGGCGTCTCTCGGCCTCCTCTTCGGCACCATCGGGGGGAGCATCCTGGAGATCCAGCTTTCCGCCCTGGAGGCCGAGGGCAAGCTGAACATCCTCTCGAGCCCGTCCATCACAACCCTGGACAACCAGACGGCGTTCACGGAAAACGGCGAGCGGGTCCCCTACGTCTCCATCGACGAGGACGGCGACCGGGAGGTCAAGTTCGAAGACGCCGTGCTCCGTCTCGAGATCACGCCCCACGTCATCGAAGGCGAACAGCTGAAGATGAAGATCATCGTGAAGAAGGACGAGGTCGACCTGACCCGGACCGTGGACGGGAACCCCTTCATCATCAAGAAGCAGACCGACACCACCCTCATCGTGAAGAACGGCGACACCATCGTCATCTCCGGCCTCTCGAAGCAGAGAACCTCCGACGGCGAGTCGGGGGTCCCCTGGCTGAAGGACATCCCCTTTCTCGGGTGGGCTTTCAAGGGCCAGGAAAAGGGGCGCAACATGGAAGAAGTCCTCATCTTCCTGACCCCGCGGATCCTTCCGGCCCACACCGTGGCCACAGCGGAACCGGTGGACGTGACGGTGAAATAATCCGCCCCCCCGGGACGCCGGAACCGCCGGCGCCCCGGGCAGGCAGGGCCTTTTTATGGAATATTTCAAGATCCTGAACCTTTCAAAGGAGCCTTTCTCCAACTCCCCGGACCCGGAGTTTTTCTACGAGTCCCCCCAGCATGTGGAGTGCCTTCAGCAGGTGGAAATGGCCCTTCGGCTCCGCCGGGGGCTCAACGTCGTCACCGGCGACGTGGGCACGGGCAAGACGACTCTGTGCCGCCAGCTCATCCGCCAGCTCGCCTGGGACAAGAGCGTGAGCAGTCATCTTCTCCTCGACCCCAACTTCGACAACGCCTTCGACTTTCTCGCCAACATCGCTCTCCTCTTCGGGATCCCCGAGTCGGAAATCGGGGAGAAGTCGGAGTGGCACTACAAGGAGATGATCAAGAACTTCCTCTACCGAAGATCGCTGGAAGAGGGCCGGCTCACCGTCCTCATCATCGACGAGGGGCAGACGATCCCCGACTTCGGCCTGGAGATGCTCCGGGAGTTCCTGAACTACGAGACGAACGAATTCAAGCTTCTCCAGATCGTTATCTTCGCCCAGAAGGAGTTCCGGAAAATCCTGAGACAACACCGGGGGTTCACCGACCGGATCAACCTCTACTTCCACCTGAAGCCCCTGTCTTTCAAGGACACCCGTTCCATGATCCTCTTCCGCATGGACCGGGCCGCCGACAGCGGCGTGAGCACCGTACGTTTCACCTGGCCGGCCTTCTGGGAAATCTACCAGATCACCGGGGGGTATCCCCGGAAGATCGTCATGCTCTGTCACCAGATCATGCTCATGCTCATCATCCAGAGCCGCACCCAGGTGAGCTGGTCCCTCGTCCGGGAGACCTACCGGCGGAACGCCTCCCTTCACTCCCGGCTGGGCTATGCCCTCCGGGTGGGGGCGCTTTCGGCGGTTCTCCTCTTTCTCGTCCTCGTCCGGTTCGGACCGGCGCCCGTGAAGGACGGCCTCCAGTCTTTCCTGGACGTCTCCGGGAACAGTGGGACGCCTGCGGTAACACAAACGGCCGTCGTGAGCCCTGCCGGGCCGATGTCCGTAACGGCCGAGCCTGTCCTGAAAACCGAAAAAAGCGAAGCCGCCACGCCGGAGGTGAAACCCGAGGGGGTTCTGGCCGCCGCCGCTCCAGCCCCGGCGGAAACGGCCGCGCCGCCGCCCTCCGTTGCCTATCCCGCCGTCCTTGGCCAGCTCACGGTACAGCGGGGGGACGTGATCTGGAATCTCATGACGGATCTCTACGGGGCCTCGACGACCCGGGCGATGAAGCGATTCGAGGAGGTCAACCCGCACCTGAAGAGCGTCGACGTCATCGTCGAGGGGGACGTCCTCAATTTCCCGGCGATCCCGGCGGCGAACATGCCGCCTCCCTGGGTGTCGTGGGTGGTCCTGGCGGAGAGCGGCCGCCTCGACGAGATCTTCCATCTTTTACGCCAGTACCCGGGAGACCTGCCGCCGGTGCGGATCGTATCCTGGTGGACCGGAGGCGGGGGGCTCCGGTTCGCGCTATGCCTCCGCGGGAGCTTTTCAGACGACAAGTCGGCTCTGCAGGCCATCGACGCCCTCCCGGAGAGGCTGTCAAAGAACGCGAAAGTCCTGGCGCGGTGGGAAGAGGGGACGGTTTTTTTCTCCGCCTTGACGGCGTCATGAGCCATGAAAACGGGACCACGGAAGAGGTGAGGGTTTGAGAGTCAAAAAGAAACTCGGGGAAATGCTCCTGGAGGCCAACCTGATCAACCAGGACCAGCTCGACCGTGCGCTTGCGGACCAGAAGAAGCTGGGGCTCCGGCTCGGCCAGTACCTCGTCACCCAGAACTACGTCAAGGAAGACAACATGATCGGCGTCCTGAGCCGCCAGCTTCGGATCGACCGCTACACCCCGGACAAGTACCCGGCGGACCCGAAGCTTTCCGGGACGATCCCCATCGAGCTGGCCCAGCGCCTCAAGGTAGCGCCGCTCAAGAAGAAGCAGAACCTTCTCACCATCGCCATGGTGGACCCCCTGGACATCAACGCCGTCGACACGGTGGAGATGATGACGAACCTCGAGGTAGAGCCCGTCGTCTGCACGGACCGGGAGTTGAACCAGCTCATCAGCCTTACCTTCGGGATGCAGTCGGGCATCGTGGAGGCCATCGAGAGGCTCGAGAGCGTGGACGTGGAGGTGGAGAAGGAGACCGAGGCGCGGCCCGTTTCGGACGTGCAGATCTCCTCCATCCAGGGGATGGCCCAGGAAGCGCCTGTCGTCCGCCTGGTGAACTCCATTCTTGCCCAGGCCGTCCGCGAGGGGGCGAGCGACATCCACATCAGCCCCGAGGCGAAAACCGTCCAGCTCCGGTTCCGGATCGACGGGAAGCTCCACGAAGTGCCGTCTCCGCCCCGGTCCATGATCCTGCCCATCATCTCCCGGCTCAAGATCCTTTCCAACATGGACATCTCGGTGACCCGGGTTCCCCAGGACGGCCGCTTCACCGTCCGCATGGAAAACCGGGAGATCAACGTCCGCTCCTCCGTCATCCCCACCATCCACGGCGAGAACGCCGTGCTCCGGCTCCTCGACATGAGCTCGAAGGTGTACACCCTCGAGGAGCTCGGGATGAGCGACCAGGACCGGATAAAGATCGAGACGGTGGTCGACAGGCCCTACGGGATGATTCTCAGCACGGGCCCTACGGGGAGCGGCAAGACGACGAGCCTCTACGCCATCCTTCAGCGTGTCAACCAGCCGGACATCAACATCATCACCCTGGAAGACCCCGTGGAATACCGGGTCGAGAAGATCCGCCAGACCCAGCTGAACCGGAAGGCGGGAATGACCTTTGCCAGCGGGCTTCGGTCGATCCTCCGCCAGGACCCCGACGTCATCATGGTAGGAGAGATTCGGGACGCCGAAACGGCGGGCATCGCCACCCAGGCGGCCCTGACGGGCCACCGGGTGTTGAGCACCGTCCACACGAACGACGCCGCCGGGGCCATCACCCGCCTCATCGACATGGGCATCGAGCCCTTCCTCGTCTCCTCCGTCCTCCTCGTTTCCTTTGCCCAGCGCCTCGTCCGGACCATCTGCCCCTACTGCCGGGAGCGCTACCAGCCCCCCCGGGTGGCCCTGGAGGCCTGGGGTCTCGACAACTTGGAAAACCCGAATTTCCAGAGGGGGACGGGCTGCCCCCAGTGCCTTAACACGGGCTATCGTGGCCGGACGGGGATTTTTGAGATCCTCGTCATTGACGACGAGATCCAGGAGATGGTTATCCAGAACAGTACGGCCCAGGAGATCACCCGGTACGCCCGGAACGCCGGGAAGCTAAGTACCCTGAAAGATGACGCGATGGACAAGGTTGCCCGGGGCGTGACCACCCTGGAAGAGGCCGCCTCGACGGTGATGTACTGAGATGCCCAACTTCAAGTACAAGGCCATCAACCCTTCAGGCGCCACCATATCCGGTGTCATCACCGCCGAGACGGCCGACCTGGCGGAGAATATCCTGACCAGCCAGGGTTACATCCCCATGGAGATCGCCGATGAGTCGGCATCCGAGAAGGACAGCCTTATCGCGAGGCTTAACCGGTCGCTCGCTTTCGTCCATGCCCGGGATCTTATCATCTTCACGAAGCAGTTCCGGACTATGTTCAACGCCGGGCTTCCCATCCTCCAGATCCTTCAGATCCTGGAGCACCAGACGGAGAACCTGAAGCTTCGAAACGCCATTTCCGAGATCGGCATCGAGGTCAAGGAAGGCTCGACGCTCCACGGCGCCTTCGCCGCCCACCCATCCATCTTTTCCCCCCTCTACGTCAGCATGGTCCGGGCGGGGGAGGCGAGCGGGAACCTGGTCGAGGTTCTGAACCGCCTCATCTACATCCTGGAGCACGAGCACAAGGTGAAAAGCGATGTCCGCTCGGCCTTGAATTACCCCATCATCGTCGTCATCGCCCTCTTCGGCGCCTTCATCTTCCTTCTCACCTTCGTCATTCCCCAGTTTGCCAAAATCTACACCAAGGCGGGTGTTTTGCTTCCCCTGCCCACCCGGATCAGCTTGGCCATGTACCATGCCCTCAATGATTACTGGCACCTGATGATCCTTGGGATCGCCTTCATCGTTCTCGGATTTTACCTCTATTTTCGAAAGACGGGCCAGGGAATATATGTCCTTCACAGCCTCCTTCTTCGGATTCCAATCCTCGGCCCCCTCTTCGTCAAGGTGGCCATGTCCCGGTTTGCCAGTATTTTCGCCATTCTCCAGTCGAGCGGAATTCCCGTTCTCACCTCCCTCCAGATACTTCGGGACACCATCGGGAACGAGGCCATTTCCCGGGAGTTCGAGCGGGTTCAGAACCAGGTGGAGGAAGGCCGGGGGATCTCCACGCCCCTTCGGTCGGCCAAGTACTTCCCGCCCATGGTCATTGACATGATCTCGGTGGGGGAGGAATCGGGCCAGCTCGACGAGATGCTCCACCAGGTGTCCGTCCACTACGACGACGAGGTGGAGTACGCTGTCCGCCGCCTCAACGACGCCCTGGGGCCTATCCTCATCGCCGGCCTTGCCTTTGTCGTCGGCTTCTTCGCTCTTGCCATATTCCTGCCCATGTGGGACCTTGCTAGAGTCCAGATGAAGTTCTGACAGAACGGTCGAAATGGACTTTCAAAAGCGGTATAAGGTCAGTCTCTATATCCTCATTCCCTTTGTCGTCGCCGGGTTTGTCCTCCTCGCGTTCGTCCTTGCTTTCAGAATGGGTGTCAGTTTCCGGGACCTGGACTCGCCGTGGGTGCTGGCAACCGTCTTCGTCATGCTCGTTCTTGCAGGTATCCTGGGGTTCCTCATCGCGTGGATCGTTCTCAATCCCATCGAAAAATTTCTTAAAGGCGCGGTAAGGCCGTCATCTGGAAACGTACCGTCATTGCCTTCCGGGACTATCTTGATGGATAAAGATGAAATCGACCGTTTCGAGGAAACGGTTATCGATATGACAAACGTTCTTTCTCTCGCGGAATCGAAAAAACTGTTTCCGGAGATCGTGGGCGACAGCCGGGTACTCCGGGCTGTCCTGAAACAGTGCGCTCTCGTGGCCCCCACGGACACGACGGTGCTCATAACGGGCGAGAGCGGCACGGGCAAGGAGCTGCTCGCGTCGGCCATACACCGGCTCAGTCGAAGAAAAGAAGGATCTTACATTACGGTGAACTGCGCGGCTATTCCGGACGGTCTCCTGGAGAGCGAGCTCTTCGGTCACGAGAAGGGCGCCTTCACGGGGGCGATTTCGCAGAAGAAGGGGAAATTCGAAGCCGCTCACGGGGGCACCATTTTCCTCGACGAGATAGGAGACATGCCTCTGGCCACTCAGGCGAAGATTCTCCGGGTTCTTCAGGAGAGAACGTTCGATCGCGTGGGAGGGAATCAGTCCATCGAGGTTGATGTCCGCATTATTACGGCGACGAACCAGGATCTCGCGGAAAAGGTGAAAAACGGCACGTTCCGGGAGGACCTGTATCACCGTGTGAGAGTCTTCGACATAACCGTTCCGCCTCTTCGGAACCGGCGAGAGGACATCCCTTCGCTGATCCGCCATTTCCTGACCGAAGGATCAGGGCCTCCCATCAAGGTCACATCGGATGCGGAAGGTGCCCTCATGTCTCATGACTGGCCGGGGAATGTCCGGGAATTAAAAAACGTCCTCGAGCGCACGGTGGTTTTATCAGCAGGCGGTCCCATCACCCTGGAGCACCTTCCGGGTGAAAGGGGAACCTTGAGGAAACGACAGGAGAAAATCGAGGCAGGGGCGAAAACGTCTCTCGATGAAAACCTGGCGGAGATCGAAAAAGGTCTTATCATCGACGCTCTGAAAAAAACCGGCGGCGTCCAGGCCCGGGCAGCGGAGCTTTTAGGCATTAATCAGCGCAGCCTCTGGCACCGGGTGAAAAAGTATGGCATCGATATTACAGAACTGAAACAGCCATGACGAAAGAACGTGAATTTTGTCTCCGGTATCTACATAAAATGTAGATCGTTTTGTCAAATATGCAGGCAATGAAACGTCACGTGTCGAGCCATGGGAAAAGATAAAGGATATATAAAAAGGTGACATCAAAATAGACAGTTAATCAAGAAACATAACCCCAACCGGAGAAATGATAATATTTTTTCTACGGGCTTGTTCTTTGGCATGTGTTTTGCGTAAAAATATCACGGATTAGGCCGTTTATCCGGGTCCACTTTTTGAAATGGAGAGGTTTTAACAGACCGGCATGGCTGGTTAAAAAAAGAAAGGGAGGTTTTTAATGAAAAAATTGATGAAGGACACAAAAGGTTTCACGTTGATCGAGATCATCGCCGTCTTGATCATCCTCGGTATCCTGGCGGCCGTGGCGATTCCAAAGTTTCTGGCCATGCAGGACGAGGCAAGGAAGAAAGTTGCGGAGGCAGGCGTCGCCGCGGCGCAATCCCAGTTGACTCTGGCGTATGCGAAAACAAAATTAAACTCCGGCTATAATCCCGGCACAACTCAAAATATTTGCAATCAAGTTGAAACCGGTGGGGGTGAAAATTGGACAATCAGTTGTGACGGGGCTATTAACTCGTCAAGCAACATCACAGTTATGTATGGTGGTCAAAACGCAAATGGAACATGGACAAGTCCTGACCAGACATAACGTTAATTGACATACACGAAGAGTCGTTTTTTGGGATGCTTGCCGCCTTGTATTTGGCGAAATTCCCTTAATTCAATTGGTTGTGGCTCATGATCTGGTGATTGCGCCAAAAAGAGATCGCCATAAATATCATGAAAGTACGGGGCATCTACTTCTGGGTGCCCCAAACTTTTTTAATTGGTTTCTTAAACAGGAAATTCTTGAGCGTTTGATTCTATGTCGGCGCCACTATCGCACTTTCTTTTGGCTCTTTCAAAGCTTACAATCATTTCATTTGTTTTCTTTTTGTCATATATAAATTTTGGTAATTGATCCTGTTCTGGCACCTGTGATCTGGTGTCAAAATGGGACTAAACACCTAAATTTTTAGGTATTTGAACCGCCCCGGGATTGTCGGAGACTTCATTCTGTGAGAGGATGGGGTCATGAAACAGCAAAACAGATATTCACCGGAGGTTCGTGAGCGGGCGGTTCGGATGGTATTCGACCACGAGGGGGAGTACGATTCCCAGTGGTCGACCATCGTCTCGATTTCGTCCAAGATTGGCTGCACTGTGGAGACGCTTCGCCAGTGGGTTCGGCGGGCGGAGATCGATCTGGGGCGGCGAGGAGGCCGGACGAGCGAGGATCGATCCCGGATCAAGGAGCTTGAGCGAGAGAACCGTGAGCTGCGACGGGTGAACGAGATTCTCCGCAAGGCGTCAGCTTTTTTCGCCCAGGCGGAGCTAGACCGTCAACGGAAGTGATGGTGTCGTTCATTAATGATCATGCAGGGTCTTACGGGGTCGAGCCGATCTGCCGGGTGTTGCCGATCGCCCCGTCGACTTATTATGAGCATAAGGCATGTCTGGCTGATCCGGCGCGGTTATCTGAGCGAGCCCGTCGAGACGCTGTCCTGTGTCGGGAGATCCGGCGGGTCTGGAAGGCCAACCGTGAGGTTTACGGTGCGCGCAAGGTTTGGCGTCAGCTTCGTCGCGAGGGCGTCAAGGTTGCCCGCTGCACCGTTGAGCGTCTGATGCGAAAGATGGGGCTTCAGGGTGTTGTCTGCGGCCGTAAGCCACGTACGACGATTCCCGACAAGGCGGCGGAGCGGCCGAGGGATTTGGTTGACCGCAAGTTCACCGCCGACGGGCCGAACCGGCTTTGGGTGGCGGACCTGACCTATGTGTCGACCTGGGCCGGCTTCGTTTACGTGGCCTTCATCATCGACGTTTTCTCCCGTTGGATCGTGGGGTGGCGGGTATCCCGTTCGTTGCGTAGCGACCTGGCCCTGGATGCCTTGGAGCAGGCGCTGTACTTTTGCCGCCATGAAGGTCAACTGATCCATCACAGTGACCGGGGCGTTCAGTATGTCTCAATCAGCTATACCGAACGCCTGGCGGAAGCCGGCATCGAGCCTTCGGTGGGCAGCGTTGGCGATTCCTACGACAACGCCCTTGCCGAGTCGGTGATCGGATTGTATAAGGCTGAGGTAATCTATCGTCTCGGGCCGTGGCGCAATTGCGAACACGTTGAGTTTGAAACACTCGATTGGGTGGACTGGTTCAACAACCGGCGGCTGCTTGAGCCCATCGGTAACATCCCGCCCGCAGAGTTCGAAGATTTCTACTATCAGAACCAGGAAGCACCGGCCATGCTGGCCGGACTCAAATAACGGAGGCTCCGGAAAAGCCGGGGCGGTTCAATTTCGTATTTGATCTTGACCTTAAAAATATTTTAGGAAAGTTAACATTGTGGAAACGGAAACCACGTTTTCTAAAAAAAGGCCATTGACACGTATCATCAAGATCGCCGTCCTTCTTCTTTGCGCGGTCACTATTCTGATCATCTGTCTCCGGATTATTGGCTACGGGTATTACCCCCAGGACGATGCTTTACGGCATGTAGCCAAGGTTATTTCCGGGAAGGAATGGAATGACATCCTGGTTCTTCGGGATGAGATCAAAACAGACAGCCACCCGGGATGGCACACCCTCCTGGGTTTTTTTTATAAAACGACCGGTTCCAGCCAAACGAATCTTTTAAACTTTTCTATCATCTTCCTATTTCTTCTATACATGATGCCGCCGGCCTTTTTTTTCAGGAGGCCCGAGGCCTGGATAACGTCCCTCGCCGTTCTTTCTGTTTTTTCATTTGGTCCCTTTTTCAGAATCTTCTATGGCCGGCCATTCATCTTCAGCATGTTTTTGATTCTAATATTCTGCTTTTTGTGGAAGCGTATCCGAGACAGAGACAAGCCCTATCATGAACTGATCCTGTTTACACTTCTGACAGCACTTTCAACATGGATCCATGGAACATGGTATCTTTTGTCCCTGCCTCTCGCTGCCCTCCTTTTTGCCAGGGAATGGCGAGTGTTCGCTCTTATGGGGCTTTCAACCTTTTTAGGCACCGTCATTGGCGCCCTAGTTACCGGCCAGCCCCTTGCGTTTCTTCACCAGATGCTCTTTCACGCTCTGGAAGCCTTCGGCCAGCATGACTTCACACGCCAGCTAGTGACGGAATTCAGGCCTTTTTCGGGAGACGCGATGGCTCTTGTCGTGATTGCCGGGCTCCTAATATGGCGCCAGGCCAGGGGGGATTGGAATACCAAGTGTATTGACAACCCTGTCTTCATACTTGGAGTTCTCGGCTGGATAATGGGATTCGTCGCCGTCCGTTTCTGGACGGATTGGGGCTTTGCCGCCCTAGCCTTCTGGGTAGCACTGGAATTTCATCAGATCTTTGAGAAATATCTTAACGAGTTCAGTATGAAGAGAATTGCTGTCACCATGGCTCTCTGCCTCGTCCTTTTCCTTGCCATGACAAGTGACTGGGGAAGCCGCTGGAGTGGCAGGGTCATGGCTGAATGGCCGAAGATGGAAAACGATGAGCAAGTTTCTTGGCTTCCGGAAGATGGGGGCATTCTTTACAGCGACAACATGATGGTTTTTTACAACATATTTTATAACAATCCTCATGGACCCTGGCGTTACATACTTGGATTTGAGCCGATCTGGATGCCCAAAGAGGATCTTGAGATCTATCGAAATATTCAACTCAGTGACGGAAAAGCTGAGAGTTTTACCCCTTGGATAAAAAAAATGACGGAAAAGGACCGGATGATTCTGATTCGTACGAAAGAACCAAAAACAGATGAACTTGAATGGCACGAAACAACGCCTACTGTGTGGAGTGGGCGCGTCAAAATCTTGCAAGTAAACATTTCAACGCTTGTGAATCATTAATTATTTTTTGATTTTTAAAAAATAAGCCATTTTTGGCGATAACGAGTTCATCTACTTAATTTCTTTGAGAATTGGCTTGTAGCAGCTGAGATTTCGTCTCATCTTTACATAGGAGAATGTTGAGTTGTCAATACAATCAATACGTCTTGAAAGTTGCAAATTTTACCTCAAGCGCTATAGCTACTTATTGATTTGTATCTCTTTTGCGGTAATGTTCTTGTTGAGCTTAGGGAAATGGCCTGATCCGCTTGTAGATTTCGGGCGAGAACTCTATGTGCCCTGGGCGATGACGGAAGGCAAGAAACTATATACAGATATATTTTATTTCAATGGGCCATTAAGTCCTTACTGGAATAAGCTACTGTTCGATATTTTCGGAGTTAGTCTAAGTACCCTTGTATTCGCAAATCTTGGTATCCTGGCAGCGCTGACAGCCCTCATTTGGTTTGTTCTCAAAGAAGCAACGTCAGTTGGAGCGGCTGTTTGCGGCTGTATTATATTCATCCTTATGTTCGCTTTTTCCCAATATGTAGGTATTGGGAATTACAATTATGTGACGCCATATTCACATGAGGTTACGCATGGAATGTTATTGTCATGGATAATGCTGGCTTGTGTCGGAAAAATATTATCAGGCGGTGGAAAAATCTGGAATGCGCTTGCGGGTTTTTCTCTTGGTATGATCTTTTTGACGAAGCCTGAATTTTTTCTTGCTTCTTCATTGGGCATGATGGCTTTCAGTGTTGTAGCTTATCGAATATATGGAAGGGAATATACACTCCGGACGGTTTTGATTACTTTTTGTGCCTGCCTGGGTCCTATTATTCTTGCGTATATCTTTCTAAATGTTTCGATATCTTTTGAAGCAGCCTTGAAAGGCTTGTTAGGAAGTTGGTACTATGTTGCCGCTAATGCAGAATTGAAGAAATTGCTCTTTTATAAAAACATAATGGGAATCTCAAATATTCAACATAGCGTGGGTCGAATCTTTATTGCTTCTCTAGTTTATGTAGCCGTATTTGTGTTTCCATTTATCGCTTCACTTCGAACCGTTAACTGGACAATAAAAATATCGACAACAACGTTTCCTATTATTATCTTATGTTATCTAATATTTTTTAAACCGGATTTATTAACGTCAGAGTTTGCGAAACCTCTCCCTGTCTTTATGCTTATTATAGGGTCATGGGCATTATTCATCGCATATAGAGATAAAGCAACTAAACATTGTCTAATTTTTGTTCTAACGATCTTTTCATTTACTCTTTTACTAAAAATTATTCTCAACGTCAGAATTTATCACTACGGCTTCATTCTCGCAATGCCAGCTATAATGGTATCCGTGGTTAGCATAGTATATTTTATTCCAAAAGCCCTTCGATATCTGAACGGTGATCCACGTCCATTCCTTACCACAGCTTTAATTATAATGCTGCTTATAACGTTCTGGCATCTAAATATTTCTGCTTTTTTTTATGAAAAGAAAAATGTCATAGTTGGCAACGGGCGAGATGTTTTTCTCGCTGACTGGCGTGGGAATTATGTCAACGCAACGGTGAACTGGTTAAAGAAGAACACAACAGAAGAAACGACGTTGCTCGTTCTGCCGGAAGGAATTATGATAAATTATTTAGCACGAAGATTCAACGCGACTCCAATTGTTAACCTAATGCCGCCTGAAGTTATCATGTTAAATGGTGAGAAGAACATATTGAAAATGTTAGAAGAGGAGCCTCCAAATTATGTTATATTAATACATAAGGATACAAGTGAGTACGGATATAAATATTTTGGGAAAGACTTTGGCAGGCAAATTCTTGAATGGATAAAATTAGCCTATGAACCAGTACTTTTATATGGTTCGTTACCATTTCATGATGAGCGGTTTGGAGTCATGATAATGAAATATAAAAAATAGACAAACTTATACGATTATCCTATTATCCTTATGTATATAATGGGGGTGACGTGTGGATTTACCTTATATGATAAGTAGACAAACCAGAAGAGGGTGGTATATTAATTGCTTTTTAACTATAATATTTGCAATTGCGGTTCTTTATTCAGTTTGTATTCATTTGTCTGATCCGATTATGCCTTATGATGATGCATATATAACATTTCGCCACTCTGAAAACTTATATCAAGGCCAAGGATTTGTCTATAACCCCGGTGAGCGGGTTTTTGGAGTTTCGACTCCTCTTTATGCGATATGGCTAACCATTCTGCGTTTTTTTACTCCTTCGATAGAAATGCCGGTAAGTGCAGTACGAGCGAATGTAATCTTCTATTTAGCAACAGGTATTGGCATATTATTGCTAGTATATCGTTACACGCAGGTAATGTGGTTAGCAACTATTGCTTCCGCTGCCTTTCTCACCAATCGTTTTCTTCTTGGGTGTTCTATTGGTGGAATGGAACCTTTTTTGTTTACATCTCTCTTAATATTTGCACTTTTAGCAGCTTCTTATCGTCTTCCGATAACATATGGATTACTTGCATCTCTTGCTATGCTTACCCGTCTAGAGGGTATTATTTTGCTTCCAATTGGAATAATTGCATTTATAAAGAAAGATTCCATAAATTGGAAATCAATTTTAAAGCTTTTTTCTTCATGGGCAACTCTTCTGGTTATCTGGGCTGCTGCAGCAACCTTATACTGGGGAACACCAATTCCGCACTCTATAAAGGCGAAAGCCGCCCCACTATATCCTTTACCACCAGGACACGCCGCTAGTGAAATATTTAAAGGGATTGGTGATCAACTTTTAGTCCACCTCACAAACAATGTTCCAACTCGGATAATATTACTACAATCATTTGTCTTGATAACACTCTTTGTAGTGCTCGCAGTGCCATCCTATAGACATAAAAATGCATATGCGCCTGCCCTTTGTTTTCTTGCATTTCTCATGGGATATCTATATTGGAACCCGCTAATGTTTGAATGGTATCTGCCAAAATTATATGTCACAGCGTATTTGTCAATACTGCTAGGAGTTATGGCCTTTTACTCCGAGATAAAAGAAAAATATATAAATAATATTTCCAAGATTATTCGCATTTTACTTTTATCATGTATGATATTGTGGCTTTTTTCAATAACAATAATTCCTGAAAAAAAAGGGCAACCTTACTTTACGACACCTATAGTCGATATTGCGACTAATCCTGAACGTACTAGAATAATATCTTATATAGAAATTGCAAAATGGTTAAATGAGCGCACAAATAAAAAAACAGTAATGGCAGCATCAGAAATTGGTGCACTAGGCTTCTATTTCAAAGGAAAAGTATTAGATGGTAATGGTCTAGTTAGTGCTGAAGCTCTTCCATTTCTTCCTGTTCCAGCTGAACAAAGACTTGGACCGCAGTATGGTGCGCTTTCAATTGAACTAATTCGAGAAACGCTGCCTGACTGGATCGTAAGCATGAGAGTATTTACTTGCAAAAGCCTGAATGTTTCTGATTGGTTTAAGTCTAACTATATATTAGTCGAGATTTTCGGCCTGCCGATGACGACATTTGGAGACACGGCTATTAACGTATACAAAAGGCGTGATATTTGAAAGAAAAATATGATTCTAACCGTTGATAATCCTTGTTCCATCACCAGGCCCGGAGAAACGATGTCACATACCCAGGCGCACCTTCTTTAAACTCGGCGTCCCGAACTGGCCCTTGGAGCCTGCCTCGAGCGTGATCGTGATCCGGTCGGAGCCGGAAGCGGCGTAGGATACGACGTAATCCCCGACCCGGGTGTAGCGGGAGTTGAGGATGTCCGCGACAGCGTAGGCGGAGATGTCCGCGCCGGCCGCGCCGCTCATGCGCAGTGACATGTAGGCGGATCGGACGTTGGCTGACGCGGCGTCCAGGGCCGCCTTCCCGGCGACGTTTCGCGCCTCGTTCGCCAGGGCCATGCTTTTCGGAATCGTCATGGTGCCCACGTGGGCCGGGCTCGCTGATTTCGTGTCTTTCTCCTCCTCCTCAGGATTGAGATACTTGGTGAGCTGGATCGACGCCAGGATGCCGATGATGATGAGGACGAGGATGATGGAGACGAAAGCAAACCCTCCTTGGCCTTTTGGCTGTGTTTTTCCTTTCATGGCCCTTCTCCTGAAAAGGGAAATGGGAAACACGGCGTTTCGCTTTAACGCATGATCACGGCCAGGTTGACGACGGTCTTCTGGCCGTCCCCCTTCACCCTCAGCATGATCTGGCTTTTGCCTTTGACGAGCTGGAGCATCCCAACGGGGCCCTGGATCATGGTCATCCCGGCCTGCCAGCCCCTGGCGGTCAGGGCCTCCTTGTAGAAGTTCACGATGTCTTCGGGGCTTCCGGGGATCTCCATGTCCACCCGGCCGCTGGCACCCGCGGAGGTTTCCTTAAGCACCCTGGCGCCTTCCATGAGGGGGATCTCGCCGCCCAGGATCTTGCTGTCCGGGGCGGCCTCTTTCACGGCGGGCGGAGGGGCCTTTTTCACCGGTTTCGGCTCTTTTTTAGCGGCCTGTTTTTTGGGGGGCTCTTTCTTTTTGCCCGGCGCGGGCTGGGAGATCATGACCTGGACGCCGCCGCCCCTGGCGACGTCGATTTTAACGTGTCTCACCTTTTTTTCCAGGGCGAGTTCCCAGGTTTTGCTCTGCCCGTTGGCGAGGACCGCCTCGGCTTCGTCCACCAGGTCTTCCCGGGTGCCCATCTCGTAGTCACCACGGTAAAATTTCATCGTCACGGCGGACTCGGGGCCGTCCTGGCTGTCGCTGGTGACGGTCAGCCGGAGGGGGCGCTTGTCGTCCACGGTCGTGAACTCGCCCCGGTTCCGGAGGCCCGTGGTTATGAAGAAGGTCTTTGCCTTGTCCTCGGCGAAGGGGGAGTCATCAACGGTTACGGTAGCGAGGATTTTGCCCTTCTCGACCCGCACGGCCATCTCCTCGACCCGGTTCTGAGAGTCGATGAGGCATTTGGTGTCGTCCCCTTTGCCCCGAAGGGAGAACGTTTCCCTCCGGGCGTCCGTCTTTATGGGTTCGCCGCCGCGAAAGGCCTGGATGGCGAACCGGGATTCGTCGTGGACGAGGTTCTCGAAGGTGAGCCTCACCGGTTTTTCGGGGTCGACGGCCACCCGGATCTCGCCGCCCGGGCCGATCCTTCGGGCCCAGGGGGCCTTCCCTTTCACCGGCGCCGTCATGACGGGCAGGGCCGCCTCTTCCCGGGCCCTCTTCTTCGCGGGGTCTTCCTTAAGGGTGTACCCGGCGGGAATCTGGAATCGCGCTTCCCCCGCCGGCTCCTCCCGGATGTTTTTCAGCTCCGCCTTCATGCCGTTCTCGTGATTCTCGATCCGGACGGGAAACCCGTAGGGCCTGGCGACCCATGCCGTGACGAGGTCCCTGTTGGCGTCGGAGAGGATCACCCTGTCGCAGGGAATGCCGTCGATCTCTTCGGGGCCTTCCTGGCGGGACTGGAACTTTTCGAGCATCATCCGGTATCCCTCGAAGGGGTTGTTCAAGAGGCTCAGGAAGTCGTCGTTTTCAAATTCCATGTACTCTTTTTCACGGGGGATGACGATCCGGGTCTTTCCGGCCTTCCGGTCCACCAGGACGGTGACCGTCGTCCCGTCTTCCTCCACGTCCATCCGGTATTGGTGCCCCGCCATGAGGAACCGGCCGGTTTTCGTCCGGCCCCTGTCGGTCTCGACCATGTCGGCGGAAAAGGAGGCGGCAAGGCCCTGTTTTCCCGCCGCCAGGACGACGAGAACGAGGAAGAGCTGAAAAAGGGGACGGAAATGGAAGGGAAGGTTTTTTCGTGTCATGGGGCCTCCTCTCTTGTTTTTTCGCTTTTCTTCCCCGGGGGTTTTGCGTGGCTTCTGTCCGGGGTGCCCTCCTGCCCGGCGGGATTCAAGGGGCCGGGAAAGGTCGGCGGGCCTTTCACGGGGCCGCGGTCAATTCGGCGGCAAGCTTTTTTGACGCGCCCGGGGCGACCGGGACGTTGTCGAAACGAACCGCCTGGCCTTTCGGGTTTTTCACCGTCACGGTGTAGACGCCTTCGGGGAGGAGGACGACCCGGGTTCCCTTTCGGGGCCAGTTGGTCGCGTTCCTGAAGACCCGTTCGCCTTGTTCGTCGGTGATTTCGACGGGCGCAGAGACGGGCTCCCCGTTCAGGGAGGCCGTTATGACGAGTTCTCCCGCCGTGAAGACGGCGGTTTTTTCCACCACCTGCCCCGGGGGGATCTCGACCCCCTCGAAGACCACCGAGGGCTTGCCGACGACGGCCGAATCGGTCACCTTGATCGTGTACCGGCCCGGAGGGAGTTTTCTTTCGATGACGCCGGTTTTGGGGTGGGTCTGCTCGCTGTGAAAGGGCTTTGCCTCCCCCTCGCGGAAGTAGGCCACGGAGGCCTTCTGCGGGCCGCCGTTTCGCAGGCTCTTCAGCCGGATCCGCCCGTCGGATAAATCGGCGGTGCGCTCAACCGTCTCACCGGCCGTCGGGGCCGATCCGGGACCGGGTGACGGGGACGCCGCGGGCTGGGGCGATGGCCGTTTCGGGGGGCCGGGCGGGGTTTTCCCGCCTGCGTCCATCCGGGTGTACCCGGGGGGAATTTCAAAAAGGGCCCCGTCCACGGGCTTTTCCTCGATGTTCCTGAGTTCCAGGACCTGGGTCCCGTTAAGACCGTAACGCTCTTCCCGGATGAGGCGGTCGAGCTTCCGGGAGACCCAGGTTTTGGCGGCGGCGTCGGATTTGCCCGGCTCGACGTAGAGGAACGTGTCGCATTCGTAACCGTTCACGGTCTCCACCGGGCCCGGTTTTTCGGTCATTCCTTTCCGGGTCGCGGCCCACGCGGCGAGGGGGTTCATCATGATGGTCTTTTCGATTTCCGCCATCTCGACATACTGCCGCGCCTGGGGGTTGAGGCCCCGGGTGACGCCCGTCTTTTCGTTCACGATGGTGGGAAAAGGAGGGATGTACATGGGCCCCCGGGTCTTCCGGAGACGGTACAGGGGGCTCTTGACGAAAAGTTCATAGCCCGAGGGATCCGCCCCCGGCCCCGTGATGACGATCTCGGCGGTGAACTCCGCCGCGCCGGCGGAAGGGGGGAAGAAAAGCGCCATCCACGCAAGGGCCAGGGCCGCCAGTAAAAGTCTTGAGATTCTCATGAGCGCCTCCTGCCGTAACCCTCACACACGAGGGGAATCGGGTCAAGTGAAAAATGGCCCGTTTTTCGAGCCTGGATGCGGTGGAATGAGCCGTGAGGGGTCGTTTGGCAGGGACGGTTCGTCACGAATTCGGGCTTCTTCAGCTCTTTTCATTTGATTGTTGACGTTTCCCGGGGCAGGGTAGGAACGGCCTTGTAAGCGGTCTCCAGGGAGGGGCCGCCGTTTGATGCAAAAAACAAAAAAACCGGTTCTGGAAGAAAGCGTTTTTTTCGGTTATGATGCACTCAAGCCGTCGTTTCGAAGAGGTGAAACCGTGAAAGTCGACGAAATTGCCATCATCCTGAAAGACATCCGGGGAAAGTTCGACCTCGTGCTGGAAGGCCATGAGGCGCTGAAAAGCTATATGGATCGCCGTTATGAGGCCCTGGATCGAAAGATAGACAAAAACACGTTCTTGATCGGTGCTCTCAACGACAAGATCGACAACGTAAGAACGGAGCTGTGCGGCGAGATCCAGGAAGTGAGATCCGAGCTGGGCGGAAAGATCGATGGGGTCGCCGCCGATCTGGCTGCCCACAGGAAAGACACGGAAGCCCACCGGGCCGCTTACCGGGTGCGGGAAGAAACCCCGGGGGAGGATGGCGGCGCCTGAAATGAAGCGCCCTCGATAACGGATAGGGGAGGGCGGGACCGGGCCCTCACGAGTGCAGGTGATTCGACTCCCGGGGGTACTGGCGGTAGGAGAAGGAGAGGGCGTTGTAGTAGTCCATGAACGTGTCGGTGAACCACTTCAACTCCTCCTCGTCCCTGAACTCGATTTCCTTGAATAAGGGCTGGAAGTAGCCGAAGAATCTTTTCTTCAGGAATTTTTCCTTGGGGTCCGTAAGGGCCGTCTGCACCGCTTCCTGCAGCCGCTCGAACATGGGGGTCTGCCCTTTCCGGGCGAGGAAACGGCGCAGGTCCGATTCGGAGCGCCGCTCCGCCGAGACGGCCTCCCGGGCAAGCCGGTGGGGCTCCTGGAGGTCTTCCTCCTCCTTCCTCTTCCGGGCCCTCTCGGTGGCCCACTCGAGGTGGCATTTCTTGAATTTCTGGCCCGAGCCGCAGGGGCAGGGGGCGTTCCGCCCGGTCCGCCCGAGGTGGTCGATCATGTAGGACTCGAAATCCCTTTTCTCCCACTCCGCCTTCGTCTTCTCCCAGCGCACCCGCCTTTTCTCGATCTCCTCGGCGCTGTAAAAGCGGCGGATGTCCATCCGGTGCCCCGGCGCCGCCGGCGCCTCGCTGTAGAAGTAGTCCATGTCCTCCCGGGGAAGGGTGTCGAGATCCACCTCTCCCGCATCGTACAGCTCCTCGAAAAAGGGCTTCAGGTCGGTCCGGTGGATCGAAGCGAAATCGGCGATGATGTCTCCGACCATCTCGTAGGGCGCGTTCCCCGTATTCAGGATGTCGAGGAGGAAATCCTCGATCTCGTCGCGGCAGTCGGGATAGGCCTCCCAGAGGTTCCAGAGCCCCTCCATTTCACAGGAGAAGAGCCGGTCTCCCATCTCGTCGACGCTCTTGCGGATGGCCTCCCGGATGGGGGGAACGGCCGCCGGGCCGATCCTGAGGTAGCACTCGGCCAGGGCGTCCCAGATCCACTCGATGTCGTACAGGCTTGAATACTTGCTGGCCGTGAGGAGGGCCCCCATCGCCCGGGGGTCTCCCAGGATTCCCAGGATGTTGACGGCGTGGACCGTGCCCCACCAGCGGTCGGTGCCGTCGTCCTCGTAGTTGCTTTCGTCCTCCAGGACACGGCAGAGAAGAGGGACGACGGTGTGCCGGCGCTTTTCCGCCTCGGCCACGTAGTCCTCTCCCAGGCGGTCGGCGGAGGTGAAGATAAGGTTGACGAACGCCGTGTCCGTCAGTCTGCCGTATGTCATAAGGCCTCCCTGCGGGGCATGCTTTCAGGGTTTCTCTTCATCACAGGCCGGTTTTTTTATCAAGAAAAAATTGAAGGGTCAGGCCCGGGCCCGGGGAAACAGGCCTTCCGGTCCCATGAAGAGGCTGAGGGCCCGGGGGCCAAGGATGCCTTCGGCGACCCGGCGGGCCTTCGAGAGGACCGGAGGCCGCCACCTTGCGGAATGGGCGTCGGAAGCGATGAAATCGGCGAATCCGTCTGTCAGCATGGCCAGGGTGAATTTTTTCGTTTCCGCCCCGAAGCCCCCGGTGAGGCTCATGGCCGTTACCTGAAAGAGGGCCCCGGCCTCCCGGAACCGGCCGAGAAGGTCCGGGGCCTTCTGGATCATGGCGTTTCTCTCGGGGTGGCTGATGACGGGCGTCACGACGTCCTCCGCGAGCTCGCGGATGAGGGCCTCGACGGGATCGGAAAGGAAAATTTCCGTGAGCTCCAGGAAGACATGGGTGCCCCTCCCGGCCAGGGTCAGAAGGCGGCCTTCCCGGAGGAGGCCGGGGATCTCCGGGCTGATAAAGATCTCGGCGCCGGCGTGGATCGTGAGGGGCAGCCCTTCCGCGGCCAGGCGGGCGTTCAGTTCCGCCACCTTTTCCAGGACGGCGGCCCGTGAGACGTCGTAGGGGGCCTTCAGCATGTGCGGGGTGGCGATGACATCGGTTATCCCGTCTTCGACGGCGATGCGGCACATGGCGAGGGTCTCCGCCATGTCTTCGGGGCCGTCGTCGATCCCGGGCAGGATATGGGTGTGAATGTCGATCATCGGAGAGCGTCCCGCGCCGTCAAGGGTTTGTCCGTTCAGAATTTATCAAGGGTTTCTTTTCACCACAGGTTTCGGCGGTAATCAAGAAAAATCTGAATCCGCCGAAAGAAAAGGGGCCTTGCCGGGGCTTCGGCGGGCGGGCGTATACGGGTGCCCGGCGGTACAAGAAACCTTGACCGCAAAGGGAATGGATTTTATAGTAGGGATCGGCGGGCCGTGAGACGCGGATGCGGGAGCCCGGGAAACAACACCAGGACGGATCGGGCGGGAACGGAGATTCATGCTTTCGGCGGCGTCGGCAAAAGGGGAGGGACCGGCACGGGGCGGATGGACATGGCGGCACGGGGCAACCGCCGTCCTGGCCCTGGCGGGGTTCGGGGCCCTTTCTTTTTACACCCTGTGCGGCAGTGACTGCAGTTATCTCCGGGGGGATATCCTCGGGGTGGACCTGAAGATCCTGGGCTATGTCTTCCTTAGCCTGGTTCTTCTTTTCACCCTTTTAAGAGACCGGGGAGCGCTGAGGGTCCTTCTCGCCTCGGCCCTGGGGATGGAGGCCTTCCTCGTCGCGTTTCAGATCCTTGAAAGGGTCTTCTGCCCCTGGTGCGTCGCTTTCGCCCTCGTCGTCGTGGCCCTTTTCGTGGTGAACCACGAAAGGCCGTCGTTGTGGAAGAACCGGTTCGACCGCATCCTGAGGGGCCTGGGAGAGGCGGCTTTCCCCGAGTTCGGGATCGAGCGGTTCCCCCTGTGGATACCCGCGGGCCTGGGGTTCGCCCTTGTTTTTCTTTTTTTCACCGGCGTGTCGAATCCGCCGGAGGGGGTGGGTCGCCATGTTCCCGCCTTCGGCAGGGGCCCCGTGGAAGTCCGGCTCTATTCGGATTATTTCTGCCGGCCCTGCCAGGCCCTGGAGCCCCGGATCGGGCCGCTCCTGGAGAGGCTGGTTTACCGCGCCCGGATCCGGTTCGTCCAGGTCCCCAATCACCCTCTCACGGACCCTTACTACCGCCGGTACCTCGGGGTCGTAAAGGGAGGCGCGGGGTTCAAGGGGGCCCTGGAAGCCCGGCAGGCCCTTTACCGGTGCGCCGCCGCCGGTGTCGGGGCGGACGTCCTGGACCGGGTGCTCGAGGCCATGGGCGTGGCCGCGGCGCCCTTCGAGTGGGGGGCCACCCTGGCCGACAGGGACTGGATGATCCGGGAGGACAGGGTTTTCTCAACGCCGTTACTGGTGATCCGGAGGCCCGGCGGGGTGCCGGAAAAATTCCGGGGCGTCGGGCAGGTGGAAGAGGCGCTGAAGGCGCTCCTGGAGGAATAAGCTGATCAGAAGGCCGGGGAGCGTGAAAGCCGCCCCGGCGGGGCAGGGGGCATTCAAA
>Ga0209096_1001812_pt1 | contig 22055 bp, 18 predicted proteins | sample AD_UKC034_MetaG_FD_184407 | JGI IMG/M metagenome (GOLD analysis project Ga0209096, IMG submission 184407) | Active sludge microbial communities of municipal wastewater-treating anaerobic digesters from USA - AD_UKC034_MetaG (SPAdes) (version 2) | ecosystem: Engineered > Bioreactor > Anaerobic >... | reverse complement strand
TGCGATGGTTCCTTCGCACACTGGAAAAATAAAGTGAAACTCCATCGAGGACTTTCCAAGAAACGACGAAAACAGATGATCGATGCTCTTCTTGAAAAGTGATCAGAACATATTTTTAGCATTCATTATTTCCCTATAAGCCAAAATCATCAAACCATGGGAAACACACATACCTGATCCACCTCCTCCATCAACCTCTTCGTCTCCGCAAGCGCCACGATGATCTTCTGCCAGTGGAGGAGATCGTCACTGGAAAGCGTCCTTCCCTTGCGATCTTTGAGCCACTTCTGCGCGGGCTGGTAGCCGCCGATGAAGAATTCCCACGCCACAAGAGGAACGTGATCGAAGTACTGCGTAGCATTGATCCCCACTCTCATCGAGCGCCCCTCTCTCGGCCGGTGTGCAGCGCGTGGAAGGAGAGGAAAAGAGGGTTTGGGAATTCGGTGCATTCAGGAAAGCGAATGAATTCGCTGTTTTGTTGTTTGTTAACCGGCGATTTAAATCGCCGGTTAACGTGAAACGTAAACGTGAATCGCCGGTTAACGTGAACGTGAAGAATATGGAATGGAATCTGCTCACTACAACCGACAAACTACTCCCTACAGATCATCCGGCGGAATGCCGAAGTAATTAAACAGGAAGGCGGCGATTTCCTTGAAGACGGGGGCGGCGGTGGATTCCGCGAAGACCTTGTACTGAAATTTCGGCCGGTCAAACTTCACGAGCAGAATGAACTTGGGATCGATGGGCGGCGCGTACCCCATGAACGTATTGATGGTGGAACCCGTGCCCGCTTCGTAGCGTCCGCCCGGTCCGGCGATCTGACTGGTGCCGGTCTTGCCGGCCAGTTTGTACCCCTGCACTTTTCCCTTCTCCGCAAATCCGTAATCGGAAGAAGCGGTGAGCATGGCGGTGACGATCTGCGCCGTTTCCGGTTTGATGACCTGATCGATCATCAGCGGTTCACGCACATCCTCGGTGCCGTCCGCGTGCACGATGCGATCGATGAGCATGGGGCGCATGAGTTTGCCGTTGTTGGCGAGCGCCGTGTACGCCGTGATGACATGGAGCGGCGTGGAGGAAAATCCCTGCCCGAAGGAAGCGGTGGCGAGATCCGATGCCCTCCAATCGCGCCACCCGCGCAGGACGCCCGCCTGCTCGTCCATCAATTCGATGCCCGTCAGTCTGCCGAATCCAAACACATCCAGCTTGCGCTGAAAAAGCTTGCGTCCGAGTTTCTGCGAAATACTCGTCATGCATGTGTTGATGGAGTACGCGAGACAATCGGTCATGGAGACTCGTCCGTAGTGATTGAGAAGGGCGTTATTGATGGTCGTCGTCTCGTCGATCTCGACGGGCCCCGTATCATCATACGTGTCATCGGGAAGAATTTCCCCTTGATCAATCGCGATCGCCATCGTGACCGGCTTGATGACGGACCCCGGTTCGTAGATTTCCTGCACGGCTCGATTCAAATACGCACCCACCCCGATGGCATTTTTGTACTTCAGCCACACGTGCTGCTTCTCGGTGGGGAACACTTCGAATCGCGTGTACTCGCCTTCGTAGACGTAGTAACGAGCAAGATCACGCAGGTCATAGAGCACTTCCGCTTCCGCAAGCGTTGCGGCGATGTTCTCCGGCTGCGCACTGCGCCCTTCACTCGTGAAAAGATTGGGGTAATAGTCCCGGACGATGCGCGCGTTCGTCACGGGATCAAACAGTTCCACGACGATGGCCGACTCCGCGGGAGGAAGCAGAATGATGGGCTCCGTCTCGAATACATCCGCGTAACTGCCGCGATGAAAGATCGGCGCGTTGGCCAGCGCAATGATCCTGCCCGTCGCGGGATCCATGACGATGGCCTGGGCGCTCTCGGCTTTGAACGTACGCACGGAACGATCCAGAATCCGTTCCACTTCCTTTTGCACGACGGGATCAATCGTCAGAACGACCGTATCGCCGTCCGTCGCTGAAACGATCTGCTGCTCCGCGGTGAGAATTTGACCGCCATGGGGATCACTCACCGAACTGATGATGCCTGCCTGACCGCGTAGCTGCGCATCAAACGTCCGCTCCACGCCGTACTGAGCATCCTGGTTCTGATTCATGAATCCCACGATGTGCGATGCAACGGTGGCATCGGGATAGAACCGCCAGTGCTCCTGAATGAGCGCGACGCAGCGCAGAGGGTCGATCGACGGCGCGGCGGCGGCCTGCTCCCGGGAGGCAAGCATGGCTTCCCTCAGCTGCAGAGAAAGCGCGGGAGGCAGCTTGCGCATGATCGGGACGTAGCGCAACGGTCTGCGTCGGAGCAGATCCATGAGTGTCTCCGTCTCCATGACGAGAATGGGTGCAAGTGCGCGACTGACGGATTTCAGACGATTGGAAGAAATTTCCTCGGGATTGCCGAAGATGAGTTTCTGCGACATGTTGATGGAAATGCCGGGGAGACCGAGGTCGCTCACTCGTTGCATCTGCACCTTCGTCGCATTGTATTTGAGCGGCATGAAGGTGACGGTCCGCTCGGCAATACGCCGCTCAATGTCCCGCGCAAAAAGGCGGCGAACTTCCGTGAGATCGGGAATGGGAGGCGGAGGGGGAGGAGGGAGCGCTTCCTGCGGCAGCGGTTCCAAGAGCGCTCCGGATGACAGAGTGATATGCCGCACCGATTCCATGGGGTCAAAGAGAGGAGCAAAAGGCGTATCGCGAAACTGAATCAACTCACGCGGACAATCCTTATCTCCCGATGAGCAGAGCGCATAGAACTCCTCCGTCACCAGCAGATCCGCAAGAGTATCGGCGACCACGGACGGGTGTTCCGCAATGAGCGGATCGACGTACACCAAATCGAGGGTGGTATTCGTCGCCAGGATCGACGTCTCACCGGTCTTGCTGCTTCGCCCCAGTATCTCACCTCTGGCTGCCGGCAGCGTCACGCCGCCGAAGTGCTGGGATTGCGCGAGAGCCGTGTATTCTCCTTTCTTCAGGAGTTGCAGCTCCATGAGCCGGGCGACCACGACAAGGCCCAGGAGCAGCAAAAAACCGTGTACGACAACCATTCGACGCACCAGCGAGCGCTGCTTCTGCACTTCCGATTGATGGGCGGCCCGGGAGAGTCTCATCGAGGCGCAGAGGATAGCAGGAAAGCTCGCTTTGTGATATACTATCCAGATGAATCTGCCCGATAGCGCCACCCTCGACGGAGAGCAGCTCCTGCAGGCCTTGCAGACCTACTGCACGGAGCAGGGTGTCTCCGACATCCACACCTCTCCGGAGAAGAACGAGGTGCGCGTGGAACTCAGACTGCGAGGCATGCTGGAGGCGCTTCCACCCATTACGCATGCCGTGTACGAGCAGTTCGTGCGCCGCATCAAATTCCTCTCGCACCTCAAGCTCAACATCACCACCATCCCGCAGGACGGCCAGTACACGTTTGACTTCGCGGAACGGACGACGGACGGCACAACCGCAAGTCGGACCGTCAACGTGCGTGTCGCCACCCTGCCTTCCCGGTTCGGCGAAACCATCACACTGCGTCTGCTGGATCCCAAGCGCGGCATCATTCCGTTGGTCGCACTGGGATTCCCCGGCGACATGCAGCAGGAACTGGAGCGCATCGTGCGGATGCCCTACGGATTGGTTCTCGTCACAGGACCGACCGGATCGGGAAAGACGACCACCCTGTACTCGCTGCTCTCCACGATCATCGGCACCAATCGAAACATCATCACGCTGGAAGACCCGGTGGAGTACGAAATCGGCGGCATCGTGCAGAGTGAGATCGATCCCGACCACGGATTTACCTTCGCCTCGGGACTCCGCTCCGTACTCCGTCACGACCCCAACGTGATCCTCGTCGGAGAAATCCGCGATCTGGAAACCGCGCAGACGGCCATCGATGCATCCCTCACGGGACACCTGGTGCTGGCGACACTGCACACAAACAATGCCATCGAGGCGATTCCGCGCCTCCTCTCCATGGGCGTCAGTCCCTACACCTTCGCCCCGGCACTGCGAGCAATTCTCGCGCAACGGCTCATCCGGACGCTGACAGAACAAGCCAAAACGAGCGGTACGTACGATCCCTCCGATCCTCTGATCTACGGCGGCCGCTGCGTGCTGCCGGAGCTCATCACTGTCTCTCCCGCACTGCGCGATTTGATCCTCTCGCAAGAAAGCGAGAGGCGTCTGGAGGAGCAGGCGCGCACGGACGGCTATCTGCCGATGAAAGACTGGGGCGAGATCCTCGCGGAACAGAAGATCACGACCCGGGAAGAGATCGAGAGGGTCACTGCCTGATGTGCAGTACCGTTCCCTTGTGCTACACTCCATGCATCGCGTATGATCGCGCGCTGATGCTTCGACGTTACCGCCATCGCAGGGGACCCTACGCAGTGGCCGAGCCCTCCCGCACGGGGAGCTTGGTGCGCAAGCTTGTATGGTACGCCGTCTTCCTGCTGTTACTCTACTGGGTCGGTTCTTGGGTGGTGGGATGGTTCGGCGGAGGATCGAGTGTGCAGAGCCGCTCCGTCTCCCTGACGGTGGAGGAAAGCAGCGGCGTCAACGTGTCGTTTGACGGGGGATTGCTGCAACAGGCGGAGACGGGCGTCAAGCTGCATCCGGGTGACCGCATCGTCACGACGGGGGGCACGGCAACACTGGATTTCTTTGACGGTTCGCGCATGCGGCTGGACGAGCAATCCGATCTCATGATTCGCGAGAGCGAGCAGGGAACGGAAACATCCTCATACGATGTACAGCTCGACAAGGGAGCACTCTGGTTGCGCACGCCGCCCGAGGCGTCCTTCAGCGGAAGCGTGGTGCGCACGACACAAACATCCGCGTTCACTCTGACGTTCCCATCTGATACCGAAGCAGTCGTGGAACAGGACGGCATCATCGTATTCAGTGCCGACGGCGCGGGAGTGTCCATGCTTCTGGGTGACCGTGACGAATCGATCATCATCGGCGAAGGCCAGCAGATACGATTCCCGGACTCCGCCGCCATCACGGGTGATCCGCTCCGTTTCCGCAGTGCCATCAACCCGCTGGCCGTTCAACGAGCATTTGTGGAGGACGCGCGAAAACTGTCGGCGATGAATGCTCCAACCACCGCAGATGCCGCGGACGGCACACTCGATCTGCTGACGGTACGTTCACCGCAACAAGACGCCGTTGTGGAAGGCAGGACGGTGCTCATTGAAGGATCCGTGGATGGCAGGGTGGATCGCGTGCGCGTGAACGGATACCTCGCGACCATTGATCGCGAAACCAATAACTTCCGTCAGGAACTCTCTCTGCGCGAAGGAGAAACAACGACCACAATCCGCATCGAAGCATTGGATGCGCGCGGACTCGCTCTGACGGAAACCACTCGTACCGTCCGCACCGATACGAGTACGACGACCGCAACGATACCCGACGCCGCACGTCCGTCCATCACTGCCCCCGCGCCCACCGGCACAACGTACCGAACGCAAGCGGAAGAGATCGTCATTCGCGGAACGGCTCCCGCAGGAACGGAACAGATCTTCGTCAATGACTACCAGCTGCAACTCTTCGCACCGGGCAATCCGACGTGGAGCTATCTCGCAAAAACCACTCTGGGCAATTTGGTTCCGGGACGCAACGTATTCAACGTGTACGCCGTGGACGGCGCCGGCAATCGCAGCACCGCCGCAACGATCACGATCTTGTTTGAGGAAGGAACGGAAGGCGTAGTGGCGGGAGAAGCTCCGGATACTTCGTCCGATCCCGCAGCCCAAGCGCCCGTTCTCAGCGAATCCGATCTCCCCGTCAACGATCCGCTGCTTCCAAACTCCGTCGCCGTTTCCGCCCCGCAGGCAGGTTCGACGTACACGGCGACGGGAACCGGTTTCCTCTTGGAAGGTACCACTTCCAAACAGACGGCGAGCGTGTGGGTGAACGGCTACCGACTGCAACTCTATCGCCCCGGCGCGACCTTCTGGAACTACATCGCCTCCGCCGCACTTGGCACTCTCAAGGAAGGCACCAACACCTACCGCATCGTCGCGCGCAACGCAGAGCATCAAATTCTGGATACCTTCACCTACACGGTGGAATACCAACCCTGATGCATGGCACACGGTCTTAGATTTGAAGAATACCTTGATGAATTCGGAAACCCGATCGCGCTACCGATGTGCGCCTTTCCAGACCTGCGACCAGACGACAAGGAAGAGTCTCCTCAAATAATTGATTTAGAAGGATGGGAATGGCTACAAGGTTATAAAGAACATACCAGACGTATGGCACGCGCCGGGTTTAATCACCGAAATAAGTCAGAGAGTCCGACGCTTTGGAGGACGGATCGAAATGCGGGCGGGAGCGGCGCCTCCACCGTACGCGCGTGAGCGTCGACCGGGGAAACAAACGCCAGTTTCCATGCATGCAGACACAAGGACGTGATTCCCAATTTGGCAGAAAGTGCCTCGCTCTCACGGGAACCGTACGTGTGATCTCCCAGAAGCGGATGCCCGATGCTCTTCAGATGCACGCGGATCTGATGTGTGCGGCCGGTGTGCAGATCACACGCAAGCAACGCAATCGCCGCGTCCGCTGCACCGACACCGGCCAGCGTCCGATACGTCGTGCGAGCTTCGCGACTTTTCCCCGCACCGATGACCGTCATCTTGGTGCGATCGAACGTCGAACGCCCGATCGTCGCATCGATGACCGCAGCCGGCGGATCGGGAATGCCTGCGACGAGCGCAAGGTATGTTTTCCCGATGGTACGATCGGCAAACTGTTGCTGGAGCGTCTTGTGCGCCTGCGGCGTCTTGGCCACCAGCAGGCAACCCGTCGTATCTTTGTCGATGCGATGCACCAAAACGGATGAACTGGAGAAGGGGAGCCCGCGCTCCCGAAAGAGCCGGACGATGCCGTGCAAAATGGTCTCCGCATCCTTGGGCATGCCCGCACCGGGATGCACCGCGATGCCGGCGGGCTTGAGGAGAACCAGACAAGCGTCATCTTCGTACAAAATCGGCAGCACCATGTCGGAGGGGGACAAACGTGTTTCCGTGACCGGTGCAAGCGATGCAGATACTTCTATGACATCCCCCATATGGAGGAAGACGGCGGATTTGCGCGCAATGCGGCCGTTCACCAGCACGCATCCCTTCTTCACCAAATCCCGCGCCTTCATGCGTGACACGATGCCTTCCTGTGCCAGAAACACATCCAATCGCATGCCGCCTTCCGTCGTAAACTTCTGCATGAAGAGAGTCTACCGTTTCTCCGTCCCAAGCGGTATGCTCGACTCGATGACACCCCCACCCCCCGAACTCCTCACCCGCGCAGTGGAAACGGTCGTACCGCGAGAACTGGCCGAGCAGAAGCTTGCATCGGGCAAACCGCTGCGCCTCTACCTCGGCATCGATCCGACGGGATCCAAACTGCATCTCGGCCACTCGGTCCCGCTGCGCAAACTCAAAGAATTCCAAAAAGCCGGACATCACGTCATCTTCCTCGTCGGCAGCTTCACGGCGATGATCGGAGATCCCACGGGTCGGGATACCATGCGTGAACCACTCACCAAGAAACAAGTGGAAGAGAACTTTGAAACATACAAGCAGCAAGCATCCAAGATACTCGACTTCTCTCAAGTGGAGCTGCGGTACAATCACGAATGGCTCGAACCGTTGAAGCCCGATGAATTTCTTCGAATCGCAAGCCAATTCACCGTGCAACAGATGATGCAGCGAGACATGTTTAAGGAGCGTATGCAATGGAAAGTCCAATGCGTGCATTGCGGCGAACTCTCCAATTCGCCGATGCAATTTTCCAGTCCCGAAGACTTTGAAACTGCAACAATCGAGGGAAACAGCGTGGATTGTCCGCACTGCGGGAAACGGACCCCCTGCACGCGCGATAATATTTTTCCACCTGCAAATCCCGTCACATCGGTCGAATTCATGTATCCGCTCATGCAAGGGTATGATTCCGTCGTTCTTGATGTCGATTGTGAAATCGGCGGCAACGATCAACTGTTCAACATGCTCTGCGGACGCAAGCTCCAAAAACGATTCGGCAAACGCGAGAAGTTCGTTCTGACAACCAAACTGATCGAAGGGACGGACGGACGCAAGATGAGCAAAACGTACGATAATTGCATCTATCTGGAAGATTCCGCATCGGAAATGTTCGGCAAGACACTGTCGATCAATGATGATCTGATTGCTTCCTATATGGAGTGCTGCACGGGCATCCCGATGCAAGAGATCGCAGAGGCGAAGAAAGCGATGGAAAATGGCGCGAATCCCAAGGAGTTCAAGGTACGTCTGGCCAAAGAAATCGTCACGCTCTACCACGGTGCGGATGCAGCGAGCCGGGCGGAGGAGGAATTCAATCGCATGTTCCAAAAAGGGGGGCTTCCGGAAGAAATGCCGGAAGTGAACGCCGAGAAAGATGAACTGCTGATCAATCTGCTCGTTCGAACGAAGACGGTCTCCAGCAAATCCGATGCGAAACGTCTGATCGAACAGAAGGGGATCGCGCTCAATGATGAAATCGTCACGGCGATGGACAGGAAGGCAGCCAAGGGCGTTGTGCGCGTAGGGAAGCGAAAATATCTGAAGATTTTGTGATGCATCGTCGCTCAATCGTCCTATACATGCAAAATGACAACACAACTCGCGAAGAGAAAATGTGTTCCCTCTCTCCACGCACGCCATCGACGGACTGAGTGTAAATGACTTCATTCATGCGGCAAAGATCGATGCTTTCCCGGAAGGCATAAAAGCATCGGCAAATGAACCCCATGACGTACCAGTAATGTCACAGGTAGTCGAAACGTTAGTCTCGCCCGATTTTCATGAAGTTTACTCGTTCTCTTACGACCGGTCCTATCCTCCATAACACTTGCGAGGAAGTTGTGTGAAATTTTTATGTTTGGTATACCCATGTATACTATTGGTTTTTTGTCGCGTAATACTTGACAGATATTCGTTTATATTTATTATCTTCATAATGTCTACTACCGATGTGCAACAGCTTTCTGATGAGGTTCGACGCGTTCGTACAGATACTGTCAGTCATGCTCGAGATGAAGGTCCGTCAGATGAAAGTGATGCACTGTATTTGCGCTGTCTAAGATTGATGGATGAATTTTATGAGATTCTTGATCAAAGATTGGGCATGGAGTTTTATGATGTGCTCAGTGCTGAATTTTGGCGCGAATACCCACAACATGAGTTACGGCTTGCAAATGAAATTGGGCTTACGCCGAATGTCAGAAAGGGCTGCAACACACGTTTCGGAAGGCAACGAACAACTGCCGTTACAAATGACCTGATGATTCATCAATTCGGAGATTATGATGGTGGGGCAGAATCAGTGTATCGGGTTCTTGCGAGAGATCAGTTCAGGGCGTTACTAGAAAGACAACTACTGCGCCGCGAGGATAAAGACTTGTTTCTGGATTCAATGCCTTTGGATTTATGTGTGTATGATGACAGCCAACTCAGTCCAGCTATTAAACCTAATTTACGCGAAAAACAGGTAGCTGCTTTGCGTCAGCTGTCGAAAAGAAATTTAGACGATGTACCGGAAGCAATCTCAACACAATGTGATATTCAAACTGCAGTGTGGTACTGGCCGCTACCTGAAAAGAAAACACCAAGATTGATCGCTGATAATCCAGAGATGGCGGCCGGGTATGAACAAATTCAACGTGTAAGACATATGGCCGACAGGATCGAGCCGGCATCCAGATTGGCTCTTGCCTTTTTTCAAGAAAACTGGAGGAAGGTCAGCGCGGATTTTGGCCATGAAGGCCCAAGAGTGATTTATATGATACGCAAGTATGGGAGAGATGACCTCGAAAGAGTTATGAGGGGGCAACCGGTTCAAGAATGGTAAATCAATGGATATGCATGGATGATTTTTGTTTTGTATATGTTTAACCCTACCAAAGCAAAAAAACTCCGCCTCGCCCAAATACGGCGACAGTAAGTCATTTAGCTTCCCATTGTACCGCCTCCGACTGCGTACGACTGTAGACGGAAAGCAGTCTTCTGCGACAAACTCTTTTGAGTATCCTGTATGAGCGACGACAAAAGCAATGACAGGAATCGGCAATTCAAAGTGTCATCACGCAAGAGTCCGTCGCACCATCCACATGCAGGTGGCCATACCGAGAATGAAGATGAAAAGTGACATGGAGCTGAATGGAGAATAGGGAAGGAAAAGAGAATACCGTCCGACTACGTATGACCGATAACAACATCCCCGCCATCAATGCGACAGCTGCATCCTGCACGTAACGGTGCAGCCGAGTGTCTGAAGCGTGCGCTGCAGACGGCGCAGAGGAGCGCGGTGGCGAACGGAAGGCAGACGGATATGAATGCCGCTCTCCCGGGGGAGTGTCTCCACCCACGCAACGAGTGATGAGATATGGCCGCTCAACGCATCATGGTTGCGATCATCCGCCATCGACCAATCGATGACGAGACCGGACGCACCGGCGGTGGGGGAGTGGCAGGGGAGTGAAGCCATGTGCTGAGTGTACGCTCGTACACCCAAAATGCAAGCAAGGAACGCTGGAAATTTTTCTCTCCTATGGTGCGACTTCACTCTAGAAATTTTCCTGAAAAAAGAGGACCGCAATGATGCGGTCCTCTGACATATCGGAAAATAGGGGACGCCTACAACCGCGCGTCAATGGCAGCCTGGAATGTTTCGAAGGGATACGCGCCTTCAATCCTCTCTCCTTCGCCATCCGAACCGATCACCCAGAATCCCGGCGTCCCGCTGATACCGGCGGCCTGCCCATCCGCCATATCCTGCGTCACTTCCTCGGCATGGGTGCCCTCGTCCAAGCAGGATGCAAATTCTCCCGCATTCAAACCAAGATCAGATGCATACTGTTTGAAAACGGACGGCGCGTCCGTCGAGGAAGACCATGTCTGCTGCTGAGAGAAAATCGCCGAATGCATCTCCCAGAACTTGCCTTGATCTGCGGCGCACTCCGTCGCCTCCGCCGCTTTCTGTGCATTGGGGTGGAAAGAGAGAGCAAAATCCCGCACGACGTACTTCACCTTACCCTGGTCGACATACTCCGATTTGATTTTGCCAAACGTCTGCTCGTAGTGTCGACTGCAGAAGGGGCATTGATAATCGGTAAACTCCACGATCGTCACCTTCGCGTCTTCCTCTCCCAGCACGTCGTCATCATCTATGGAGGGAGGATCGTACTCAACGACGGGAGCGGCAGCCGAAGGGTCCGCAATTTCCGGAGGAGCGGACGGACCGCCTGAGGGCAGAATGCCATCAATACCGCTGGCGGCGGCGTAGCCGATGACGAGGCCGAGCAGACCGATCGTCGCGGCAAACCACGGGGTGTTGGGAGTCTGAAGCGGAGACATGAAGGGGAAGAGAAGAAAAATAGATACGGCGATCATACGGTGAATTGCGTGTGACGCAAAGGTAAACGGACAACTTTCCGAATTTCATGCAATGCGCTGCGACGATACCGATTCCTCCCGCCCGTGAAATTTTCGGTGCACTTCCTTGAGTTGGGGATTGGTGACGTGCGTGTAGATCTGCGTGGTGGAGAGATCCTTGTGCCCAAGCAACTCCTGCACGGAACGAAGATCCGCTCCGTTACGCAGAAGATCCGTGGCAAAGGAGTGTCGGAGGGTATGCGGAGACGGATCGCTGACAATGCCTGCCTGGAGCGCATACTTCTTCACGACATTGTAGATCCCGATGCGCGACAGTCGAAATTCTTCTCCCGGGGGCAAAATATCAGTCGCACGTTCCGGGTGACGAATGAAGAGCGGCGCGAGGTGATCGGTGCGACTCTCCATGTATGTCTGCAGTGCGAGCGCCGCACGATCGGAAAGAAAGACCACCCGCAGCTTCCCGCGTTTCCCGCGCACGGAGATCTCCCGTGTGCGAAAATTCAAATCCTTGCAATTGAGAGAACGCAATTCCGCCAAACGCAACCCGGTGGAAAAGAAGAGGTGAAGCATCGCGCTGTCCCTTATCCCCTCACGCAAAGTGACATCCGGAGCATCTAAAAAACGCACAAGCTCTTCGACCGTGAGCACCTTTACCTGTCGAGGCTGCTCCTTGAAACGCTTCACACGATCGGGAGGATACACGTCCAATTCCTCTTCCTGAATCAAATACCGCAAAAATGCACGCAGCACCGTGAGGTGATGGTTCATCGTCCGAATGGAGAGGGGAGCATTCATGCGTGAACGAACAGATTGGAGAGATTGCTTGAGAGTACGCACCACCTGTTTATCCAAATCATTGACTGTTTTGATAGAAAGTAGCGAAACAATCAAATCCAAAGACTGACGATAACTGGTGAGTGTGAGCGGGGATTTGTTCTCCTCCGTCTGCAAATACAAAAGGTATCGATCAATGGCTGCGGAGAATGGGAGGGGAGGGTTCATAGGTGATCCATCGTACTTAACATAATGCATTTTATGTTACCTTTAGAATCGATGCAAGAGGTGAAAGCGTGATGTACAGGCCACAGGAGTCCGACAGTCGGAGTTCTTCAATATCGTCTCTGGAATCCGGGAAAGAGTCTGTCCAAATAGAACGCGTAATACACCATTGCAAACACTTCGCGCACCGTGCTCCGCCATTCATTGAGTACGGGAGGCCGCTCCTCTGCCGGAAGAGTGTTCAATGCTCCCCAACCCTGACGCCAAGACAATAATTCAATTCTGGCAAGGTGAAACTGATCACTGATGCCTACGACTTTTTCACATCCTTCTGTCAAGGGACGGGCGTAGAGAAGATTTTCCCACGTCGAATGCGATGACGATTCCAGTACGATGTCCTGCGGATCGACGCCCAATGCCACGGCATGCGTGCGCATGACACTCGCCTCGCTGTCGCTAGCCCCGCTCCCCTTTCCGACGCCGCCGCTGAGAATGAGTGTTCGGACTTGTCCGTCCCGATACAGTGCCGCCGCCTTCCCCACTCGCCGCAGTATGGCCGGGCCCGGCGTGTCATACCCGTACACCGCCGCGCCGAAGACAAGCGCACAATCGGCGGGAAGCTGTGCTGTTCCGCCAAAATACGAGCGAATGGAGAGGGTGACCACTGCGAGGAGCACCATGAATGCTGCAAGAATGGCAACCCCCGACCACAAAAGGCGGATGAAGAATCGCCGGACAGGAATGAAAAAGGAAAACATTACTGAGGCACGATGGAAATGTGCGATCCGATGCGCGGAAGGGTCCGTGACCAGGGCGGCCACTGGGAAAGTGAAACCGCCTCCACCTCCGGCAGATTCCGAATGACGCGCAACGCTTCCTCCTGTGGCATCCCGACCACCAACTCGCGAATGGTACGGGCGAAGAGCGCTCCGGCGGGCTGCAGCGGATCTAGGACGTACTCCTCGGTCGCGGACAAGTCGACGGTGAGCTTGATCCACGATTGATCGTCGGCGTAATCGATGACGTGCACCACAAGCTGGGAAATCTCCACATTCGCAGTGACCAGACGCCTGCCCTCCCGTACGTGATCCTCCAATTCCTGCAAGAGCACCGGAAACACCTCCGCGGCGTCATACGCAAACATCCGGAGACGAATACCCCCGGTAAGCTCGATGGCATCGGTTGGCTTCCCCACCAAATCCGTCGGCACCGCAATATCTCGGTAGGTCACCGATGTCAGCTGATCGTACCGCAGAAGCTCTATGCTGCTATCGCGATTCTCTTGTCGCATTTCTTCGATTTGAGCGTCCATCGTGGTATTGGCTGCCGCCAGTAATTCCTGTTCCAGACGTTTCCGAGCAGCCGTGATATCCTCGGGCTTCAACACCGAGGAATACGACGTGGTGCCGCCGGTGGCCGCCACCCGGTTCTCCGCATACACCAGAGATCTCTCCTCTTCCGAAAGTCCGGGTATCTGCCATTTCACACCCGGAGGCAGATTGCCGCGCTCACCGATGATCTGACCATAGAGATCCGTCGGATCGGCGACCGCCCAAACCTCCGCCTCCATTCCCGCCTCGACGATCACGGAGCCGCGGCTGCGAAAAACCATGCCCGCCTGATTGGAAAATCTCGTGCCTGCGCGAAACGAGTACCGCTCATCCGTGGTATTGATGACGGTCAGCAATACTTCCGAAGACGTGCCCGTGAATTCCTTGCTGATCTGGTCGAATGTCAGTTCCTTGGTGAGCTCTACGATGACGGGAATCAGCGGCATCGTGCGCACGCGTCCGGTCGCACCCGTCACCGTCCCGGTCCCCGAGACGAGGAAGATGTTCACCGTCTGCGTCACCGGTTCCTGCCGCGGACGTATGGCGATTTCCGCCGAAGGCAACAACCGAAAGACGACGATGAAGAACAGGACGCCGCTCAGGAGCACCAGGGAATAAATGCGCAGTCTCGGCATGGACAGAAGTCCCAATCGCTGGAGACGAGACGTGAGCTGCTGGCGCCAAATGCGCGGGGAAAATACGCGCAGCACATCGCTGAGTGCCGGGTGATCTTTGAGCAGTGCGCGGATTGCCTTCGCTGACGTCACCGTGGCGACACCCGCCGCGTGCAATTCCTTCATCAGTACGGGGTGCTGCGTGGCAACCGTCACGGTGTCCCTGCGCTCCCGGCAAGCCTCCAGAAAGGAATCTCGGAGCACGGGCCGATCGAAAAGTTCTCCTTCGCGCCCGGAAAGAACGAGAAGCGTGCGCCCCTCCGCCTGATGGAAGCGAAGCAAGAAAGCATTCCAGGATTCTCCGTCCTGCGGGAACAGCACCGTGAGCAGCGACGTGGAAGAAATCAATCCCATGACATCAGGAATGCCGGGCAAGTGCGCGCAAAGCCGGCAATTCTTTGCCCGAAACGAAATCCAACATCGCACCGCCACCCGTACTGGCAAACGTGTACGAGTCCAGGGAAAGACCCGCCCGGGCGTGGAAGTCGAGCGTGTCGCCGCCGCCGATCACGGAGAGAGCTCCGTCCTGAGTCGCGCGACGCACGGCATCGGCGATGGCAATGCTCGCGTGAGAAAATTGCGGAATCTCGTACATGCCGAGCGGACCGTTCCAGATGATGGACCCCGACGCGCGGATGATTTCGCAGTAACGCTGGACCGACGCACGTCCGACGTCAAAGATCGCCATGGTGTCGCCGATGCTCTCCAACGACAAATCGAGGGCATCCGCCGTATCCGACGGTTCCGTTGCGACGATGCCGTCTCGCGGCACGTGAATATTGGCAAGTTCCGGTTTGTCACCGAGAAGCATGAGCTCCTGCGCCTTATCCAAGAACGCATCTTCCTTCTTCGAGCGGCCGACATTGAAACCGCGCGCTGCCAAAAATGTGTTGGCGATCGCCCCGCCCGTGAGAATGTCATCACCTTTTTTCAAAAAATATTCGATGACGGGGAGTTTCGTCTCGATTTTCGCGCCGCTCACGATGAGTGTGACGGGGCGACGAGGATCATCGATGATGGCGGAAAGGTGCTTCACTTCCTCCGCCAACTGCAGACCCATGTACGCCGGAAGCAGCTTCGCGAGGGCCACCATGCTCGCGTGTTGACGATGACAGTTGGAGAACGCATCGTTCACGTACGCATCACCCAGAGAAGCCAGCTCCTCCGCAAACGACGCATCGTTCGTTTCCTCACGCGGATCGAAGCGCAAGTTTTCGAGCAGCAGGACCTCCCCTGCTTTCAAACGTTTCGCCTGTGCGCGCGTGTCGGCACCCGTGCAGGACGGAGCAAAGTGTACGGTTGTCTTGAGGTACCTTTCGAGGACGGGGACGAGCGGCTGTTGCGTGAATGCCGGATTGATCGTTCCCTTCGGTCGACCCTGGTGCGCGATGAGAATGAGTGCCGCACCGTTGTCCAAGACATGTCGCATTGTCGGAACAATGGCTTCGATACGAGCGGTATCGATGACTTCACCTTTTTCGATGGGTACGTCAAATCCCGCACGGACAATGACTTTCTTTCGAGCGAGTTCCGCATCTGTCAAGGAGGAGATGGTTGGCATGGGTAAAGTGTAGCGTGGGATGCAGATCGTTGAAAAAAGATTTCTTGACTAATGGCACCGCCGTGGGGAGGTAACGCATCACCGCAACGCTGCATCCTGCTACCATACGTCCATGTTCGACTCCCCTCTCGGTACGGCTCCCCTCCTCGCATTCGCGCTGACGGTGCTCTTCCATCTGTTGGCGATGAAGCTCTTCCCCCGATGGAATCTGCTGGATTTTCCGGAGAGGTACGGCCTGACGCGCGGACGACTCCCCTACCCCGCCGGCATACTGAGCATTTGTGCGTTTCTACTGATTTTTGTCTTCATACAGCCGGTATCCTTACAAGCGTCGGGGGTGATCGGCGCCGTACTGCTCCTGGGCGTGACGTCCGTCATCGATGACCGCAAACCGCTGCCTCCCCTCCTCCGTCTCGTCATCCAGGCCGCTGCCGCGTTTCTCGTATTTGCGACGGGTGACTGCACGGGCAGTCGCATCTGCTCCGTCACCAATCCGCTGGAAGGCATCATCGGTGGGGACATCATTGAACTGAACGGCTCCTTCCCGATACTCAGTGTGCTCGTCACCGTCTTCTGGCTGATGCTCACCGTGAACGCCCTCAACTGGTTCGACGGCATTCCGGGACAGGTCTCCGCGATTTCCACCATCGGTTTTCTCACCATCGGGTTTCTCGCGCTCAGCGCACGGGTCGATCAACCGTCTCTCGCACTTCTTGCCTTCACGATCGCCGGCATCAGTCTTGCGAGTTTTCTCTTCGAACTGCCGCCTCCTCTCGTGGTGCTCGGAGATACCGGCGCGATGTTCTTCGGACTTCTGCTCGGTGTGCTCACGATCTTTGCAGGAGGAAAAGTCGCGACGGCATTCCTGGTGCTCGGCGTTCCCATCATTGATCTCCTCTTCGTCACGATCCGCCGCATCCGTACCAAACGCTCCCCCTGGAAAGGCAGCATGGCCGGCGAACATCTGCACCATCGTCTGCTCGAGAAAGGATGGCACCCGCTATGCATTCTTGCGCTTACCGGCGCCATCGGCACGGCCTTCGGCATCACCGCGCTCTTCCTGGATACCAAAGAAAAGATGTTTTCCGGCGTCGTTTTGCTGCTGATCATGGTGATGCTGTCTCTGTATGCGGATCGAAAGGGAAAAAATCATCCATGAGTGTGACGAAATTGCTTCGAACACGTATACTGCTTCGAGCGGCACCACCGCTTCATCCTTCCATTTCCTTTCTCCATCATCACCATGCACACACGATTCACCGCCACCATCGGCAGCATCGGACTTCTCCTTACACTGCCTGTCTTCGCGCTTGCGCAAACCGACGCAACGGAAGACGCGGAGCGTTTGGAACAGGAAATCCTGGAGAGCATCGACGAGCAACCTGTGCAGGTCGCCCCACCCGTCGTGGACGGCAAAGGCGGAGGAAGTGCGAGTATGATCTATCCCGGACCCGCGGGAGGCATTCAGGTGGATACGAGTGTGACGAAGGAAGTAACGCCGGATTTCATCGCGATCAACGCATACTGCGACATCGGCCGACGTGACAACAGAGACGCCGTTCGCGATGCACTGCAGCAACTGTTCCTGGATATCAAAGCAGCCGTCGGATCCTCCGGCATCGTGCGGCGTTCAGGCGGCATCGGCATCTATCCGTACTCCGATCAAAGCGGAAGGGAGACGGGACAATTTGGCGGCAATCTCAGCCTCATGGTCCGCGTCACGCGCCCGGCGGACGCACAGCGCATCTTCGAGTACATCGAAGACAAGAACTGCGGACCCAACTGGGATGTGCGACTGGTCGACACGCAGAAGCATGAAATGAAAGTGATCGACGATCTCGCGGAAAGACTGCAGAACCGCAAAGCAATTTTCGAGAAACTACTGGGGCGCCGCCTCACGCAGGTGGTCAGCGCCACGCTCTACACGTGGGTGGACGGGTACATGACGTACGATCCGGAGAGCAACACTGCGGAAGCGACGACAACTCTCTCCGTCTCATTTGACCCGGGTACCCGCGCAATGATCAGAACGCAGCAGAAATAACGACACGTTTCGCATACGCACAAGGAAACGCGGTGACGCTACCGTCACCGCGTTTCTGCGTATGAGCACCATCTGTCATGCTATCGCCCCACAAACACCATCGGCTTGCTCATCACTTTGAGCGGTTCAATGAGAATGACGATCGTAATGGAACCGCGAGGAAGCATGCGCACCGTGGCGACACCATTCTTGAAATCTGCGACCGTAAGTTTCTCCGGCTGAAATTCCGCGTCTCCGAAAGCAGTGCGCATGTAGAGTTTTCCGGTGAGACCCGCTGCATTCGCGACCGCGCCTTTGGCATCCAGCAACGTAATGCTGATGTCCTGCCACTCCCGTGCGCCGAACGAGCCGCTGTGCTCAATGAGTGCGGATGTCACGGGCTCCGCGGAGGGAGTTGCAGGTTGGATGACGGTCGGCTGAGCGGCGGCGACGGTTTCCACCTGAACGATGACGGGGGGAGCAACCGACGAGCTCGAAGCAACCGACACGACTGCGTCTGCGGACCGTGCCGAGGAAGAAGCAACCGATTCCTCTGCGTCAATTTCGGGCACACTTTGTGGAACAGGCGCAACGGGTTGCACTTGGACTGCGACGACCTTCTCTTCTCTCGCATGGGCGGCGAGCCTCCGGGCAATACGCTGCGCACGGCGTTCCGCCGGGGTCATGCGTTTGGTCTCCGCACGAGCCACCGTTGTATTGATGCCATCTTTGATGATCGCGGGCGGATAATTTGCCTGGACGTACAGGAGCGGATGCACCGTATACTCGTAACCGCGCTCACTGTGCAGACCCGCATTGATGGCCTGCGAGGTGTTCATACCGGCTTCCCGGGCCTCGGAGTAACTGAATGCCCAGTAGGGATGCCACGGTGCCTCATCACGGTCGATCTGAAAGTGAAGGTGCGGTCCGGTGGCATATCCCGACTTTCCGGAAAAGCCGATGGTTTGCCCTTTCTGCACGGTGTCTCCTTCCGCAACCAATTGTTCGCTGAGGTGCGCGTAGCCGGAGTGCAGGACGGTTTCTTTGCGCGGTTCGTCGGGATCAGGCGCATGAGGATGGCGTATGACGATCAACCGTCCAAATCCGCCGGGATCTTCGGCCACGCGTGTCACGATGCCGTTCATCACGGCGCGAACGGGCGTTCCCTCCGGGACGCGAATATCGACGCCGATGTGACTTCCCTCGCCGTCCGCACCCGTATCATAGGCACCCATGTTGCCCACGGAATACACGTCGGAGCGCGGCGCATCCTCATACGATTTCTGCTGTTCACGCTGATCGTACGTAGGGAGCGCCACCAGCAAATCGCGCGGGACCTGCCGATAGGTGTTCAGTTCCAGACTGCCGCCGTACTGCGACCAGCGATTGTAATCGGGCACCAGCGCAATGGGGGTGACTGTCCCCGTGTAGGTGATCAAGCTATCATCGTACTGACCGAGTGCCGCCTTCCAGAATGCGTACCATCCATGTTGCCCCATCATGTTTCCCGCGATGAACGCCACCAACGAAAGCGATGCCACGAGGAAGGATGATTTGTGCTTGAGGTACGTGAGCGCTTCAAACGCCTCCCCTCTCTTCCGAAGAGGCTTCGCCTTGAATCCCATGCTGCGCGCTGATCGGAGACGTTTCCCGGTCATACGATTGTGTGTGAATGTGTGTACTTGAGCATAATATCATATTGAATGAATATGTCAATAATTGACCGCATCCACCAACGGCTTCCAAACGCCGAGAATACGCATTTCTCGGGTCAATCATTGGCGAAAACGCTCTACGCATTTCCCGTCGATATCCTCCTCACAGGCGCATTGGGCGCCGGAAAGACGACGTTTCTGCGGGGATTGGCGGAAGGACTCGGCATCGCGGGACCCATTGTCAGTCCGACGTTCGCGCTGGAACAGCGCTACCGCACGACGGACCACACGGATTTCATCCACATTGATTGCTACCGACTGAGCAACCTGCAAGCCGAGCAACTGCTGCACGCGAGCGACGATCACACGGGCATACGCTGCATCGAATGGGCGGACCGGCTGACGCATCTCCCCGATGGCGACCGCATCCGCATCGCACTCCGGGAAGAAGGAACGGGACGGGCGCTCACCGTCGACTTTGAAGATGTTTCACTGCCGACGGAAGAGGAAATTGTACAGTGGCGCCTTGAAGTCCGACTTCCGCCGCACATCGCCACTCATTGCGATACGGTCGCACGGGTCTGTGATGCGCTTTCAAATAACCTGTTGAGTCGCGGCATCCTCGTCCGGCCGCTGCTCTTGCGACGGGCTGCGCAGCTGCATGACCTGCTGCGATTCATCGATTTCCTGGCGCACGCTCCGACGACCCGCACCACGACGACAACTGCAGACGAGCATGTTTGGAATGCGCTGAAGGCAGCGTACAAAGGCCGGCACCATGAAGAGGCCTGTGCCTCGTTCCTTCGGGAACGAGGGTACGCGGCACTTGCGTCCATCATCGCCGTACACGGGGTCAATACCCCGACGCAGAAACGCAGAACCATCGAACAGCAACTGCTCTACTACGCGGACAAGCGGGCGGCCTTGGACACAGTCGTCAGTCTGGAGGGACGCGTCCGGGATTTCATCGAACGCCACGGGCCGTCCGCAACGGATCACGGACGGATGATGCTGAGGGAAGCCATGGTCATCGAACGACAATTGTTCCCCGATGGTCCCCCGATTTGAGCCTGATACCATACTCGCACACATGCGCCTTCCCCTCCTCCCCCTCCTCCTGCTTCCCACACTCTCCTTTGCGCAAGGCAATGCGGAAGAGGAGCAGCAGGTCTTCGACGCACGCATTCAAACGGTGGAGATGCAAACATGCGACGGGCAGTCTTGCGCGGCGATCACACTCATCGGCCAAAGCGGCGCATTCAAGGACGAACGATTTTCGATCACGATGGACGAACAAGACGCTCTGGGCGGCAGACTGGAAGACTATGAACCGGGGGACCGCGTCATCGTGCAGACACAGATCCTGCAGGAAGACCGCGTGTTTTTCATTTCCGACCGCATCCGGCGACCGGCGCTTCTCTGGCTCGGGATACTCTTCGTCGTCAGCGTCCTGCTGTTTGGCGACATGGGCGCGTTACGCTCCTTCCTGGGGACCGCTGCCAGCTTCGTCATGCTCTTCCTCGCGATCCTTCCGGCGATCCTGCGCGGTATGTCGCCCGTCCTCGTCGCGATCCTCGGCTCCATCGTCATCATGCTGATTTCCTTCTTCTCTTCACACGGCATCAACCGGAAAACACTCGCAGCACTCGGCGGCACCACCATCAGTCTGATCCTCACCGGCATCCTCGCGCGCATCTTCACCTCACTGGCCGACCTGGGCGGCATCGCACAAGAGGAAACGCTCTTCCTCCTCAGTGAATACCCGGATATCGATACGCGTGGCCTGCTCCTCGCGGGCATCCTCATCGGGACGCTGGGCGTTCTGGATGACGTGACCATCTCGCAATCCTCCGCCGTGATGGAACTGAAACGTGCCAATCCCCTGCTCTCCGCTCGCGATCTCTACCGCAGAGCCCTGCGCATCGGCTCCGATCACATCGCCGCCACCGTCAACACGCTCATTTTGGCGTACGCGGGAGCGTCCCTTCCATTGCTCCTCCTCCTCGTCGGCGTCCCCGCAGGCGAATCGTGGCTCACGATGATCAACCGCGAAGTGCTGGCCACCGAAATCGTCCGTACGCTCGTCGGCAGCATCGGCCTCCTGGCCGCCGTCCCCCTCACGACACTGCTCGCGAGCAGGCTGGCACAGAAAGTATAATTGGATGCCGACATATTTTTGATACACAGCAACTCAATACTATACGCATAATGTACCGATTCCTGCAGTTATGACGAAAACATGCCGCATAATCACTAGTTTGGCCGAAATCGCGCGCAGCGGATAGGAAACCACTGCTGCGCTCTGAAATTTCGGCCAAATGCCGCGGCTCTGCGCCCTTTTGACGATCGCTCACTCCTCAGACCGCTTCGGGCTCGCGACATC
>Ga0209096_1001808_pt1 | contig 22097 bp, 18 predicted proteins | sample AD_UKC034_MetaG_FD_184407 | JGI IMG/M metagenome (GOLD analysis project Ga0209096, IMG submission 184407) | Active sludge microbial communities of municipal wastewater-treating anaerobic digesters from USA - AD_UKC034_MetaG (SPAdes) (version 2) | ecosystem: Engineered > Bioreactor > Anaerobic >... | reverse complement strand
GAAAAGAGTAACGGGGGATGAGCCAGAGGTTCAATAGCACGTTGACAGGCAGCGAGAGGAAGTAAACCCGAAGGAGGCTCGACTGCCGCCGCCCCGCCACCATGAGGTGGCCGTTCAGCTGACCCAGGAAGGAGAGTCCCAGGACCAAGGCCAACACGCGAAAGGTAGCCGCCGTGCCTTCCAGGGCAACGGAACCTAGAAAAGGCAACTCGAAGACCCTCTCGACCGTGAAGTTCCGCCCCGTGACCAGCTCCATCAGAGGGCCAGCCAGGAAGACACCGCCCAGGGCGACAGGGACGGCCAGAAAGACCAGCACCCGTAAGGCGGCCCCGTAATGCCGGCCGCCTTCCACCGCCTCATGACCCTGGAGGGCCCTCGAAAAAAGAGGGAGCATGACCCCGAGGAACAGGACGGGGACAAGTGAGATGAGATCGTAAACTTGGTGGGCCGCCCCGAAGGCACCCGTGTCCTGGGGCGGGTTCGTCCACGAGATGACAAAGACCCCATTGCGGGCGTAAAGTACGGCAAGGAGCCCCGAAATCCCCAGGGGAAAGGCCTTGAGATAAAAATCCCTGAGGACGGCGCGGTCCAGGACCCAGCGTACCTTCGCAAACCGTTGGACGGCAATGAACAGGAGCAGGAAGTTCACCGCTGTTCCCAGCGTCAGGGCGGCCAGGACGGCGACAATGCCGAAACCCGCCCTGAGACAGACAACGGCCAGCACCAGGAGAACAGCGCTTCCGGCGAGATCCCCGGCGGCGATGTACCCCATGCGGAGCCGTGAATGGAAGACGGCCCGGCAGGGGTTGACGACTGCCAGGAAGGCCAGGTGGCAGAGGAAAACCCCCATACCCCACCGGAACAGGGGAGAAAGGGGAAGAAGGAAGAGAAGGGCGCTGGCCAGGACGGTCCACAGGAGCGTGTTCAGCATGGATGCCGTCAGGAGGGCTCCGGCGACTCTCCTGAAATCCCCTTCCGCCAGAGACAACTCCCGGACGCCGGTATTGTAGAGTCCGAAATCGCAACATACAGCGAGTACGCCCCCCCAAGCGAGGATAACAACATAGAGACCGTAGAGTTCCCCGCCCAAGTGCCGGGTCAGGAGGGCCACCAGGAGGAGGCTCGTTATTCCCGCCGCTCCCTTTGAGGCGAACTGGAAAAACGTGTTAAGGGCAACGGTGCGGTCCATGTCCTTCCGCCAATCCGGGCCTTGGAGACCCCAAAAGCCGCTCAAGTTCTGTGGAAAACCTCTGCCATTCTCCGAATGAAGAAGGACGTGTCGAATTCCCCGGCCCGGCACTCACACTCCCGCCTCATGGCCGCAGCCCGGCTGGGGCTCAGAAACTGAACGGCCCGAGCAATGTCCTCCTCCAAGAAAGCGGGCGGCAGCAAAAAGCCCGTTATCCCATGAATCACTGTTTCCAGGAGCCCCCCCTCAGCTACCCCGATCACCGGTTTTCCCGCCGCCATGGACTCCAGGGGCGACATCCCGAAGTCCTCGTCAAGGGGGATGTAAATTGTTGCGACGGCACGGCCCATCAGTTTTATCAGCTCGTCATCCTTCAACCATCCCGTGAACCTTATATTGCCGTAACCCTCCGCAAGCCTTTTCAGATGCTTTTCCTCGGGGCCGCCGGAGGCCACCACCAGTTTCCTGTCGGTCATCCTGGTAAAGGCCCGCACGATGCGGTCCACCCGTTTCTCCTTTTCCATCCTGGCTGTCGAAAGATAGTACTCTTCCTGACCCAGCCACCGGAACAGAGAAGTTTCACAGGGGGGATAGACGATCTCCGAGTCGAGACCAAGGTATCGACGCAGTCTCTCACGGACGTTGCGGGAATTGACGACAATCCTGTCCATGGAACGGGCGGCCTTCCCGTAGACCTCTCTCGTGTACGCCGCCAGGAGGCTCATGACAGGGCGCTGCCACGGGGGGAGCCTCCGAAGATATTCTTCTTTCAAGTCATAGGCAAATCGTGGAATGCTGTGGCAATAAAGGATATTCACGCCCGCCCGGTGGTTGTGAACGGCGAGGGGGGCCACGGACCCGCTGTAGACGACCCGGTCATACCGGGAAAGAAATCCGGTCTTGGCCCTGAAGGCCCGTTCCAGCCGGAACATGCGCCACAGGGGAACAGCGGAGAAAGCCCCGAGGTCCCGGACGGACAGGCCCTGAAGGATTGACCGGACCGGGTCCGAGGGAACCACGTAACCCGTGGAAAGATCCAGCGGTCCCAGGCCTTTCGCCATGATTACCGCGAGCCGCTCGGCGCCTCCGAGAAAGGCAAAATGGTCGTGGAGGATGATTCCTTTCCGTTTCATGACCCTGGCACCCCGCCGACGGGACCTCCGGCGCCAAGCACTGTCCCGGGACCGTCACCCCTCCCAATGACGTAAACCCCCGCAAGGACGGACCAGAAAAAAAGCTGTTGAGAAGACAGGAGAAGGGCGTTCCCGAATACAAGCGTGAGAAGATAGGCTGTAATACCTGTTATAAGACCCTTCAGGGGAAAGCCTGCCCATTCCTCCTTTTTCAGGAGTTGAAGCCCCGATCTCAAGACCAGGACGATCACTGCCAGGCAAGCCCCCAGGGCGGGCAGTCCCGTCTCCGCGGCAAGCTGGAGGAAATAGTTATGAGTGTTCTGCCTGAATTTCGAGTACTTTTCCAGGAAGGGTTCATGGTATTCCAGCGAAAGGCGGAAGTAAGTGCCTATGCCTGTCCCCGTCAGGGGGTGTGCGACGATCATGGTGGCGGCCCGACGCCAAAGGACGGCCCTGGACGTGACGTTCCGATCCCTGTCATAGTTTTCCAGGGTCCATGTGGAGGCATACCGGCGCACACTGTATACCTTGGACCCGAGAAAATGGTGGCCGGCGAGATTTACAAGCAGAAGGGAAAGGAGGCAGGCGGCGGTGAAAAGGTTTTTCTTCCAGGGTTCGAGGCGCCAGCCGACCAGGAAGGCCACCGTAAGGACCAGAACAGCCCAGGCGGTGCGGGACCGGGTCAGGAAGAGAAATAAAAGAGTGCCGGCCAGGAGGGCGGCCGCGGCGGCCCTTTGCCCCCCCTGGCAAGTCCTGCATCGGTCCGCTAAAAAAAAGGCGGCGAAGCACAGGTAACTCCCAAGGGCATGAAGATCGTCAAAAGGGCTGAAAACGTTCATCCTCTTATAAAGCTTCGGGATGTGGCCCCACCATTGCAGCGAGGCAAAAAACAGGACCGTCACGAACTGGGCAAGGAGAACGGGAACCAGCCATCGGTGAATTTCATCGGGCCTGGCTTCCAGTTCCACGATCCGGAAAAGGAACAGCCCCTGGAGAAGGATGAAGGCAGCGGAAAGGGGAAAAAGAGGATCCGTCAGGGAAAACCCCGTTTCAAAGAAAACCCGGTGCAGGACATCGGGTCCTTCCGCTTTCAGGAGCGCGGCAATGAGAGAAATGAAAACAAGGGTCGACAGGAGATCAACAACCCGCCCGGCTCCCGTGGCGGGTGAAAAATCAGTTTCCCCGCGGACGACGCGCTTCGCCGCCCATCCCATGAATAAGACGGCAAACCCGAAGGAGAGCGGGTTCACGGGAAGAAGACCCGTAACGTAGAAGCCGCTTCCGAGGGGAATCGACGCCGTGAAGGCGGCAAGAGACGGCTTTGTGAAAAAGAAGACAGCCAGAAAGACAGCGACGAAAAGGGCCAAAGCGGGTCCGAAAAAACCCGACGGCGCGCTGTAATGATAAACGAAGACAAGACGGGCTGAAAAAACAAAAAAGAAGGCGAAGATCACCCTCTCCCATAAACGGCAACCTCTTGAAACAGTCGACCTGTGTCTTTCCGAACAAACGCTGAAGTCTTTCATGCCCCCGGAAGACCGTCAAAGGGACGCCCGGGACAGGACCTCGCATGCCCGGGCAGCGGTATCCCGCATGTTTTCCGTGGATAACGTCGGGTGGACAAGGAACATGAGGCTTGTCTCCCCCAGTTCCCTCGCCGTGGGAAGCCTCTCCGAAGGAGTCCACCCCGTTCCCTCGAAGGCCTTCTCCCGGTAGATTTCACTGCAGCTCCCTGTAAAGCAGGAGATGCCGATCTGGTTTAGCTCAAGGAGAATCCGTTCGCGGCTCCACTCGGGCTTGAGCCCTTCCGGTCTGACGAAAACATAATACTTGTACCAGGAATGACGCATGTAGGGCGGCGGGGTTGGAACGCGGAGGCAGGGGACTCCCCGGAAGGCCTCGGTGAGAATCCGGGCATTGCGTTTCCGTATCTTGAGCCAGCCGGGAAGTTTCCGCAGCTGGAGCCGGCCTATTGACGCTTGCATCTCCGTCATCCGCCAGTTCGTCCCAAAGGAATCGTGAAGCCACCTGTACTCGGGGTTCTCAACAGGGGCATAAACAGAAGCAAAATTCTTGCCGTGGTCCTTGTACTCCCAGGCCTTTTTCCACAGGTCCTCCCGGTTCGTCAGGAGCATTCCTCCTTCGCCCCCGGTCGTCATGATTTTGTCCTGGCAGAAAGAAAAGGCCGCCATATCGCCGAAGGACCCGACTTTTCTGTTCTTGTACAGCGCCCCATGGGCCTGTGCGCAATCCTCAACGACATAAAGGCCCTTTTCTCGGGCCAGGGTCATGATTCCGTCCATGTCACAGGGCCAGCCGGCGAGGTGCACGGCGATGACCGCCCGGGTCCGCGCTGTCAGGACCGCCCGGATGCTCTCCGCGGTAATGTTCTGGCTTTCCCGGTCCACGTCGGCAAACACGGGCCGTGCCCCCCAAGAGACGGCGCATCCCGCCGAGGCGACAAACGTGCGGGGCGTTACAACAACCTCATCCCCCGGTCCAACGCCAAGGGCGTAGAGGGCCAGTTCCAGCGCCACCGTTCCATTTGCCAGGGCGATGGCATGGGAAACACCACAGTAGTCGGCAAACTCCTCCTCAAAACGCCCGTTCTCCTCCCCCGTCCAGCGGTTCACCCTGCCCGAGTAGAGGGTCCGGGCCACCTGGTCGATCTCATCCTGGGAAAAGCAGGGCCACGGCGCCCGTGACCGGGCATCCTCGGGAGGGATCCAGCCTTCTTCCTGGAATAAGACGGACAGGGCACCCTCGCGATGGAGTCTCGACTCATTCGTCTCCTCTCTCGGCACAACCTGGTATAACCGTAAGAAAACGCCGCGGGACAGGCGGGCCAGCGCCATGAAGAGAAAAATAAAGAACCACCCCACGACGACCGTGCTTCTCGGGATTTTCATTTCCGTCAGGAACATGATAAAAAGATATATTCCAAAGGCGACCCCCACAGCCCGCATGACGGCAAGGACCCGGCTTCTATTGGGTGCTTGCCTGGGGACTCCGTAAAGACCTGAGGCGAAATAGCCGACGAGGCAGGCAAGGATCAGCCAGGGAATGCTGGGAATCCAGTAATTCTGGATCATTCCAAGAACCCATGATTTAGGCGTCGTGGCCCACCTCGTGGTCCATTTGAGGATGGTGAAAAGAAAACCCAGGCTGAGACCGACAATGCTGACGGCAAGGTCAATGGAGATGCGGAATGCCAGGTCTTTCGGATTATAGACCGGCCGAACGAACTCTAACGCCGCAACAATAAACCTTTGCTTCCATAGCTCCCTTCCCGATAATTGAGTTATAAACATCCATCCCCCCCTTTTCCCCAACGGCAAGCAAGCCCACTACAGCCCCTAAACGAATGGCGCCTTTTCCCCAAACCTGATCCCTGTCTCTCGACTCCTGTTCTCTTTTTCGAGCGCGTATAGGAAGTGTCAGATTATATTTTTCGTCATGTAGTCATTATTTTTGGTTCTTCCAGTTTTTATGCACTTGGTAAATATTGCAAAGGGTTCGGCCCGTCTCCTGGGAACCAGTCGTGACAGGAACAAGGCGATTTAGAAAAAACCCATTTTTCAGTAAAGCTATTAGCCGAACCTAAGACGGCTAGAATATTTAATACCAGTAGCCCAATTCAAGTCATCCGCACATGCAAACCATGAAATCCGCTTAATCACGGAGGCGATAGAGTATATGTGATAATGAATAAATTTTGAACCGAGAGCGAATGAATCGAATTACCTCACTGATTCTCGCCCACATTGAAACTCTATACTTTTTCTTTAGTAAGGGCCAGATCTCACGGCAAAATTGATCACGGGCAAAAAATGCTCTTGCAAAGCATTCTCCCATATATCGATCATGATTTTTTTGATAATCAGTTAAATCGAAAACTTTGGAATATTTGTCCAAGGCATTGAAAATATCCAACGCATAGAGCGTTCTTAGACATTTTATACATTTTCCACAGTTCTCCGGATACAGGTTGCAAACATTCAAATAATAATAACTTTCTGGATACGTTGTAAGTATCCGAACTTTTTCTAATCGAGAAACTTCTGTGCCTGCACTGAAGAATTTAAGGTTTCCCATGGAAACCATTTTCAAAACAAAAACCTCGAAATGTGCCAAATCCACAGCGGTGACGTGAAAGTTCTCTATAGAAACACCAGATGAATGGTAATATAGAGAAAATAGCCTGAGAAGCGACATAACAGCAGCCGCATTCAATAAAGTAAAATAGCGTGTATAGTTGGGTGAAAAGTCATGCACATTGGAATTGATATGCACGAAGGCAAAAGAATTATTATCACAAAAACGTTTCGTGTGATCCAACCTAAATCGCCCCATCTCCTCTGGATCAATCCTCCCGATATGGTGGCTTCCCACATTCAGTAGGCAGAGGTGCGTCAGGTTGTGATTCCTGTAAGCCGTTTTTGTATAAGAGGCGACGGTATAAAGACTGTCCACGCCGCAGGTCAAGCCAGTCCCAACCGCACCGGAATTTTCTATAATACGGTCGTCTGCAGGAGCGGAAACCTTAATTTTCTTCTTTTGATAGACTCGGGCCAAAACGACACATAAAAAGAAATTAAGCTGGAATAACAAGCGTTCGCTGACAGGTATGCGGCTGACGATATCTTGACCATCCATCGCCGCTTGTGGAAGTAAGGCTACGACGAAACAGTCCGCTCGAGTCTCGCAAAAATATTTCCCATAAGTTTGATCAACCTCAAAGAACATTTCTTTTTGAATCCCATCAATTATAATAATCGCCGATAGCCTGGAAGCTGTATGTCCCTTTTTCAATATCACCTTATCTATAATAATGGTTTCTTTCACGGCGAAACGTCTCCTGAATCATTTATCATTACGGAAACATATTACGTCTCAACCAACCTGCCACTTTTTATAGAAAGCATCCTGTCGTCTCAACGGCGTTTACGAAGAGGTTTTGCCGGCACTCCGCCCCAGGTCCCGCCAGACAGGGATCTCGTCACAACAGCCCCTGCCCCGATGATTGTGTCATCCCCGATTACGATCGGATTCTTTTCAGAACCATTGACAAAAACGGCCCCCGTTCCCACGTAAACTCGCTTACCAAGGTGAACATGTCCATTGACATGAACCCCGGGTGCTAGTGTGGCGTAATCCTCATAGGCGGTGTCATGTCCAATGGTGCAATGCAGATTTATCTGTACGTTTCTTCCAATCCTTACCTCCGTGGTTAAAGTACAACCTGCACAAATCACCGTCCCTTTTCCGATATCAACCCACCGTGACATTTTTGTCTCAGGATGAATCAAAGTGCCAATACTCAGCCCTGCCGCTTGCACCTTAACCATAGACGCCTCTCGATCCCTCGGCGAACCAATAGAGCTGACGACGGCTATATCAGGAAAAGCAAGAGCTGCGGAAGCGATATCCATCACTGGAATGCCGTGCATCGTCTGCCCCTTAAAAGATGGATCGTCTTCGATAAAGCAGACCAAATCCCATTGGTCTTTCAGCGATTCCGCCAGCCATGCAACTGACCGTCCCATACCCCCAGCACCATAAATGGCAAGTTTTTTCATTTCGTTCCTAAAAACTCCTCCATCGTTGCCTGCCCTGGTTGGTTGATGCCTTCCCTCTTTATAATCTTCCAGACCGTTACTACCAGAATTCTGATATCCAGCCGAAGTGACATGTAATCCACATACCAGACATCAAGTTTTAGCTTGTCTTCCCAGGAAATTGCGTTTCTACCATTCACCTGTGCCCATCCCGTGATCCCCGGACTTACTTCATGACGGCGGGCCTGCTCTTCGTTGTACCTCTCCATGTAATGGATCCTGAGAGGTCTCGGCCCCACAAGGCTCATATCCCCTTTTATCACATTCCAAAATGTCGGGAGTTCATCCAGAGAGGTCATTCGTAAAAATCGGCCGACAGGGGTCAACCGTCTCTCATCGGAAAGCAAATTTCCTTTTTCGTCCAAAGCATTTGTCATTGTACGGAACTTATAGAGAAGGAAAGGTTTCCCATGCAGACCCGGCCTTTTCTGGCAAAAAAAAACGGGAGGGCCGAGCTTCAGCCGAATAAACAGGCCTATAAATATCATCGGTGAAAACAGGATAATGAACGCAGGAATGGACAAGATAAGATCAAGATTACGTTTCCCCCAACGGCGGTAGGTACTGTCGTTCAAGTTCATCCGGTCTGCCAGTTAAGCATGATACAAGGGCTCAACACGTAAAATCCTGACAGATCTTTTAGAAGACCCGCATCAGGTCAATCCCATGGTTTTCAAAATGACGGCGTTGACCTTGCGGACATCAAACTTCTCCTCGGCGATCTCCCGGCTTCGTTTTCCCATCATTTGAATGAGATCCGGCCGGTGAACGAACATCTCCATCGCCTCTGCCAGGGCCCTAGCATCCCGCACCCGCACCAGAAAGCCGTTCTCGCCCTCCATGACCGCCTCACCACGCGCCTTCTGCGCTTTTCCCCTTTCCGTCACCGGCACGGTCTCCCGGCAGCCTGGGGCGTCCGTCGTTATGATGGGCCTTCCCGTCGCCATGGCTTCCAGGATCGTCCGCGGAAGGCCCTCCCGGTAAAAAGAAGGCAGGACAAAGACGGAGCAATCGGCATAGGCAGGCCGTATGTCATTCATGAACCCCAGATAATCAACCAGGCCTTCCTCCTGCCACGCTTCAAGTTCAATCTGCGAAACCGACGAGGGATTTGAATCCAGTCCCCCCGCCAGCCTCAACCTGGTGACCGGGTATTTCGCTCGAATGCGGCGGCCGGCCTCCGCATATTCCCGGACGCCCTTGTCCCGTATGAGACGGGCCACCATCAGAAAATTGAGGGTTGCTCCGTCTACGCGGTTGTTCTGAATATCATAATGATCAAGGTCCACGCCACTGCCATTTATTAGGTAGGCTTTCCTACGGGTTACATAACCGCCGTTCAAGAATAACGACAGGTCATCCGGGTTTTGAAAAAAAATGCCCGTGCTGTTGAAAAACACCGTTCGATAAAGCAGCTTTGCAGCAACGGCAACAGCGAAGTGGCTAATAGAGGCAATTGGAGTGAAAGCATAACCCAAACCAGTAATCATTGGGAAAAACTTTTCCACACCACAAACCCGGGCGGCCAGACCGCCGTAAATGACCGGCTTCACGGTGTATGCCAGGATCGCATCGGGCCGCACTTTACCCATCAGCCTCTGCAGATCCCGGAAAGTCTTAAAATCTTCCCAGGGACGCATTCCAGCACGGGCCAGGTGAAAGCGGACAAATGTCACGCCCCAGCTCTTCAACGTCTCCACCACGTCTTCTCGGAGATCCCCGGCACAGGCCCAAACCTCGTGTCCTGTGTCGAGCATCGCCCGGATCAAAGGACCCCGGAAATTAAGGAGCGACCTGGATATACCTCCGATCACCAAGACTCTCAACGAGACCCTCCTCTTCCGGGCACTACTTGAAGATTGCGGGTTTTCAGCCATGTCTCCGTTCGCTCCTTCAGGGCTCGATAGAACCTGCGGCGGCGTTCAGCAAGAACCTCTTCCTCATATTCACCCGCCTTCTCAAGGTTCCGGGAAGACATCCTGTTCATTCGCGCGGGGCTGCTGATCACGTCTCTGATCTTTGTGGCCAGAGCCTTTATATCGCCGGGAGGAACCATATCCTCCGGCGGGAGCAGTTCCGGAATACCTCCCACGGTCGAACCGATGCAGGGAAGCCCCCGTGCCATTGCTTCAATCATCGCTCTCGGTAGCCCCTCTTCATGTGACGGCAAGACAAAGAGATCCGCCTTGTCCAAGGCATTCAGAACCGCCTCCCCAGCAGACAGCTGTCCGAGGAATCGGACCCGACGACCCAATCCCTTATTCTCAGCCCGGGATTCCAGTTCCCTGCGATGCCTGCCGTCACCCACGAAAGTCAATTCGAGATCCAGGCCTTCGCGGACACAGATACCCACCGCGTCAATCAGCAAATCCTGCGCCTTGTACATCTGGGCCATTGACCCAACATTGATGAGTCTTTTCCTTTTCTGGCTAACATTAAAAAATCGAGAATTTTGGGAAATTTTGCCTATGGGCAATTCGATGCTTGAATAATGTGTCGTAAAAGCATGGGCAGAAGCCGGATAGAGTCTCTGTAAAGCCTTTTCAGTGACATAGCTGGCCGCTGAGGCATTGGCACACAGGCGCCGCAACTGACGTGGAGACAACCACCGGAAAAAGGGGCGAAGAGGATGATGAACGGACCCGGGAGCAAAAACATCATAAGGATCATTGACAACTTCCACACCGTAAGGACGACCTTCCCTCCTCAGTCTTGGTTCGAGGCACACGGCCAGCCTTGAATTGACCCGCATGATGACTGCGTCATCACGGCCCAGACCCCTTCTTACCGCACGGTTCACTGCCCGGGCCTTGTGCAGATACTGCTGGGGACCTATGTAATGAGGCACCGGTGTATAGGATACCCCCTTACCATCCACCGGTTTCCAGGCACTGTCAACATCACCGACGGGAAGAACGCGGGCAATGATGTTGACGTGGTCGAAAACCTCCAGGTAGCGTTGCCAGAAGCTATGGGAAAACATGGTCTGCGACCAGAGTTTTCCGTCCGGCGTGGTACGAAATCTATGTTCAAGGGTAACCGTGAGACGCAATTTCAGGCTCTCCGAAAACTCTCAATCTGCTGACAAGAAAAGGGTTTCTCATTCCATCCCTGACTTGGTCTCCCCTGTTTCAATGTACTTTTTTTAGAGGCTAAGCAGGCAGTCAAACAATGAAATATTCCATGGATGACGCCTTGGAAATGAACCCTGTGAGATTCGGGATGCCGTCGTATACCAATCATACTTTCCAGACGGGTAGAGCGGTACGACGGAGAGAATGCCATTAATTTCTGAATAGGAGAAGGACCCTTTCTTTTACCCATTGACCTGTGAAGGATGAATTCCCCCGGTAGAATAGACATCGCATAACATTTTCAAACCATTGGAGATATTGAACGGACTTTGCGACACCCACTTCAGCGCTTCTGCCTGGGAGATAATTCGCGGGCCATTTGATGGAGCAAGGGCGTCGGCCCATACCTCAGCAGGTTGATCAAGAGAAAAGCGGTTGATCAAGGGTGGAACAACATCGGCTTCAACCGGAATCACATCAGAAAAAAAACACGGACACCCGGCGGCCTGGGCTTCCACCAGTGCAAGCGGCAAGCCCTCATAGAGCGATGGAAAAAGGAAAGCATTCATGGCACCCCGCATCAGGCGAGGAACATCGGCCCGCAGGCCGGCGAAAATGACATGACCGGTCAATCCCAGGCGGGCCGCTTTCGACTCCATGGCGGAACGCAAAGGGCCGTCGCCGATGAAAAGGAGCTTCGCCCGAGGCTCCTTCCGGACAAGGCATTTGGCGATGTCCAGCAGAAACCCATGATTCTTCGGTTCTACAAAACGGCCCACATGCCCGACCACAAAGGCATCCTCCGCCATGCCCAGTTCAGCGCGTACCTCTGAAGGGTCGATCCCGTTGACGAAGGGGCTTAGATCAATGGAACAAAACAGGAGACGCCATCGAGGGTCGTCTTTCCAGCGGATTCCATACAATGCGTCTGCGGCTTTATTGCTCGCAGCCAAGCCCACGGTGGCGTGCCGGCGGATGAGATAGGCCATGAGTTGAAGATAACCCTTACGGAGGACTCCCGCCTTTAAGTCGCGCCAGCTAGTGTCACTATGGCTGTGGGAAATGCGAATTGGCACCCCGAGCCTCTTTGCCTGCTGCAAAACAAAACCGCTGTAGTGATGGACATGGCTATGTATGATGTCATAGGGACCATGGGTCTTCAGGGCGCGGGCAAAATTCGATGCATAGCGCCACGGTTTCGATGGAGTCAGACAGGGAATAATGTGGGAACCAAAGTTTCTAATTTCCTCGTCATAGGTACAGGGGTTCGTCGTGTGAACCAGGAAATCGAATTGAAAACGCTTCCGGTCGATATGGCGAAGCAGGTGCATCAGCCACGTTTCCGCCCCACCCAGATTCATGCCACCGACCACATGGAGAATCCGAACAGGATTTTTTGATTCAACTGACATTAAGGGGTCTCTCGCGCATCTTTTTTTTCAGGGCATGCGCTACAACCAATCCGCTGCCAACGATCTGTACCAGGGCTCCGATCATCAAAGCGCAAGCGGCACCATGCAACTCAAGACCCGGGATCAGACACAAAGAGGCAGCGTACGTTGCGGCGGTAACGATTACAAAAAGGGGGAGCTGGGCATCGAAATACCGGGCGGCTGTCATACCGTATCCAAGAGAGGATGCTATATAGGAGAAACATCCGGCTATCATGAGCCACAGGAGGACCGATACCCGATCAGCAAACTCCGGCTGATAGAGAATCGTTAAAATGGGCCTGCCAGCAATGAGAACGAGCAGTACCCCTCCCAGTCCTACGAAAAGACCTATGCAAGCCATGCGCCAAAGCAAGTTCTTATATTTGTCGATGTGTGTCGCAGCGTAATATTTCGCCAACCGCGGGACAACCGCCCCCCCCATAGCAGATACAATAATAGTGCTTGCCTTTACGAAATAGGCCAACGCAGCAAAAATACCCAGTTCAGCCATACCAAGTTGCTTCTCAATGAAATAGCGGGGAATATTCGTTTGCAGAGAAATAAGCCCCGCGACGATTCCGAGAGGGATGGCAAGCCTTACAAGCTTCATAAGCACCTTGCGATTGAACTCCGGGGACATGGTCGGATCAGCGGGGTTTTTCCCGCCTGCCGAATGGTTTTCACACAAAGTCAGGAAAGCATTCCGTAGATCGTAGAAGAGAAGGAGGAGAAGCCAGGTAACGGCTAAGGCTGCGGCACCCCAGAAGACGTCTCCTGTCAGAAATACCATGAGGCCCAGCGCCGCCAGGGAGATCGGCCCTTTCAACATCAGCGACTTGGCGATTCGATCCATGCGTTCATAGCATTGCATCAAACCGTAACAGACATCACTTATGGATTCAAAGGCCTTGGCAAGGCCGATGGCTAGGACAACAAGAGTGACTTTCTGGGAATAGTCGCCAATCCAGGCGATTATGGAAATAATAATGAAAGCCACGGCGGTGGTGATCAGACGCAAGCCGACATAGTGACCAAAGCTGTACTCGCCTGTCGCATCAGTTGCCTGAACGCTCCGCAAGTTGAGTTGAGTCAACATAATAACAGGTGCAGTAATTGCCAGCGCCAGAGCAAAGTACCCAAGTCCTTCAGGAGTTGTCAGCTTTGCTAAAACGACTATGATCCCCCACTGACTGGCAGCATAGACAATGTTGCCGGCAATATTCCAAGAAAAATTCTGTCGCAGGGTTAGCTCATGATATTTTACTTTTTTCATGGCCAGACTATATAATTCCCGGTCGCATTTCCACTCAATATAAATATACTTATTGGGGGATTTTTATTTTATATTTCAAAGAATATGATCGTAATGCCTTTTATATGCCGAATGACACTTTTTCAAAAAACCATCTTGGATCTACGTGATCTCTGAGAGCTCGCTTTAAATAAATTGTTATGCTGATATTTCTCAGACCTCAATGCTAAAAAATAAAGATACCTGAAGAAATAGGACATTAGGTGCTTCAGGAAAAATTGGCAGCACCCCGTCTCGTTCTTCTCTCTTGAATAATTTGATCCAGTATTTCCCGAAACTGCTGTACATGATGGTCCCAACAAAATCTCTCCACCGACTTCCTCGTATTCTGCCTGAGGAAATCATATGTTTCCGTATTTTCAAGTAGGTGATCAATTCCTTCGCTCAGGGACCGTGGCGTCATCGGATCCAGGAGGAGTCCATTAACCCCGTGTTGGACCGTTTCCTGCACACCGCCTGAATTCGAGGCGATGACAGGTGTTCCGCAGGCCAGGGCTTCCACGGGGACCATCCCGAATGGTTCTTTTTCCGTAGTGAAAATCAACAGTTTTGCGCGCGCATAGAGAGAGGGTAGCCTATCGTGCGGGATGCTGCCCAGGAAAATGACGCGATCATCCAGCCCCAGGCTGTTCGTCAGCCTGCGGAGGTCTTCCTTGGCTTCCCCCTCTCCGCCGATAAGGAGACGGCGGTCTTTTCTTTTCAGCAAGGCTAAGGCTTCCAGGGCCACACGGATATTTTTGAACCGTGTAAGGCGGCTCACCATGAAAAGGTCCTCCGATTTATCGCCCGCGGGTGTGAATCGATCCAGATCGACACCGGGGTATATATGTCCCTGAGACTCAATGCCATACGTTCTCTGGAACTGACCCTGCGTGAAGCGGGAGTTGCAGATCACATAATCAACGTTTCCTCTCACCAGCCAACGGTCCAGATCTTTGAGCCAGGGGTTCAGCCTTTTAGCCGCCTGGTGCATGAGCCTGTCTTCGATGGCCTCAATCCATTCGGGAGAATGAATGAAGGCGCTTGGCTCATGGCAGTACCAGAGGCAGAAAACATTTTTTCGAGTCCTTTTATATGAAAAGGCCCACCAGTTAGCCGGTAGAACTGAAGGAAGAAGGATATCGGGTTTCAGGCAATCAAGGCTTCTGTTTATTTTCCGCTGCATGACAGGCCAAGAAAGCCAGAAAAAACGCTCGTGGGATAAATGACCGCCTGTTTCAACGAAGGCAACTCCTGGGAACCTTTTTCTATATTCCTCGGACGCCCTGATACACAGGACGGTGATGTGATAATGTTCCGATGACATGCGGCTAGCCACCTCAAGTACGACATTTCCGGCACCTCCCGGCAAGGTGAAGTGAGGATGGAGAAAAACGAGATGAACTGGTCTTCGCGATTCACTGTATTTCAAAGAATCTAACCTCTCCGCTTATCCGGCTTTCTAATAGAAATAAGGAATGTCAGGACAAAAAAGAATAGACCATGCTTAACGTCAAGACGTGCATGAAATGACGGAACAAATACAACTCATCCCCCGGTCGTGCATGCCCCCTGGCGATCCTGTAAGCTTCCAGAGCCGCCTTCCGATAGTGATTCTGTGATTTTGACGTCTGATGCCATCGGAATTTCGCAAGGTAACGATTGATGTAAAGTGGCCGGTACCGGGAGGCCAGCCGGAGCCAGTAGTCATAGTCCATGGCGTAGTCGTAAGCCAGGTTCAGTAATCCCGTTTCCTCGAAAGCCTTCCTGGATATGAAAACAGCCGGCTGGGGTATGAAATCCTTCGTCAAGAGCCTTTGACGGGAATAATGCCTGCTCTCGAAGTTTTTATATGTCGTCACCGGCTTTCGTATCTCCCGGCCTCCCTCGTCAATGTTCCGGCAGTTCCCGAAGCACCACTCGAATTTATGATCTTTATATGAATCAACGACTTTTGCCAGAGAACCTTCTTCGTAAAGATCATCCGAGTTAAGCCATCCGAGAATGTCGCCGGATGCCTTCGCAAATCCCTTGTTGACGGCATCCGTCTGTCCTTGGTCGGGCCCTGAGAACCAATTCAGGCGATTATCATATTTTTTTAAAATATCGATGGTTTGATCCGTCGACCCTCCGTCAATGACGAGATACTCCAGCTTGAAATCGCCCTTCTGGTCGAGGACACTCAAAATCGTTTCTTCAAGAAAGCTTCCTTGATTAAGGGAAGGGGTGATTATCGATACGGTTACTTCATCCATTAAGAAAACATAGCCTCCATTTGATAAACCCATGATTTTCAGCAACAAGGAACCCCTCGCCTGAAAGGCATGGGCACCGGGAAAAAATAACAGGTATTCGAAGGAACATCTGAATGAAGCACTTCATTATATTGACCATTCTTATATTGACCTTCTGGATGAACATCTTCCCAGAAATTATATATTTGTCCATCGCAGCCAGGATTTCTTCAAATAAGGGATACGAAAGCTCCCTTTCTGACGGCTCCCTGCCAGACGAAAACATGATCAAACTTCCGATTCCCCGAATCGTTGACCATTTTCGTTATCATCACGACAGAGCCACTGTCGCGGTCTCTTTTTTTACCCTGCTTACGATTCGGCTTGAGAAACATTATTATTCCCCTTCAATATGGCTTTGCTGGAAAAGATTCCATAGACTGCTTCGCTCATTTATTATGTAAGCCTACCAAGTCGCCACAGCAGAAAGCCCTTGGAACCAACTGAGTAGCAACAGCAAGGCCAGGATAACCGCCGGTTGGTACCATGGCGGACTACGATCCACCGGGGGCTGCAATCCAGTGAGAATCAGAGGAACGGCACTCAGGACATACTTGTCCATGTGGTAGTGAATGACGACATGGCCGAGAAAGAAAAGAGCGCAAGCCAGAAGAAGGTCATTACGGCTGCATAAAGCATACAGGATGAAGCCGTTCATGATAACAAAAAGAATGAAACCGCCCACCTGTCGCAGCAAAATAGGGCAATTGCATTTGGCAAAAACAGCATAAAGCAAACCGTTGGCCGGCGACATTTCGGGGGGGTAGAGCTGCCAGAGAAGCGCCGAAATCATCAGGATAGCGACCGTCGAGCCTGTAAAAACCCGATACCGGAGGCGCACCTGCAGGACCGCATCCTGCCAGTGATAGAGCGCCACCAGGTAAGCCGTGACAGTCAACCCATAGACGGGCATCATGGTTGTGTACTTCTGCAGATCGAAGTTCATGACGCTGGGGTTGGCAGGAGGGGTGAGGCCACCCCAATAGAAGAAAAGCAGAAGGAGGCCGATACCGGGCACGGCTGAAAGGAGGGCGGGGAAAAATCGTCGTTCCCAAAATAACTCCCGGCAGGTTCGGACAAAACTGAAGAAAATGAAAAATTGACGGACCAGCACGGAAAGCAGGATGGAAAATTGAGCGGCAACGGGGTGACGACGTAACCATAACAGCCCGAGGAGAAAAAAGAACAGGGCGGTCATGTCATTGAGAATTAAGAATGAGACGAGAAAGTACCAGGGTGACCAGGCAAGCAACAAGGTCTTGACTACGATTGTCTGATTTGTGGCTTGCTGTTGTTGGAAAAGATTCCAGGCCACCACAATACCAGCCAGGCTTAAGAGAAATGAGAGCCAACGAAGCGGTGTCGGATCGAAACCCGTCGCAAAAGCCATCGGTGCTGTCAGGTAATAGTAGAGCGGCGTCGAGGGTTGATGGTATGCCGTGAGGAATGACCACACACTGTTCTCTCTCCACAACAACAGGTCTGCATAATACAGATGCTCGTCCCAAATCAGATGAAAGTTGAACCACTGAAACACCAGAGGAACGGCCAGGAGAAACGGTAAAAAGGCAACCACGGGCAACATCCAGGATGCATAGAGATGGCGCTTGAATGGCTTTAGAAGAAGCAGTAATGTGGGGCGATGCGATAAAGTCATTACAAAAAACACCGTTTGTTTGGAGACAGGGAAATGCTGGCCCGTTTTCTTTTTCTCCCTTTAAGAAAGGTTCACACCCGCCCAATTATTACAAAGCCCAAATTTTGATTAATCGGATTAGAATCAAAAAAGACCTGACATGAAATGTATTGTAAGGTCCCGATCTCCCGCTTCCCGGACAAGATTCCTCGTCAAAATACCATCAAGACCCAGGTTGCCAAAAACGGCAAACGTGGCTGCCATGCTGTCTGCGTAACTCAAAGGGCCTCATGGCGAAGGCCCGAGATACCGGGCAACGAAGCCCCCCCGACAGATTCAACCCATCCGGATGAAAAATTCCCCCATCATCCAGGAGGTGCTGGCAAAGTACTTCCTCAATCCGGGGGATTTCAGAATGTCGCCGAGTATGAGTTTCCCTGACACGGCAGGGCCTGATCAGTCTGAAAATGTCTGGCCGTCATCTCCACTCTTTTCCCTGAACCGGGCGTCTAGGAGGGCGAGATTCTGGGCGAGTTGTCTCTGCTTGTCCTTCATTTTCGATATAACGAGAGAAAAGTGAATGAGGATTGTAATGACAGCGAGAATCAGGACCAAAAACAAAGCCGCAGGAGGATAGGCGATGCCGAGAACGGATGATATGAATTCAAGGGATTTCCTGAATATGGAGAGAAACAGGAAAATGATGCCGAAAAACAGCCACAGAATGGCATACTCTTCCTTCAGCTTCCTGATCCGTATGAGATAGATCATGAAGATGAGGAACGCCAAGCTGAAGAGGATGGAGATGAACTGAATGGTGTGCGGATTGAAATCTTTCATAGTTATTAGCCGTCTTTTTCCAGTCCTCCGCTTTGATCCATCCTTTTTTCTCCTGTATGGAGAAAAGGATATACAGCCATGACAAAACCTCCCGTCATGTAGAGTAATTCGGCATCAGGGGGTTCGACCGGGACGCATCGCCGTCACGAAGATGGCGAGAAGTACCTTGACCATGTAGTAGAGGGAACGGAAAGCCGTGATGGAGGACCGCCCGCTGGTTCTTTCCTGCATCTCGACAGGAACCTCCTTCAGCCGGAAACCTTTCCGGCCCAGAAGGATGACCGCCTCCGGCTCGGGATAATCGGAAGGATAATACCGGGACAGGAAGATGAGGGCCTTCCTGTTGTAGGCCCGGAATCCCGATGTGTTGTCGGTGATCCGCTGTCCTGTGAGCAGGGAATTCACCCACTGGAAAAGCCTGATCCCCGCCCGGCGGGAGAAGGTCGACCGGAAGCCTTCGTTCCCCTGGAGAAAGCGGGACCCGATGACCACGTCGGCCTCTCCTGCGAGGATCGGGGCCAGTATCTTGTCCACTTCGGAGGCCAGGTGCTGGCCGTCGCCGTCGAACTGAAAGGCGGCCTCATAGCCCTCTTTCACAGCATAGAGAAATCCCGTCTGGACGGCGCCGCCGATGCCCAGGTTGCAGGGAAGGTCGACGACCAGGGCCCTTTTTGTCGCGGCGGCTTTTTCCGAGGTCCCGTCGGTGGAACCGTCGTTGACGACGATGATATCCAGGGCGGGTAACCGTTCTTTGAGGGAAAGAATGACCGCCCCGACGGTCTCCTCCTCGTTGTAGGCGGGGACAATGGCCAGAGTCTTCACGGCCTCACCAGCGGTATCTCAATGTCACAATGGCCGTGATGGGATTCCCCTCGATAGTGCTGTAAGTTCCCGGTGTTTCATACTTCCGGTCGGCCAGGTTTCTGACGGAGAGATCCAGTTCGAGGCCCTTCTGGAAAATGTCCTTGAACCGGGCGTTCGCGTCTATGAGCCAGACATCGGAACTGGATTCGAAGGTCTGGACGCGGGGATAGATGAGATCCCGGGAGGAGAAATACCGGAGCCTCAGGGACGTCCGAATCCAGTCCAGTGGTTTCCAGGTTCCCATGAGGTTCACCATCGTGTGGGGGCCCTTGTTGTAGGGGTATTGGATGTCGACGTAGTGCTTCACCCACTTCTCGCCATCCCAGTATGTGTAGTCGTTGTAGTGGTAGGTCTCGTCGGGGCCCTTGTTGTTCACGAGGGTCACGTTGCCGGTAAGGTCGATGCTGTCGATGGGCGAGTAGCGTCCTTCCACCTCGAGCCCCAGCATCTCCTGATGGTTGGGGTTGGAAAGCCCGGCGTAGGGGTCTTCCATGAGATGGTTGTCGATCCGGCTGTAGAAGCCGCAGACGCTCATGCCGAAACGCTTCGACGGTTTCCAGGACACCTGGGTGCTCACCGTCTCAATTTTCTCCAGGTCCGGTTCCTCGCCGTCGAGAAGCTGCCGGGCGTAAGGTGTCCGATAGGCCGTGCCGTAAAGGAGTTTCCAGGCCCACTGGGAGGAGACGGACCAGACGACGCCGGTGTTGAAGCTCAGGTGATCGGCATACTCGTCGTGCCGGTCTCCCCGAAGGCCGAGAAGAAAATCGAAATTTCCTACCTTGTGGGTGTACTGGCCGAAAAGTGACAGGAGCCTCGTCCGATAGTCCTCCTCGGTGACCCGGGGCAGGAAAAAGAGATTACTGGGATCCAGATAATCGGGGAAATAGCTGTCCCAGATCGGGGCGTCATCGATGGATTTTTCCCGGTAGGACAGACCCCCGGTGAAGAGCCCCTTCCCTGAAAAGAGAGAGCGGTCGTAAACGAGTTCACCGTAGATAACATTTTCCTTCTGTTCCAGGGTCTTGTCGATGATCTCGTACTCGGGCCGGAGGGTGCTGAATAAGCCCTCGAAACGAAGGGTTGAACCGGGGTCCAGCTCTTTCCTCGCCTCGATCTTGACAAAACCGAAGGGCGCGCTGCGGCTCTCCTTCCAGGTATAAAGCTTGTCGGGCGTGGACATGGCGTAGGGTCTCTCGTAATCGGAAAGGAGAAAAGAGACACTCAACCAGTCACGGAACTGCAGGCGGCCCGAAGCCTCGAAATAATGAGATTCTCCCGTATCCGTCTCCCCGAAACGGGAGTCCGGCGGAACGGGCCGGGTTCCCTCTCCCCAGAACCGGACCACGTTGCAGGACTTGTCGTCCTCCGTTCCCATCCAACCGCTGATAGAAAGGAAGGCGTCCCAGGGGCCTTCGTCATGGCCCATGTTGAGGTAGACGCCCGTCTGGTTCCCCGGCCCCTCGTAGGAGACGCCCGTCTCGACGCCTTCAAAATCCTTGCCCGTCATGGGAACCACGTTGACGATGCCGGCGAAGGCATCGGGCCCCCAGAGGACCGACCCCGGCCCCCGGATGATCTCCACCCGCTTCACCGGCGCCAGAGACAGCTCCCGGTCCAGGGGATGAAGGAACTTGGAAACGTCCGATCCCAGGGGAACGGTGTCATAGAGGAAGAGAACCGAATCGGGGATTCCTCTCAGGTAGGGCTGGGTTCCCCATTCCTTCTGCGCCATGTAAAAACCGGGAACGGTGTCAAGGGCGTCGGCGAGGGTCCGCGCCCCCCGGGTTTCCAGATCTTCCCGGGTCAGCACCTCGGCGACCGCCGGCGCCTGCCAGGCGCTTTCCTGCCTTTTCGATGCGATGGAGAGAACTTCAAGATCCTCGCCCACAAAAAGAAGAAGGGTGTCATCCTCCACCGGCGGGTTCTCCGCTGCGGCGATGGCGACCGCCCCCACCGGCGCGAAAGCGATGAGGAGCAGCCAGACCGCCAGTGTCTTGATTGAGTCCGAAATCACTTCTTTCAGCCGCCCGATCATTGAATCATCCCCACGGATCATATATCGGCATTTTCGCTGTTCTCTTCGATGGACTGCCTGAGAAGAACCCTGAATTTCGCCCGTGTCAGACCCAGGAGCTTGGCCGCCGCCGTCTGGTTGTTTCCGGTCATGTCAAGGGCCTGCCGGACCAGGGAATGTTCCAGGTATTCCAGGGAGACCCCCTCGGGGGGCAGCCTGAAGCCGCCCCGGCCATTGGCGGCGGCCGATGCCGTCTTCAGGAAAGACAAGGTCTCCGAGGTGATGGCCCCCCGGTCGTGGGCCAGGATGACGGACCGTTCCATCACGTTGGCCAGCTCGCGGACGTTTCCCGGCCAGGGGTATTCCATGAGCACCCGGACAGCCCCGTCGCTGAGCTGGATGCCCTGCCCACGGTCGAACCGCTCCAGGAAATGACGGGCCAGGGTCGGAATGTCTTCCTTTCTCTCCCGGAGCGGCGGCGTCAGCAGGGGAAAGACGTTGATCCGGAAATAGAGATCCTGGCGGAAAAGCCCCTTTTCCACCCTCTCCTGGAGGTTCTGGTTTGTAGCGCAGATGAAACGGGCATCCACGGGGATTTCATCGTTGCCTCCCACCCGCTGGACCTTGCGCTCCTGGAGGGCCCGAAGCAGCTTCGCCTGGGCGTTCGGGGAGAGGTCGTCGATCTCGTCGAGGAACAGGGTCCCCCCCGTG
>Ga0209096_1001805_pt1 | contig 22113 bp, 19 predicted proteins | sample AD_UKC034_MetaG_FD_184407 | JGI IMG/M metagenome (GOLD analysis project Ga0209096, IMG submission 184407) | Active sludge microbial communities of municipal wastewater-treating anaerobic digesters from USA - AD_UKC034_MetaG (SPAdes) (version 2) | ecosystem: Engineered > Bioreactor > Anaerobic >... | reverse complement strand
TACCTCTCAGTATCCCGTGGGACATTCCGTTTACGGGAACAGGGCCTATCCGCCTTTGATGCTTTTGAAAGCCCTTTTGATTCAGAAGTGGTTCGGGATTTCCTCCGATCCTGAGTTGGAGAACCAGATCAACGACCGGTTTTCCTTCAAGACGTTCATCGGGTTGCCTTTGTCTGATCCTTCTCCGGATCATTCCATTCTTTCCCGGTTTCGGACCCGGATCGGGAAGGAACACCTGGAAGATGTTCATCATGTCCTTCTTCTTCAGTTTCAGGGGAAAGGGTTTTCCATTGAATCGGGGATGGCGGTGGACGCACGGCTGGTGAAGTCAGCGAGCAAGCCTCTGGGGAAGGACAAGCTCAAGGAACGGAAAGAAGAGAAGGAACGAGGAACAAACAAGCCCGCCAAGTTTCAGCGGGACCTGGAGTCGGATTGGACGGTCCGGAAGGAAGAGCCGATCTTCGGGATGAAGGAACACGCGGCCATCGATGTGGAAAGCGGGCTTGTTTTGTCCACCCATGTGTCCCGGGCCTCGGAGCATGACACCGTTTACTTTCCGTATGTTGTGGCCAAGGGGCTCCATGGAAAGGATGTTCTGGAAAGGGTGTATGCCGACAAGGGGTACTCAAGCGAGACGAACCGGGATTTTCTGAACTTGAACGAGATGGCCGACAGCATCATGAGGAAAGGCCAGGTAAATGCATCCCTCACGAGATTTGAGATTGAGAGGAACAAGGGCATTTCCAAGATACGGTATGTCATCGAGCAGTACTTCGGGTTGACCGAAATGTATCATGGGGCTGGGAAAGCCCGATATACGACCCTCGTGAAAGAGGGCTGGAACCGCTTATGCCAGGTCATGGCGTTCAATATCAAAAGGGTGATTCTCAGTCAGAGAAGAAGGGGAATCTTGTCAGCGGCGTGATCGGAAAGGCGGAAAAGGGCCCAAGGGGGCTGTGTCAACCTGAATTCGATTGTGAAAGAGCGGTATGACGTGACTTAAGGGTTTATAGAAACCAGCGATTTTTAAGAAAACCAGGGAAATTATCGGTGAACCCCACAAAATCAAAATATGCAAACGTCTCTAAAGGCGACATTCACCATGTCCCGAACCTTTTCAATCGACTTAACTAGACCGTCCTGAAAAACGGTCTTTTTGAAAGCTTTGCGTGGTTCCGCTCTTTGAAAACCGAAGATTTTTAGTTGAGAAAAGAGGATTCTGGTCTCCCTTTTCCCTTTTCTTACGCCGCCGCCCTCACTCGAGGTCGTTTCCGTTGCCTTTTGTGCTCCTTTTCTTACTTTTCGGCAGCGAGTTGAATGATCTTCTTCGTGTTCCAGGCCAGGGCCGCCCAGGTGACGTTGGCCGTGTCTCCCTGAACACCCTTGTACCGGCACCGGTTCATCCGGTGATCGTTCTTCAGATGACCGATGACCGGCTCGATGGCTGTCCTCTTTCTCAGGGCCTTGCGAAACCAGGTCTCTCCCGAGTCGGGATGGGGTGTCTTCCCCTTTCTCGGGATGACAAGCCGTTCGAGGTTCCATTTCTTCCTGAGCTTCTTCTGCGATTTCAGCGGCTGATCGAATCCCCGGTCGGCGACAGCCTCTTTTGGCGGGATGCCCACCGTTTCCCCGACCGTCTTCAGCATCATGGGCAGCGTCTTCACGTCGGCCACGTTTCTCTGATACTCCCGGTGGGCCAGGATGAGGCCCGAGTCGTTCATGGCAAGGGCAACGAGAGAATCGAACTCGCAGGGCGGGTGATGCTTCCCTTTCTTGATGGCCGCCACGTCCGTCTCATGGAGGGAGTAGATTCTCCCTTTCACATTCTCCCCGCTCAATGCCTGTTCCGTCTGTGCGACGATCTTCCTTCCCTGGGCGACGGCCTTGTTCAGGGATCTGGCAAGATCCTTCTTTCCGCGGCCATAGAGGGACTTCACTAACTTCTCAGCCTGTCTCACCACCGAGGAGGTCATGGCCTTCAGCTTTTCGACCCCTTCTTGCCCTTTCTCCCGGTTTCGCCGGTAGAACTTCTTGACGGTGATGAGCGTTTTCTTCCCGACCCGGGCAAAGGTTCGAAAGGGTTTCCGGAGGGCCACCTCCCCGCGGACCCTCTCAACGATCTTTACGATTTTCTTCCTTGCCCTGTACAGAAGATCGGCATCGGTGGGATAGGCGATGTCCTTTGGCTGGGACGTGGTATCGACAATCACCTGCCTCGTCTTCACGAGACCCATCTTCCCCCAGGCGGCAAAAAGGACTTCCTCGATCCGTTTCATCCCCTCGGTACCGATCCGGTTCCGGAACTTCACCAAAGTGGTCGAATCGAGGATCTTCCCCCTCTGAAAGGTCTCATATCCGCAAAAGGCCTGCCAGTAGGCGTTCTCGTGGAGCATGTCCACCGCCGTTTCATCGGAGGCGTTGTACCGGTGCTTCAGGATGTGAATCCCCACCATGAGGCGGATGGGCTTTCCCAAGCGGCCGACGGGGCTGTAATACGAGGACAGGGCCTCATGGAGCTTGTCCCAGTCGATCAGCTTGGCGGCACGTAAAAGTTCGTGGTCCGGGTTCAGGACCTCGGAGAACCGGGTTTCTAACATGGGGAGTTGCCTCTCAGGATATTTCACTCTCATGTCAATGGCTTATATCACAATAACCCCCGGAGATCCACGAAAATCCTCAACTTTCTTCGGTTATAAAAGAACATATCAAGCATTTTCAAGGCTCATAGGAGCCATTTTTCAGGACGGACTAACTAAGGGTACGCGGTTCTCCTGGATAGTTGTCTACCGTTCGCGTAACTATCTGCAATACCGCACATTGTTCCACGACATTGTCATTTTTTTAGCGCCAAACTTCATCATAATCACGGGGTTCTTCGGTTCCTTCATGTGCATGCAGAAATACGGGGGAAACCTGAAAACGGTAAGCCTGAGGCTGAATGTCTGGTCGCACTGAACACGGCGGCCCGTCTTGTCTAGTCCGTTAATCATTATGGAGTTGCAATCCACTTTGAAAACTTGAAGTACGAACTCGTCCACATGTTTCTCGTCGGGGCTCCCTGGCTCAGTGCATTCGACATCCTGCTGCCCATCAGTTACACACTGGCCGCCGCCATCACGTTGTGAGAGTGCAATCGATTCTTCCATCTTTTCCCGTGGTCCTAGCGTCTGCGGTGTTTCTCCTGTGCACATACATGGAAAACCTTTCCATGTCATTATATATCCTGAACATGCTGAGCGCCGGATTCATCGGGATGGCCGCCGGGCTTCTGCCCCATGGGATTCTCGGCAGGATCAGGCCGCCATGGGCGTTCGTTGCGGCCGTTTTCGTCCTTTACGTCGTCGTGATCCGTTTTTTCGAAGATTCCTATTATACCCAAATGCTCGTCACGGGACTGGCGCTTGTTGCCATATTGTCGGCAGGATCGAGGGTGAATCCCGCATCCATACTGACGCGGCAAGTCACGACACTGGGAAGGTACTCTCTCCTAAGCTACATCGCCCAGATCTTTTTTCTTCAACTGCTGAAACCGGCGGCTATGGCTTTTAACGTCCATGCGGTTCACCCCCTGGCCCTGATATCGATCGTCATGGTCCTGACATGGCTCTCCACTCTGATCACCGATTTCGCAAGGCAAAGGCTCCGATGTATCGATGTCCTGTATAAATCCGTGTTCGCATAGGATCTCCCCCTCACCCCGTTCCCAGTCATGAATAAACCATTTTCCGAATTGAGCACGACTGGGCTCAAGACAAAAGCGTTGAAAAGCGCCGGCATCAACGTCGCCGCCCAGTTCATCGGTTTCCTGTGCCACACGTTCGGCGTGATCGTGCTTGCCCGCCTCCTGACGCCGAGAGATTTCGGCCTGGTGACCATGGTCACGGCATTCAGTCTCTGGGTGATGAACTTCGGAATCAATGGATTCACGGAATACATTATCCAGAAGCAACAGCTCTACCGGGAGGAAGTCAATTCCATCTTTTGGCTGCATCTGGGGCTGGCCTGTATCATGGCGATCGGCTTTTCATTCTTCGGACTGTTTCTCGTCGATTTTTATTCCGAATCCGCCTTGAGAGGCATCGCCGTCGCCATGACGGCGAGTTTCGTCTTCCAGGCCCTTTCAACGAGCCACATGGCCATCCTGAAAAGGGAGATGAAGTTCTCCTCCATCGCCGTCGCCGAGCTGATTGCCGTTATCCTGAGCGTGATCTTCGCCATCGCAGCCGCCCTAGGCGGAGGGGGCTACTGGGCGGTTGTCACACGCCAGCTCTCCGTCCCAGCGGTGACCATGATCGCGGCGTGGATCCTGTGTCCCTGGAGACCGGACCGGCCGAGACACCTCGCAGTTGCCATGCCCGGGCTCAAGTACGCGATCCAGGTATATTTCAATTTCTCCCTCGGTTACGTAAGCCGAAACATGGACAAGGTCCTCCTTGGCAGATTTCACGGATCGGACATTCTAGGCAACTACGACCGAGCGTACCACCTGTCCTCCATGCCCGCCAATCAGCTTCTCACCCCTTTGCACGGAATCGCGCTCTCCACGCTGACACGGTTGAGGGACGATGAAAATCGATTTTCTTCTTACTTCACGAAGGCCGTCTCCACCGTTGCCCTGCTCGGTTCCATTTCTGCGGCAATCCTGACGCTTACCGCCCGGGACCTGATACCCTTCCTGCTTGGTCCGGACTGGGTTGAAGCCGGCCGCGTCGTCATGGCATTCGGTCCAGGAATCGCCCCAATGCTCGTCTATGGAACGCATTCGTGGATTCACCTTGCCCTCGGAAAGCCGGACAGGTGGCTCCGATGGAACATCTTGGCGACGATTATCACCGTTGCCGCCTTCATCATCGCCACACCGTTCGGCGCCATCGGCATGGCGCTCGCTTACAGCGCCGTTTCCTTCATTCTCTTCCTTCCATCCCTGTGGTACGCGGGGATCCCGGTGCGTCTCAGCGCGGGGAAAATCCTGTCCTCCGTCTGGCCGTTCTTTGTTTCCGCGTTCCTTGTCTGCGGTGTCTGGCTGTATCTTTCGGAATCCTGGGCTCCGCTAAGGGAATTCCTTCTCTCTGCCGGTCCTCTTTTCAGAATATTGATCACCTCCTTTATCGCTTCGTTGTTTTACGTGATTGTTGTAATTGCTTGCCGGCGACGCACGCACCCCTTTCTTGAAGTATTCTCTCTGGTAAAGCTGATGTTCTCCCGTGAGAAGCCATGATTTGCCGTTAAGTTGTCTCAGGAATTTCACCAGATGCTTACAAGCGATGAAAACCGCCGGCCGACACCCCATGGAAGAATCGGCTGGATCGACACGCTGAAGGCCGTCGCCATATTTTCCGTTTTCCTCGGTCAAAACGAATTGCGCCGTTCTCGAAACAATCATTTATTCCTTTCACATACCGCTCTTTTTCTGGATCTCGGGATACCTTTTCAATGTGAAAAAGCATCCGAACTTTCGCAATTTCCTGCAGCGGAGATTCCGAACGCTGATGGTGCCCTATTTTATCTTCGCCTCCCTGTCTTTCGCTTTCTGGGTTTTGGTCGTACGCAGCCAGACAGTTCGCAGAGGTTATTCAATGCCCGGCAATTCGGGATCGCCATGCCGAGGTGCCTTGTTATTTTTTTTATGACGGGCACTTGGTTGCGGAAGGTATGCGCATTGCAACGGTTTCTCTCGTTGAACAATGGTGTAAAATGAAGCTACCTCCCTGGGATGTAATTATTTCTAACAAAAAGAACAGGTTTTTTTGTCTTCATTCTGTTGAATATAACGGAAATAAAAAATTACAAAATCACAGTTATTAAATTTAAGAATGGCCAACAGATCTGTAAATATAATTAATGTGAGATCCTTATCTTTTAGATGAGCATGAGGATCCCATGAAGAAACTTCTGATATCTGTTTGCATTTGTACTTATAAAAGAAAGGATTTACTAGCCCGACTTCTAGATTCACTTATCGACCAAAAAATCGATGAACGTTTTTCTTTCGATGTTGTTATCATAGACAATGACAAATATCGAACGGGTGAAGATGTTGTCCGCCAATTTCAAATTCATACAAATGTTAAAGTAACCTATGATTGTGAACCGGAGCAGAACATTTCCAGGGCCAGAAACAGGGCTGTCAAAGATGCCCCGGGAGACCTCATCGCATTCATTGACGATGATGAAACCCCTGATCCAAGATGGTTATGGATGCTTTTTGACACACATAGGAAATTCCAAGTCGACGGAGTTCTCGGGCCTGTAATTCCTGTTTATGATGGGATACCCCCAAAATGGCTTATCGAAAGCGGCCTCTGTAACCGGGATTCTTTCCCTACCGGGACCATTCTTGACAGTTCGAAGTTTATGAGAACAGGCAATGTCCTTTTTTCCAGGCATATAATTAAAGAATTAGAGACACCTTTCGACCCTGAGTTGGGCCTCACGGGTGGAGAAGACGTCGATTTTTTCAAACGAATGCTAAACAAAGGTAATACCTTTATCTGGTGCGATGAGGCAGCTGTTTTCGAGTTTGTTCCCAAGGAAAGACAACGGATTGTATACCATGTCAAGAGAGCGTTGCTACGTGGTCTGACAAACTCAAGGCGGGAATATCTGGTCAGTAAGGAAACTCTTAAATCTGTAGCAGCCGTTATGAGTTACACTTTCTGTCTTCCCATCCTGATGGTAGTGAGCCGTCCTCTCTTTTTAATATACCTAATCAAGAATTGTGACCATCTTGGGAAGTTACTTGGCTACTTAGGAATCAAGCTGATCAAAAAAAGAAGCTTCTGAAATATGAAATTTTCATGCAATCAAAGAAAAATATCACCGAAAAATTTTCAACTTATACCACTTGTCGGGAACATAGCCGAATGTGCTTTTCAGGAGATCTGATCTCATGAAAGCCGTTTTAAAAAACGGCCATCTTCTCTTCCTCGCGCTGACCGCCTTGTCGCTCCTCATGTTCTTCCAGCCTCTGAAGGAATTGACAAAATTTTCCTTCAGCAATCACCATTACACGCACATCTGGCTCATACCCCTTGCAAGCCTTTATTTTATTTTCACCGAGAGAAAGGAGATTTTTTCGGAGACCAGGTTCTCCCCCCGAGCCGGTACGGTCCTGCTCCTCGCCGGTACAGCTTTCTACTTTACGGGTAGCCACTTTGAGACTCAGTTAAATGTCAACGACCACACCGCCGCCATGACCTTTTCCGGGCTCCTGTTCCTTCATGGTGCGTTTCTTTTCTCCTATGGCACGAGGGCCTACCGAAAGGCGCTTTTCCCTCTTTTCTTTCTTGTTTTCATGATCCCGATTCCAACTTTTCTGATGGAACGGATCATCGACACCCTGGTGGCCGGATCATCCCATATGACGGAGGCGCTATTCAGAATCACTGATACCCCCTTTATCCGGACAGATAGAATCTTTCAGCTCCCTGGCATTTCTATCGAGATCGCAGATGCGTGCAGCGGGATTCGTTCCAGCATTGCCCTCGTCATCACCATGGCTGTTGCCGGCCATATGTTTCTCCGGCGGCCGTGGACTAGGATCGTACTGATCCTCGCGGTGATACCGCTGACAATTCTGAAAAATGCCGTCCGGATCACAACCCTCTCTCTTCTTGCCGTTCACGTGGATGAAAAGTTTCTCACCCAGAGTTTCCTTCATCACTCAGGGGGCATTTTCTTCTTCCTGCCCTCCCTTCTCCTCCTCGGTCTGCTTCTTTGGGGACTGAGAAAAGCGGAAGGAATATCGGATAGATAATTAAGGACTTAGGTAAGAATGAGCGAGATCGTCGAATATCTTTCGCCTTTTCTTTCATACGGAAGCGCCGTCTTCTGCCTCGTTCTCGCATTTCTCGGCAACATCGGGAAGTCACGAATTGTTCCTTATCCCCCGTATCTTGCGGGGATGATTCTCCTGGCAGCCGAATCGTTCTCAACAGGTCGAATCTCAACTGCTCCCGGCGCCGCAGACGTTGAGTTCTGGCTTCGTGTCCGTTTCGTCGTTACGGCGGTTCTCGCCGGAACATGGCTTTCCTTCAGTCTGACCTATGCCCGGTCGAATTATCGGGACTATATCCGCAGATGGGGATGGGGAATCGTCCTTTCTTTTCTTGTGCCCCTTGCGCTGGCTGTCCTCTACAATGGGAACCTGATCGATGAATTCCTGTACTTCGGGGTCCCCCTGGACATGGTCCTCCGGCTGACCCCTTACGGGTACGCCTTCCAGGTCTGCCTCCTCACCCTCACCATCCTCATTCTCCTCAATCTTGAAAAAACCCTGCGCACCTCCCAGGGACGCATTCGCTGGCAGATCAAATTCATGATCTTTGGACTGGGGCTTTTCTGGGGAGCCCGGATCTTCACCTTAAGCCAGGCCATCCTATACAGGCTGATCGACCTGTCCCTTGACATCTTTAACGGGGCGGCTCTTCTCATCGCCTGCTTCCTAATCACGAAATCTCTTCTCCGATCCCGGCGGGAGCTTCCTGCGGCGTTTTACGTGTCTCAAACCTTTCTCTTCCAGTCCTTCACCCTCTTGTTCGCAGGCGTTTATCTCCTCGCTGTCGGTGTCGTTGCAAGAGTGTCCATCGGCCTGGAAGGTGAATGGAGCGTGCCCGTAACCGCGCTTTTCGTCTTCCTGTCGCTCGTCGTCCTCTTTTCGCTTCTTCTTTCCGATCGGGTTCGGAAGAAGACCAAACGCTTCATCAGCCGTCACTTCCGGAGGCCGGTTCACGATTACCGCAGGGAGTGGGGAAAATTCACCACCGGAACCTCTTCCATCCTGAATCCCAAGGAACTGGCCGGTTTCATCGTCAAAACCATTTCCTCGACCCTCGAGGCCCTCTCCGTTTCTCTGTGGGTTTTTGACCAGCCCCTCAGAGAAAAGGCCCTCTGCCTGGGATCCACAGTCTATCCCGCCACAGAGGGTCCTGAAAAGGGAAACATCGCGGTCCGGATGCGGGATTTCATGCTCCGGGTTGAAGAGGTGGCTCCCTTTGCTGGACTGGATTATCAGAAAACCCCTGTCCCCGCCGCGCTGAACGGCTTCGGAAAAGATTTCTTCGCAGACGCAAAAATCCGATACGCCGTAGCCGTCTGGAGCACGGAGAAGATTACGAGGCTCATCGGCGTTATCACCGTGGACGACCGGATCGACAGGGAAGCCCTGACGGAAGAGGACGTGGAACTGCTCGAAACGATTGCTTCCCAGGCGGCCATGGGTCTCGAAAATATCTTTCTTTCCCAGAGGCTCGAAGAGGCCAAGGAAATGCAGGCTTTCCAGACCATGTCCGCTTTTTTCGTCCACGACCTGAAAAACGTCGCCACGAAACTGTCGCTCACCATGGAAAACCTGCCCCGCCACTACGACAACCCCGAATTCAGGAACGACCTTTTGCGAACGGTAGCCCAGAGTGTGGGCCGGATCAACGCGATGACCGAGCGGCTGAAGATCCTCAGCGAGAAGATCGAACTGAAAAAAAAGAGGGTCGACATAAACGGCCTGATCCGGGAAATCGTCCGGGATCTTGACGGATCGATCCGGAAACTGGTGGAACTCCGGCTGGATTCCTCTCCGGACTGCATCGCCGACGGGGAACAACTCGGCAAGGTCATCCTGAATCTTCTCCTCAATGCGAACGACGCTTCCGAAGGCACGGGTCCCATCGTGGTGGCCGCAGGGCAAAGCGGGAATTGGGCCGTCGTCGCTGTAACGGACAAGGGATGTGGAATGTCCAGGGAATTCATTGAGAACGATCTTTTCAGGCCCTTTCGGACGACCAAAAAGCGGGGCCTTGGGATCGGGCTCTACCAGAGCCGGGCCATTGTGGAAGCCCATGGCGGACGGATCGACGTGGAGAGTGAAAAAGACGTGGGAAGCACGTTCCGGGTCTATTTGCCAGTGAATGGAAACGGCGTACCTTCATGACCGGTGGCAAGATGAACGACGACAGCTCAAAAAAAGGACATCCACAGGAGAAAGCGGTGCTTCTCATCGTGGAGGATGACGAGGATCTCCGTACTCAGATGAAATGGGCTCTCGCCGGGGACTACGGCGTCCTCCTGGCGGAAGACCGGCAGACGGCCCTGGAGAAGGTCCGGAGCGAGCGTCCCGCCGTCATGACCCTGGATCTCGGTCTCCCTCCGGCGCCTGCGGGCGTCGAAGAAGGATTCCAGACCCTCTCGGAAATCCTGATGGAAGATCCGGATGTAAAGGTGATCATCATTACCGGCAGAGGCGAAAAGGAATACGCCCTGCGGGCGGTCGGCATGGGCGCCTACGATTACTTCTTCAAGCCCATCGGGATCGACGAATTGAAGGTCGTCCTGAAGAGAGCCTTTCACATCTCCGGACTCGAAAGGGAGCAGAGGGAACTCAGGAAGAGTCAGTTCTTGAAGGGCGGCTTTGAAGGCATGTTGGGCACCTGCGGAAAGATGATGGACGTGTATGCAATGATCCGCAAAGTGTCCCCGTCGGATATTCCTGTCCTCATTACGGGGGAAAGCGGCACAGGAAAGGAACTCGTGGCAAGGGCGATTCACCGGCTGAGCCCCAAAAGCGTCGGCCCCTTCGTCGTCATCAATTGCGGGGCTATCCCGGAAAACCTCTTGGAAAGCGAGCTTTTCGGCCATGAGAAGGGAGCCTTCACGGGAGCACACACCCAGCGGAAAGGCCGCTTCGAACTCGCCCACAAGGGCACCCTGTTCCTCGATGAAATCGGGGACCTGTCCCTCCAGCTTCAGGTCAAGCTTCTCCGATTTCTACAGGACAACATCATCGAGCGCATCGGGGGCCGGCACCCGATTCCCGTCGACGTACGGATCGTCGCGGCGACGAACCGTGATCTCAAGGAGGGGATGAGTCAGGGGACTTTCCGGGAGGACCTTTACTTCCGCCTCGGTGTTGTCACCCTCTCCCTGCCCCCCCTGAAGGATCGGGAAGGGGACATCCTTCTTCTGGCTAAGGCCTTCGCGGACCATTTTGCCGGGGAGTACAAGAAAAAGATAACCGGGTTCACCGAAAAAGCGGCGAAAGCCCTGGAGAGCCACTCATGGCCCGGCAACATCCGGGAACTGGAGAACCGGATTAAAAGGGCCGTGATCATGGCTGAGGGAAAGAAGATCGAACCCCGGGACCTCGAGCTGGAGGAAGCGGGGCTTGGTGCGGTGCAAGCGGTCACACTGAAGGAAGCCCGGGAAGATCTCGAAAAGGAACTGGTACTCCAAGCTATTTCAAGAAACGGAGGGAATTTGAGCAAGGCCGCTGCAGATCTCGGAATCAGCCGGCCCACCCTTTACGATCTTCTGGAGAAACACGGGATATCGAAAAACAGATGACGGGGAACATGAGAAATTTGCAAAAGAAGATGATCTAAACGCTTCTTTGAATAGTCGCTTTTCCTTACACACTCCGTTTTGATTTTATAATTATATGCAGTTGATATATTTAACCATTTTTTCCATACTTCAATCCTAAGGGACACACCTTCGTTAAAACGTCGGTTTTTTTTACATTATTTGATAATTGAAAATCACCGAAACCGGCCGCATGATGTTAGGCTCTTTGGCTATATAATTAATATTATTTAATATATTCGTTACGCATAGAAAACAATAAAAACATGGCATCTCCTTTGCAAAGTATTAAGTAAAATTTTGGTTCATTGGATTTTTCAATAGGAAATTGAGGAAGGAGGAGATGAACATGAAAAGGTTGTTTGTTGCTCTTGCATTGGTTTCTTTGATGTTTGCGTTTCCCATGTATGGGAATGCTTACATCATCGGGGATGTGAACCTGACAGAATACCCTTCGCCAGAGACCGGGTATGTAACTTTTCCAAACTCCGGATATGGGAATTATTACCTGGATTACGATGTGTCGCTGAATGGTGGTGAACAAATTGAAGCTTTTTGCGTCGAAGATAGGGACGGTCCGCCAAGTACATTGCAATACACACTGCTCACAATCGACGGTGGGCTTTCAGCTTATGGCCTGAATGCTACCAATTACCTTGCCGCGGCATGGATCGCTGACTATTACTGGAACAACTATGAAGGAAAGGCAACAGAGGAAACGTATAAGGCCGGTGCGCAGAACGCAGTTTGGGAGGTTGTCTTTGACGGTACGGGTTTTGACTTAACGTCGGGAACTTTTAAAGCCACGACAAATAACAATTATACGGACGAGGCGGCTTTTATTTGGGGCCAGAAACCGGGCTCATTTCCCACTGCCAGTTATACTTGGGTTCTTGCTGTCAACCCTGAAATTGTGGAAGGTCAAAGCATCATAGACACTACTTGGCAGAACTATCTTGTGCGCTATGATGTACCTGTTCCCGAACCAGCTTCCCTGCTCCTTCTTGGACTTGGTCTGATTGGAATCGCCGGCTACAGGAGAAGCTTTAAGAAGTAAGCATAAATAATTAAGAGTCCAAACCCAAAAAAGCAGGACCAGAAACGGTCCTGCTTTTTTTAATTCCACAGAGACAGCGTCTGTTCCTCAAATATTTTTGCATTTTTCTAAATTAAATACGGCTTCCTCGAGCATGTAAAACAATCCGACACCCCATGGCGTCAAGGCATGATACTTCTCGAAAAGTCGCTTGTCTGGCCACTCAACGAAGTGCGCCCGGCAAGAACCCCGCCGCGACTGAAACGGAAGCGTATCAATTTCGGGAGCGATAAAAAGAAGATAGCAGCCGAGCCAAAAATATACCGAAAAAATACATTGAACCCATGTAATAACTTAACAAAATCGGAGGAAGATTCTCATCCGTGGCACATATTCTGCAAAAATTAAAAATAAAATAAGCCTTGACGACAGAGGAAACAGTCAATCACACGTTCTTTTTGTTGTTCTAAAAACAGAAAAGATGTATAAATATACTGAATATTCTCAGATGATGTCGACGACGTGGTCACTGGAGAAGAAATGAAAAAATCATTTTTCCTCATCGTATTTGCTTTTGCCGTACTTCTCGCCCATCCAGCCCAAGCATATTATACCGTCAGCTTTGGTGATACGGCCATCTATTTCCCCGGTTGGGGAAATGGAACCGATGACGACTCGAGAGACGTGATCGGACTTCCTGATATTCTGGGCGGAAAGCTGATCTACGACGATAATTACCACTTGGTCAGCATCCAGTTCAGCTTCATCGTGACACAGGAACAGAATCTTTGGAGCAGGCTCACCCCGGGAGATCTTTTCATAGATCTCGGCGCCGATCAAACCTGGGATTATACAGTGGGGACCTTTGGAGCGACTGATTGGAACAATGTGGCTGTGAATGGCGTTTCTGTTCCTCTGGCCGGTCCCGGATATGTCATGTCGGGGGCTGACGGTCTTTGGAATGGTTATAATATTCGGGATGATCACCCCATCGCCGTCGAGGGGGGGATACCCTATTCAAGCGCGTCATTTTCAGGTTGGCCCCCGGGAGTACCCGAGGACGTGGTCTGGGTAACCTATCTTTTTGATCCCGAATTCTCCATCGATATCCGGAACGGTCTCATCGTGGGCTGGACGCTTAACTGTGCCAATGATGTCCTCTATGAGAAGATTGACATCCCCCTCATCTATATTCCCGAGCCGGCAACCCTCATTCTTCTCGGCATCGGGGTCCTCTTCATAGTGCTTTTGATCAAAAGACGGAAAAATGGCCCTTCGAAGAAAGGATGATTAAAAGGAACCAATGTTCATAAATCTGCATGAAATTTCGGAGGAACGAAACCTTCGCATATTTTCCGTGATAGTCATAAAAAGAGAAAGACTGGAACCTTTATCTCAGGGCAATGTGCCGACTTTTCACGGTGTGTAAAATAGGCCGCAACCAGGACTGGCGCCGGGATCGATCTGAACCCGGCGTTTCTTTTTTATAATCCTGAGCTGAGGCCCCTTCCCGTGTCACGCGATGAGAGCAATGGATCAGGCTTTGATAAGGGGGCAGGCGGTACCGGTTATGAAGAGATATCGTGGTATTTCAAGAAAAAGAAAAATAAAGGGGAGGAGCCGACCCTCGGAAGAGAGAAGTGGAAATTGTGGGTGACAAGGGGCATTAACCCCGTCGTGATGATGCCTTGACCGCAAGGGGAATGAATTTTATAGTGAATACGGAAAGGCCGCGAAACAAGAAGGCGGTTGCATCCGAAAGAGAGGCGGATGGACTGGGCAGGGACGGAAGATCATTTTTATTGCGGCGACGGAAGAACGGATGAAATGGGTGACGGAAAGATGGACGGTGCGGCAGGGGATCAGCGTCTTTCTTTCATTGGCGGGGTTCGGGGTTCTCGCCTACTATTCCCTGTGCGATACCGAATGCCGCTATCTTCGGGGGGACATCCTCGGGGTGGACCTGAAGATCCTGGGGTATGTCTTTCTTTCCCTGGTTCTGCTATTCACAATATTGAAAGACCGGGGGGGCCTCGGGATTCTTCTCGCCGCAGCCCTGGGGGCCGAGGGGTTCCTCGTTTTCTTCCAGGTTTGGGAAGAGGTCTTCTGTCCCTGGTGCCTCGCTTTTGCCCTTGTCGTTCTTTTGCTTTTTGCGGCGAATTACGAGCGGCCGTCTCGCTGGGAGAAAGGGTATGACCGGCTTCTGAGAAGCCTCGGGGAGGTGAATCTCCCCGAAATCGGCATCCGGCGGTTTCCCCTCTGGGTGCCCGCGGGGCTGGGATTCGCCCTCGTCTTTCTCTCTTTGACCGCCGTGCCGAATCCGCCGGAGGGGCTCGGGCGGCATGTCCCCGTTTTCGGACGGGGTTCCGTGGAAGTCCGACTCTACACGAATTACTTCTGCCGGCCCTGCCAGGCCCTGGAGCCCCGGATTTACCCGCTTCTTGAAAAGCTGATTCACCGGTACCGGATCCGCTTCGTCCAGGTTCCCCATCACTCCCTGACGGATCGGTACTTTTACCGCTACCTGGCGGCGGTGAACGGGGGTGCCGGTTTCGCGAGGGCCCTGGAGATCCGCCAGATCCTTTTCCAGTGCGCGGCCGCCCCTGTCGACGAGGCGGTCCTCGACAGGGTTTTTCAGAGACTGGGGATCGCCATGGTCCCTTACGACACGTCCCTCACCATGGCCGAAAGGGACTGGATGCTCCGGGACGACAAGGTCGTGGCGACACCCACCCTGGTGGTCCTGAGGCCCGGGTCGGCGGTGGAGAGGCACCGGGGACTGGAGGGGGTCGAGAAAGCCCTCAGGGATCTCCTGGAAGGGTGACGAGGTCTTCATGACAGGGGGGCCTGCGGCCAGCGTAAGTATTCATGGGCCGGAGGAGGACAGGAATGGGTGATGACGGCAAACCCGTGGAGGTCTTCACATGCCGGGACGGTTCATCCGTCCGGATTCGGAACGGCCTCAGACCGGGGGACCTGGGGGCCGTTGTAAGACAGCACGGCATTCTTTATTCCCGGGAGTGCGGATTCGACCACACCATCGAGATCTACGTGGCCCGGCCCCTTTCCGATTTCGCGGAGAAGCCGGGAGAAAGTCAGAGACTCTGGATCGTGGAAAGGGAAGGGGAGTTCGCCGGTTCCGTGGCCATTGTGGCCCATTCCCCCGGGGAGGCCCAGCTTCGATGGCTTCTCCTCGACCCGTCCGTCCGGGGGCGGGGAATCGGCCGTCACCTGGTGTCGAAGGCCCTGGCGTTCGCGAGGCAGGCGGGGTACCGGTCCGTCTTCCTGTGGACAGTCCACATCCTCCCGGCGGCGGCCCACATCTACCGCTCGGCGGGATTCACCGTGACCGAGGAAAACGCGGTCGTCCAGTGGGGAATGAGCTTGAGAGAGCAGCGCTACGAGATTCTCTTCGAGGGGGGCGGCGACGGCGCCGGGAAAGGGTCGTGATGCGATGATCACCATCGGCAGTTACGTGCACCGATCCCTTCTTTGCGACATCATACGGCGCTGGATGTTCGGGGACCTACGGCCCACCGACGGAGACCAGGTGACCCGGCTCGTCCATTTCAACAACGTCTACGTTTCCCGCTATCTCGGCATCTTCAGCCGCTGGGTCCTCGAAGCCCTTCACGGGGCGGGTGTCGAAAGCCGGCCGGTGGCCCTGAAGGGGGAGCTCAAGGACGCCCTCATCGAAAATCCCCCTTACCGGAACGCCCGGGTGGACGAACTCATCCGGGATTACCGGGACAGCCCCGGCCGGTATTACCGCGAGACCCCCTTTTACGGGACCCTGTATTTCCGGGATCCGGGGGAGGGGCCGCACTGTCTCGGCGCGTCGCGGATCAAGCGCATCCGGCGCCTGGCCGAAAAGGCGGCCCGGCGGATTATCGACCAGATATTCATGAACATACGGGAACACGCCGAGGCGCTGGCGGAGGAGCGGGCGCGCTTTATGGGTGTCTCCCGCTCCCACCTGGTGAGCTCCCAGGAGGAGATGATCGCCGAGTTTCTCCGGGCGGAAGAGCGGTTCCTCGACGATCTTCGGAACAGGCGGGCCCTGTCGGGCATGGGGCCTCTCGTGATCAACGACGTGGCGGGCCTGAAGATCATCCTGGAGAGGGAAAGCCAGGAAAAGCTGAAGGAGATCCTCCTTTCCAGGGACGCCTGCGACATCGTGGAGGAGGAGACCCACAAGGGCAATTACAACGCCACCAACTACATCGTCCGCTTCGTTCCCCCCCGGGAAGAAATCGTGTCGGTCCCCCTGGGGGACAGAATTCTTCGGATCCTCTCCCACCGGGGCTGGAGCGGGGAAGCGGCGGCCGAAGAATTCCGGGAGTTCATCCTCACCGGGGAACGGAGCGTTTACCTGGAGATCATCGTTTCCACCTACCAGGAGACCCTGGAAAGCGAGATCGGCCGATCCATCCACGAGGACCGCATCGTGGCCCAGCGGCTCAGCCGGCCTTACCGCGGGCACCTGGCGGTGAACGTGGAGTATCTCATGGAATACCTTTTCTTTTTCCCGTTTTCACAACAGGCGGAGATAAAAGAGCTGCCCATCCGGCTCTGGTACCGCTATCTTCCCGATTACTTTGACGAGGTGGTCAAGGAGATGTTCCAGATCCCTCTCACGGGGGCCCTCGACTGACCGGCGGCGGAAGGCTGATGAAATCCATTATCGTGGCGACGGAAAACGGCATGGCCCGCGGGGTCATTCGCATGGCTTTCCAGAAGGAGTTCCGCGTGGACATGGCCAGGACCGCCGACGAGTGCCTGGAGATGTTCAAAAGGAAACGGTGCGAGTTCCTCTTCGTCGACGTGACCTTTCTCGAGCGGCTGACACCGCCGGATAGCCGGGCGGACGGGGATCTCAAGGGCGCCGTTTCCCTATTCCGGCAGGTTTTTCCCACGGTGCAGATCATCGTCATGGCGGAGCCGGGAAAAATCCGGCAGGCCGTCCTGGCCGTCAGCGCCGGCGCCAGCAGTTACATGACCTATCCCATCATCCGCGAGGAACTGCGCCATGTGACGGAGCACGCTTACAGGACGATCCTCCTGAAATCGGAGCTCAATTACCTGAGAGAGACGCTCTGGCAGGGCGATTCCTTCGAGACGGTGACCACGGAAAGCCCCGTCATGGGGGACGTTTTCGACAAGGTGAAGGCCGTGTCCTCCATGAAAACGACGGTCCTCCTGACGGGGGAGACGGGCACGGGGAAGGGGACCATCGCGAAGCTCATCCACCGCTCGAGCAACCGGGCGAAGGCCCAGCTGATTCACGTCCATTGCGGCGCCATCCAGGACACGCTCCTGGAAAGCGAACTTTTCGGTCACGAAAAAGGCGCTTTCACAGGCGCCGACAGGCGGAAACTGGGGAAATTCGAGATCGCCCACAGGGGGACCATCTTCCTCGACGAGATCGGGACGCTCACCCCGTCGGCCCAGATCAAGCTCCTCGAGGTGCTCCAGGACCAGGTCATCCAGAGGGTGGGCGGGGAGGCCGAGATCCCCGTCGATGTCCGTGTCATCGCGGCGACCAACGCGGACCTGGAAAAGATGGTGGCCGACGGAACCTTCCGAAACGACCTCTTTTACCGCCTCAGTGTTTTTCCCATCGAAGTTCCCCCGCTCCGGAACCGGAGGGAGGACATTCCGCTGCTCGCTGAAATTTTTCTGAAGGAACTGGAACGAGTCAACGGGAAAGGCATCGGCCGGATCGATGACGCCGTCATAGCTGCTTTTCTCCGGTATCTCTGGCCGGGGAACATCCGGGAGATGAAAAACCTCATGGAGCGGGCGTATGTCATCGAAAGGTCGACGGCGCTCACGGCGGGCAGCTTTCCCGGGGAACTCTTCCTCCCGGGAGGGGAGGAGGACGGCGGCATCCCGGAGTTTCGAAAAACCCTCGCCGAGGTGAAAAATGAGGCTGTCCGGAAATACCTGGAAAAGACACTGGCCGGAAACGAAGGGCATGTTCAGAAGACAGCGGACGCCGCGGGGATCACCACGCGTCAGCTTCACAAGCTCTTGACCCGGTACGGGATTCGAAAGGAGAAATACAAAAAAACAAAACCGTAAATAATCGGAACAGATAGTCCTTTTAAGTAAAAGCGGATCAAAAGATCTCTCCTCGCAGTATTTCGTAATTATTTCGATAATTATCCCCTCGAAAAACCCCGTTACGACGGGGGAACCTCCCCGTATATCAGAATTTTAGTTCTGCATTTCCCCGCAGTTCATAAATAAAATAGTATTATCAGGTAATTATTTTTGGCACAGGGTATGCTTCAGCTTATTCATCATGAATTAAGCCGGTTCCCTGGAAAGCGCCGTGAACGGGACAGGGTTTTTCGCGGGAAAAGAGGGATGACGAAGATAAAGGGTCTTGTCGTACCCCAAAGCTGGGACGAAAAGGGGGACATCCTCGAGATCGCCGTCGACACGCCCGATGAGAAACGATATCAAATCGTTCTCGACGAGACCGGGCGGTATCTCATGCCTTTTGTGCGGACGGTTGTCGAGGTAACGGGGCGGGTCCACCGGGACCGGCTGGGGCGGCTGGCCATTTCCGTGGAATCGTTTGAGTCGGAGAGCCAGGCAGGATCAGGAAAGGGTTCTTGTTAGCTGAAGAAGCGCTTCACTCGAAGCAGGCAATGTGAAAAGGGAGGTCATCGAAGGATGAGGAATGTGAGAGTTATCGTTGTCGCCGTTTGTCTTTTTGTTGTTCCCCTGGTGCTGGCGGTCACGCTCGAAATGACGACGAACCCTTCCCCCGGGGCGGGTGAGGTCGTCGTTACCGGTGTTGTCAACCCGTCGGGCCAGCTGGTGACTGATGACGGCAAAGCCTTTTACGTGGAAGAGGACGATGCCGGAAAGGCGCTCGTCGCGCTGAACGGCAAAAAGGTCCAGGTAAAAGGCGTGGTTACCGGTAAAGAGGACGAGAAAATCATTACTGTGAAAAGTTTCCGGGAGACAACCTAAAGGGGGTCGCCGGGTCGGGTTCTGCCGGCCGGCCGGGACATCGGGGCGGAAAACAGAGGTTATACCCGTTCAAACGGATCCTATTGACCTGAAGTCAACGGGTCATCGTAAAAAATAGAATAAAAAAAAGCCGCGGGATCAAATCCCCGCGGCTTTTTTTAACCCCTCAAAGGCAGGCTATTTGGCCTGTTCACTCTGCGCCGCCGGTGCGGGCGCGGGGGTTGCCGCAGGCGCCGCTTCCTCTGCCTTCTTTTCCGGTTCCGCGGGAGCCGTCGCCTGGGTCTGCGGCGCGGGCTGCGGTTCCGACTTCTGGCAGGCCACGGTCATCGAGAACGAGGCGAAAAGCAGAATGGCCAGGACGGTTGCAAGAAACTTCTTCATTTCAATCTCCTCCAAGTACTGTTTTCACAACTTTCGCTGTGGTTCGGCGGACGACATCCGCCTTCACGACCCTGCAAAAAAAATCGCTTCTTCTGTCGTTTGGGTTATTATGTGCATGGATTGTGCCAATGCGGAAATGACGCAGACAGAAGACTTCCTCGACCCGCCCTCTCCCCGGGAACCCTGAATCGGAATAATGGTTCCGATAATGTCAAGCGTCAGGAGGCGGGAACCGGAGGATCGCGCCGGGATGAATCTCAACTTTCAGAAAACACGTTAAGATTGAAATACGGAAGAAAGTATTCCGGAACATTTGATATCGGAATTATATTTCTGATAAGGACTCAGTGTTTTTGTAAAAGTGTGTTATCAATGTGAATAAGCAGAACTTCTCAGGCCTGCTTCCTGGTAGCGGCTTTCCTGTCGATCCTGGAGAGTGTCACGGGATGGTGAAAGTCCCCCGGATCCTGTTCATGGCGATGTAAAGCCCCCGGTCGAAGGCGTGGGGATCGTAAAACTCGTCGATGGGGATCCATCGGTGAAGCTGGTCTTCGGGGATGACCGCCTCCATGTCGTCAACGATCCGGTTCCGTTCCAGGGGGACCCGGCAGCGCCTGAGGTCCTTGAAAAAGTCCTCCGAGCGCCGGCCCCAGGGGATGTACTCGTACCTTTCTACGAAGGACTGGGGAAGGTGGCCGCCGTCGGCCAGGTCCAGGAAAACCGCTTTCGCCTGTTCCGCCGTGAGGGTCGTGTAGACGAAAAGGCGCTGAAAATGCGTCAGCAGAAATTCAGTGAACTCAAAAAGGCCGGGCCGGGGGGTCCTCTCGTCCCCGTTGTCCACGAGGGTCCCCTCGATGTCGAGGGTGATGGCCATGAGGGGGTTCACGTGGACGTTTTCAATGGCCAGGCGGGCCTCCCGGGCGGAAGAAAAACGGTCACCGGCATCCGCCGCGAGGCATCGCTCCAGGAAGGGATGAAAGGCCGACGGGACCTCCCGGGCCGCCACGGCGTCGTGAATGGAGCACAGGCACCTGCCGCAGAGCATCTGGCCGAGCACGACGCCGACGGAGAAAAGATCGCTTCGGACCGTCGGGGGGAACCCCTCGGCGACTTCCGGGGCCATGTATCCCGGGGTCCCCGTTAAAACGCCGGAACGGAAATCCCGGTCCTTCCCGTCCAGGTCCCGGGCGATGCCGAAATCGATGAGGCGGATGGTGCCGTCGTCGTTGAAGAGGATGTTGTCGGGCTTGATGTCGTTGTGGACCACGAAGGCCCCGTGAACGGCCTCCAGGGCGTCCAGGAGCTGTTCCGTGATGCTCCGGGCCGTGGCCGCCGTCAGGACGCCGTTCGACCGGATGAGGTCGTGAAGAGATCCCTTCCGGATGAGTTCCTGCTCGTAGACCGCATCGCCCGATGACAGGGTCACCCGGCACGGGGAGACCACCGAGCGGTGCCGGATCCGCCTGCCCAGCTTCTCCTCGCTGAGAAAATAGCGGTAATTTTCGTCGAAGATGCCCGGCTCGCCCTCGTAGGTCTTGATGACCACCGGTGTACCGTCGTTTTTCCGTCGGGCGACGTAAACGTCGGAGAGCCCGCCCCGCCAGATGATGCCCATGATGTCGTAGCGGTCCGCCGGGGCGGCGTCGGCGAACCGGCTGGGTGGGAACCGGAGGCGCCGCAGGGTTTCCGCGCTCACGGGAAGTGTTCCCCAGGCGGGTTTGCCGGAAAGGCGGCCGTTGACGATGGGAAATCCCGGAAGGCCCTCCTCGACGAACTGGCCGTCAAGACCCTCCAGGTGCCGGAGGACGAAGAGAGACCCGAAGGGGCTCGACCGGCTCTTGGACCAGATGACGAGAGGCGCCAGGGACAGGAAGCGGCCGCCGCCGGGGTCCGCCAGGAGGGGCGTCCCCATGGGGACCGCCTCGAGAAAAGACGGATCGTGATCGTGGGCGACGGGATACTCGATCCTCGGGCCGAAGAGAACGGTGAACCCCTTCGCCGTCACAACGGCGACCCGATACCGGGCGAGGTAGTCGATTTTTCGAAGGCCTTGAAAAAGAAAGGCCCGGATATCCTCAGGCTCCGGCCCGCGATAGATCCCCGCCAGCTGGAGGAGGTCCGCCGGTATCCCCACCGCCAGTTCCGCCGGGAAGGGGGGGCCGTCTAGGGTTCTGCGGAAGTCGTAATGGGAGGGGGGGCCGGGAACTTCCCTGGTGTTCCGGGAAAGGGCGGCGGTCTGCCACAGGGTCCCGAGGAACCGGACGGCCACCCGGGCGCACCAGTGGCAGCGCTGGCGCATGTCGTCGTCGTTCAGGGCCAGCGAGACCGCTTCGTAGGACCGCGAAATGGGCCGGGGC
>Ga0209096_1001800_pt1 | contig 22131 bp, 30 predicted proteins | sample AD_UKC034_MetaG_FD_184407 | JGI IMG/M metagenome (GOLD analysis project Ga0209096, IMG submission 184407) | Active sludge microbial communities of municipal wastewater-treating anaerobic digesters from USA - AD_UKC034_MetaG (SPAdes) (version 2) | ecosystem: Engineered > Bioreactor > Anaerobic >... | reverse complement strand
GCTATAATAGGGCCATAAGGGTTGAGCGGGGGACAAGCCCGCCAGGCCCAAGCCCAAGCCAAGGAGAGACAAATGTTCACCAAGAGCCAGCTAGAAGCCATCGCCGCCGCCAAGTCCATCAGCCGCGCCCTCTCGAACGTCATCTACAACCCCACCCACGACAAGTACACGTTCGCTTGCGGGGCCGCCCTGGTCACCGTTTCCACCAAGGCCGTTCTGGAAAAGGGCCTTCGCCACAGCTACTACTCCGTCCGCGTCACCTTCAATGAGTGCGAGCCGCCCGCCGCTGTGTTTCTCGCCCGCTCCACCACCATGGCCGCCTCCCTCATCATGCAGAACGCCCTCCACATGGGCGAGGACGACGCCGACACCCTGGCCATCCTGTTCGTGGCCACAGAGGAGGACTAGAAGGCGAAACCCCCGAAAGGGGGTCTGTCGGGACTGGCCGCCCGACACTGATGAGCCAGGCCACACGGAGGAAAGAAATGGACAAGCTATCACCCAATGAAGCCTACAAACTGGCCCTCTCGGTAATAGAATCCGCCGCCGAATTTGGTGAGGCGACCGCCAGGGTTGATGAGGCGCCAGCCCCCATCACCGTGACACGCAACAAGGACACATCCGAGTACACCGTCTACTACGACCACGAAGGAACCGAGCGCAAGCTGGTACGCTGAACTCTCGAAACAGCACGGAGGGTATAAGGGCCTCGAGATTATCGAGAAGGCAGTCAGGTAGGAGGGACAAGATGAAGGGCAACTACGTTATCGTGAGACACGGGAAGGTAGCAAGAATCAAGGACGGGCTGGACCGGGATGAGGTCCTTGCGAGACACCCGGACTGGAGGCCCTGTGTGAAGCCTCCGTCACAGTCGGCCATCGAGCGGATGATTGAGAACTGCTCCGCCACGGCCACGGACGGTTGCCGAGGGGTTGACCCGGACGGGACCTGCCAGCACGGTTGCGAGGCTTGGCCCCTTTTCTACTCTCTCATCTAGGAGGTCCGATGACCACTGCCGAGCTCCAGAAAGCCAAGAACGAGGCCGCCAAGCGGTCCTGCCGCCGGATGGAGGCCCAAGAGCGGAAACACCTCCGGGCCATCCGGAAGGCTGATGCTCGGGAGGCGGAGATTCTGTCCCGTCTCCTGCTAGGAGGTAGCGATGTCGAGGGTCATTGAGGTGACGGGCCCGGACCGAGGGCCGGACGGGAACCCGGAGTGGACGGTGTCCGAGGTAGTGATTGATGACGACACCGGTGACGAGTGGCCGGTGACCTGGGAGTACGTTTCAAGCCGCCGGGACGCTGACGAGAGGGCCCACGCTTGGGCCGATAGCAAAGGGCTCGAGGTGGTGAACATCTAGGAGAGGAGGGAAGTACCACTCTCCCTCTTTCACCGGGAAAGCACCGCTATACCAAACACAAATGCTCGGTTGCTGGTAGCGCAAGCGGTGGGCCGTCCGAGTCGGCAGGGAGAGTTTGACCCCAACACAGGAGGAGGAGCGATGATGAAGATGACTTGCAAAAACAGTAAAGTCCTTGAGATGACAGTTGACGGTCCGGTGGAGCCCGAGAAGGTCCTGCGCGGGATAGCCGACAGACGTCCGGACCCCGGGGCAACCATAACCGTCCCGGCCTGGGTCCTGATGGACCTCTGCCACCGGGCCCTTCCCGGTAGGCTTCAGACCCTCCGGGACGCCTACTGCTTGGCACAGAGCTTCTTGGATGACGCCGTTCTCCACGGGACCACTTCCGGGTCCGGGGTGTACATCGAGTTCAACGGGGAGACGGGAGAAGTATCCGTGACCCACACAGCGGGCCGGTATGAGGCCGGAAAGCTCGTGAGCGTTGAGGAGCGGACCGTGCGATGTAGTAACGGGGAGGAGGCGGAGGCCCTGCTCGTGGAGCTTTTTGCCGCGTGTCTCCCTACCATCGCCCAGGCTTTCGTGACCTGCTTTTCGTGACTCCTCATCGGGAGCGGACTCCGGTCCGCTCTCGCAGAGGGGTCAAGACACCCCTCGGGTGGACTTATCCCCCACCTGGTCCGGGTGGACTCATCCCCCACCCGGCTCCTCTTTCCGGGAGAGGGCCCTGAAAAGCCCTCTCCTACCCCTTTTTGTAACCGAAAAGTAACCGTTTTGTTATTTACTTTCGGGTACTTTCCCGCTATACTAGGTCAGGATAAGGAACGAAAGAGGAGGCAACGATGAGCAAGCTAACGGTGAGAACGGTATCACGAGAGGATTCAGAAAAGGTCTTCGCCGCCATCAACCGGAACTACAAGCCCCAGGGCAGCGGAGTCCCGAGCCTGATTGCGGACTCCGCCCGGGAGTACCTGGTCCACGACATCGCCCTTGAGCTTGCGGAGGGTACGCAGACCCTCCGGCAGAGCCTGGTCCTGGCAAAGATGGTCGCCGTCCTGACCGACAAGCGGAGTTACCTCTCGATAGCCGGGATGATTGCCCCGCTGTCGGACCTGGCCCGTAGGCTGAACGTGACCGCCTTTCAGAACCCGGCCCTTGAGGAGGTCTTCGTGGCCCTCCGTTTTGTGGAGGTGAAGTGATGAACGCAAACTGGATGGCCCTGGCAGATGAGGCGCAGCGGTTGGAAAAGGCCGTCTACTCCGAGATGAAAGCCCTCGAGCCCGGACCGTTCACGGTCCGAGTTACCCGGGTTGCGATGGACGTATCCGCAAGGGTGTACGATGGTGAGAAGGGAGCCGCAAGTGCGGTCCGGTCCTTCCGGAAGATGCTCGAGAACATTCGCCAAGAGGTGGTCCTGGCCCGGTTCAACAAACTCGTTGACTCCGAGGTCCAGAAGGGAGCCACGGTCTTTCACATCTTCCGGTCGGGCCAGTCCTGTGTGGCCTCCCTCGGAAAGTGGGCCTGGTACGTTGCGGTTGACCCAACGCTGACCCGGGTTGTGGACGTCCAAAAGCTCACGCTCAACCAGGCTCGAGTTACCATCGCCGTTCTGGAGGGAAAGAACAGATGAATCCCCTCTTGAGACAGGCTCTTGACGTGATGGTGGGCCGGGACCCGGACCGGGTTGCTCAACTCAACGGCATCGGTTTCAACGCCTATGACAGCGACTTCGGCCACAAGATTGCGGAGGTCCCGAACCCGACTCCCAACCAGGCCCGGGCCGTTTGGAAGATGCTCGCAAAGTACAAGGCCCAACTCAAGTCAGCCGGGATAGACTACGACACCATCCCGGAGCCCCAGCCCCAGGTCCTCAACGGGACCCTCTCGTGGGATAAGGTTGCGGTGGTCCTGGACACTCCCTACAACAGGGAACTCGTGAACGCCATCCGGGACCTCCCGAGGGCCGGACGAAAGTGGACCGGGAAGACGTGGCGCATCATCCCGGACGCTGAAAACGTCCCGCCACTCCTGGACCTCATCAAGCGGTTCGGGATTGAAGCCACCAAGCAAGCCCTCGAGGAGATGGAGCGGGCCCGGTCCGCAAAGGCGGAGGTCCGGGACTTGAGTGAGGCGGAGACAGCGATTGCGCTTGACCTACCGGCTGAACAACTAGGAGGGACCCTCCGCCCGTTTCAAGTCGCCGGGGTCCAGTACGTTCTCAAGACCAAGCGGACCTTCATCTGCGATGAGATGGGACTCGGGAAGACGGTGGAGGCCCTGGCCGCGATTGCGGCCGCAGGAGCCTTCCCTGCCATCATCATTTGCCCCGCCTCCCTCAAGCTCAACTGGCGCAACGAGGCTCTCAAGTGGATACCCGGGAAGACGGTGTCCGTGTGGAACGGTGGAGCCAACGAGGTAGCAGACATCACCATCGTCAACTATGACATTCTCTCCAAGATGGTAACGATGGAAGACGGCAAGCCGGTCAGACGTCCGGACCTCCTCCCGAGGGCCGTTGTCCTGGATGAGAGCCACTATGCCAAGAACTACAAGGCCCAGCGGACCGCCTACTGCAAAGCCATCGCCCGGGGTGTCCCGCTCCGGTTGGCCCTGACCGGGACGCCGGTCCTGAACCGCCCTCACGAGCTCATAAGCCAGTTACAGATTCTTGACCGGCTGGAGGACTTCGGAGGCTTTTGGACCTTCGCCAAGAGGTACTGCGATGCCAAGCAAGGGTCCTGGGGATGGGACTTCTCCGGAGCCGCCAACCTCAACGAGCTCAACGAGCGACTCCGCTCAACCTGTTACGTGCGCCGCCAAAAGGCAGACGTCCTCAAGGAACTTCCCGCCAAGCAGCGGACTGACCTGACCGTCCCGATTGACAACCGCCCGGAGTATGAGCGGGCCGTGGCGGACTTCCTTGAGTGGGTCCGGGAGTCCTATGGGAAAGACGCGTGGGCCAACGCTATGAAGGCCGAGCAGTTGGTCAAGATAGAACGGCTCAAGCAGTTGTGCGCTCGAGGCAAGCTGACCGCCGCTCTGGACTGGATTGAGTCCTTCCTTGAGACAGAGCAGAAGTTGGTGGTGTTCGGAGTCCACCAGGACGTCCTTGAGGCCGTCGCCAAGAGGTTCGGAGTAAAGGCCATCACCGGGGAGACGCCGGTCAAGGCCCGCCAAGAGGCAGTAGAGGCTTTTCAGCGTGACCCAACCGTCCGGCTGATTGTCCTGAATATGAAGGTGGGTGGACTCGGGCTCACGCTTACAGCCGCCTCCAACGTGGTCTTCCTTGAGCAGGGATGGAACCCCGCTGAACACGACCAGGCGGAGGACCGGTGCCATAGAATCGGGCAGACCTCCTCGGTCAACGCCTGGTACTTGCTGGCCGACAACACGATTGACACCGCCATTTACGAGCTCATCGCCGCCAAGCGGACCGTAGTCACCGCCGCCACGGAGGGGACCGGGACTGTTGAGGACGGTATGATGAGAGAGATAGTCAACACTCTGGAAAGGGGATAGTGAAAATGGTAAAGTCCGAACAACTGCCCGCCGGGACCCGGCTGTGCCACCGGGACTCCGGGGAGTGGGCCCTCGAGTCCGAGGCAACCGGGACCGTCTTGTTCTCCGGGTCCACGATGGATGAGGTGCTCGGGAAGGCTTTTGACAACGGTGTGAGCCGGGAGGAGAGAGCGATGGACGCGCTCAAACAGGCCCGAGGTGTCCTGGTGCTGTTCCGGGATGACGCTGGCCTCTGGACGGTAGGACGCCCGGACACGGTTGACCTCACGTGGTCAACTGGAATCGGAAGGCCGGACGGGACCTGGGTTGAGACGGTGTATGACCTCGTGGAACTCCTCTGTGACCGCACCATACGGGAACGCCTGACGGGGACAAAATTGTAACCAAAAAGTAACCGTTTTGTTATTTACTTTCCCTCCGTTTCCTGCTATAATAGGGCAGGATAGGATTAGGACAAGCCCGGGCCAGCCGAAAGGCCCACTACTCTCCAAGGAGGTTCCTGTGAACAACCTGACAAGCCTGGTCCACTCGATTCAGCGGCTCATCGCCGCCACCAATTGCCTCCCTTGCTCCACCTACGCCTCCCTCCCGGACCCCCGGACCGGGGAGCCCATCGAGGTCATCATCACTCACGAGGCCCATCACCCCGCCGGTTGCGAGTGGTACTCCGCCGAGGGTCGCCGCCCCAACAGGAGCCGGTTTGACTTCATCAACAAAGGTGACGAGCGTCATATCCTCGAGCACGTCATCGAGTTTGTCCTTGAGGTCAGCCCGGAGTATTCCTGGGTCATCCGCCGGGATTGCGCCAACCCGGCCTACCCGGTAACAACAGGAGGTGTAGCGTGACTCCGAGGGAGCTTGAGGTGCTTTTCAACGAGCAGATGGCGGAAGACGCCGCAGCCTTCCGGGAGTCTCCGGACTTCGACAAGATGCTGGCGGCAGATGAGGAAAAGCTCCGGACCTGGGCCGATGAGTTGGCCGGGCCGGAAGACACTTGGGAGGATGAAGATGAGTAGAGTCAAGGAGGTCCTGCTCCGGAAGTATCAGCAAGAGGTCATCCGACTTCTCACCTGTAAGGACCCTTTCCGGGAGGGCTTTTCCCGGTCCTCATACGTCCTTGAGCAAGCCGCAAGGGAACTCGGGGTCACGGAGAAGGACATCAGGGACCCGTTTGGGAACCCTCCCGAGGAGGTCCCCGAATGAGCAAGGTTCCCATCTACGCCGGGACGCCACCAAAGGTTGTCGGGACCGTAGAGGATGGCGTGTTCACCAAACCCGTAAAGTCCAAGAAGCACCTCCTCCGGAGCCCGCTGTCGTGGGCCCTCGATGAGACGTCCCTCCAAGAGGTTGAGAACGCAGGAGGGAAAGAGGTCCGGCTGATGGACGCCGACTCGGGCAACTGCTACATCGCCGCCGTCTCCACTATCCGGGAGAAGGGCTTTCAGCTTGACCGGGGCTTCGGGAAGCAGATTGCCCTCGGACTCTCTCACTGGCGGGCCGTCCCGGTCAGGAGCCTCAAGTGAAGATTATGAGTGCCACGGACGTATCCGGAGCCAAGTGGATGACGCTGGGGTTCATCAAGGGCTTCTCCCCGGAGGAGGCCGTCCGCCACGCCCTCCAAGAGTTCAAGAAAAGGTACGGGATGGTGCCCTACTGGGTCATCATCCCGTACCCTATGTTTGCCGAACTCGTTGAGGACCTCGTTGAAGAGAATCCCCGAGCCTTCCTGATTGCCGCCAACGCCCTCCTCTATGGAGGAGCCTACGTTGGGTGGGCCCCGCAACACACGGACGTCGTGCTGGCGGGCCCTCTTACAGTGGCTCTTTCGATGGGCTGACCCCGGCGGCAGCGGGCTTTTTCTTCAACACGAAAGTGTACCATAGTTGCGAAAGGACCCAGGCCACGGTGGGCCAGAGTTGCTCCACCCAGGCCGGGATGGGGACGTTCAGCGACAGGAGGTAGTTGGCCCCGATACAGACCGCCCCGGCGCAGACCACCGACAGGACCAACGCCGCCTTGTCTTTCACCCCCGGGAAGACCGCCTTGATGGCCTGTACAAAGTAGGAGGCGATGATGGCAAGCGCAGGGAAGGACGCCAGCCACAGTAGGACTTCGGCCAATGGTGCTATGTTCATTTCAGTTGCTCCTTTCCTTCTTTATGCGATATGCGACAACCCTCCGGATGAAGGTGTCGTACTTCCGGGTCACAACGGTTCTTTCCAGCTTTCCCTCCTTGAACATCAGCATTACCCTCCGCCTCACGGTGTCGGGTGAGGACCCGTCCCCTCGAGCCTTCGCCGCCTTTACAAGCTCTGAAAGGGTGAACGCCTCGGGGTCATTATCCCACTGCGGGGTAATCACGTCAAGAATCTCGTTGAGCAAAGCGGTCCGGGTCACGTCCATCGTCACTGAATCTTCCAAGGGTCCCTCTCTTTCGGAAAGTATCTGCGTGCTCTGAATGTCCAGCCGTCTTCCGTTACCGTGAAAAGTATCCCCCCGAGCGGTTCAACATCCTCCGCCACTCCGAGCCGGAACCCGAAGTCAGACGTCCACTGCCAAGGAGGAGTAAAGAACACCCGGGGATGAGTGGCGTCCCCTGAATCCCCGTAGTGGTGAACGTGAGCAAACACCGAGACGTCCGGGATGGTGTACCCGCGCTTGGCGCACTCGAACATCACGATTGCGCTCTCCCGGGCCAGGGCCGGTTGCTGTGTCCAGGGCCGGAACCCCTTTGTGTGAGGGTGATGCCGGAAGGAAAAGCGGGTGCCGTAGACCAGGAGGGGCAACCACCACCAGGAATGCGCTCCTGTCTCCGGGTCCGGGACCGCTCCACTCTCCCGGGCAATCAACTCCTCGAGAGCCCCGAGCCCGCCGGTATGAGCCGCCGTCCCCCGGATTATGAAGTGCCTGTCGCAGACCTCGAGGGCCGGTTGAATCACCTTGAGCCCAAGCTCGATGATGTCCGGGTCGTGGACCGAGATGAGCCCCGCCGGGTTCCGGTAATTCTTATCAACCAGGTCCCCGAGAAAAACCGCAATGACCTCCGCATCAAGGGACGCCTTCGTGTTCCCGACATTCCCCCAAAAGTCAAGCCAGTTGTTCCAGGACCTCACTTGAGCCGGGGATGGCTTTGTTACTCCTCCGCCTTCCCGTTCATACTCGGGAGGACACAGGCCAACGAGGGAGTTTGCGTGTTGGTCCCCTGACGTCACTATAAGTTTGACCTTCTTCATTTCAGGAAGGTAACCTTCGCCGCCAGGAGCCCGATGAGGCCCCACTCGATGACCTTTTGCATAACCGACCAAACCCGGCCCCAGTTGGTCTTGTCCCCCTCCTCCGCCACTCCGAGCTTCCCCAACTCCACGTCGTGCTTGGTCAGCCGCTCCTCGTGCTTGTTCACGCACTCGTGGACCCACTCGAGCCTACCGTTGAACGCATCCAGCTTCACGCCCAGGGCCGCAACATCACTCCGGATGGCCCCGAGCCCGCCGTTGGTGATTGCGCCTACCTGTCGTGAAAGTCCTTCTATTGCCTCAAGAATCTCTTTCTGTGTAGCCACTCTCCCTCATCGATGCTAGAATATGTCCACATATGCTGCGGGAGCCACAACGATAGCCAAGTAGGGGTCATCCCCGGTCCCTGCGGCCTCGGACGTCCTGACGTACACGTACTGATTGCCGTCCGGAGTCGTGTTGTCAACGTCTCTGGATGAAACCATCGTGTACTTGCTGTCGCCGGTCTTGTTGATTCCACCGGCCGCAACGCTCATACTGTACTTCGTTCCGGAACTCCACCCGGAGGCGGTGTCCCGGAAGGTCCCCTCGAGGGTAGCACTCCCTCCATACGCCCCGTCATAGTTGGCCTCTTGGGAGGCTCCGTTGAGAGCCTCCGCCCAGGCAAAGCGGTAGACCTTGACCAGGAAGTCGGTGCTGGAGAGGTCCGTGTCCGCCGTTACATAGAGGGTAGCCGACTCAACCGAGTCCCCATCCGCAATCCCGCTCGTGTCAAAGCTCAAATACGTCCGGAACACATAATAGATGCTTCCGCCGGACTTGTTCTGCCCTATGCGGGCCGTCCCGGAGGTGATGTCAGAACCGTAGGACGTCCCCCGGGCTGTGGCATAGCTCGAGTCTTGCCCGTACAACTCCCCGTCAGCGGACTCGGAGAGGTAATTTGCGGCAACCTTGAGTAGGGCCGACTGATAAGGCACGAGCTCCACCGTGAGGACCGGAACCTCATCCTGCGAGTCAAAGCTCCACTTCTTGAGCTTTTTCGGGTCCGGGACCTGGCACAGAATCACAGGAGCCTTCGCCGTGGCGATGATTTGGAGAGTAACCTCCGGGAGAAGGAACCCGGGAACCTCAAGGATGGAGCCAACTACCCGGGAGATGGACTTCGCCGGGAGGTTGGAAACCTTCTCCTTGTGCTTTTTGCCCCGGGATGACCAAACCACGTTCCCGAGGGTGTACTTCTCCTCCACGCCGCCCCGGGAGATGAGCATAAAGGGTTGAGCCGTGAGCGAACTGGCAACCCAAGCCTTGTAGCCCGCCCGGGTCATCTCATAGGAGAATCCGGACCGGGAGGATGGCTCCCACCGCGTGTCGATGTCCTTCCACAACCCGCCTTCCTGATAGTGGACGGGCCGGGAGCGAACAACGTATAGTCTTGCTGACGTGCCCTCGAGGTCAAAGACCTTCCTTGTCAGGCCCCGAGCTCCAAGAACCTCTCTCACGATACCTCCACCGTGTACTCTCCCTCGAGGCAGACGTCCGCATCGGCCCCCGCCGTCCCGGACCCCACCTGGTCGATGTCCAATGTAACAACCGCTCCTGCGGCAATCGAAGTATCATCGAAAGAGGTCTGTGTCCCCGAGGTAGCCCCGTCTGCGACTTTGACCCGGTTGGCCTGTGTGCTGGCCCATATGGAGGTCCCTCCATCGTTGATGTCAAAGATGAGGTCCGCGCCTACCGGTGCGGTCTTCACCGTTGCGTCAGCCGTCTTGAGGGTCAAGGTAGGGCCCCTGTAAGTCACCTTCCCGCTCTTGGTGGTCCCGGTTGAGAGCGTTCCCGGGATACACCAATGAATCTGCCGGGTCCCCGCCGCTGACTTGAGGGCCGTCAGGTTATCCTTGACGTGCGTGTTCATTATGGCTGCGGTAACGGTTTCACCCGTCACCCAGGTCCGAGGTGCGGTCCAGGCCATTTACTCCTCCTTGTACAGTGCTCCGTCAACCTCAAAACGCCAATTCTGATACTTGGGCTTTTCCTTCTCGAGCTTGGCCTCCACCTTCCCGAGCCCCTCCGGGAAAAGGACCGGGACCGGAGCCCCGCCGTTGTCCTTCATCTCGCAGGAGAAGCAAAAGAAGGTCTTGTCCTCCTTGCTCACCCGCTCCGCCCCGGAACAGAAGGGGCAATCAGCTATCCACCGTCCCCAATCAATCCGGGCATAGACCGGTTTTCCCTTCGCCGGGAGGGTCCGGAGCCTACGCTGGCGCATAACCTTCTCACGCCACTTGGCCGCAGACTCGAGTCCTTTCCCCTTCGCCATATCTTCCGCGTCTTGTATCTTCATCTCAAAACCCCAACACAGTAGTGTCGCCAAGCTCTGTGTACCCGGTCGTGCCGAGCTCCCAAAACCGGCGATTGTCGTATGGCTCGAGCTTGAGCTCTGTCCAGACGTCCTGAAGGTTGTCCCCGCTCCACATCCGTATCTTCCCCACAAGGAAGTACTCATCAACAGAGTAGGAGTCGCTGTCGAGGTGGACCAACTGAAAGAGGTCCACAAGGTCATAGATGGGGTAGTCCGTTCCAGGGTCATCCAAGTAACCGATGATACCCCGGAGGTCTTCAATCTTGTGCCGGAGCCGCAACACGGGAGTCTTCTGTGGGTCTTTCCAGAAGGATACGATAGCATAGGCGTAGTCCATCGCCGTCGCCGCCGATTGGCAATAGGGGTAGTCAAAAGACAACTCGTGCCCGCCGTACTGCTCAATGCTATCCGCGTCTTCCCGGGAGACAGTCACCTTGTTGTAGGTGATAACCTTCCCGTACCTTTGCAAGAGGGTTACATAGAAGTCGGTTGACCCCGAGTTGGTCAGTGTGAACCGGGTGTAGCCCGGGCAATCTTGAGAGGCCATAACCAGGTTGGCCGTCAGGTTTGTCCCGAGCCCGTCCGAGGAGGAGTTTGCCTTGTAGTCCGTTCCTGAAATCATCGCCTCAAAGTCAGTGGCGTTACACTCCGCTCCGTTCTCATCCGTGTATCTCGCATAGACGGTATGTACATCTCCCGCCCGGATGAAGAGAGGCTCCGCAAGTGAGTAGACCAACGATGCGTCATCCGCCAGGACCGGGACGTGCGCTGTTACATAGACCCGGTTGACGATGTTCTCCCACGGCTGATTTACCGAGATGTCAACGAGGTCCGAGTCATCCAACTCGAGAGTCCAAGGCCAACCATTGTAGTCTCTCCCTTGCCCCGTGAAGAACCCGCTGGAACTCTCGAAAAAGTATCCCAACTCCGACTCAATAATTGCGCGACAGGACAAGCCCACTCCGCCTATGGGGTAGAAGTATGACGTGGAGCCTACGAGTGTTGACACGTCCTTGTTCCAAACGCCCGAGAGCCAATCAAAGTACGCCCCCAGGACATTCCCGATGAGGGTCTTGTTCTCTGTGAGACTTATTTGCTCATCCCCGACAACAAGAGCGTCCCGGTTCATCCGAAAAGCGTCATAGCAAACCACCTGGACGGTTCGCTCACCAGCCCTTCCCGAGGGGATAACGTCCTCAATGTAGCCCGTGAAAAGCATTGAGCATTCCTCAAGCTCCTCCGTTGTAGAACCAATCGCCAAGGACACGCCCTTCCCGGGAGTTACGTCAGGATAGATTGGGCTGCTCGTGTTCCAGGGGTCAAACCTCCCGTCCCGGTTGTCCAGGGTCAACACGAGCTTCCCGGCCTCGATGCTCACAAAGGGATTGTCTCTCCCCCGGTCCACGGACCAAGAGATAAGCCGGGTTGTCTCCTCCGTGGGGTTCACCCCGTCCCAGGTGAAAATGAGGCGATAAGAGTACGCCGTCATCTCATCTCCGCTCCCGGAGCATATCGGCAAGAATAGGAGCGATGCGCTCCCGGGCCTCGGATTCAGAAGCAAGAGACATAACAGGACTATAAGCAAAATGAAGCACGAGCGGACGTTGCGAGGCCGCTCCTCCCGAGAGGAGGGACATAGCCTCTGAAAGGAAGGCCGTCCCGCCTTCCCGCTCCGTGAGTCCCATTGCGTATCCTTCCGCACTTTGTCTCCCGAGCCTTTCCATCACTTTCGAGGGAGAGGCGATGCCGAGCCCCTCCTTGATTCTGCTCACGATTGACACAACGAGGTTGTCCGCCGCCCCGAGCACCTCCTCTTTCATATCCAGAAGGCCCGTCTTGATGCCAAGCCCGATGCTATACCCGAGGTCATAAGCCTTCCCGTATGCCATAGCCTTCCCGTCCACGAGGCTCCTGACGAGGGACTTGATTGAATCCACAACGAGCCGGACCGCCTCCTCCACGTGCGGCCGCACGGAGTTGATGGCGTTCCCGATTGCCGCAACGAGGCTCCCGAGCCCCACCGCCAACGAGGTGAAGAACCCGCCGTCAACCCCGGGCATTGTCGCTATCTTTCCCCAGGCCGCGATGAAGGTCCCGAGCCCGTCCATCGCAGTGTCGGTGTCGGTCTGCGTGGTCCGGAGGACAGTCACGAGGTCCCCGATGTTGGTCTTGACGTCCGAAAGGTCCGCAAACAAGCCAGCCACCGCGTCCCGGAGGATTCCAGCAAACGCCTTGAGGTCCTTCGTGAAGGTAGGGTGGCCCTTGAGCCAGTCCGAGCCGGACTGTTGCATCTGAAGCATCCGGTCCAGGAGCCAGTTGACGTTGAGGACCGCGTTCATCGCCGTCGTGAGGGCCCCGCCCAAAAGCTCCGCGCTTGTCTTGAGCATATCCCGGAGAGGTCCGAGGGCCTCATTCCACGCCACGAAGACGGGATTGATGACGTCAAGGAAAAGGTCCACCAAGCCGGTGATATAGCCTTCGTTGTTCAGGACATACAGGGCAACGTCCTTCATCATCCGGACCAACTGCTCAAGGACCCCCTTGACGTATCCGGCGCAGAGCTTGGCCTCCTCCACGGAGCCGGAGAGAATGCCCTTTGCCGTGCTCAAGAGGGGTTGGAGAGGCTTGATGGCCTCTCCCCAGGCCTCAAGGACAGGGGTGACGTTCTTGGTAAAGCCGTCGATGAGCGGCTGGAGCCCCGCGTTATCCTCGACATATGCCTGGACGTCCTTCATAATCAGGACCACGTTGGAGAAAAAGCTGTTGATGTTGAGCTTCACCTCGTCAACCGTCTTCCCGGTGAGCGAAAGGACGCCCGACACGGCAGAGAGTAGCGGCTGAATAGGCTTCACCGCCTCACTCCACTTTTCCAGGACCGGGTTGATGTCCACAAAGGACGCCGCAAGAGCCGACAGGCCCGCTCCGCCTTCACTTCCCACATAGGTCTGAATCTCGGTCATCACCGAGGCCAGGTTGTCAAAGAAGACCTTGATGGACAGCTTCACCTCTCCCGCTTCCTTCGCCGCCGTGGAGAGTATCCCGGAGACGGTTGACAGGAGGGGTTGGAGAGGCTTCGCCGCCTCCGCTATGATGTTGATAGTCTCATTGACCCCAACGTCCTTCGCCGTGAACTGGAGAGCCATATTTCGTAGGGAGAGCCCATTTTCGCCCGACACATACGCCTCGACAGACGTCAGGACCCCGAGGAGGTTGTCAAAGAACTTCTCCACGGACATCTTGACGTCCTTGACCTCCGTTGAGGCGGATTCCAAGACGCCCCGGGCCGTCCCGAGGAGGGATTGGAGCGGCTGGACCGCCTCGACAAGGGCCACGACAACCTCGTTGATGCCGCCGTCCTTGAGGGTGAACTGCTTGACCATCTTCTGCAGAGCCGCCCCGTTCTCACCCGACACATAATTCTCAACTTCCCGGAGAATCTGAAAGAGGTTGTCAAAGAACCCGGACACCGACATCTTGACCTCTTTGACCTCGATAGCAGCGATGTCGAGAATCCCCCGGGCCGTAGAGAGGAGGGGTTGTAGAGGAGCGATGGCCTCGAGCCAGCGGCTCAAGACGGGAGTGACGCCCTTCTCCCACTCCCCGATGAGGTCCGATGGGTCCCAAACGGCAACGTGGTCCCGGATTGCGGCCATCAGAAGTTGGAGGTTGAGGAAAAAGCCCTTGACCTTGAGATTGACCTGTTGGAGCTCCCCGGCGCAAATGTCCAGAATCCCCTTCGCCGTGCTCATCAAGCTCGAGAGGGGATAGATGGACTCCGCCCACTTCGCTAGGACCGGGGTCACGTTCTTGGTGAATGCGTCAACAAACTCCTCTGCCCCCCAGTCCTCCACATAATCCCGGACCACCGACATAAGCAGTTGGAGGTTGAGAAGGAACCCCTTGACGTTGAGCTTTACAATCGAAAGCTCGTCAGCCGCTATCCCGAGGATGGCCTGTCCAACAGTCAGGAGGTCCCGGACCGGGTTGAGGCTTTCGGTCCACTTCGCCAGGAAGGGAGCGATGTCCTTCCCGAACCACTCAAAGTATCCCTGATAGGTCTTCCACTTTTCATTGACGAAAGAGGCAATCTCCCGGGTGATGTCCAGGACGCCGTTGAGGAACCCTTTGACGTTGAGCTTTGCCGCCTCGTACTCGATAGAACACGCCTCCATAATCATCCGGGACGTTGAGAAGAGGTCCGCCACGGACCGCATAGAGTTGTTCCATCCCTCAAGGAAGGTCGTCACGTCGCCTACGAACCACTCGACAAAGGCCCTGTTTTTCTCCCAGGTCCCAGCCGCCCACGCGCCAACCTCCATAGAGATTCCAAGGAGCCGCTCGAGGGTAGCCCCGATGTTGAGCTTCTGCTCCGGAAGGTCCGTTGACATCATCTCCATAACGCTCCGGACGTTCCCGAGGAGGTCCGCCAGAGCCGCCGTGATAGCTTGAGCCGGGGCCAGCTTGCTCTCGTCAATGCCGAGGGCCAAACCGTCCATCAGGGCCCGCCCGAACTCCTGAAAGACGGTAGAGGGTGAGGAGATTCCAAGGAACTTCTTGACGCCCTCCACTGCCTGACCCAGGACGCCCTTCGCCGCCTCAACGAGGGTTGACGCCTTCTCCTTGATTCCAGCAATCGCCCCTTCGATGAGGGCCCCTCCCGCCTTCACAAAGTCTTCGGCCTTTTTCTCAACCGCGCTGGCCGCGTCCGAGCAGAGCTTCACAACCGCCGCCTTGATGTCTTCTTTCGCCTTCTCGACAGCCTTTTGAGCGGACGTCCAGAGGTTTTTCCACGCCTCAAAGAGGGTAGGGATAACGGCCGCAAATAGGTTCTTGACCACGGTGAAGGCGGAGGAGATGAGCTTGGGGATAGCCGCCCAAACCGTTGAAAGGACCTTCTTGACCTCCTCCCACGTCCCGGTCCAGTCCCCTTCTATGGCTGAAAGGACCGCCTTGATGAGCCCTCCGACAATCCTCATCGCCGTGTCAACCGCCGTCCGGATGAACTCGAAAGCCGCCGACACCGCCCGGAGTACCTGTTGGCCGTGGTCCTGCCACCACTGTTGAATGTTCCGGAGGGCATCCCGGATGATGTTCTGAACCCGGGGCATAACCTCCCGGACGAACTCCACAAGCCAGTTGAATTGACTTCGGGCCGCTTGAAGAGCCGCCGAAAGCTCAACCCGGAGCCAGGGGATGACCTCCCGTAGGACCCCCACAACCACGTCCCGGAGGGCATTCCATATCCCTTCCGCGTTGGCAAGCCACTGTCGGACCGTCTCCGTTCCTTCCGTGGCGAACCAGTACATAAGCTCACGGCCAAAGCCCAGGACCTCGTTGATGACGTCCGAGAAGGTCCGAGCGAACTGAACAATGACCCCGGCAATCTCGGGTCCGAAAGCCGCCTCAAGCCCTTCCCGGAGCTCACTCCAATGTCCTCCTCCGGTGAGCAGGGCAAACACTTCTCCCGCCGCTTGGAGTAGACCTCCGAGCCCCACGCTCACAAAGGACTCGATTTCCATCAGTGCGCCCCGGAAAAGCTCCGCCAAGCCGTAGGGAAGGATGTCCTCCCAGGGAAAGTCCGCAACGGTCCCGGTGAAGAGCATCTCGAGGGCCGTCCTGACGACACCTACAATCTCCAGCACCTGACCAAACACCTTCATAAAGGACACCCCCGCCTCGTAGATGGACGGGACAAGGTTGTTGGACAGGTAGGCCGCAAGGCTCGTGGTCCAGTCTAGGAGCTTGGGCCCTATGTTGGACACGATGACGTTGAGAGGAGTTAGGAAGGCTTCGAGGACCGGGAGGAGCGCAAGCCCTATGTTGTCCTTGAGGTTGGCAACGATAGTGGAGAAGGAAGCCAACTGTTGACCCGCCTTCCCTGCGACACCCGGCATAGAGGCGGTGTTGGCCTGGAGCTTTTCCATCACGACAGCGGTCATACCCGCTTGAATCTCGGTCTTGGAGAGGGCCTCCTTTTCCTTCCCGAACATCGCAACCGCCCGCTCCGTTGCGGACTCGAGCGTGACCTGAATGCCGAGGTTGTCGAGAATCATTGGGGAAAGACGTCCGATACCGCGCACGAGGGACTCCATCATATAGTCCATAGAGGTCCCGGTGGCGGCAGAGACTTTCTGGAGATACTGCATCGCATCCGGAAGGGTATTGGCAAAGTCCTTCGACACAAGCATAGCCGCCTGGTTGTAGGACTTCATCAGGTCGATGTCCTTGACCATACCGGAGGAGGCTCCCCGGAGTTTGTTGAGCATATCCGAGCCGGACCCGGCAACGCCGTCAAAGGCAGACTTGATGCCTTGTAGCGGGATTGCGTCAATCGCCAGCTTGGTCAGAGCGGCAGCCGTCCCGATTACAGCGGTCCCGGCTGCCGCCGCCGCAACTCCAAGTCCCCCAAAGGACCCTCTGATGTTTTGTAGACCGTGCGATGCCTCATCCTTCAACGTCATAATGAGAGCAAGGGTCAGATCTTCACTTCCCACTTTTGGCCCTCCGAGTTACCTGTTCTGACTCATACTTTTCCCGCTTGGCCTTCGCCTCCTCCCAAGCAACTAGCCGGTAAAACCAAACAGTTTGCTCGTCATCGAGCTCCTCGAGTGTCCACGGTGGCACCCCCCACTTTTCGGCTGCTACGAGGTAGTCAACCCATCCGGGGACTTTTCGCCCTCCGCACTGACCCCATCCCCGGAGGAGGGTCCACTCGGCAAAGGGAGGACGTCCTTCGCCTGATTCTTGCTCTTGAACTCCGCCAGAAGCTCCATAAGCTCCGGTGATGTGAGCTCGTCAAGCTCCTCGAAAGTCCAGTTGCAGTTACCCGCAAGAATCGCCTGGACCTCCTCAATCATATCCGCTTCTGACAGCTTCTTTTCATCCAGCCGCAAGAGCTTTTTCTGCGTCTTGAGGCTCATCGGCTTGATTACAAGAGGCTTCTCGGGCTTCACGGTCTTCTCCTCCTACGTCAGATTAGCCAGCTGATTCACAACGACAATCGAGAAGTTGTTGGTGCCATCGAAGATGACCTCAAACGGGAGCCGAACAACATCATCGCCGTCCTGGTCCTCAACCGCCGGAACTTCCGTGTACTTGATGGGAGCGTCGATGACGAGGCTCTTGTAGGTGTAGGCCGTCCCCGCCGTAGTCAGAGCGGAGCCCTCGAACACCATTCTGATGAGCCGGTTTGTCTCCGCCCGGGCCGCGTTGATTTCAGCCTCCCCGGTTGCGTCGTGCTCGAGGATGAGCACTCCCGTTATCTTCGGAGAGCCCTGCTTGATGGCATAGAAGTACAGGTTGCCGTCCGCCGACTCTACCGCCTGAAAGCCGCTGACCCCGGTGAGCTCAAAGCCCAGGAAGGTCCCCGTCTTCTGCGTAGTGCCGATGGTGGTGGCGTCGATGTACAGCTTGCCCTTCCCAAAGAGAATCTCCTCCACGGAAGGAACCGACTGCCCTGCCGTGAACTCGGCATCGGTTGACTGTCGGCCAATCCAGCTTGCGCTCATCTGGAGGGCCTCTCCGGGAGCCCCGGACAGTCTCCACTCGGTGACTACACTGTACTCCATCTCGTCAACCCGAGCGTTGTCTCCCTGCTCGATGGTGAACGTCTTGGGAGTAGCTTGAGCGTTGGTGCTCAAGTTGTAGGTGTAGATGTAGCCCGAGCCGCCGCCGTCTGCCGAGCCGTCCGTGTCCGCCATCAGACCCGCGCAAAGGATATAGGGCAACTGCTCAAACGTCGCCGGGGTGTCCTCCATCTCGAGTTGTGCCAGGAGCCTACCGACAAAGGACCTCCCCTGACCAGTCAGGAGCCCGATGTCCTCCTCCACGATGGTGATTTCACGAGCGTCCCGGATGACCCCGTTGCCGCGCCAAATAGTCGTTGCGGCCACCGCCGTTCCCGCCGTAGTCTCTTGTCCAATCTGAATCTTCCGAAGTCCCTTCACTCCATAGACCATTTTAGCCTCCTCTCTACTGCTGTAAGTACAGTAACCCGTCCTTTGTCAAGACGTCCGGGTGTTCAGCGACATACCTCTCAAACCGGTTCTTGTCGGCCCATTCTACAATCATATGCGGAGAAGTGCAAGTGGTGTCGCACCAAAGCCCTACTCCGTGCCGGAGAGCCTCGAGGGAAAACCAAGTGTCCTCGGAAGGGAACTTGTATTGGTCCGCTTGCTCATAGTTATACTTGAACCAGGGGCAAGGTATCCGCTCGAAAGCCTCCCGAGCAACCAACATCGCACAAGTCCCGAGGAGATGGACCTTCACAATCCCCTTCGGGAAGTCCTTGAGGGTGAACACCTTTCCCTCCGGGTCCAGGAAGTACACGTTGGGCTCAAAGGGAGGTCCCCGCCGGTAGTTGAGCCCTCCAATCACGAGCTTCTTGGGGTCCTTCTGGACGTGACGCACGAGCCGCGCCACGGTGTCCGCCGGGTGTAGGTGGTCCGTGTCCAGCATCAGAAGGTGCGTGAACTCCGGATTCTCAAGCAAGTGCTTCGCCATCATACACCGCCCGAGGTCGGTCCGGGAGTACCCCATATTCACGTAGGCAAAGCCCTGTTGAGCAAAAGCAACCCGGCTGAACTCTGTTTCGCTAGGGATGGTGCGCTCAAAAGGGAAGCCGATGATGACCGACACTTCGGTCTGACGTGGCCGCTTCTCCGCCGGCATATCAATCGTTCCCGCGAACCGGCCAAACTTGTCCTTGCTCTCCGGTTCCATAACGAGCTTGGAGCCCTGTTGAGCCGCCAGTACAGCCATCTCGTGGTCGTATCCCGCCCAGTGGAGGTCGTCCCCCATCCAGGTCCCGTTGGGAGCAACGAGGTCCAGAGACGCCCTTGCCATCCTCTCCCGAACCGAGATGACCCCGAGGTCATAGAACAAGAAGTCAAAGGACCCGCTCCGGTCATCCCACAGCTTCCACAGCCCCCCGCCTACGCCCTTCTCCTCCGCGTAGGCCTTGCTCTTGGCCAGCCAGTCCGGGTCAGTGTCCAGGCTCGTAACCTGGCCGCCGTTCTCTTTGGCCCAAAGCCGCAACAGATAGGAAGTGAACCCGCTTCCACAGTCACAAAGCGTTGCGGGGCGCACCCGCTCCAATTCCCGCCAGATACTTTCCACGACCTCCCACCCAACCGCGTACTGCGGGAGCGACACGTTTGTCACGTACTGGCCATGGTCAGCCCGAACCGCTTCGAAGTCCACTGTTCTCCTTTACAAGACTGTGAATTTGTAGGTAAGCTCCAAGTGGTAGCCAAGCGTCTGGACGCCGCCCCACTCCATCGCCCGAAAGGACATGTACAGCCGATTGAGGGAATTGGTCACGCCCCCCAGGGTTGGGTCGGCAACCAGGGCCGCCCGCGCCGTGTCACCAAAGCCGCGAACCGCCGCTACGTCATACGGAAGGTCTTTCCGCGCCACATGAATCTCCGCTATGACCGTGTCCAGCGTGTAGCCCCAAGTGGCGTCCACAGGGTTGGCGTCCCCTTCGCTCCACCAAACCACCGCGAAAGGGAAGGCCGTCATTTGCTCCGCAGGTTCGTCGGGGGCGAACTTGATGCCCGAAAGGGCCCTCAGTTTGGCCACAACCGCGTCGGTCACTTGCTGTATTGTGGTTGCCATCACTTACCCCCAAGCTCCTTTCCTATGTCAAACAGGCAATCCTTCCCCGCCTTGCGGAACTCCGCCATGGCCTCCTCCACCGCTTTCCGTAGATACATGCGGGGGGCCAGGCCGCCCCTCATGGAGATAATCCGCGCCACTTGCCAGCCGCCCTTGAAGCCGTGGCGCCTGGCCCACACGTTGAGCGCCCCCGCCGGAGGATTGTGTTGTTCCTTGTGAGGGCCAGGGAAGTCGCTCAGCCGCCCCGTTCCAAACTCCATGTACGGGGCGTAAAATACGTTCGTGCCAACTTTGGCCCAATGCGGAACCGCGTTCTTCGTGTCCAGCACAAATGTAATGCTAGAGCGTAGGCGACCAGTGTCAACAGGCGCCCGCGTCTTGGCCCTGGCGACCACCGCCGTGGCCATCCTGGTCAGCATGCGGGTCGAGGGCCTGGCGATAACCCCCGCGTCGTGTAGTTTGGCCAGGGCCTTGTCCAGTCCTTCTATCGTGACAACCGTGTTCGCGCTCACGCCAGGCCCCTCACCCTTGGGCGATAGAAACTTTCCAACAGCTTCTTCACGTCGGGGTCAAGGGCCGGAACAGGGACGCCGATTCGCATTTCCCCCAGGGCTACGTCACCCGCGACGCCCAAGGGGGTATCGCGCCGCTTCCAGATTCGGGCCGCCTGAATGAGCGTGGCTTCCTGTACCGTAGAGGGGTAACACCAAATGTAGGCCGTGGCCGCCGCCTGAACCGCCGCCGTGGTTCCGTTCACGCCCCGAACCGCCGTTAGGTTGTTCCCGGAAATGGCCGTGATGTACGCCTGTTCGGAACCCATGAGGATGGTCTGGCCGACAGCGAACTTGGCACCGTCCGAGGCCGTGAGCGTGGTTCCGCCAGCCGTGGCCACAGTGATGGTAGCCCCCGCCGCTTTGTAAGGCGACGCGCTCTCACCATCACCGTAGCCCCACTGGCCCACAATCTTGATGGCCTGTTGCCCCACCACCCAATGCGAGTAATCGCCCTGGCGCAAGTCCAGGTCAATCCGGTTCTTGGGGTAGGAATTGTACGGGTGCAAAATGTAGTCAGTGGCCGCCAGGGTGTCCTCCCAGGCCGCGTCACCGTCGGAATCCATGGCGATTGACGTAACCGCCAACAGGTCATCCACGTAAAGGCGGGAATCGTACTCGGTCAACCGCTCGGAGTACATGTCCACCACCCGCCCGACACCGACCGTTCCGTCGTAGTACTTTGTGGCCGTTTCCACGAAGAAGCGCCGCCTGGTGTGAGCGTCTATGAGGCGAGACACCGCCTCCAGAACGGAAAGCATCCGGGACGTTTCCGCCGCCGTCCAGGACACGCCTCCGGACGGGTCCAGGGAGTATTTCAAGGTCGTGATGTCAACATAGGTCCCGTGGTACATAGCCCTCCTTACAACACCCCAAGCGAAAGGATTACAGCCTCGGCCAGCGGTGCGTTCCAAACAGCAGCGTGAGCCACAAGACCTCCGCACTGCCTGTCTTTATCAGCGCCAGCGTTCCCGATTCCCCAACTGCCCCCTGAACTATCACCGGCCCAAGCCTGCCCACCAGGAAGTCCCGTAAGCCCTGTTTGCGTAGTCCCAACCTGTACTCCATCAACGTATGCCTTGAGATAGTTGTTGGCTACGCTCCACGAGAACAGCAGACAGCGGAAGAACGACACGTCAGGAGAGGTTGAAACCGCCACCTCCTCCGCGTCTGTTCTTCGGACGAACCCGCCCAAGCTATTTATCCACAGGCCCCTATTCAGTTGGTAGTTTTTAGCAAAGCAAAGAGCTACACAATGCGCCCTGTCATAGTTGTTGTCGTGGTCGCCCACGTACTTGAACCACACCATCGCTGAACCCTCGTCACCTGGGAAGTGGCCGCTCAACGAGGCAATCTCTACGTCGCCATCATACGCAATACGGTTTGAGAAGCAGGTCAATCCGTCACCAATCCCCGGAAAGCCGAAACCCGTTGCCGACCATTCTGGAAACGGATATGACGGCGAGGCTTGGTGGTACACTCCTGTCCCAAGAG